>Ga0326727_10020047_pt1 | contig 13333 bp, 14 predicted proteins | sample MB2enrmetagenome_FD_207643 | JGI IMG/M metagenome (GOLD analysis project Ga0326727, IMG submission 207643) | Lab enriched peat soil microbial communities from McLean, Ithaca, NY, United States - MB29MY | ecosystem: Environmental > Terrestrial > Soil > Wetlands > Peat | place: USA: New York...
AGCGAAGAACAGTAAGGGCGACGTGGAGATTACGCTGCCGGCCAATGCTTCGGCCACGATCAGCGGGAATACGCACAACGGCGATGTGGTGACGGATCTGCCGATCGCCTTCAGCGGCGGCGTGGACAAGGCGTTTACGGCGCGCATCGGCGGGGGCGTGGCGCACATTGTGCTCAGCACCGATAACGGCGATCTGCACATCAAGAAGGGATCGGCAGAGCCGGCCGCGACGCCCGCGCCTGCGGGTACGGCGAGTCCGAGCGCGCGCCACTTGACGAGCCCGAAGGCGCTGCCTGCGCAGCCGGTTACGCAATAGCCTGGCTCCAGCTTGAGGAACTGAAACCGGCGCGGGAGGGCGATTCCTTTCCGCGCCGGTTTTATTTTCTGCGGGAACAGTTGTATGCTCCACGGCAGGGGGTCGTTGATTGCGATGGTGCATGGACCGGTAAAGGTCATCACCGTGGAGCGCGAGTATGGCTCGCGGGGGGCGGAGTTTGCGCACGATTTGGCGGCGAGCTTGGGCTGGCGGCTGCTGGACTCGGAACTGGTGGCCGGTGCGGCGCGCATGGCCGGCGTGGATGCGAAGACGGCGGCGAAGTTCGACGAGCGGCTGGACCCGTGGTACTACCGTTACGGCAAGATGTTTTGGCACGATTCGATGTATGCGTCGGCGACAAGCGGCGACGAGAAGGTCTTCGACTCCGCGCGCATGCTGGAGCTGATCCGGCAAGAGATTCTGGAAGCCGCGAATGAGGGCCATTGCGTGCTTGTGGGCCGGGGATCGGCCTGCGCTCTGGCGGGGCGGCCGGGATGCTTTCATATTTTTGTGTATGCCACGGCCAGCGCGAAAAGGGAGTGGTTTACGCGGGCCTTTCCCGAGCGGGCGCAGCAGGCGGAGCAAAATCTTCTGGCGTTCGACCGGCGGCGCGCGGCGGTGATCCGCAAGTTCTACCAGCAGGAGTGGTGCTCGCGCGGGTTGTATCACATGCTGCTGAATTCGTGCATTGGAACCGACGCGATGATTGCCGCGGTGGAATGCGCGGCGGGATTGTGCGCAAAGCCGGCGGACGCGGCGGCGCGATAGATATTGCGTGGGGAGCTGGGTTATATATTTGACCCGATTGGGCGGGATCGCGGTTTCCCAAATCTCAAAATCGAGATGTGGGGCACCGGGGTTCTTTCTTGACGCTCAGGATTTTTCTTCGCCACGGATCAATGAACGGCGGTGCGCGCGACGCGCGGGCCGATGCGCGTGAAGACCTCCCAGGCAATGGTGCCTGTGGCGCGAGCGTGGTCTTGAGATGAGATGGTTTCGCTTCCCTGCGCGCCGATGAGGATGACTTCGTCGCCGGCTGTGACGCCGGGAATCTCCGTGACATCGAGAACCGATTGATCCATGCTGACGCGGCCGACCAGCGGCGCGCGTTCGCCGCGCACCAGAAGCTCGAAGCGATTGCCGAGGGAGCGCGAGAGGCCGTCCGCGTAGCCCACGGCGACGAGGGCGAGACGCATGGGCTCGGTCGAGACAAAGGTTCCGTTGTAACCGATAGTGACGCCGGCGGGAATGGAACGCACGCCGATTACCGAAGACTTCCATTCGAGCACGGGCTCGAGCGCGGAGCGCGCGGCGGCGAGCGAGGACGGTTCCGAATCAAATGGCGGATCGAACTCGGGAACGACGCCGTAGAGCGCGAGGCCGGGACGGATGAGAGCCTTCATGCCGTGGCGGCCGGCGAGCTCGGCGATGGGCTCGGCCTGGCCGGCGAGCAGCGCGGCCGATGCGCCGACATTGAGCCACTCGGCAAAGAGGCCGGCCGAGGAGATGCGGGCGAGGACATCGTCGAGCGAGGCGAGCTGCTCGCGGGTGGTCTCGCCACCGGCCTCGTCGGCGGCGTAGAGATGCGTCATCACGGCTTCAAGGCGGAGGGGCGAGCCGGGGGCGAAGCGCGAGAAAATTGCGGAGAGTTCGCCGGGCAAAACGCCCTGGCGGCTCATGCCGGTGTCGATCTCGAGATGCACGGGGACGGAGTTGGGTGCTGCGCCTTGGGTGCGCGCGGCGGCTACGAGTTCGTCGAGCTGCCAGAGCTCCCAGGCGATGGGCGTGAGGTCGAACTGAATGGCGGCCGCGGCCTGGCCGCGCGCGATGCCGGACATGATGAGCACTCGTGCGTCGGGGCACAATGCCCGCGTGGCGATGCCTTCTTCGACGCTGGTGACGCCGAGCCATTTTGCTCCGGCGCGCACTACCGCCGGCGCGCAGAGAGCCAGCGAGTGGCCGTAGGCGTTGGCTTTGACGATGGCGAGCAATTCGGCGTGGGGCGCGGCCAGACGCGCGAGGAAACGGAAGTTTTCTTCGAGCGAGCGAGTGCGAATCTCGGCCCAGCAGGGACGCATTGGCATGGGAGGTTGCAAAGATCAGTTTATCGCGTGGCGCTGATGAGAATTCCTACGGCAGCAGTGCGAAGGCTACGACGGTTTCGAAGTCGGCTGCGATTTCGTCGAGCAATTCGGTCTCGAGATCATGCGGGACGGGCATTTCGCATGCGGCAACTTGCTCGGGCGTGGCTCCGATGAAGCAGAGTTCGCAATGGCCGAGGCCTTCTTGGCCGTCGTCGCCTATTGCGCGCACGGGAGGGCCGAAGACGCGGCAGGTCATGGGACGCCAGGTGTACACATCGCAGCGGCCGGTCGCGGGGTCGAGGGCGGGACAGGCGGCTTCGTTGGCGAAGTCCGCGAATTTTTCCTGATCCTGGAGGGATTCTCCGAGTATGCCGGTGTTTCGGTCGCCGGGGAAATCCGCGCCGTGTTCCGCAAGCCAGGCGCGGGCGCGGGATTCGATTTCGGATGCGAGCGAGGGACTTGTGGTGCGGAGCTCGTTCATTCCGGCGCGGAGGCGCGCGGCATCGAGGGCGTTGATGGCGAATGCGCCGTGGCAGCACTGCGTGCAGCCGATGCGGCAGGCGAGAAACGCTCCGGCGCGGCGCGCTGCTTCGGCAAGCGAAGCGTTTACGATCTCGACGAGTTCGGCATCGCGCGCGGGAAGGGGCATGAACGAAAGGATAGTGGATGAGGCGTGCCCGTAAGGCGATTCGGCGGGTTCGTGCTTTCCCATCCATCGCGCGATGAGGCTGCGCGATGGATGGGTGCCCCCAAGTCCCCGGGGTCCCAGCGAGGGATCTTTGCTCGCCGGGGTGGTGGTCCCGTATTGGGGAGGTGGGAAACGGCGCACTCCGCCAACCTGCTCGTTTTTCCGCATTACAATGAATGCGGAGAATCCCTCATGCGATTGAGTCAAGTAAATCGAGTCGGCGCTTGCGCCGCGCTCGTGCTGTTATTGGTTGCCGCGGGCCGCATCTGCTCCGCCGGCCAGTGGGCCGCGCCCTCGCCGTCGAGCGCCTATTCCATTCCCACTTCCATGCTTCTGCAGCCCGAGGAACTCAACCGTCTGCTCCACACGCCGCCTGCCGGGAAACCCCTCATCCTGCAGGTCGGCTCGCGTGTCCTGTTTGATCAGGCGCACATCCCCGGCTCCGAGTACGCAGGGCCCGGCATGCAGGATGCCGGCGCGCAGATGCTGCGCAGCCGTGTCACCAAGCTGCCGCGCAAGACTCTCATCGTGCTCTATTGCGGCTGCTGCCCGTGGAACCGCTGCCCCAACGTCGGCCCCGCCTACAAGCTCCTGCTCGACATGGGATTCACGCGCGTGAAGGTTCTCTACCTGGCCAACAACTTCGGCGCCGACTGGGCCAACAAGGGGTTTCCGGTTGAGAGCACGCACTAGCGCCTGCGGCTCAACGATCCCGCTGCGCCGCGCGCTTGTTGCCGCGCTTCTCGGGGCTTCGCTTGCGGCCGCATCCCCGCAAACTCCATCTCCCGCGCGCGACTTGCTCAACCAGCCCGCGCCCGATTTCACGCGCCAGGATCTCCAGGGCCGCGTGTTGCGCCTCAGCGCCCTTCGCGGCAAAGTGGTCCTGCTCGACTTCTGGGCTACCTGGTGTGCGCCCTGCCAGGTCGAGATGCCCCTCTTCGCTCGGTGGCAGCGCCAATACGGTCCGCGGGGATTCGCCGTCGTCGCTATCTCCATGGATGACGATCCTGCCGCCGCGCAACGCGCCGTCCAGCGCCTCAACCTCCCCTATCCCAACGCCATGGGAGATGCTCGGCTCGGCGCGCGCTACGGCGGCGTGCTGGGCCTGCCGCTCACGTTTCTCATCGACCGAAACGGCGTCGTCCGCGCCCGCTTCCAGGGCGAAACCGATCCCGCCACCATCGAGAAGCGGCTCCAGGCCCTTCTCGGCAGGTAAAGACCCGATCGCCCCCTCCCTTTGCTACCCGCCAGCACCCCGCCCCCAAAACTAATACCCACTCCCGCCGTGTCCCGATTTAGAATAAGCATGAGGCCGGAGTTCCACGCGTTCGATCTCCCCCGAACCCCAAATCCAGATGCCTCAGAACCAAAGCAGAAAGCTGATAGCCTAGAGCCGTGCAGTCCATTAAAGAACCAACTACGGAGGAAGCCGGAGTCATCTACACCGCAACCGGCGCGACGGCAATCACCAAGCCCGAGCCCGGTGTGCAGCGTCAGGTGCTCTCCTTCAATCCCAACCTGATGATGGTGCGCCACACCTACGAGCAGGGTTGGAAGGGTGCGCGCCACAGCCATCCCCAGAGCCAAATGATGTATATCGTGCGCGGCTACGTGCGCCTTCAGGCCAAAGGCAAGAGCTGGAAGCTGCGCGCCGGCGACAGTATCATCGTCGATGGCGGCGTTGAGCACGAAACCGCGGCTCTTGAGACCTCCGAAGTCCTCGACATCTTCATGCCTTTCCGCGAGGATTACCTGTAGCCCGCCGAACCGCCTGCATCGATCCGCTGTGTAGGCCTCGGCACTTCGCGAAATTGCCTGCGCCCATCAAAACTGTTTGCCCCCATCCGGCCTTGATAGGTACGGCTTTACAGACTGCGAATAGCCCCCTCTGAGTTGCGAAACGTGAAAGGGCACGACTTCACAGCCTACAGAAGGACTCAACTAGCGGGTTGTTTTGTATCAGGGCGCGAGTTTACTCGCGCCGCAAGCTGCGCAAGATCAATCGGGCCTTTAGGCCCGGGCTGATGTCCTTTGATGGCGTCCCAGCCAAGTACGATTGCAGCACTCTAGTTTGTGGAAAAACTCGAACGGCTAGCAGTTTTGTTACAGAGCACGACCAGGTACCCTCCCAGTGTGCGGGTCGTGCGCCGAACGCGCCGTAGGCGCAAAGGTTGTTAGCCCCGCGCTTCAGCGTGGGGTAGGGAAGCAAGACGAAGATGAAGCCCCGTAGGGGCGGCGTGGGTCTTGAAAGGGCATGACCGGGAACCCACGCGGTGCGTGGGCCGCGTGCCGTAGAGCGTTCCCAAGTTGTAGGGGGCTTTAGCCCCCGTGGGACGTTCTACAATATTCGTCGCGGATTATTTTGTGCCCACCGCACCCGCAAAAATCCGAGGAGACCAGTATGAAGAATGATTGGGTCGTCCTTCCCGCCCTCGCCTGCGCCCTTCTCGCGCCCGCCGCCGCCCAGCCTCCCGCGCCCGATGCAGGCATCGTCGCCATCGCCCACGTCGCCCTCCGCGTCAGCAATCTCGATCGCGAAATCGCCTTTCTCGGCAAGCTCGGCTACCAGCAGTCCTTCGCCTTCTCAAGCGCCGGCAAAACCACTGAGGTCTTCATCAAGGTCAACGACCGCCAGTTCATCGAGCTCTATCCCCAAACCAATTCCTCCGATCCCCTCGGCTGGATGCACGTCTGCTTCGAGGCCGGCGACCTCAACGCTCTCGTCAATTTCTTTCGCGCTCAGGGCCTCAACCCCGCGCCCGTCCGCAAGGGCGCAGCCGGAAATCTCATCTCCACTTTGAGTGATCCCGACGGCCGCGTCACCGAGTTCACCCAGTACATGCCCGGCTCCCGCCACCTGCTCGACACCGGCCAGCACCTCGGCATCGACCGCGTCGCCACCGACCTCCTCGGCTTCGACCTGCCCGTCAACAACCTCGCCGCCGACAAGCAGTTCTACACGCAAATGGGATTCGAAGCCGAAGACTCCGATTCGAGCGTGCGCATCGCCACTCCCGGCGCTCCCGACATGCGCGTCGAGTTGCGCCCCGCCCGTCCCGGCGCGCAGCCCGAGATCCTCTTCACCGTCCCCGACGCGCGCATCGCCACCGAGCGTTTGCGCGACGCCGGCGCAAACCCCACGCGCCAGGGAAAACTCCTCTTCCTCCGCGATCCCGACGGCAATCTCTTCGTCTTCCTGGAATCCAGCCCCGAACGCAAGAAGAGCCTCATCCCCTGGAAGCATTAGGTAGTGTCTGGTGAATCCAAATTGGCCGGGGTTTGTATCAGGGCACGACTTCAGTCGTGCCGAAAAGCCGTATCAGATGGAAGGGGTTTTACCCCCTGAGGGAAGCTTCTTCCAGCAGATGCCCAACGCGACGATATTGAAGACTGTGCCCCGTTCATCGCTTCATCGCGATGAGCGGGCGCGCGAAAAGTGTGGCAATGCATGAAACGATTGAATGGCCGGATCAATAATTCATAAAACCGTTGCAACCGAGCCGCGCGCCCGCCCTCAGTTCCGCGCCGCCTGCTCCGCCGCCGCCCGATCCATCGCCAGCATCTGGGCCAGAGCCCTTTCCGGGCACATATGATGCGCCTCGCGCACATCCAGCTCCTGCTCCGTCTCCACGTACGATGCGATGGTCATAAAGCAGTCCAGGCAGCGCGAGTTCAAGCTCCCGTTTTCGTTCTGTGTGCGGCTATACATGGCCTTGCTGTGGAAAAACACTCCACAATCCTAGCCGCATCCGCAATTCCAAAGTCGTGACTCGCATCACCTACTCATGTTCACGCATTTCCGCCCTCCAGCCCACGCCGCTCTGGTGTGGTGAGTCAGAGGTTTGCATCACAACGAATCTGTCATCCTGAGCGGAGTTCGCCGCGGCGGACGCAGTCGAAGGATCTGCGGTTGTTCTTTGGCGAATTTCAGACTCACCACACGAGCCGCCCGCTTCCGCCTTCAACCGCCGCGCCTCCTCGAAAGCCTCATGCCCGTGCCGCTCCACAAACCCGTGGAGATAACGCCCGATCTCGAACCCCTCCGGCGCCTCACGCGTCACCACCAATTGCGTAAAGGTAGCGCCGCACACCGGGAAAAAAGCTCGCACTCCCTCCAAATCGCATCCGCCACAGTGCGCGCAGTCTAGCAGGACGACCAGACGAGCGACCTTACCCTCCGGGCCTTAAAAGCGAGATCTGGGGCAACCAGCGATTCGCTGATCCGCCCTTCCCAGCGTGCCCTCTCCAGGCGATTCGGGCTCCTTGAGTAACGTATAAGCGACGGAGTGAATTCTCAACCGGGGGCGAGTCGAATTAAGATCTATTAACAATCAGCGAAATCTGGACCTACGGACCGCGGCGGCGCAATTGAATAAGAGACGGTACAAGATTCGGCTTCAGGCCCAGATCAGGGCCCAAAAACGCGAAAAGCGCCGAAAGCGTTCCGGCCGGCAGGGGGAAAGAGCAGTAAATATTGCGATTGTAAGGACGCTCCGCAGGGGAGGGGGCAGTGTTGTTCAGAGCAGAAGGCTTCTGGAGCGACAGATTCGCAGGATAAAGATTCCCAAGGTTTTTTCAATAATTGATGAGCCTGAGACGGCACTAGAGACGCTGGACCTCATTCGACGCGTCGCGTCAGATCGCTCCACTCGCCTGGTCGAGTTCGACCACTCGGACTGCGAATCTATTGGACTCTGCGCGTCAACTGCGATGGACGTGATTCTTCTCGATGCGGAAAGGAGGCGCCCAAAATCGAATCCATTGAGCTTCGGCGGGCGGTTCTCGAAGACTCCGGCAGTAAACTTGATGCTAAAGGCAAGTGGAATACTCCGGCACCTTGGGCTGCGCGAGTCGATCCTCCCGCCTGAGGAGGAGGCTCTCATCTCTCGTTGCGAGCTTCATCGCGGAAAGGCAAACAGGATCGAGACGGGCAAGGAGCGGGATCGCGCCGCGACAAGCCTTACCGACTATTTCGACAAGTGCCTCTCCCGCGTCGGACACGAACTGACGGGCGAGGGCAAGAAGTTCGTAAGCTCGCTCTTGACGGAGATTATTGGCAACGCTGAGGAGCATGGCGGCCCTTGGTCAACCATCGGCCACTGGCAATTCATCGGCACTCCAGAAGAGCGATTCGGTGAGTGTCATATCGTGATCCTCGACTACGGCAACACGATCTATGAGTCCCTTGACCAGCATAACGAATCAGAATTATTGCGGGAGAAGCTGCGTAGCCTATCCGACCTGCACAGGAAACAGGGATTCTTCTCTTTCGGGAGGGCTGCCTGGGACGAGGAAACCCTATGGACTCTCTACGCCCTCCAAGAAAGGGTGAGCAGGTATTCTGATACTCCAAGGGGCCGAGACAGGGGAAACGGCACGATCAGCATCATCGAGTTCTTTCATCGCTTGTCGGGCGGGACGGGGAGAATGTGCATTGCGTCAGGCCGGGCGCTTATATTGTTCGATGGGAAGTACCATCTCCGGCCGACCCCGCACGGAAATGAGATGTTGAAGATTATCGCGTTCAACGCCGATAATGATCTTGGGAAGCCGCCCGATAAGGATTACGTGCACGGGCTAGATACCCCGTTTCCGGGAACAATCGTCAGCATTCGGCTGACCTTGGATGAGAAATATCTCTCAAAGGTTGCGGCAGAGAACGGAGGAAGCGACGAACATGGAAGCGATAATTGACCTAAACGATGCGCGAACCTCACGTGAGTCGCGGGTCCTCTCCGGGCGACCGAGGGGAGAGGAATGCCGCCAGCGGTTCGACGTGGCGAAAATCGATGATCAGCCTGCGAAGGTTACAGTCAAGATTCCTTCCGACATCTACTCGGTGAACACGTCCTTCTTCCTGGGGCTTTTTGGCGAGAGCGTCCGTGCGCTCGGGAAGGAAGGGTTCAGAGAGAAGTATCGATTTGTCTGCGACCCTATCCACAACGACACCATCGCAGATGGCATTGAGCGTGCGCTCAAAGAATCAGATATATTCATGGGGAGAAAGCTGGCGTAGCCGGACAGGAAGATTCCGATGTTGATGGTGGTGCTGCTAGATGCCGCGCTTTCAACTCCTTCGTGCGTATCGCCGCCCGTTACCCCCACATCCGTGAACCCGCTGGAAATCTGGCTCCCGGCCGGGCTAGGATTCCTGCAGTTCCTTGGACTTGCCTACCTGACCTATCACATCTTCGTAAGCGGCGCTCGGCAGAAGGTAGCAGAGCGTGAAGCGAAGTGGTTTCACAAGATTGTGGTTGACTATTGCATTGACATCATGGCGGCATTCTTTGACTCGAGCAGAGCCGCGCTTTGCGATTGCGCTTTGGAGCTACCAAAGCTCCAGGCTGCTGGGAAGCACGCCGAGTCTGACGCGCTGATTCGCAAGACCCTTGCAGAGTTCAAGCGTGCGCTGCACACGATGAGCACAGACGCATCACGTCGAATTTCTTTCTTCGACGAAGCCGCTGAAAGGAGGTTCATAGAACGAGGGGACCGCCTCGAGGACGAGATTGCTGTCTGGTTTGATGCGTATATCAATGGTCAGCCCTTCGACCAACGCGCCTCCCTCCCGAGAGCCCTTACCGCCTGCCAAAGCGAGCTTCTAGAAATCATCAAGTCATACGAATTCTCCAAATGGGGATGGCCATTGCGGAGAAATAAGTCGAAAAGTGGGCCGCACTAAGTTGGATTCCACGCCGCTTGGCTGACATTTGCTTGGCGCCGGGGCATACGGCCGGGTGCCCGAGATTTCGCCGTTGAGACCTGGAAACGCAGGAACCCAGACCCCGGCGCACTAACCACTAACCGCCGTCAGTTGTTTCCCCAGCATCGCCCGAATCCCCCGCAGCGCCTGCCGCGTCCGCTCCTCGTTCTCAATCAGCGCAAACCGCACGTGGTCGTCGCCGTAATCCCCAAACCCAATCCCCGGAGACACCGCGACCTTCGCCTCCGTCAGCAGCAGCTTCGAGAACTCGAGCGACTTCATCTCGCGATAAGCCTCCGGAATCTTCGCCCACACAAACATCGTGGCCTTGGGCGAGGCAACCTGCCAGCCCAGCTTGTTCAGCCCCTCGATCAGCACGTCGCGCCGCTTGCGATACGTCTCGCAAATCTGCGTCACGCACTCCTGCGGCCCCTCCAGCGCCTGGATCGCCGCCACCTGGATCGGCGTAAACGTCCCGTAATCGAAGTAGCTCTTGAGCCGCGCCAGCGCGCCCACCAGTTTCTTGTTGCCCACCATAAATCCGATGCGCCACCCCGGCATGTTGTAGCTCTTCGACAGCGTGAAGAACTCCACAGCCACATCCTTCGCTCCCGGAACCTGCATCACGCTCGGCGGCTTGTAGCCGTCGAAAGCAATGTCCGCGTAGGCCAAATCCTGAATCAAATAAAATCCGTGCTCGCGCGCCAGCTCCACCAGACGCGCCAAAAACGGCAGCTCCACGCACTCCGTCGTCGGGTTCGACGGAAAGTTCACGATCAGCGCCTTCGGCCGCGGCGTCATCCGCGGAATCAGATCCTCGAGCTGCTTCAAAAACTGCTCCTGGTCGTGCACCGGAACGCTCACAATGTGCGCCCCCGCAATCACCGGCCCGTAAATATGAATCGGGTACGAGGGATTCGGCACCAGCACCGTGTCGCGCGAGTCCAGAATCGCCAGGCACAAATGCGCAATGCCCTCCTTCGATCCGATCGTGACAATCGCCTCCGTCTCTGGATCGAGATCCACCCCATACCGCGTCTGGTACCAGTTCGAAATCGCCTTGCGCAGCCGCGGCAGCCCGCGTGAGACGGAGTAGCGATGCGTAGGCGGCTTCAGCACCGCCTCCACCAGCTTGTCCACGATGTGTTTCGGCGTGGCCCCGTCCGGGTTGCCCATGCCAAAGTCGATGATGTCTTCGCCGCGCCGCCGCGCAGCCGTCTTCATCTCGCCGGTAATGTTGAACACGTAAGCAGGCAAACGCTGAATGCGAGAAAACTCTTCCATAATGACTCCAGTGTAAAGGCAGCGGCGCTAGCGGCGTTAGCGCCGCCAGCGGAGCTTGTGTAGCCCGCCGCAAATCTCATCGCTCGCGGTTCGTATCAGGGCACGACTTCACAGCTTGCTGAAAAACTCAAACAACGGGTGGTTTTGTATCAGGGCGCGAGTTTACTCGCGCCGCAAACGCAGCAAAATCGGCGCGTGGCTTTAGCCCCTGCCGGGAAAAATCGACGATGGAGCCGCGCCAACAATCCCTGCGCAGGCGACCAGCGCAACCATTCCGCAGCGCCGGCACGCAACTGTGAATTCTGAACTGTTTTTCGATGAGGTGAAACGGAATCTAGGCGGCCGCAGCCGCCGCACGCGCCGCAGCAACCCGAAGGGCGCGCTCGAGGCTGGGATAGAGGAAAGTGCAGTGCATCAAAACCATTATAGGGCAGGTGCCAGAAAACATTTCTCAGCTCTCAGCGGCCAGCCCCTTTACCTCCGATAAAAACTGCCGGCAGAGACTTGACATCGAGCGAGTTTCGATATATCGTAAGATATATCTTGGATAGATCGAACGATATATCTAAGATTATCAAGGAGAAACGAAAATGTTTGGACATCTCAGAGAAGAAAACAGAGATTTTGAGCGCGGCGACTGCCGGCATCGCCACGGGCGCGGCGGCTTCGCCGGGCGCTGGGAGGGTTTTGAGCACGGATTCGGCGCGGGGCGCGAGCGGTTTTTCGATAGCGGAAACTTGCGCCTGGTGATTCTGCAGTTGATTACCGAAAAGCCCAGCTACGGTTACGAAATCATCAAGGCCATTGAGGAGCGCCTGTCGGGCGGCTATTCGCCGAGCCCGGGCGTGGTGTATCCAACGCTCACGCTGCTTGAGGAAGAAGGCCTGGCCACTTCGTCCATGGAGGGCAACAAGAAGCTCTTCACGGCGAGCGAGCAGGGCAAGGAGTATCTCAAGGCGAACAACGCGACGGTGAAGGCGATCTTCGGGCGCATGGAGCAGGCGCGGAAGGTCTTCGGGCGCGGGCGCTCGCCGCAGATCATGCGCGCGCTGATGAATCTGAATTTCGCGCTGAAGATGCGCGCGGGGCGGGGCGATCTCAGCTCGGAACAGGTCGGCAAGATTGTCGAGGCTCTGGATGCGGCGGCGCGCGCGATTGACGGGGCCTGAGAAGAGCGGCAAGTCCGTGAGATCTGCTGGAGAGGCGACGATGATGACCGAGCTATCGCAGTCGACAAGCGAGGCCCGCGAAGAGCGGCGGCAGCACGAACACGAGCCGATTGCGGCGAACGACGAACGCGCGCACTTGCAGTTGCTGGTGGGCGAACTGCTGAGCGAGAACCAGAGGCTGCGGCTTGAGAATGAGGGATTACGCGCGCAAGCGGAGCAACTGAAGCAGCAGGCCAAGTCCGCGGAGCGTGGGCTGGCCGCAGCAACGAAGTGGGCAGGAATGGTGTTTTAGTGGCAGTTTTCCGCCGTCAACCCTCTCCTCGCGGTCGAATTTCCGGCTTGGGCGACAACCCGGTGCGAGGAATCGCATCATAGGCGCGAATTCGCACCCAAACACCGGATGGACACGTTCAGTCTCGTTGACGAGCAGACGCATCCACCGGAAATGGGCGCAGACGGAGTCGGCGCCCCATCGTTTTTCGTCGCCGTTGCGACCGCGAAAATGATGGGGCGCCGCGCTCCAGCCGGCAAGACCTACTTGCTGGTTTGCCCGCTGCCGTTTGACACCATCAGGCTCGACACATTCACCGGCTCGAAGTCGGAGAGTGTCAGGCTTTCCAGGCACGCCAGATCGCTGCTGTTCCAGCGCGCGTCGGGTGTTCCGATCAGGGCTCCGCTGTAGCCGTTGTCGGCCAGAATGATGCCGTAGTTTCTGAAGCCCGCAATGATGATCGCCGCCTGCGGGCTGGTGGCCGCGCAAGCCGGCGTGGCCACTGTGGCCTGCAGCCGGTAGATCTCCCCCGCGGCGCCGGTCCAACTGCACGTTGTTGGCGGCGTCGCTTGCGAAATCTCGGTTTCAACCGGAATGTTCGTTCCGTTCAGCGTGCATCCACCCACGCCCGCCGATTGCGTTGCCGGCCACACCCAGTAGTTCAGCATGTTATTCACCGTGAACCGCACCGGATGCTGCACCGTCCCGTTGGGCGCTGTCGGCGTTCCCGTTCCAATCACTTCGTCGGCATTCAACAGCAGCGGCGCCACGGGTAGTCCGGCCGCGTCCGTGGTTCCCTTGATCTGCGGCGTCAGGTC
>Ga0326727_10020048_pt1 | contig 13333 bp, 14 predicted proteins | sample MB2enrmetagenome_FD_207643 | JGI IMG/M metagenome (GOLD analysis project Ga0326727, IMG submission 207643) | Lab enriched peat soil microbial communities from McLean, Ithaca, NY, United States - MB29MY | ecosystem: Environmental > Terrestrial > Soil > Wetlands > Peat | place: USA: New York...
AGCACGGCCGTACGATGGAGCGAATGGTGCGGGAGAATCAGCGGATGGTCTCCGCCAATACCTTGCCGTTTCTCACCTCGGGGAGCAGCGAGCTGGATCCGGAGACGAACCAGCAGCGCATCCGCATGACGTTGCACAACGGAGGCGTGGGTCCTGCCGTGATCGACTGGTTCGAGGTGCGCTATAAGGGCGTGGCCTATGACAAGCTGGGAGAGTTGCTGCGCGCCTGCTGCGCCGCTGGACTGCCAAAGGACCGCTGGCCCGACGGAATCGCATATGCGAACGTGACCCAGACGATTGTGCCCGCGCGCGACGAGATCGACTTCATCGACCTTCGCCTGAGGGCCGGGCGCAAGCTGCTGGACGCCTTCGACAACGCGCGCGGTGACATTGCGATGCGCGCCTGCTACTGCTCGGTTCTGGACGAGTGCTGGGAGACGGATTTCAGTTCGGCGCGTCCGAGGCGGGCGAAGGAATGCCACGCGCCGGAGGGCGCAAAGCTTTGGTGAGCCGGAGCGCCTGGCTCGCGACCCTGGCTTCGGTTGCGCTACAATCGCCAGCAAAATGAGCGATCCACTTTTGACCCCACCCCGCCCCGAGCGCTTTGCTTTTCTCTTTGCGCTCTTCGCTCTTCTGCTCGGCATCGGCTGCGGCGTACTGCATGTGATGGTGGAGGCGATGGAAGAGCCTGACCCGCTGCTTTCAGCGCTGGCCGTCACCTGCTGCACCATGCTGCTGGGATTGATTCGTCCGGCGCGGCCGTGGCGCTGGGTGGTTCTGGTGGGCGCGCCGGTGCCGCTGGCGATCCTGATTGCAACCCGGCTGATGCCGACTGCACACTTCACCCGCGCCAGCGTCGCAGGATCGTTCCTGGTAGCACTGCCGGGATGCGCCGGGGCCTTCGGCGGATCGATTCTGCGGCAGAAGATCCAGCAGATTTTCTATCCCGAAAAACAGTAGCGCGAGGCTTGCTTCCATCTCACATTGGCCGCAAATAGCGCGGCGAAGGTGGGGCACCTGTGATCGACGAAGTACAAGGAAACGCCCCGGAGCTCTCCGGGGCGCAGATGAGAATGTAAGGACGCTTACTTTTCTTTGGCGACTGCGAGGCGGGTTTCGGCGCGGGCAAGCGCGAGGGCAGCCTCTTCGTAGGCGTCATGATTGTCTGCGACCTTGATCGCCTGCAAAGCGCGCTCGCGGGCGGCTTCGGCGCGCGCCACGTCGATATCTTCAGCGCGCTCGGCGGTTTCGGCGAGGATGGTCACCTTCTCGGGAAGCACCTCGGCGAAGCCCCACGCCACGGAGATGTGCGTCAATGTTCCCTGCGCCGTATAGGAAATCTCGCCGACGGCAAGCTCGGTGATCAGCGGCGCGTGGCCGGGAAGGATGCCGAGATAGCCGCCGCGGCCGGGAATCTGCACCTGCTCGGCGCGATCCTTCACCACCAGCCGCTCCGGCGTCACGATTTCAAGTTCGAAAGTCTCTGCCATAACTCTTCCTTGGGCAAACCATACAGCTTCCCAGGTTAGCTCCGCTTCGCTCCGCGAACCTGGGGCACCCGGCCCTCGTCCCACACCCGCCGAAAGAGGGCGGATGTGGGCCACTTGTCACTCGTCCACCTGTGATGCTACGACTTGGCTGCCATCTGCTCGGCGGCTTCCAGGACCTCTTCGATCGAGCCTTTCATGTAGAAAGCCTGCTCGGGGATGGCGTCGTGCTTGCCGTCGATAATCTCCTTGAAGCTGCGCACCGTGTCTTCCACCTTCACGTACTTGCCGGGGAAGCCGGTGAACTGCTCGGCGACGTGGAAGGGCTGAGAGAGGAAGCGCTGAATCTTGCGGGCGCGGGCCACGGTCAGCTTCTGCTCTTCCGAGAGCTCGTCGATGCCGAGGATGGCGATGATGTCCTGCAGGTCCTTGTAGGTCTGCAGGGTCAGCTTCACCGCCTGGGCGACGTCGTAGTGCTCCTGTCCGACGATGCGCGGATCTAGAATGCGCGAGGTCGAGGCCAGCGGATCGACCGCCGGATAGATGCCGATCTCAGTCAGCGCGCGGCTGAGCACGGTGGTGGCGTCGAGGTGAGCAAAGGTGGTCGCTGGCGCCGGGTCGGTCAAGTCGTCGGCGGGCACGTAGATGGCCTGTACCGAGGTCACCGAGCCCTTCTTGGTGGAGGTGATGCGCTCCTGCAACTCGCCCATTTCGGTGGCGAGGTTGGGCTGGTAGCCCACGGCTGAAGGCATACGGCCGAGAAGCGTCGAAACCTCCGAACCGGCCTGCGTGAAGCGGAAGATGTTGTCGATGAAGAGCAGCGTGTCGGCGCCCTCGTCGTCGCGGAAGTACTCGGCGACGGTGAGACCGGTGAGGGCGACGCGCAGACGCGCTCCGGGCGGTTCGGTCATCTGGCCGTAGATCAGCGCGGCCTTGCTCTTGGCGGGATTGCCCGCCTCGATAACGCCGGACTCCTGGAACTCCAGCCACAGGTCGTTGCCTTCGCGGGTGCGCTCGCCCACGCCGGCGAATACCGAGAAGCCGCCGTGCTGCTTGGCGACGTTGTTGATCAGCTCCTGGATGACGACGGTCTTGCCGACGCCAGCGCCGCCGAAGAGCCCGATCTTGCCGCCCTTGAGGAAGGGCTGGATCAGGTCGATGACCTTGATGCCGGTTTCGAACATCTCGGCGCGCGTGGATTGCTCGTCGAAGGCCGGGGCCTCGCGATGGATCGGCATGCGCTTTTCGGAGGCGATCGGGCCGAGCTCGTCCACCGGCTCGCCGATCACGTTCATCACGCGGCCCAGCGTCTGGGGGCCAACGGGAACGCTGATGGGGCCGCCAAGATCGATGGCCTTCATGCCGCGAACCATGCCCTCGGTGGGCTGCATGGCGACGCAGCGCACGCGGCCTTCGCCCAGGTGCTGTTGCACCTCCAGAATCACGTTGACCGGATGCGGCACGGTGAAGCCGTCGCTGACGACGCGGAGAGCGGTGTAAATCATGGGGATGGCCGACTCGCTGAACTGAACGTCCACGGCGGGCCCGGCGATCTGAATTACGTGTCCAACATTCTCAGGCATGTTCGTAAACCTTGTTTCGAAGTTTCAAGGTTTCAAAGTTTCAAAGCTGAAACCATGAAAACCCTTGCTGCCAATCTCAACTCTGACCCCACATTCGCCAAGAGCAGGCGGATGTGGGCCACCTGAACCTACAGCGCCGCGGCTCCGCTGACGATCTCGATGATCTCTTTCGTGATGCTGGCCTGGCGGGCGCGGTTCATCGAAAGCGTCAGCGAGTCGATCAGATCTCCGGCGTTGTTGGTGGCTGAATCCATCGCCGTCATGCGGGCGGCGTGCTCGGCCGCAACCGACTCCAGCATCGCGCGATAGATTTGCGCGACGATGTACTTGGGCAGCAGCGCGCGAAACAGCGTCGCCGCCGGCTGCTCGTAGATGTAATCCACCTGCGCCATGCCGAACTCGCCGGCGCGGCGGTCGATCTCGGCGGTGGCGCGCTCCTCAAGCTCGACGCCGGCTGAAACTGCGGCCTCAGCGGCGCGCTCGCGCTCTTCCTGCGTCAACTCCTCCACCTGCTCGATCTCGCGCTCGCCGATCTTGCCGATGGGCAACACCTGCTCAACGACCAACCGCTGCGCGATCACCGACTTGAACTCGTTGAAGAGCACATAAACGGCATCGGCCTCGTGGCTGGTAAAGCGATCGATGACATCCTCGACGATCGGCGCCACGTGGCTGAACTGCGGCACCTTGAGGATGCCGAGGTGCTCGCCGGTGATGCGGACGGCGGCGGTGCGCTCTTCGTTGGCGGCTTGCGCCGGATAGCGGCGGCGAAAATAGTCGCGTCCCTTGCGTCCCACGCACTCGATATCGATGTTGATGTTCGGGCGCGAGTCCAGGAAGCGCTGGGCAGCCTTGAGCAGGTTGGAGTTGAATCCGCCGGCCAGGCCGCGGTCGCCGGTAACTACGATGAGGATGATGTTGCGCTCCTCGCGGCTTTCCAGCAGCGGATGCTGAACTTCGCCGGTCACGGGATCGACGACGTCGGCGCGCTTGACCAGCGACTGCAGCACGTTGGTCAGCATCTGCGCGTAGGGCCGGGCAGCCAGGGCGCGATCCTGCGCGCGGCGAAGCTTGGCGGCAGAGACCATCTTCATGGCCTTGGTGATCTGCCGCGTGCTCTTCACACTGCGAATGCGGCGCCGGATATCAAGAACGTTAGGCATATGCGTTTGCGTCCACGTTTACTGGGCAGCGGTCCTCAGTGAGCAGCCGCAGCCACGGGCTGCTTGCTCTCCGCGCGTTCGGCCAGGAAGCGCTCCTTTGCTTCCTGAATGGTCTTGTTGAAGTCGGCCTTGATCTCGTCGTTCAGCGCCTTCTTCTCGCGCAGCGTCTGGAAGAGCTTCGGATTGGCGCTCTCCACGTAGGCATACAGCGCCTTCTCGAAGGGGCGAACCTGCTCGACCGTGAGATCGTCAAGATAGCCGTTGGTTCCCGCGTAGATGGCAAGCACCTGGTGCGTGAAAGGCAGCGGCTCAAACTGATTCTGCTTCAGCAGTTCGACCAGACGGGCGCCGCGATTCAATTGCGCCTGCGTGGCCTTGTCCAGATCGGAGCCGAACTGCGCGAATGCGGCCAGCTCGCGATACTGAGCCAGTTCCAGCTTCAGGCTGCTGCCGACCTGCTTCATCGCCTTGATCGCCGCCGAGAAGCCTACGCGCGAGACCGAGATGCCGACGTTCACCGCCGGACGCACGCCGGAGTTGAACAGATCGGCCTCGAGGAAGATCTGGCCATCGGTGATCGAGATGACGTTGGTCGGAATGTAAGCCGAGACGTCACCGGCCTGGGTCTCAATGATCGGCAGCGAGGTGATCGAGCCTCCGCCCAACTTGTCGCTCAACTTGCTGGAGCGCTCCAGCAGGCGGGAGTGGAGATAGAACACATCGCCAGGATAGGCCTCGCGCCCCGGTGGACGGCGAAGCAGCAGCGAAATCTCGCGGTAGGCCGCGGCGTGCTTGGAGAGATCGTCGTAGATCACCAGCGCGTGGCGCTTGCTGTCTCGGAAGTATTCGGCGATCGCCGTGCCGGAGTAAGGAGCGATGTACTGCATCGGCGCCGGATCGGAGGCCGAGGCGACAACCACGACGGTGTAATCCATCGCGCCGGCTTCTTCGAGAGTCTTCACCACCTGCGCCACGGTCGAGCGTTTCTGCCCGATAGCAACGTAGACGCAGATCAGGTTCTGGCCCTTGTTGTTGATGATGGTGTCGAGGGCGATGGCGGTCTTGCCGGTCTGACGATCGCCGATGATCAGCTCGCGCTGGCCGCGGCCGATGGGAATCATCGCGTCGATGGACTTGAGACCCGTGGCCATGGGCTCGCGCACCGGTTGGCGGTTGATGACGCCGGGAGCAATGCGCTCCACCGGGTTGTACTCACTGGTGACGATCGGTCCCTTGTCGTCGATGGGCTGGCCGAGCGCATTGACCACGCGGCCGATCATGGCTTCGCCGACGGGAACGCTCATGATGCGCCCAGTGCGCTTGACCTCGTCGCCTTCCTTGATCTCATACGCCTCGCCGAGCAGCACCACGCCGACCTGATCCTCTTCCAGGTTCATGGCCAATCCGGCCACGCCGTGAGGGAAGCTGAGCAGCTCGCCGGCCATGACCTTGTCGAGGCCGTGAACGCGGGCGATGCCGTCGCCAACGGAGATCACGGAGCCGACTTCATCGACGGTGATCTTGCTCTCGTAGTTCTCGATCTGCTCACGAATGAGCTGTGTAATCTCGTCTGCTTTAATCTGGGCCATGTTTCGCTCTCAGCGTCTGCCGGTCTCTCCGGCAGTACAGGGAATTCAGAATATCGTTACTAGCTTTCCACCAGCTGCTGGCGAATGCGCTGCAATTGACCGCGCACCGAGCCATCGTAAATTGTGCTTCCCACCTGAACCTTCACTCCGCCGATCAGGCTCGCATCCACGGCATAGTGGGGCAGAACCGATTTGCCGGTCAGGCGAGAGAGCTCGATCTGCAGCTTGTTTCGCTGCGCTTCCGCCAGTTCGCGGGCGCTCGTGATCTCGGCAGGAATCCTTCCGGCGCGATGGTTGAGCTCGCTCTCCAGTTGGGTGACGATTCCCGGCAGCAGCGCGATGCGGTCGTGATCGATCAGCAACGCGACGAAGTTGCGCACGCTGCGCTCGCTGACGCCCATCCTGGCGACCAGGCTATCCAGCAGCTTGTGCTTCTGCTCATCGGGAACCGCAGGCGATTCCCAGACCTCGCGCAGCTCGCGGCTCTCCTGGAAGGCGACTGCGAGCGAGCGCAACTGGCTGAGGCAGGCGGCGGCGTCCAGCTTTTCTTCGCCGATCACATCGGCAAGGGCGCGGGCGTAGCGGGCAGAGACGGCTGCCATTACTGACCATCCTTTCCGAGCTGCGAGGCGAAGCCGTGCACCAGCTCGCGATCGGTAGCCTCATCCACCTTGATCTTCTTCTCCGCCAGGCCAACGGCCAGATCGGCGACGAAGGCCTTGAGTTCGCGCTGGGCGGTACGGGCAGCGGCGGCGATCTCCTGCTCGGCGGCGGCGATTACGTTGCGCGCGTCCTGCTCGGCAGTGGCCTGGATGCGCTGCTCTTCGGCGCTGAAATCGGCCTCGGCAGCGCTGCGAATCTCGGCAATCTCGGCATCGAGGCGAGCCAAGCGGCTCTCGATCTCGGCCAGACGGGCACCGGCCTCGGCACTGGCCTTGCGGGCGTCCTCAATACCTTTCTGAATCTCGGCGGTACGAGGGGCAAAACCGTTAGGAAGAGCCTTCTTGATGATCCAGGCGACGCCCCACGCCAGAATCGCAAAGTTAATAATCACGAAGAGCCAGTAGACGACCTCTTTCGAGAGGCCGGTCTTGGCTGCAAGACCTTTGACCGCCCAGCCGTATTTGAACTGAGCATTCTCCTCCGCTTCGTCTTCGGTCGCAGTGGCGCTGCTTTTTTCCGTCTGCGCCGCGGGAGCGCTGCCCTGCGTGGCTGCCTGAGCCTGTGCGGAAACAGCCGCCGAGGGCTGGGAGCTGGAAGCGGATTGCGAGTAGAGCAGACCAGTGGCTAACAGCAATCCGGCGGCGATGAGAAGAACACGAAGACGCTTTGACATCTTTGACATCACTGCCCACCTACTACGCTCGCAGGACCGGCGCCGGCGAGAATTGTCCTGATGATCTGGTTGGCAATGTTTTCGCTGGAAGCATCGAGAGTAGCGCGCGCGGTGGCGGTCTCCCGCTCCAGCTCGGCCCTGGCCTGGGCGATCTGCTGCTGAGCCTGTTCGCGGGCTTTGGCTACGGCTGCGGCACGGGCCTCAACGGCCTGCTTGCGGCGATTGTCCATCGACTTGAAGATGGCCAGCCGCGCTTCGCGCAGGCGGCCCTCGTATTCGGCAGCGCGCTGGGCGGCGGCATTAATGTCCGCCTTCGCCTGCTCGATGGCTCCCTGCGTACGCCGGCGGCGCTCCGCCAGAACAGCCTCTAAAGGCTTGTGCACCAGTACGTTATAGATTCCAAGAAGCGCCAGCAACAGGATCGCCGTAGGGATGGCGCCGAGCAGTAATTGACCTAGTTGATGTAGGGTCTGTTCCATTTCAGTACGTGTGAGCGCGAAGGCCGAGGAGTGCAAGGATTTAAGGGACTTCCGAAGCTAACACTCCCAATGCGGCACTGTCAAATTTTGCCCTGCTCTCCTCAAACCAATCCATTTTGGGCCGAGGTGTGAGCTCAAAAGCCCGAGCCTCTCTCGATCTCACTTGACTCCGCACGCAGAAGCGCTACCATAATAGGCCATCGCCTGCGATCCAACCCGGATCGAGATGGGCCTGTGGCTGAAGAATTCACACCGCTCTTCACCCACAGGCCCATTTAATTTTCTTATCGGTTCAATTGCAAGAAAAATCGTCACCGCTCCAAGGTTCCGAGGAGCATTGAATCAATCGCTAGATTTTGGATGGGGTTTCTGCGTCGAGTGCACCTTTGGCCGCCTTGCCCGGCCACCTGTCCCGGCGAGAAGAAAACGCTCCAGCCGGCGAAGCAACGATTCCGGCGCATCGACCTCCATCACGACACTTTCATCTTCGTAGAGACGCGAGAGGATCAGGCTGCGAGCCTCCACCTGCGCGAGCGCCTTGCCCTCCGACTGCGGGATGCGGAGCCTGGCGCGAGCAATGGGATCGTGCTGCAGGTGCGCATCGATGGCCGCCAGCAGGCGATCGAGAGAGAGCCCGCGCGCAGCGGAAACATGCACGCACTCGGCGGTGTCCTTCAGTGAATTGCGCCGGGATTCGTCGAAGAGGTCGATCTTGTTCAGCACGTGAATCTGCGGCTTGTCGAAGGCCTCCAGCTCGCGCAGCACGGATTCGACCTGCGCCATCTGCTCGGCTGCGGTGGGGCAGGTAGCGTCGGTGACGTGCAGCAGCAGCGCCGCCCGCTGCACCTCCTCCAGGGTGGCGCGAAAGGCCGAGACCAGCGTGGTAGGCAGACTGCGAATGAACCCAACGGTATCGGAGAGCAGCACAGGACGCCGCGAAGGCAGGGTGATGGTGCGCAGAGTGGGATCGAGGGTGGCAAACATGCGCGCGCTCTCCAGCACTCCGGCGCGGGTCAGCGCATTGAAGAGGGTTGATTTCCCCGCGTTGGTGTAGCCGACCAGCGCCACCACCGGCACGGGAACGCTCTCGCGGCGCTGGCGCTGTTGCAGCCGGATGCGTCGTACCTCCTCGATCTGCCCCTTCACGTGGCGAATGCGGCGGAAGATCTTGCGGCGGTCGGTCTCAAGCTGGGTCTCGCCGGGTCCGCGGGTGCCGATGCCGCCGCCGAGCTGGCTCATGGCCGCACCGCGTCCGCTCAGCCGCGGCAGCAGGTACTCAAGCTGCGCCATCTCGACCTGAAGCTGGCCTTCACGGGTGCGGGCGTGACGGGCAAAGATGTCGAGGATGAGCTGAGTGCGGTCGAGAATGCGAGCTTCGATCTCGTGTTCCAGATTTCGCAGCTGCGAGGGTGAGAGCTCGTGATCGAAGATGACCAGCCCGGCATCGGCCATCTTGGCGGCGGCGGCGACTTCGGCGACCTTACCCCGTCCGATCAAGGTTGCCGGTTCGGGACGGTCGCGGCGCTGTAGCACCTCACCGACGACCTGGGCTCCGGCGCTGGTGGCCAGCTCGCGCAGCTCTGCCAGCGACTCCCGGGCATCGAAGGGAATGGCGTGGTCCTCGGCTTCCAGGCGCACGGGCTTGGCCGCCGAGCGCGCCTGTTGCGCCTGCGGAGTGATGCGGAAAAGCTCTGCCTCGCCGCTCTCTCCATCTGCGGAAGAGTGCGGCGCGCGGCTGCGAAACTCGACGCCGACGAGAAAGGCGCGTTCGACCGAGGGGCCTGTACGATGCCCGGCGGCTGCGGCTACAGCTTCCAGTGAATCGGGCGGGCGACGCTCAGCGATGGATCACCCCTGCGACGTCGAAGAGATCGGCGTAGGCGTTACCGAGGCTACCGGAGCAGCAGACACGCCGTGTGCCGGGGCGGTCCGCTCCAGATGCGGCGCGCGCGCCATGACAACCGTTGAGATCGCGTGCTTGAAAATCAGCTGTTCCTGGTTATTGGTCTCGAGCACGACCGAGTACTTGTCGAATGACCGGATGCGGCCGGAGAGCTTTACGCCGCTGAGCAGGTAAATCGTGATGACGGACTTGTCTTTTCTCGCAGTGTTAAGGAACGAATCTTGTATGTTCTGTGCCGGCTTGCTTTCCATCGGTCACTCTCTCCTTCAAATGAAACAGCCAGGTACTGCAGCAACACCACTCCGAGAGTGGAGCGGCAAGTGCCCAGGCGTTGGGAATCGCGTCTCCCAGGCATGGCCAATACGATACGGCCTACGCCGCTCAATTTCAACTTGGATGCGCATTCCCGGATGGGAGTTCCTGAAAAGTGGCCGCGCGGCCGTCTGGACGAGCCCCGTACAAGAAAGCGTCCCTTCGGTCTGCGGCGGGCGGGCGCGGCCGATGGGCGACCTATGCATATTCAGTCAGTTTAGCCGCATCCCACCGGGCGGAAGGCGCTTATAATCAATTCCATCATGGAAGAGCGCGATTATTACGATGAGCGTCAGGAGACCCGGAAGCATTTGCTGATTTGCCCTCACTGCCATCAGGAGGGTGAATACGAGGTTGGATGGACCGTGCGGATGAAAAAGAAGTCGTTGCCCGCCCGCGCCGACGAGCGCGATCGCGCCAAGTTCGCCAAGGCGCAAAGCTACATGGTGCGCAGGGACGACCTGCTGGCGTGCAAGAATATGCGCTGCCGCAAGCGCTTCGAGATCGCCGGCATCCAGAGCGTGGCGTTCTTGTAAGCTGGGCTTCCGAAGGGACGCACCAGCCTTGCCCGGCCCGGCGGCGTACGAATCGTTTCCCGTTTGTGAATCGGCATTCATTTTTTCCTGATTGCGAGATATACTCTTCCGTCCAGCAGCTGCATCCCAGCTGCTGACGTTCCAGAGAAGAGACCGGGGTGGTCTCCTTTTTTCCGTACATCGTTTTGTGCCGGAGGCGCGCAGCTGCGCCTTATTCCAATCGAGGTATCGATGAAGATCCTGGTATGCATGAAGCAGGTTCCGCAGAAGGATGCGCCGCTGAAGCTGAACGAGAGCGCAACTTGGATTCGCGAAGACGTGGGCTATGAGGTCAACGAGCCCGACGCCTATGCGCTGGAAGAGGCGCTGCGGCAAAAAGAGAAGAACGGCGGCGAGGTGGTGGTGATCACCGCCGGTCCGGCGCGGGCGCAGCAGGTGCTGCGCGAGGCGCTGGCCAAAGGCGCCGATCGCGCCATTCACCTGGAAGACGATCGCTTTGTAACGTTGGACGCCTTCAATATCGCCCGCGCCTTCGCCGCGGCGATCAAGGACGAGAGCTTCGACCTGATCCTTACCGGCCTGCAATCGGACGACTACGGCTACGCGCAGACCGGCGTACTGCTGGCCGAGCTGCTGGGCTTGCCGCACGCCACCATCATCATGCAGATCGAGAAGAAGGACGGTGGAATACGGGTGAAGCGCGAGCTGGAGAGCGGCTTCTTCCAGTACGTCGAGATGCCGCTGCCCTCGGTGCTGACGATCCAGTCGGGCATCAACAAGCTGCGCTACGCCACGCTGATCGGCATCAAGCAGGCCAAGAACAAACCGTTGCGGAAGGTGAGCTACGACGAGATCGCGGCGGCGCTCAAGCCCAACCAGCTCACCATCGAGCGGCTCTACATCCCGGTGAAGACGAAAAAGACCGAGGTGCTTCAGGGAGCTCCCGCCGAGGTGGCAAAGAAGCTGGTCGCCAGGATGCGCGACGAGATGCACGTTCTGTAGGAGCGGCGATGGCTGAGACCGCAAAACGCGAAGATCGCGAGCAGGCGCGCGAACGGCTGAATGTGCTGCGCGTGATCGGCGGATTGCTGATCGTCGTCGCACTGCTGGTGTACTTCTTCCATCTGGCCGAGGCGCCGATGGGCGGAAGAGCGATGGGCGTGGTGGCACTGGCGCTGCTGGCGGCCGGAGCCGCTCTGCTCTGGATCGGCTGGCGCAAGCTGCGCGCAATGAACTAGAGATCGAACCAATTCTTGACGAGGAACGACGAGATGGCTGAGACAATTCTTGTGGTAGCAGAGCAGCGCGAAGGCAAGTTGAACCGGGTCTCGCTGGAGACGCTGGCGGGCGCGCAGCAGTTGGCCAGGCTGGCTGGCTGGACGGTGGAGGCCGCGGTAGTCGGCGGCGGCATCGGCGAGGTGGCCGCCGAGGTTGCAAAGAGCGCGGTGGCGAAGGTCTACGCCATTGAGGATGCGTCGCTGGCGATGTACACGCCGGATGGATTTATCGCCGCGCTGCGAAAATTCATCGAGGCTCACAAGCCGAAGCTGGTGCTGCTGCCGCATACCTACCAGGTGCGCGATTTTGCTCCGCGGCTGGCGGCATCGCTGGGCGCGGCGATGGTAAGCGACGCCACCGGCTACAAGTACGAAAACGGAAAGCTGCTCTTCACCCGGCAGATGTTCCAGGGCAAATTTGCCGCCGACGTCGCGTTGGCGGGCGATGGGCCGTGGTTTGCCAGCTTCCAAACCGGCGCCTTCCGCGCCGATCAGCTCGAAGCCGGCACTGCAGCAGTGGAGCAGGTGAACGCCGCCACTGGCGAGATTCGCACCCATCCGGAAGCGCCCTTCCAGGAGGCCAAGCAGGCGGTCGATCTCACCCAGGCCGCGATCATCGTCTCGGTGGGCCGCGGCATCAAGGAGCAGAAAAACATCGCCGTGGCGGAGGCACTGGCCGCCGCACTCGGTGGCGAGATCGCCGCTTCGCGCCCGATCTGCGACGCCGGCTGGCTGCCGATGGAGCGCCAGGTAGGATCGAGCGGGCAGACCGTGAGCCCGAAGCTCTACCTCGCGCTCGGCATCAGCGGCGCCATCCAGCACATCGTCGGCATGAAGGGATCGAGCAACATCATCGCCATCAACAAAGACGCCGAAGCGCCGATCTTCGAAGTCGCCGACGTGGCGGTGGTGGGCAATTTGTTCGACATCGTTCCAGTGCTGACGGAAGAGGTGAAGAAGGCGAAGGCATAAGAGCAGGTTTCAAAGCTTCAAAGGTTTCAGAGGTTTCGCAGGTTGGCAGGATGAGCCGCTGCCGCCATCTCTGACAACAGCTCGTTCTTAACCTTTGAAACCTTTGAAACCTGCGAAACCTTCGAAACCTTTGAAACCTGAGGAATCGCATGATCTTTCGCACCCCGATTGAAGGCATAGACCGTCCTGAGATGGAAGCCGACGTGGTTATCGTCGGCGGAGGGCCGGCGGGAATGGCTTGCGCGCTGCGTCTTTCGCAGCTGATCGACGCACACAACGCCGCCCATCCCGAGGCGCAGCTCTCCAAGGAAAACATCTACGTCCTCGAAAAGGCCAAGGAGATCGGCCAGCACTGCCTTTCCGGCGCGCTGCTCGATCCTCGCTCGATGGACGAACTGCTGCCGGAGTGGCGCAAAGAGGCTCCCATCGAGGCCGAGGTCTCCAGCGACAGCCTCTACTACCTCACCCGCAGTAGCGCCTTCAAAGCTCCCATCACGCCGCCGCCGATGCAGGATCACGGCAACTTCGTCATCAGCATCAATCGCTTTGTGCGCTGGCTGGGCAGCAAGGTGGAAGAGGCCGGAATCACGCTCTTCAGCGGCTTTGCCGGAAGCGAACTGCTCTTCGAGGGCAATCGCGTCATCGGCGTGCGCACCGACGACAAGGGGCTGGACAAGAGCAACCAGCCGAAGGCGA
>Ga0326727_10020049_pt1 | contig 13330 bp, 7 predicted proteins | sample MB2enrmetagenome_FD_207643 | JGI IMG/M metagenome (GOLD analysis project Ga0326727, IMG submission 207643) | Lab enriched peat soil microbial communities from McLean, Ithaca, NY, United States - MB29MY | ecosystem: Environmental > Terrestrial > Soil > Wetlands > Peat | place: USA: New York...
TCGTTGATGACCACCGGAAACGGCGTGGACTTGAAGCCGACCAGTTCGGCAACGGCCATGCGCAGCAGATTGCGGTCGACGGCGGGCATGCGATCCACACGCCAGTGCGTGGAGTGGCTGGCAATGAGCGCGTCGATCTCCTCCTGGCGCTCCTGGGCAACGCGAAAGAGATCCTCGGCGAAGCCGCTCACTTCAGGCTCGACGGGATCGGCGGCCTTCCAGAAGGTGGCGCGCACCTGGCCGGCGCTCTGGTGGCCCACGTCGGCCTGAAAGAGCATCTGCATGGCAAGCTCGCGGGACTTGCGGCGATGGCGGCTGGTCAAGCAGGACCGCCTTGCTGTACCTTGCGGCGCAGGCTCACCATTTCAATCGCGGCCGCGGCGGCCTCAAAGCCCTTGTTGCCGGCCTTGATGCCGGCGCGGTTCAGCGCCTGCTCCAGGGTTTCGCAGGTGAGCACGCCAAAGCTGTGAGGAATGCCCGTCTCCTGCTGCGACTGGCCGATGCCGCGGGCGACTTCGTTGTAGATGGCCTCGTAGTGGTCGGTTTCGCCGCGCAGCAGGCAGCCCAGCGTAATAATGGCGTCCACACGGCCGGCGCTGGCGCAGACACGCGCGGCGCCGGGAATCTCCCACGCGCCGGGAACGCGAACCACTGCGATATCGCTGCGGTCGGCGCCGCTGCGCAGGAGCGCATCGAGCGCGGCCTCGAGCAGCCGATCCGTGACCACGGCGTTCCAGCGGGAGACGATGATCGCAAATCTCATTCCCGCGGCCGAAAGATCGCCTTCGATCGCGACGGGCTTGCCTCTCACCGGGTCGGACCACGCCCAGAAACTGAAGCGGAAGCCGGGCTCGGGCTCGACGGTGAAGATGCGCGATTTCCAGTGGGTCTCAGAGATGGGCGAGAGGCGGCTGACCGCTTCGGCCCCTTCCTGCGCGCGCAGCCACGATTCAGCCACTTGATGGATGGAATCGAGCGAAGTGACTTCGATGAGGAGATCAGCTGTCGGCGGAAAGCGGCCATCGACGAATTCCAGATTGCCCAGCGGGGCCAGGAACGACGCGCCGCGCGAGCCTTCTTCCAGCCACCCTTTGCCGGGGGCAAAACCGAGCGCCGCAAAGAAGCCGCTCAACCGTTCATAGGCCGCCGCATTGCCGGCCGGACGCAGAATCGAGATGCCCTTGATCATGAGTTGATTTTAGCGTGCGGCGGCGGGCCAGGCGGCGCGCGCACCCCGCCCGAGCGAGGCTCGGACGGGACGCACGGCCGGGGTAGGGACTATGTGACGGAGCGCGGCTTGACGGTGATAACGGTTGCGGGAACCACGGTGGTGGGAGTTGGCGCCGGCAAATTTGTCGGATAGAGACAGCCGGCGTCGTTGCCTCCCTCCGAAACCGGCGTGCAGGCCGGCAGAGCGGGGCTGTACTGCTGGGAATCGGTGGGTGGCGCGGAGGTGCTGACGTTGGTGGGAATGCTAATGAAGTGGATCTCGTTGTCGCCCGCGGTGGAGACAAAGAAGATGGAGTTATCGGGCGAAAACGCGCCGGCGAGCGGAGCGGTAGGCGGCGTGGCCGAGGAGTTGTCGGCAAATTTCACATAGCCCACGGGGCCGATGCCGCTGGCCTGCGGCAGGTAGTAGGGAAGCTGGACTGCCGTGGTGGAAGTGCTGGGTGTCGAGTAGGTGATGAAGGCGATGGGCGCGGCGGTGGTGGTGGAAGCCGTGGTCGGCGCCGCGCCGGTGACGATCTGATTGACGGCGGTCGCGTTGGTGACGCCGGCGAGACTCACTGTGCCATTGAGCGTGGGGTTGGTGGAGAGGGGCGTCATGGTCTCCACCTGGGTTGGCGGCGTGCCGGTGGTCGCTTCAGGGCACAGCGGGCTGGCCGAAATGGCGAGCCCGATGTCGTCGAGCGTGATGCTGCTGCCGTTGAGCGAAGCGCCCAGCATGTGCTCACCGTCCGTTGTGGCGCCCAGGACGCTGGTCGTCAGATTGAGAGAATCGCTTTGCGGATAGAACTGAATGCTGGCGTTGTTACCGACCGTTCCGGAGGGGCACCAGGTGTGGGCGACAGTAGGATTGCCGGCAAGCCAGGCGCCAATGCCGGGGACCGTGACGGCCAGGTTCTGGGAACCGCCGGAGGCAGTGAGATCGTAGGAGCTCCAGCCGGTGTTGATGTTATAGACGTAGAGCTTGTTGGTGTGAGCGCCACCGGCCGCGGCGCTATCGACGATGTAGACGGTATTGGAATCGGGCGTCCAGGCGGCAGCCACTCCCATTCCCCCGTAGGTGGACCCTGCGCCGCCAGAGGAGGAGTAGAGGTAAAACAGTCCGCGGACCTGATCGTTGATGACCAACTGATTGTTGTTGGGGGAGACGGCGAGCACGACGCCGGGCACCGAGGTGTTCTGGCTGGTGAGAGAGTTGCTTGACGTGGAGTAGATCATCAGCTCGCGGGACGAACCGAAGTACAGATCGTTACCCCCCCGGTCCATGACCACAGAATTGGGCACGAAGGGCAGGCGCACGGTGGAGCCGGGGTTTCCGGTGAGCAGTTCGATGGAAGTGAAATACTGCGACTGGCCGGGCGCCGCGAACCAGACGAAGTCGCTGGTGGTGCCAGGAACGGTGATGCTGACGGGATTGGAAGAGAGCGGCAGGCCGGAGCCATTGAGGCCGAACTCGTTGATGGGGGTCGGATTGCAACTGGAGGGTTCGCACACCGCATAGACGGATGCAGCACCGGGGAAAGTGGCGGTGATGGAGCCTGAACTCGTGGCCGTGATGTCAACGGGATTGGTGGACTCGTAAGAGAGGTTCAATCCGGTGATGGGGTTGTTATTTGTGTCGAGGACCGTGGCGGAGAGGTTTTGCGAGACGCCTTGCGTGACCACGCCTTTGGTGCCTCCGCCGGCCAGCGAGATTTTGACGGATGCGGGCGGGCAGGTGGAGAAGTAGCCGGCCGACGATGCCGATTGCGCAATGGTTGCGGTGAGGGAGGTGGTGCCGGGCTGCTGCGCCGTAATGACATTGTTGGTGGAGTTGATGGTGGCGACACTGGAGTTGCTAACCGAGTAATTGAGCGTGCCGATGGACGATCCGCAACTGGGAACCGAAGTGACGCCAGGGGCCAGGCCGCCTGCGCAAGCATAGTTTGGCGCGGATATGGAAGACGGGGCGCAGAACTCGTATTGCGTGCCATTGCTGACGTAGCAGGCCTGAGCGTCGAGCTGAGCCTGCTGGTTCTGCGAGAAGCATTGCTGCGGCGAAGAGCTGGAAAGCGAAGTGGTGACCAGACTGATGGCGGTCACCGGCGCGTGAATGTATACCGCAACGGGGTTGGAAGTGACGGAATAGGCAGTGGCCGTGACATAGGCGATGCTGTATGGCAGACCCTTGGTGGACGGCAAGGGATTGGGGTAGTAGCAGTAGGTGTAGTCGGCGATGCCGCCGCCGGTATTGCGGTTCCATGTGCCGGCACAAAGATTGCCGGTGGGAGAGATGTCGGCGAGCTGATTGTCGGTGGTGCCGTAGCTATACAGATTGGAGCCGACAGAGGCCGCATTGCCCTTGCAAGTGAAGGCAGAGGGATTCTGTACCTGGATGGTCTGCCCGTAGGCCAGCGAGATGCCGGCGATCTGCGGCTGCAGGGTGATGGAATAGACGTCGGTGTCCTTCGGGCCGTAGCCCAGGCCGTTGCAGTAGTTTCCTGCCGGGTTGCGCACGCAACCGGAGATGGAAATCCCAGCCGGAAGGGCCAGGCCAAGCAGACAAACAAGCGTCAAGAACCGCCGCATGAATCCTCCCCGCTCCGCGCCGTCGAACCGCGGAACGGTCGCTAAGAACACGTAAAGAAAAATGAGTTATTGCCGTCCCTTTTCCTGCATAGGACCGGCCCGCAACAGGTGGATCGCACCCAAGCTCGAGATCCCCGGCGGCACACTGCCACACGCGGCTGAAGAGGCGAGACGCACACTGAACACTCCAAGAAAAAAGTGTATCAGGGCGAGCCGGCCTCTGGCACAGAACCAGCCTGCGATGCGGTTCTGATCAATAGACTGGCGCGGGGCCGGATGGGGAGCGAGAAGACAGGGAATAGGGAGCAGGGCGTAGGGCGTAGAAAGACAGGGAGCGAGGGAGCAAGGGAAAAACGGACCCGCCGCGTCATGGGGTGGGGAGCATATACCGGGCAAACCACTCGACGGCGCGCTGCTGGACGTCGCGGCTGTGGGCGGGATCGGAAAAACCGTGACCCTCATTGGGGTAAACGACCAACTGCGCGGGGACGTGAAGGTCGCGCAGGGCGTGCCAGAACTCAAAGGATTGGGGCGCGGGACACTCACCGTCACGGTCGCCGACGACCGTGAGGGTGGGGGTGGTGACGTTCTTAATGAAGGAGATGGCAGAGCTCTTGGCGTAGACCTGCGGGTCGTCGTACACCGAGGCGCCGAAGTAGGGAATCATCCACTGATCGATGGAGTTTTCGCCGTAGTACGAAAGCCAGTCGGAGATGCCGGCCCCGGCCACGGCGGCGCGGAAGCGATGAGTCTGGGTGACGGCGAACATGGTCATGAAACCGCCGTAGCTCCAGCCGGTGATGCCCACGCGGTTGGGGTCGACGGGATATTTTGCCAGAACCGTGTCGACCCCGGCCAGGATGTCGCGCAGGTCGCCGTAGCCGAAGTCCTTGCGATTGGCCTGGGTAAAGGCCTCGCCCTGGCCGTAGCTGCCGCGCGGGTTGGGCATGAGAACGAAATAGCCGAGGGCGGAATAGCCGGTGGCACTGAAGCCGCCTCCCCCTCCATTCCAGCGGGAAGCGACATCCGCGGCTGGACCGCCGTGCACCTCGACAATAAGCGGGTATCTCTTGTTCGAATCGTAGTGCGCGGGCAGGAGGAGCCAGCCCTGAATGTGGAAATTGTCGTCGGTCCAGGTGAGCGAGACGGAGTCTCCCCAGGTGGGTTGGAGGCCGTCGTTGAAATGCGAGAGCTGGGTGAGGCCGGAGGGGGCAGCGGATGCGTCCGAGGCATCCCCGGTCCCCAAATGCGAGGGACCGGGGGCACCCACAGTTCGCATAGAGAGCGCGGCCGCGGCGGAGCCGGCGGCGTAGATTTCGGGGGGCTGGTCAAAGGTGCTGGCCTGAAAGACAAAGAGGGATCGATCGGCGGTGACGGAGAGGCTGTGGTCGAAGTTCCCGGCCCCGACCGTGCCGGGATAGGTGAAGAACACCGGTGGCGCACAGACGGCGAGGTTGCCGCTGGGGCGGCAGCTCTCCAAGGGGATACGGGTTAGACGATTCAGGCCGTCTGCGAGCTCAAGCGTTAAGACGTGCTCGTCATCGCCCCAGGCGATCCATTGCGAGGATGCGGGGCGGCCAGGAGTGAGGTCTTGCGGCTGACCGCCAGCGGCGGCGACGATCCAGATATCGCCGCCGGTGACGCCCTGATCGCTCATGAGGCCGCCAATGAAGGCGATGGCTTTGCCGTCGGGCGACCAGCGGGGCTGGGCGATTTGCAGTCCGTGGAGGGGTCCGGAGACGGCGGAGGGGGCGAGGATGGCGGTGGGTTTGGCACCGTCTGCGGCGGATTGCGTGTAGAGTTTGGCGACCCACCAGTTGTTTTCGCCGGGAGGGTCGGCGGCAATGTAGGCCAGGGTCGTGGAATCGGGAGACCAGTCGAATTCGTAAACGTGAAGATTGGCGGGGGTCAGAAAGGTGGGAGCCGCAGGTTGCGTCGCGTCGGTTGCGACTGCGGCGACGCGCTGGACTTCGATGTGGTCTTCGCCGATAACGCCGGAGGGTGAGTCCATGGCGGCAAGGGCCCCGGCAGGACGGGTGGCGCCCTCGACATAGAGGAAGGCGATGCGCTTGCCGTCAGGCGAGAAGGCGGGTGCATTGACATCGCCGCGGAGTGCGGAGAGACGCCGGGGCGGGTTGCCGTCGAGATGCGAGAGATAGAGGTCGGATTGGCCACCGAGGTCGGCGCAATCGGAGAAGAAGGCGAGGGCGGCGGAGTCGGGCGACCAGACGAGATCGGATTCGGTGCAGGAGCCGTCGGGCGAGGCGGCGTCCGTGATGCGCTGGCTCCTGTCGATATCGCCGAGGGGGCTGCCTAGAGGGGCGACGCGAATTTCGCCGCGATCAATCCAGGCGAGGCGCTTGCCATCGGGTGAAACAGCGACCTGGCTGATGGACCGGGCACGCCGTTGGCTGGAAGCGGCTTGGCTGGAGGGGGTCTGTTCGGGACTCGGGGAGCCGGACGCGGGCGCGGAGGTCTGCGCGCAGACGGGCAGGAGAGAGGCTGCGCAGAGGAGGAGAGCCAGGGGGGCGCAGCGGAGACTGCGAGGCGAGAGAGACATAGGAAAAATGCTAACAGCAGAAACGCAGGGACCAGGGGCGCAGGGACTACGGGAGCGAGTCAGCGAGTCAGCGGGGTTGGCGCGAAGGGAGTTTGCGTGCTATCCCACCCGTTCGCCCAAGAATCGGGCGAATGGATGGGGCACGGAAACGTTCCTTGTATGCGGCTGCCCGCCGACGGTGTTTATGCCGGCCTCAAGCTTTTCGCTGGAAAGAGGAGGCCGATGGTTCGGCTCTGAGGCCGCAGCGCCCAAGATGCCACAGTGAGACCGGCAATGATGAGAGGGGCGATGACGTGGAAGGCGTAAGCACCGTAGCCGCCGACTGCGGCGCAGGATGCGGCCGCACCTGTGAGGTCAAAGAAGATGCCGGCATACGCCCACTCCTTGAGCCGCGGAAAACGCGGCACGAGGATAGCAATGGCTCCGAGCACCTTCCAAACCCCGAGGATGAGAAAGAAGTACATTGGGTAGCCAAGTTGGGGCACCACGCCATGGGGGTTGGCGCGAAACTGCAAGATCTGTGCGACACCGCCGCTCATGAAGAACGCTACGAGGATTGTTGTCGTCCAATAGACAATGCTTTTTGCTTTCATGGTCAATCCAAACCTCCGAGGACATTTTCGAGTTTGCCGATGAAATTCTGCCATCCGTATTTCGCACCCTTGTAGCTGGCGCTTTCTTCCGACGGAAAACCGGAATGCTCCATGCGGACAAGCGTGCCGCCCTTGGTCGGCGTCAGCGTCCAGCTGACAACGCTCTCCATGCCCATCGTGTTCCAGCTATAGGAGAGCCGTGAAAGCGGTTCGACCACGAGGACTTGACTGTCGATGATCCCGTTCCAATTAGGCACAGGAGTGGAGCGGAACTGGAAAGAGTGGCCCACTTCCGACTGGAAATCGTTGTTCATGAGCCACTCTTGGATCAACGAGCTTTGCGTGAGGGCTCGCCAAATCTTTTCCGGGGAGTGCGGCATCTCCCGTTCAACGACGAGAGTGCGTGATTCAGCGGTATTGGTCGTCATTTGTCCATCCTATCGAGTAGAGTTTCGAGTCGGTCAAACCGTTCACGCCAGAACGCGCCGTAGCGATCGAGCCAGTCGACCATGGGCACGAGCGCATCGGGCAGCGCGCGATAGTGCGATTCGCGCCCCTCGCGACGATGCCGCACCAGCTTTGCCCGCTTCAGCACCGTGAGGTGCTTGGAGACAGCAGGCTGAGAGACGCGCGCATAGCGAGTCAATGCGTGGACGGTCTGCTCGCCCTGCCGAGTCAACTCCTCGAAGATGGCCCTGCGGGTGGGATCGGCGAGAGCTCGGAACACGTGATTGGCATTGGCCGGCGTCACAGAACAAACCATAACCATTCGGTTATGGTTTGTCAAGAGAGAAATGAGAGAAGCAGCTTTTAACTGCTAGCTCCCAGCTTCCAGCTCATCGAGGCGAGTGAGAGGCAGGCGCCGGACTGAAAACTGAGAACGGTGGATAGTGGCCAGCGCGGAATCAGCAGCTCCGATTGCACTGCAGGCAAAAACACGATGGCCGGATTTTTCGCCGCAAATGGTTGGCGGGGTGCGTTCAATGGCGGAGTGAGCAAAGACTTGTCAAAGGTTGGTGGGGGCGAGATGGGGTGTAAGTTGTTGAAAAGAGAGATTTGTGCGAAGAAAAAATCATTTGCAGATCATTCCTGCCAAATTGGGTAAGCTAAGGGCATTCGTACCGAAACCGAGCCAGGGACATTCGTAGCGAAATCGAACTTAGGGGCGGGAGAGCGGAGGGAGCTTTCCCGATTTTCTTGAATCTGCGGCCGCGGGATGGAACCCACCCTCAACGCAACATGCGCGTTGCGTATGGGACAGCGACGGAAGGACGAAACAAGAAGCCGGGGGGCAACTCAAAGGGAGTTGCCCCTTTTCATTCCTGCGGAAGGAGCGCGGGGCGCGGACGAGGGAACCGGAGAGGGGGGCAGATGAGCAACAGTAGCTTGGACTCGAAAATCAAGCAAGAGCAAAGGAAGAGAGACAGGGCAGCGAAGGGGGTGACGCGGTCCGACAGCGGAACCAATGAGGAGAACGGGGAGGATCAGAAAAAAGAGGAGAGCGTTCCCGTGGATCTTGGGGACTACAAGGGAGCGCGAAAGGTGCTACGCCACGCAGTGAAAGCGGTGGTGAAGGTGAAAAGCGAAGCCATTGCCAAGAAGCTGGTGAGCAAAGCGGAGGCAGGCGACCCGCGCGGGACGGAGATGATACTGTCGCTGATCGAGAAGAAGAAGCAGGACAAGGACGCGAAGAAAAAAAAGAAACGGAGCGGGCCGAGCTGGGCGGAGCTGCTGGCGTCGGAACCGGAGTGGGACGAGAGCATGGAGGAGAACCACGGTACGAAGCTGGACGTGGTGAGCGGGCAGGGGCCAGGGACCAGGGACTGAGGGGCGAGTCAGCAAGTTAGCAAGTTAGTTAGCAGGTTATCTGGTCAGTAAGTTGGCGAGTTAGGACGTTAGCTTGCGTTGGAAGAGGAACTTAGGGAGCAGGGAAAACACGACTTGGAAGCCTCGCACAGTGCGGGGAGATGCGGCAGGGAGAAGGACGCGATGGGAATGAAGCTCATGAATGACGAGGGGTTGGGGACGCCGCGCCGGCGAGTCAGCGAGTCAGCGAGCGAGCAAGTTAGCCGGATTCCAAACCTTTTCGCAAAAAGCGCGAAGAGGATGGGGTACGGATCGCAGGTGTGGATGGGGCAACGAGTTGCCCTGGGCTTGCTGGCCATGGGGCTGGCGGCGATGGTGTGGGCGCAGGGCGTGAACACGACCACGGTACAGGGGACGGTGTATCTGGCGAACGGGCAGCCGGGCGCGGGAACACTGGTGATCAGCTGGCCGGGGTTTACGACCGCGGCGGGCCAGGCAGTGGCCGCAGACTCGATGACGGTGACGATCGCGCCGGACGGTTTTGTAAGCGTGAACCTCGCGCCGAACCAGGGAGCGACACCCGCGGGAGAGTACTACACGGCCATTTACTACATGAGCGACGGCACGGTGAACACGCAGTACTGGATGGTTCCGGCTGCGGCAAACGCAACTCTGGCGCAGGTGCAGGTGCAGATTATGCCAGCGATGCAAGCGGTGCATGCGGTAAGCCAGTCGTACGTGGACCAGGCGATCGCGGAGTTGACCCAGAGCCTGCTGACGGCGTCGGGTGGAACGCTGAGCGGGCCGCTCTATCTGAACGCCGACCCGACGCAACCGCTGCAGGCGGCAACCAAGCACTACGTGGATACGCAAGTGGCGACAGCGGTTCCGCTGGCGGGCGGCAACATGACGGGCCCGTTGACGACGCCGGCAGTAAACGGCGTGGAGGCGCCCACGGCGGCGAGCGGACAGACGACGCTGCAGGCGGCAATGAACGCGGCGGGAAGCAATGGGGCGATGGAGATTCCGCCGAACTACGCGGGGACGGACACGTTTACCAACGCGAACGGCGTGAAGGTGGTGGATTGGCGGACGAGCGGGTCGCAGCAGACGGAGCGCAGCGTGAAGGAGTTCGGCGCGGTGTGCGACGGCGTGACGGACGATACGAGCGCACTGCAGGCCGCGCTGAATTACGCCAATGCGCACGGCGTAGCGCTGGTGCTTCCTGAAGGCACGTGCAAGACGCGGACGCTGAGCTGGCACGGGGAGTCGATTGGAGGGCTGGGGAAACAGGTTTCTGCGCTGCTGGGATTTCCGGGAGAGGACGTGCTGGCGAGCGGACCGGACGCGCTGAATTTATTGAGTTATACACGGCTGCACGACATGACGATTTATGTGGACCAGAGCGTGGACGCGTCGTGCTCGCCGGCGGAGGGCCGCGCGGCGGCGGGAAACTGCCAGCTGAGCCGGGCGATTGAGAATAGCTCGATTTTTTCGCCGGGCGGCAATGGACTGACGGGAACAGCGGGCACGGGCGCTGCCTGGTGGGTGGGCAATTGCGCGATTGCCATGCAGGCGGCGACGGGTGCGGGAGGAAACGGGTTGCGCGTGGCGGAGATAGAGAACGTGGAGATTGCGACCACGGGCGTGGACCCGATGGCGGCGCAGTATCCGGGAGCGCATTCGACGCACACGTGCGGACTGTACCTGGCGCAGTGGCCGCAGTGGAGCGATTTCCGGAACATCGATATGCGCGGAGTGAACACGGGGGTGGCGATACCGGCGCTGCCGGTGACGGCGCCAGCGGGATTGAATGCCGACTCGAATCGCTGGCAGAACGTGACGATTCAAGCGACGCACGCGTTCACGGCGGCGGCGGGATCGAACAACGTGCTGGATAACGTGGTAGCGCTGGCGGGGAATTCCGCAGCCACGGGCGAACCGCCGACGGGGCTAGTGCTGGACCTGAGCGGAACTGCGCAGGGATGGACGTTGCGCAACGCGGTGGTGACGCCGGTATGGAACGCGGTGCAGCCGGCGCTGGCGGTGACGGCCACGGGCGGCGCAGTGACCGCGGTGACGGTGGGCAGCGAACACGGACTGGGATGGGATCCGTATGGGATGAGCGTGCCGATCGCGTTCAGCGGAAGCTGCACGGCGCAGGCGACGGCGGTGGTGAATGCCAACGGATCGATTGCCGGGGTGACGGTGACGCAGGGTGGAGTGGGCTGCTCGTCGACCACGACGGCGAGCATCAACGCGCCGGGAACGTGGGATACAGCGGCGGCGGTGAACCTGGTTGGCGGGCAAGATATGACGTTCTTTGCCGGAAATCTGCTGAAGGGCAATGGCGGATACACGGTGTGGAACGCGGGAAGTTCGTCGAGCTACGGGACGCAAGTGGATGGCGGAGGCGGAACGCTGCCTGGCGGCGGGACTTATGCCGCGTTGGTTGGGAGCAGCAGAGTGGGGGCGGCGTTTCAAGTTGATCAGTTTCCCGGCGCGGACATTGGGGCGAAGATCCAGGCGTGCGTGAACGCATTGAATGCGAGTTACGGGGGCACGTGCGACGCGCGGAATTTTGTGGGCAACTTATCGATGGCATCGAGCCTGACGATTGCCACGCCGAACACCGCGGTGCTGCTGCCATGCGCGACGATTGCGACGGCGAACCAGATTGTGGTGACGGCGGGGACGCGGAACGTAGCCTTGCGGGGATGCGCACTGCGTGGCGGAACGGCAGCCAGCGGGAGCCAGGGCGGGACGGTGTTTGCCTACTCCGGCACGGGCGCGATGGTAGTGGTGGGCGATGCGACGTATGCCGTGGATACGCCGGGCTTCCACATGGATAATGTTGCGATCAATACCACCGCGGCGACAAGCGCAACGGCGCAGGGATTGGTGGCCTACCGAACCCAGGAGATGGATCTGGAGAGCCTGTACTTCCTGGGCAATCAAAACCAGACCGGCATGACGCTGGATGGAACCGGGAATTACACGGGCGGCACGTTTTTGGACGATCAGTTTGGCGGGTTCGGAACCGCGGTGAATGCGATTGGGCACCAGGTGACGAACCCAGCGACGACGGACTGGATGAATGCGAGCACCTTTGTGCGGCTGCACATCGATTGCCCGACGACGATTGGGAATCCGATAAGCGGGACGTATGGGATTAATTTGCAGCAAGGCGATGGCAACACATTTACAGGTGGAGATGTAGAGGGATGCGCGACAGCATTGCATTTGGGAGCGAATGCGCAGAACAACACGATGGTGGGACTGCGCAACGAGAACTCGACGAATCAAATCGTGGCGGACGCGGGAAGCCAGTACAACAACTGGATGACCGGCGGCACGATGTTCACGGGAAAACTAATCGACAACGGCACGCGCAACAGCTTCTTCGATACATTTCACCGGAGTTTCAACGCATTGAATGGTGACTGGTATGGAAGCCAGCAGGATGCGACGCTGACTAATCATTTCCGGCTGGGAATCGGTGCGGGGAATGAGCGCGGACTGTTGAACGAGATTCAGACGGATTATGGGTACCGGTGGATTTACGGCTTCAGCGACGGCACGAGCGGGCAGCAGCTTTACCAAGTGCAGGATCTGCTGAACAACGTGTACCGGTTGCAGATCCAGCAGTGGAATCACGGGCAGAGCAGCACCAACAACCAGACGGCGTTGAGCGCGGCGGGCACCGGGAACGTGTGCTTCAACTGCTCGAGCAACGCGGGGACGGGCGGCGTGAGCTTTTCGAGTGGCGGGGCGACGCCGGCGACGGTTGCGACCGTGGACAACGCCGGGGACGCACAGTTCAACGGAACCTTGCAGGTGGGCGGGACGTCGCAATCGACGGGAACCATGACGGTGCGCAACAACGCCGACGCGGAGGTGGACTACTATCTGTGGCCGGGATTGACGACAAGCCAGAAGGGTTCGTACACCTACAAGGACTGGAACGGAAACAGCCAATGGTACATGGTGAAGGACGCGAGCAATAACTGGGCGCTGAACTCGGCGGTGGGCGGGCTGGACAGCTTCAAGGCGTATCAGAGCACGAACAGCGGCGACACCTATATTGATGCCAGCAACGCGACGGGGCACATCCGGCTGAATTACGAAAGCGGATCGGGCGCGGAGACGGATATTTACTCGGGATCGAGCGCTAACTTAGTCGCGGCGTTTCTGGGTCCGACCAGCATCAAGTTCCCCGGACTGGCTGCGTCCTCAGGACACTTCTGCCTGCAGGTGGATACATCTGGATATCTCACCAACACGGGCGCGGCGTGTGGATCCGGATCAGGATCGGGAGGAACGAGCGGCACTATTAACTCCGGAAGCACAGGGCAGATTGCGTATTACACCGCCAGCGGCACGACGGTTAGCGGCGAGACAGACGTGCCGCTAACGGCCGGCGGAACCGGAGCGACCAGCGCCAGCGGAGCCATTGCCAACCTGCTGCCGGGCGTGACGTCGGATGGGAACAACGGAATGATCGTGACGGGCAACGTGCAGGCGGCGAAGTCGATCACTGCCCTCTCGCCGGTGTGCGACATTCGTTCCCAGGGCG
>Ga0326727_10020050_pt1 | contig 13330 bp, 14 predicted proteins | sample MB2enrmetagenome_FD_207643 | JGI IMG/M metagenome (GOLD analysis project Ga0326727, IMG submission 207643) | Lab enriched peat soil microbial communities from McLean, Ithaca, NY, United States - MB29MY | ecosystem: Environmental > Terrestrial > Soil > Wetlands > Peat | place: USA: New York...
GTTGCTCGGGCACCCTGTGGTTAGAATCGACTCGGCCGTGACCGTGTCAAGCACTTTTTTCCGGCTGGTCGTTGCGAGGGCAGGTAATCCGTCAAAGCCCAGCCTGAACGGGGGATGAGCAGTTACGTCCGGACAATCCCCCGGGCAAGCCGGGGGAGGACCATGACGAAAGGGGGAGCAGGGGTAGCCCCACCGAGCCGGTGGTTGCCGAACGCTGCCGCCGCCGGCAAAATCCCGCCTCCCGGAAGGAGCAAGGCGCCAATGACAGCGCGGATTTTGGTAACAGCGGCGGCGGCGCTGATCGCCGTTATCACGGCGGCATTGCCCTGCCCGGCGCGCGCCGCGGTTCCGCAATACGGCTTCACCGTCGTGAAAACCTACCCGCACGACCCCGGAGCATTCACCGAAGGATTACTTTACCAGAACGGCTATCTCTACGAAAGCACGGGCCTGGAAGGACGGTCGTCCATACGCAAGGAAAAGCTTGAAACCGGGAAAGTCCTCCAGGAATACGACCTCGACCCGAAATACTTCGGCGAGGGCATCGTCATCTGGAACAACAAACTCATCGGCCTCACCTACACGACCGAAATCGGCTTCGTCTATGATGCCGACACCTTCAAGCCGCTGTCGGATTTCCACTACAAAGGCGAGGGCTGGGCGCTGACCAAGGACAGCACCCGCCTCTACATGAGCGACGGCACCAGCGACCTCCGCATCCTCGACCCGGAAACCCTGAACCAGATCGGCAGCATCCACGTCACCTGCGACGGGCATCCGGTGCAGAACATCAACGAACTCGAATGGGTCAAAGGCGAAATCTTCGCCAATATCTGGAAGACACCCCTGATCGCCCGGATCGATCCGGCAACCGGCGCGGTCACCGGACTGATCGACGCCAGCCCGTTGATCGCCCACGCCGCGACCAAAGGCCGCACCATCGACGTCCTCAACGGCATCGCCTACGACGCCGCAGCCGATCGGCTGTTTGTTACGGGAAAGTTGTGGCCGAAGCTGTTCCAGATCAGGCTGTCGCGCCGCCCCGGCGGCAAAGACCTATGCAGCACGATTCCCGACCGCTGAGGCATCAGGAACCGCCGTCACCCGCGCCAGCGGACGAACCAGCAGCAGCGCCGCCCCGCCAACCGCCGCCATCGCCAGGAACACGAGCCCGCCGTACCGCGCATACAGCCACCCGGACAGCACCATCATCAGTCCCGACGGCGCGCCATACCCCAGCGCCGCGTGCAGCGCCTGCCCCGTCGCCGCCCGCTCCGCCGGCACAAACCGGCTCAGCACCAGCATCGCCGACAGATGCTGCATGGCGAAGGTCGCCGCATGGAGGATCTGCACCACAACCAGCACCGGCAGCGGCGGCCCGAACGCAGTCACCGTCCACCGCACCACCGAAGCCGCCGCCGCACAGGCGGTCAGCCCGGCGGGTCCGAGCCGCGCCACCAGCCGCCCGCCGCGGGCGAACAGCAGGATCTCCGCGATGATGCCCTCGGCGATCAGCAAGCCGATCAACGTGTCGCTGATCCCCTGAGACCGCCAGAACAGCGCGGCGAACCCGTAATACGCGGCGTGCGCCCCCTGGATCAGCGCGGTGCAGCCGATGGCCAGGCGGAAGGCGGGATTTCGCAGCAGTTCCAGGCCGGCGAAGGCCCGGGGTGGAGCGGGAAGCCGCGACGCCTCCGGCAGAAACACCCCCAGCACCGCGGCAGCCCCGTATCCTGCCGCTTGCAGCCACGGCACCAGCCACGACCCGGCCCGGCTCAGCAACCAGCCCGCCACGGCGGTGGCGGCCATGAACGTCGCCGAACCGGCGGCCCGCACCGGTCCATATTCCAGCCGGCGCTCACCCGCCAAAGCCAGCGCCAGCGAGTCCGCCAGCGGTCCGATCGCACTCGCCGCTACCCCCTGCCCCGCGGCGATCAGCAGCAGCGGCAGGAAACCGCTTGCCGCGACATAACACAGCCCAAGCCCCGACGCGGCCACCGACGCCACAACCAGCACCGGCCGCCGCCGCCCGATATGGTCAGCGACCGTGCCCCAGCCAGGCCCCGCCAGCACCCGCAGCAGCGCCGCCGCCCCCAGCACCTGGCCGATGGCCGCCGACGACAAACCGGCATCGGCGAACCACAGCGGCATGAACGCATTGATGGCGTTGGCGGCGAAAAACGCCCCCATGAACGCGGCGACCCGCACGGCCGCCGGCATGGCGAGGTCAGGCCGCCTGTTGCGAAGCCGCGACTTCCCGCACCTTGCGCGCCATCGAGGCGATGCCGTTGCCGCGGTTGGTCGACAGCGCCTCCAGCAGGCCCAGATCCTTCAGGAACACCGGATCGGTTGCCAGGATTTCGTCCGGCGACCGGCCGGAATACACCCGCAGCAGCAGCGCGATCAGGCCGGAGACGATCGCCGCGTCGGACACACCGGCGAAATACAGCGAGCCGTCGCGCAGCACCGCCTCCATCCAGACCCGGCTCTGGCAGCCCGGCACACGGTGCGCATCGTTCGACCATTCATCCGGAAACGGCGGCAGCTTGCGGCCCATGCCGATGATGAACTCGTAGCGCTCCATCCAGTCGTCGAACATGTCGAGTTCTTCGCCGATGGCGGCGATCGCCTCGGCGGCGGTGAGTTCTTCCGGCTTCACGAATGGATCGGTCATGCCTTCGATGTGCGGGGCTATGCGGCGGAGGTCAAGGACGGATCGCGCGTCAGGCCGCCGGAACAGTATGCATCCGCACCCAGGCGGTGAACTCGTCATCAGGCAGCTCCCCCGCCGCCATGGCGAGCGTCATCACAACCGCCTCCGCGTCGCCCACGGCAAACCGGCAGCCGTTCAGCCGCAGGAAGACTTCCAGCGCGACGAACGCGGTTCGCTTGTTGCCGTCGATGAAGGGATGGTTCTTCGCAATCCCCAGTGCGTAGACCGAGGCCAGTTCCGCGATGTCCGGTTCGCCGTAGCTTGCCCGGTTCAGCGGCCGGGCCAGCGCGCTGTCGAGCAAACCGGCGTCACGGAGGCCCGTCGAGCCTCCGTGTTCCGCCAGTTGTTCGTCATGGATGGCGAGAATAAGCTGCGGCGACAGCCAGACGGTCACTTCGCCAGTTCGCGCAGCACCGCCCGGCGTTCCTTCATGACGCTGCGCGCGACATCCATCTGCGCGCCGAACTCAGGGTCCGCGACGGTCAGCCGCACGCCATCCGGCTGCTCCACGGCGTAGAGCGTATCGCCCTTCACCATGCCCAGCTTCGCCAGCAATTCCCTTGGAAGGATGACGCCCACGGAATTTCCGATCTGTGTCAGTTTCAACGTCTGCATGGCATGCCCTCCTGGCTTGCCCAGCGGTTATAACATACGTTAGACGCCGACGCTAGAGGATAAACCGGCTGAGGTCGCCCTTCTGCGCCAGCGGGGCCACTTTCTCCGCCACATAAGCGGCATCGACGACGAATGTCTCGCCCGCCCGGTCGGTCGCGGTGAAGCTGATATCCTCCAGCAGCCGCTCCAGCACCGTGTGCAGCCGCCGCGCGCCGATATTCTCCACCCGATCGTTGATGTCCGACGCCAGATCGGCCAGCGCATCGACCGCGTCGTCACGGAAATCCAGGGTGACCTGCTCGGTGCCCAGCAGCGCGGCATACTGCTTCAGCAGCGAGTGCTCCGGCTCCGTCAAAATCCGGCGCAAATCGGCGCGCGTCAGCGGCAGCAGCTCCACCCGTATCGGCAGGCGGCCTTGCAGTTCCGGCAGCAGGTCCGACGGCTTCGCCAGATGGAACGCGCCCGAGGCGATGAACAGGATGTGGTCCGTCTTCACCAGCCCGTATTTGGTGTTGACGGTGGTGCCTTCGATCAGCGGCAGCAGGTCGCGCTGCACCCCTTCCCGGCTGACGTCGCCGCCACGAAAGCCGCCTTCCGAGGTGCGGGCGCAGATCTTGTCGATCTCGTCCAGGAACACGATGCCGTTGTTCTCGGCATGCGACACCGCGTCCTTGGTCAACTGATCATTATCCAAAAGCCGATCGGCTTCTTCGGCTTCGAGGATGCGGCGGGCGGACTCGACGGTCATGCGGCGCTTTTGCAGCGGCCGGTTGCCCATCAACCCCTTCATCATCTCGCTCAGGTTGATCACCTGCCCGGGCGGCATCCCCGGCATATCGAGCTGCCCTATGGGAGAACTGCCGGCATCGGAAACCGCGATCTCGATCTCCTTCTGCTCGAACTCCCCGTTGCGCAGCATGCGGCGGAACTTCGAGCGTGTGTCGGCGGCGGCTTCGTCGCCGACAAGGGCGGTGATCAGCCGTTCCTCCGCCGCGGTCTCGGCCTTGGCCTGCACGTTCTTGCGGCTGCTCTCGCGCAGCATGTTCAGGCTGGCGTCCACCAGGTCGCGCACGATGCTTTCCACGTCGCGGCCGACATAGCCGACTTCAGTGAACTTGGTTGCCTCGACCTTGAGGAACGGCGCCTGCGCCAGCTTCGCCAGCCGCCGGGCGATCTCGGTCTTGCCGCAGCCGGTGGGGCCGATCATGAGAATGTTTTTCGGGACGACTTCCTCGCGCATGGCTTCGGGAAGCTGCTGGCGGCGCCAGCGGTTGCGCATGGCGATCGCGACCGCCCGCTTGGCGTCGTCCTGGCCGACGATGAAGCGGTCGAGTTCCGAGACGATCTCTCTCGGGGAGTATGTGGGGACTTCCATCTAGATCGACTCGATGATGATGTTGCCGTTGGTGTAGACGCAGATGTCGGAGGCGATCTTCATCGACCGCCGGGCGATTTCCTCGGCCGACAGGTCGGGGACCGACATCAGCGCGCGGGCGGCGGCCAGGGCGTAGTTGCCGCCGGAGCCGATGCCGATGACGCCGTCCTCCGGCTCCAGCACGTCGCCGTTGCCGGTCAGGGTGAAGCTGCGATCCTTGTCGGCCACCGCCATCAGCGCTTCGAGGCGCCGCAGGTAGCGGTCGGTGCGCCAGTCCTTGGCGAGCTCGACACAGGCGCGTTCGAGCTGGTTGGGGTAGCGCTCCAGCTTGCTCTCCAGGCGCTCCAGCAGGGTGAAGGCGTCGGCGGTCGCCCCGGCGAAGCCGGAGATCACCGTGCCGCCCGCGCCGATGCGGCGGACCTTGCGGGCGTTACCCTTGACGATGGTCTGGCCCATACTGACCTGGCCGTCGCCGGCCATCGTGACTTTGCCATCCCGCCTGACGCACAGGATGGTGGTGCCGTGCCATCCGATCGGATCAGCCGCGGCGAGTGTGTGGTTCTGCATGATGGCGTTACATGGCGATGTTGGGGGGTGTGGGCAAGGGCGGCGTTTCGGTTGGATGACGGGGTGTGTGACTGGAATTGTTGTAGTGACGGTGCGATGATGCCTCCGGAGCGTGGCTCGGCTGCGTTCAAGCGTGATGACCACCGCGAGGCTGGCGGTTCGCTCGGGTCCGCTGCGCTGCCTGGATGTTAGGCACGCCCGCCCCCCGGCCCGAACTGAGGCTCCCGCACGCCGGGTCCCCGCCGAGCCGGGCAGAAAAAGGAACCGCAGATGCACGCAGATGAACGCAGATATCGCCGAGGGCAGCGACAGCGGAACACGCTTTTCGGCAGAATCAATCAGGGCGACACCGGCGCCGCCGGCACCTTGCCATCTGCGTTCATCTGCGAGCATCTGCGGTTGAATGACTGGCTGACGAGACCGCCAAACACCCTGTCATCCAACCTTCCCTGCCGCCCGGGCAGGGTGCCAACCTGCTGGTATACCGAAGTTTCCAGACCACCCGGTGGTAGGTGTTGGCGGTCTCCTTAAAATTGCTCCGTGCAACAATCTCCGGCCCGCGGGTCAAGCGGCCCATTCAGGTCGGCACCCGGCCGCATCGCCCGGGAAATTCCTGGAAACACTCGGTTTCCCGCAACCGCCATGCCATCCCACCACCCATGCGCGACCACGACAGCCTCTACCACCGTCTGTTCACCAACCCGCGCATGGTCGCCGAACTGCTCCGCGAGTTCGTCCCCGGCCCCTGGCTCAACAACCTCGACCTCGACGCCATGACCCGCGAGAACGCCAATCTGCAGGCCGAAACCGGCGAGCGACGCGACGGCGACATGATCTGGCGCATCCCGGGACGCGACGGCGGCGACACCTACCTGGTCCTGCTTCTCGAGTTCCAGTCCGCCTCCGACCGCTGGATGGCGCTGCGCATGCTGGTCTACGCCGGGCTGCTGTGGCAGCACCTGCTGAAGCAGGGGCGGCTGCCGCCCGACGGAAAGCTGCCGCCGATACTGCCGGTGGTGCTGTATAACGGCGATCCGCGCTGGGCGGCGCCGCTGGCGCTGCACGATCTGGTCGGGCTGCCGGAGGATTCACCGCTGTGGCCATGGCAGCCGGCGATGCGCTATCAGATCGTCGACGAGGGCGCGTTCGCCGACGATGATCTGGCGCGGCGCGAGGCTCTGGTGGCGCTGTTGTTCCGGCTGGAGAACTCGCCCGACCCGGAGCAGCTTGTCACCCTGGTCGATGCCGTGCTGGCGTGGTTCCGGCGGCACCAGGGGTTTGAGGACACGATGGCGGTTTTCGCCGGGTTGCTGGGTGCATTGCTGGCGCCGGGGGTGCGGGTGCCGGAGGAGTTGTCGGAGGTCAGAAACATGTTGGCGACGCGCGCGGAGACCTGGAAGCGGCAGTGGCTGCAGGAGGGCGAGCTTAAGGGCCGGCTGGAGGGCGGGGCGGCTTTGCTGGTGCGTCAACTGGAAAGCCGCTTCGGTGTCTTACCGGACTGGGCGCGCGATCGCATCGCCGCCGCCGACAGCGCGGCGTTGGAAACATGGGGCCTACGCCTGCTTAAGGCCGAAAGCCTCGACGACGTTCTGGCCTAGCGACGGCGGACCTGGCTGGAACCAAGGCGGTGACTTTCCGCCCGTTGCACCGATGCCTGTGGTTTTGCAGAACGCAGATTCAGCTCCGGTCCGACAGGAAGTGCGGCGATCTCGGTGCCGCTGCCCCTGCTCCAGCTCCGCGGATCGCTGGCGGCCTGTGGATTGAGCCGGACATCCGCCAAAGTCTAGAATGAGTGGTCAGGACGTTAGGCGGTGTCGCCGGTAGCAGATCCGGAAGAGGGGCGCCCAACCGCCTGCGTGACGGCGCAAGCGCAATCATCCCGCAGCTTTTGTGATCCTGCTTACCGAAGCGTGACCGCCGCGAAGGTGGGTGCGCCCGGGGCTTACGCCTTATCCTGCGGCCGACAACCGGAGGCCGGTTCTTGTCGAAGGGACGACCATGCGGCGCATTCTGTTCGTAAAGCTAGGGCATTTCTCGTACACCAACGACGAGGTCATGGCCCAGCTCGCCAGGAACTTCCCCGGTCACGACCTGATCGTCGCCGACGTCAAGGACTTGGTGAAACGAGACTATTTCACCCTCGGATACAACGTGCTGGCCGAAGTGGCGACTTTCGGACCGTCGGTGCTGAAAAACCGCGGCGATCTGCATGCGTTCTTCTTCCGCACGCCATTCATGTTCCGACGACTTAATGAGATGCTGGAGGAGACGTACGCCGCCCTGGCGCCGGATTTGGACTTTGTGATCCAGACGCAGGGGCTGTTCAACGCGCGCATCCCCGGCGCACCGTTTCTCATTTATACCGATTACACGTTCCTCAGCAATCTGGACTTCCCCGGCCACGACAAGCGGCAATTCCGTTCCGCAGAGGCCATGCGTTACGAAGCCGATCTGTATCGCAGCGCCGACGCGATCGCGGTGACGGGGAGCCATGTGGAGCGGACGCTGGTGCGGCACTATGGTAGCGACCCGGCCCGGGTGCGGACGGTGCATATCGGTGCCAACGTTACCGCTCCTGCGTTGTCGGCCGGCTTGCGACGATATGCCGCGAAGCATGTCCTGTTTGTCGGCGTCGAATGGGAACGCAAGGGCGGCCCGGCGCTGGTGGAGGGGTTCCGCCGCGTTGCGAAGGACCATCCGGACGCCAGGCTGACCATTGTCGGCTGTTCGCCGGATGTATCCGGCCCGGGCATCACCGTGGCGGGGATGATCCCACGCGGGAAGATGTCGGCGTTCTTTGAGGCCGCCTCGGTGTTCTGCACGCCCAGCCTGATCGAGCCGCTGGGGATTGCGGCGGTCGAGGCCTCGCTGTTCCGCCTGCCGGTGGTGGCCACGCGGATCGATGGCTTCATGGAGACTGTGACGGATGGGGAAACCGGGATGCTGGTGCCGGTCAACGATCCTGATGCCGTCGCCCGGTCGCTGGGGCGGTTGTTCGCCGACCCCGATCTTGCGCGCCGCATGGGCGCGGCCGGGTTCGAGCGCAACCACGCCCGCTTCAACTGGGACGAAGTCGGCAAGCGCCTGCGCGCCATGGCGGAGGGGATCGCGCCGCGGTTGCGACAGGCGGCCTGATCGTCCGCCCTTCCCCCGGGCGGGTTCACGCCGTATGGACAAAGCCTCACAGGCCGGACAGGGGACGTTGTATGGCGCGCTCGCTCAAGGTCGCGGTCCAGATGGACCCGATCGACAGCATCAATATCGATGCGGATTCCACTTTTGCCTTGATGCTGGAGGCGCAGGCGCGCGGCCATTCGCTGTGGCATTACGAAGTGCGGCATATGGCGTTGAAGGAGGGTGCCTCCCGCGCGGAAGGCGGCCGTCGCGAAGAACGGCTGTTCGCTCGCGGCCACGCGGTGACCGTGGCCCGGCAGCATGGCGCGCACTATACGTTCGGGCCGATGGAGACACGGGACCTCGGCACCATGGACGTGGTGCTGATGCGCCAGGACCCTCCGTTCGACATGGCCTATATCACCGCGACGCACATGCTGGAGCATATCCAGCCCGGCACCCTGGTGGTGAACGACCCGGCTTCGGTGCGCAATGCGCCGGAGAAGATCCTGGTGACGCATTTTCCGCATTTGATGCCGCCGACATTGATCACCTGGGACCTGGAGGCGATCCGTGCCTTCCGCGCCGAATACAAGGACATCATCGTCAAGCCGCTGTTCGGCAACGGCGGCGCCGGGGTGTTCCGCATCAGGCCTGACGACGAGAACCTCGCCGCGCTGCTGGAGATGCATTTCGCCCGATCGCGCGAGCCGCTGATGTTCCAGCGCTATGAACCGGCGGTGCGGCGCGGCGACAAGCGGATCATTCTCGTAGACGGAGAGCCGGCGGGTGCGGTGAACCGGGTGCCGGCCGAGGGCGAGGCGCGATCGAACATGCATGTCGGCGGGCGCGCGGAAAAATCGCCGCTGACCGCGCGGGACCTGGAGATCTGCGCCGCGATCGGCCCCACCCTGCGGGACCAGGGGATGATCTTCGTCGGGATCGACGTCATCGGCGACTACCTGACCGAGATCAACGTGACCTCGCCGACGGGCTTGCAGGAGATCGCGCGCTTCGACGGGGTGCGGATCGAGACGTCGATCTGGGACCGGATCGAAGAGAAGGTGGGAGCGTGAAAGTTGCCGCTGGCCCGGCGACACGGGTATTGGTTCGGCGAACGCCATTGACGCCAGTAAAGGAGCCGTACGATGCCCGACCCGAAGCCGCTGCATTTCGTCACGCTGCTCGGCAGCCTGCGCCACGGCTCCTACAACGCCGCCATCGCGCGGGCCTTGCCGGCGCTGGCACCGGAGGGCGTGAGCATCTCGCCGCTTGGTTCCGTCGGCGATCTGCCGCTTTATAATGCCGATGTGCAGGCTGGCGGGTGTCCTCCCCCGGTGCTGGCGATGGCCGAGGCGATCACCAAGGCGGACGGCGTGATCATCGTTACGCCAGAGTATAATTATTCCGTTCCGGGCGTTCTCAAGAACGCGCTGGATTGGCTGTCGCGGCTTCCGGCGCCGCCGTTCGCCGGCAAGCCGGTGGCGATCCAGTCCGCTTCGCCCGGTCTCATCGGCGGAGCGCGGGCGCAGTATCACCTCCGGCAGATCCTGGTGTTCCTGGACGCTTTCGTGCTGAACAAGCCGGAGGTCATGGTCGGACAGGTCATCAGCAAGGTGGATGCAACCAGCCTGGAACTGACCGACCAGGCGACGCGGGACTTCATTGCGAGCCAGTTGAAGGCGTTTGCCGCCTTCGCCCGCCGCCGGTAGGGCTGCCGGGGTGTCATTCAGAAAGAACGTCCTTCGCAGCGGAACCGCAGCTCCTCGATCAGCGCGGCTCCGGCCGCATCGAACACGCCGTCCCAATCGCCGCGGAATCGTTGGCGAAACAGCCTGACGCCCGGGTACCACGGGGTGGTTTCGTTCGCCCCCCAAAGCCACTAGGCGCTGAACGGCAACAGCACCCAGACCGGACGCCCCAGCGCTCCGCAGAGATGCGCCAGCGCGCTGTCCGTCATGATCACCAGATCCAGCGTCGCCAACGCCGCCGCGGTATCCGCAAAGTCGTTGAGATGCGGCGTCAGATCGATCACCGGGACCGGCCGGTTGGCCTCCAGCGCCTTTCGTTGCGGGCCGAACTGCAGGCTGAACAGCGTAACGCCGGCCAGCCCGAAACTTTCCACGAACCGCGACAACGCCGCCGCGCGTTCCCGGTTCGCCCTGAACGTGGGACTGCCCGACCAGACGATCCCGACGCGCAGCGAACCGTCCCCGGCCTGCGGCAAATCCACCGGGCGCGAGGGAGCGGCCAGATACGGCGCCGGAGGAATCGACCGTTCGTTAGGCGTAAAGATGCCCGGCAGGCTGCACTGATAGACGTGGAAATCCGCACCGGGCAGCCGATCTCCGAAGGTGATTACTTCATCGGCAAGGTCCTGAGCGCGCGCCAGCGCCGCCAGTTCCGGACGGCATTCCAGCATCACCCTGCCAACCCGCGCCCGCAGCAGAGGCAAGTAGCGCCAGCACCAGATGGCATCGCCCAGCCCTTGTTCGCTCACCACCAGCACGCTGGCCTGCCGATCGGCCTGGCCCCGCCAGAGGCGGCCGGGCAGCGGCCGTGAAGGCAGTCCGGGACCGCCGATGCGCACGTCATAATCCACCCAGGCTTCCGCCCAGCGTCCCGCGCACAGCAGCGCCAGGGCGCGGTCCCACCGGACCTCGGTGGAGTCCGGATTCAGGGTCAGCGACTGGCTGAACGCCGTCACCGCCTCGGGCCACCGGCAGGCGGACATGAACGCAATGCCAAGGTTGTGATACAGCGCCGCGCCGTCCGGCTGCGCGGCGATGGCCTGGCGGTGGCAGGAGATGGCGGTTTCGGTCCGGCCGAGGTCGCGGCAGGCATTGCCCAGGTTGGTCCAGGCTCCGGCGTGCCGCCTGTCGATCTCCAGCGCCCGCCGATAATGCGGCAGCGACTCCGCTGGCCGGCCCGCCGCCCGCAGGACCACGCCCAACAGATTCCAGCCATCCGCCGAGTCAGGCGTTTCGGCCACCGCGTCCCGGGCGTGCTGCTCCGCCGCGGCCCAGTCGTTTCGGTTGAACGCTTCCAGCGCCTGCTTCAGGGCGCCGGTTCCGGCAGCCATGCGTCAGTTCTTCCGCTCGGCCGCCGCCATCGCCACATAGGCATGTCTACGGTCAAGCAACGTATCGATGTAGCGCACGTCGTCCTCGCCGATCGTGCCGGTCAGATGCTTCAACTGCATCATTGCGATCAAATAATTGTATTCCCGCCCTTCTTCAGTGCGTCGCTGCCGCCGATTGCCTGAGCGAGAGCGTTCGCGATGCTCGCCGGTGTGTCGCCGGCGCTGACCGTGTGGGTGATCGTGATCGCCCCCGCTCCGGCCGAACCGGAGCCGTCCAGCGTATGGTTGTCCAACGTCAGCGACACGGTTTCTCCGGCGGTGGGGGTGCCGCCGATGGTGACGGTGCCGGCCGAAGCGTCGGCGGTGGCTGTCGTTGTAGTCTGAATGGCGCCGAGATCGACGGCGAACTGCTGGCCGCCGCCGGTCGTTACCACGATGTCCGGCGCGGACGTGCCGGTGGTGGCGATGCCCTTGCCGCCGTTCACAGCCAGCAGCGGCGTGGTCAGGGTCGCAGCCGGCGCCTGAAGCTGGATGCCGACGGAAATCCCCAGCGTCGCGCTCGCGGTCACGCTCAGGTCGCCGTTGCCGCTGGCGCCAACGATGTCGGTGATCTCCGAGGGCAGCGTGATCCCGGCGTCGGCCGCCAGCGTCGCCAGGTCCAGGCTGAACGGCAAGGTCTGCGTGGTGCCGTCGGTGAACGTCAGCGACAGCATCAGCGCGCCGTTTGTGTAGGCCAGATTCACATCGCTGCCGTACGAACCCAGCGCGTTCTGGATCGCGGTGTTGAGCTGCGCGACCTCCCCGGACGGGTTGCTCTCCAGGTTGGTCAGGAACGTGTTGAAGTCCTGCGCGTAGTTCAGCAGGCTGCCGATGCTGATCCCGAGGATCGGGATCGTCGTGGACATGATCTGGCTGCCGGTATCGTTGTCGATCACCTGCAAGACCGTCGTCAACCCGGCCAGGATGTCCGCCGCCGACAGATGCTTCAACTGGTCGATGTTGTCGAAGCCGTTGACCGTCACCGTCGGTTTGGCGTGGATCAGGTCGGAGATGCTGTCCAGCGCGCTGTCGAACACGATGTTGATGCTCGGCGACACCAGCGCATTGCCCAGATCGGCGATGACGTTGCCGGCCTCGCTGCTGCCGGTCAGCGTGATCGAACTGATGTCCAGCTCCGCCCAGGCGGCGCCCGGTGTCGGCGCGCCGACAGAGAAATTGAAGAAGCTGCTGAGCGTCGAGCTGCTGTATGCGGTCTGGAGTTCGTGGAACGTGACGTACGGGTTGCCGTCCGGCGACTCCAGCCGCAGCGCGGCTTCCAGCTCCAGGCTGCCGCTGCCGGTGGCATGGAAGCCGATAAAGCCGACCGCGCCTTGCAGCGAGAGATTGCTGAGGGTCATGGTCACGTCGGCGACGATCGCGGTGTTGAAGAAGAAGAACCGGTCGGAAAGGGTGGTGGAATACAGCGCGCCGCTGCTGAGCTCCCCGACAGGGCTGTTCAGCGTGGCGCTGTCGATGCCGCCGAAGCCTAGCTCGGAAATGAGCTTTGATCCGTTCAGCGCCGCAAGGGTGGTGTCCAGCGGCGTGATGGCGATGCCTAAGCTGGCCGCCTGCGCCTCGGTCTGGTTGGTCGCCGACGCGCTGACCTCGTTGAACATGGTCGTTTCGAGCGTTAGCGAGGCGACGACCGATTCCGTCACCGTAGCCGCGGAGGTGTCGGAGACGGCAGCAATTCTAAATCCAGGTTTCGTGTGTAGTTTCGATGGTTCGGCTCCGTGTCCAGGTAGGGTGACTGCGGGACGTGAGTTGTCTCCGCTCAAGGTGGTCGTATGGCCGCCACGGTGATCGACTGGAGCAGATGCGGCCA
>Ga0326727_10020052_pt1 | contig 13330 bp, 10 predicted proteins | sample MB2enrmetagenome_FD_207643 | JGI IMG/M metagenome (GOLD analysis project Ga0326727, IMG submission 207643) | Lab enriched peat soil microbial communities from McLean, Ithaca, NY, United States - MB29MY | ecosystem: Environmental > Terrestrial > Soil > Wetlands > Peat | place: USA: New York...
TCGCCAAAAAAATCGAAACCAGCGAATTCCTTAACACAATCGACAGCCGGTACTCGCCGTTGACGGGGATAGAAGAGCCCTTTTCGCGAATACTCGGGCACTTCTCGCTCTGAAGAAGAAACCCTTGGAAATAGAAAACAAACTTGGCGGTGAAGTGATTGAGTGAACTTACTCCCAAGTCCTTGAGGGGTGCCGCAAGACCGTCCAGTGCGCAGGCTGCCAGATCGGGATTAGTGTCTATCACACAAGAACTACACCGGTTTCATGTAGGCGAGTAAAACCAGATCAAGCACATTGCGACTTCGACTGGCCCGAGCACCTTTAATTTCCTCCTTAGGACGCAGAAGGTTGGCGACAACACAGTTCTTGTGCAAAAAGAAGAATTGAAAGCGAGAGAAAGCTCAAGCGCTGAAAAGGCGCCGTAAGGGCATCCGAGAGGGGGGCGTTGGTGACAGACGAACATGAAAAGGCACCAAAAAGCGACATGGTAGACAACCCAACTACCTACGAAGAAAAGCGGTTTAGAAGTATCTTTCAGCACTCCGCTGTCTCTCTCTGGGAACAGGACATCTCCTCACTGCGCGTCGCGATCGATTTGTTGCGTGTAGGTGGCGTGGTCGACATGCCCAAGTACCTCCAAGAACACCCGGAGTTTCTCCAGAAAGCCGCCCAAATGATCAACGTGATAGATGTCAACGAGGCGACTCTTGCGCTTTATGAAGTCGCTGACCGCGGTAAACTCCTGGGTCCCCTCGATCGTACGCTCGACTTGGAGGACCCACAGACACTGGAATCTCTCCGCGACGAGATCTTGCTCGTCGCCTCCGGCGGCACGAGGCTGGAGAGGGAGTTCAGGGCAACGACTCCTTCTGGCAAGAAATTCGACCTCCTTGTCAGCCTGAGCGTCCCCAGCCCGAATGACGTTTACCCTCACATGCTTGTAAATGCCCTCGACATTACGCAACGAAAGCGCGCAGAGGAGGAGCTACACAAATCACGCCAACTCCTGCAGATCGTGCTTGATCATGTGCCACAGCGGGTTTTTTGGAAGGACACCGATTTCCGCTACCTTGGTTGCAACAACGCCTTTGCGGAGGATGTCGGCCTGGCGGATGCCGGTTCGATCGTAGGCAAGGATGACTTTGACCTGCCCTGGCACATGGACGCGCAAGACTATCGTGTTGACGATGCGAAGGTGATCACCACTGGTGTTCCCAAGCTCAACTATGAGAGGCTCCGACGTCGCGGGGACGGTACCGTCCAGCGCATTCGGGGGAGCAGGGTACCGTTGCGAGACCGGGATGGGGAGGTGGTCGGAGTCCTCGGAACCTATGATGACATCAGTGTGGAAATGAAGGCGCAAGAGGAGCTACGAGAAAGCGAAAGACACTACCACGACATGTTCCTTGCAGCCCAGCGAAAGACAAATGAGCTGGAGCTACTCAACAAAGTTCGTACGGCCGTGATGCTCGAATTAGAACCGCCCGAGGTCATTCGGACGGTGGTCGAGGGTGTTGCGTCAATTTTTGGCTACAAACATGTAAGCGCCTACCTGCTGAGGGGTGACATACTGGAGCTGCAGCACCAAGTAGGCTATGAAACTCCACTCCATAAGATCTCAGTGTCGGAGGGAGTGAGCGGCCGGACTGTCCAAACGGGTCTTCCTATTCTCATCGAAGACGTGCAAAAGGACCCAGATTTTCTCGGGGCGATCAGTGATGTGCATTCAGAGGTATGCATCCCTCTCATAGACCAGGGGAGGGTCCTGGGGGTTTTGAACGTGGAAAGTACGAAGGAGACGATCCTAGGCGAAGCGGATCTGGGGCTCATGACAGCCCTGGGAGAGTACGTAAGCATCGCTTTTGCGCGCGCCCGGCTGTACGCGGATGTCCGCCAAAGCGAAGAACGCTACCGCACCCTTGTGGAAAATCTCGGAGAAGGGATCACCATCGTGGACCCCACGGAGACCATCCTCTTTGCCAACGCCGCAGCGGAAAAAGTGTTCGGTGTCTCACCCGGCAGCCTGGCGGGACAGAATCTTCAAAGGTTTCTGAGCGACGAGGACTACAAGCACGTACTCATGGAGACGGAAAAGCGACGGCGCGGGGAAACCTCGACTTTTGAGCAACAAATTATGCAGCCAGACGGGAGTGTACGCTGGATACTGCTGACTGCAACTCCACAATTCTACCAAGCGGGTGGGTTTTCGCACACCCTTGGAATCTTTCGTGACATCACCGAGAGCAAGAAGTCCGAGCAGGCCCTGCGCGAAAGCGAAGAGCGATTTCGACAACTTGGAGAAGCAGCTTTGGAAGGGATTGCGATAACCGAGAAAGGACTTGTCTATGATGGCAACTCGCGCCTTGCAAAAATGCTAGGTTATGAGTTGTCAGAAATGATCGGGAAGCCTGTTTCGAACTTCATTGCTCCAGATTCCCGGGCTGTTGTGGCCGAACACATCTCCAAGAATTACATGGAGCAGTATGAGCACTCTCTTCGCCGAAAAGACGGTTCGACACTGCCTGTTGAATCACGCGCTCGAATGATCAATTGGGAAGGAAGGCCGATGCGGGTCACCGCGCTGCACGACATAAGCGAGCGTATCCGCTCGCAAGAGCAACTTCAGAAACTCTCTTTGGCAGTTTCCCAAAGCCCTGCTTCCATCGTAATAACCGATGTTCGGGGCAACATTGAGTATGTCAATCCCAAGTTTACAGAACTTACTGGATATTCTTTGGAAGAAGCCCTCGGCCAAAACCCTCGCATCTTGAAAACCGGCGAGACTACACCCGAGGAATATGAGCGGCTGTGGGAAACAATCACCCATGGCGGGGAGTGGCGTGGTGAGTTCCGCAACAAGAAGAAGAATGGCGACTTGTATTGGGAGTTAGCCTCCATTTCGCCGGTAAAGAATGCAGCCAATGCTATCGCTTATTTTGTTGCCGTAAAGGAAGACATCACGGATCGGAAGCGTGCGGAGGAGCAGTTGGTAGTGAGCGAAGAGCGCTACCGCAGGCTTTTTGAAGACTCCCCGATCGGAATCGCATTCCTGGGCACACAGCGCGAGATCATTCTGACCAACCAACGCTACCGCGACTTCCTGGGATTGAGCGAAGCAGAGATAATCAAACGAGGCCCGATTGGAATTTTGCACCCGGATGACTGGGAGGCTTCAATGGCGCTGAGCGAAAAACTGCGTTCTGGCGAAATCCCCGTGTTTCATATGGAGCAACGATACCTCAGAGGCGATGCTGCAGTCGTATGGGCTGACACCAGCATTGTCGCCTTGCGCGACAAAGATGGCCGGGTGATCCAGACGATCGGTTGGGTCCAGGACATCACCGGGCGCAAACGGGAAGAGGAAGAGAAAGCAAAGCTTCAAGGGCAGTTGGTCCAAGCTCAGAAGATGGAGTTGGTGGGGCGGCTTGCCGGGGGAGTAGCACACGACTTCAACAACATGCTGAATGTCATTCTGGGACACTCCCAGCTGGCACTGGAACGAACAGACCCCGGGCATCCTCTCTACGAAGGTCTGACAGAAATCCATAAAGCGGCCGAGCGATCCGCCGGCCTGACCAACCAATTGCTGGCCTTTGCACGGAAGCAAACTGTTGCTCCGAAGGTGCTTGATCTGAACGAGACTGTGGAAGGTATGCTCAAGATGCTCGAGCGGCTAATTGGTGAGGACGTACACCTTAGTTGGCAGCCGAAAGGGGGTTTGTGGCGCGTTCGGTTGGACCCCTCCCAGATCAGCCAGATCTTGGCCAACTTGTGTGCCAACGCCCGCGACGCCATTACCGATGTTGGCAAGATTACTATAGAGACAGAAAACATCACTTTCGATGAGTCCTACTGCGTCGTACATCCAGGCTTTTTGCCCGGCCAGTACGTTCTACTGGCAGTCAGTGACGACGGGAGTGGGATGGATAAGGAAACTCTGTCGCATATTTTCGAACCTTTCTTCACGACCAAGGGGATTGGCAAGGGCACTGGATTAGGACTGGCTACAATTTACGGCATCGTCAAGCAGAACAACGGATTCGTCAACGTGTACAGCGAGCCGGGTCACGGAACAAGTATCAAGCTTTACTTACCCAGACATGTGGGCAAGCAGCAAGCGCCTGCCAAAGGAACGGCCAAGGCCTTCGTTCGGGGACGCGCGACAATCCTACTGGTCGAAGACGAACCTGCCATTCTAACATTGACGGCAACAATGCTCGAAAATCAGGGATACACCGTACTGATGGCCGGTACTCCAGGCGAAGCAATGCGCCTTGCCAGAGAACATACCGGCCAGATTGATTTGCTCATAACCGACGTCATCATGCCGGAAATGAACGGTCGGGATTTGGCCAAGAATCTACTGGCTCTTTACCCGTACCTCAAGCGGCTGTTCACATCAGGCTATACTGCGAACGTTATTGCCCACCACGGGGTGCTTGACGAAGGGGTGCATTTTCTCCAGAAGCCCTTCTCCGCGGACGAACTAGCCGCTAAGGTCGAGGAGGCGCTCGAGAGGAGCTAGTCATAATGAAATCACCGCCCCGATTGTAGTGAAGCATCAAAGCGAGGCGTTTACACCATCAGCTTGGACTGTCTCTTTTGACCACCGTTTTCGGTTTGTCGTTCTCTTATTTTGCCGGCCGCGCTTTGCGCAAGGGGCAGGGGAGCGAGCCAATAACCCACCCCTCGAACACTAACGACTCGCTTGTCCAGGACGCCAATCTTGTCTCGCAAGTGCCACGGACCTGTCGGTTACAGGTTTTTCGTTTCCCCAGAGGTAATCTAGAATTCTCATTCGAGAGAATGCGCACCCAGGCCGGCTGGCCAGAAGCTGCAGGATCTGAAACTCTACTTGTGTCAGTTCAAGGCGCTGCCCGTCGGCAAATGCCTCCAGAGTGTTCCCACCGATGACGAGCCCGTCGTCAGCATCGATTCGCACTCTGGCAAGCTCAGGCGTGGCACGACGCAGAACCGCTTTCACCCGGACAGCGAGCTCTCTCGGAGAAAAAGGCTTTACGATATAGTCGTCTGCTCCGAGTTCCAGGCCAAGGATCCGGTCAGCCTCTTCCGATCGTGCAGTGAGAATAATAACAGGCAGGGGAGAAAGACAACTGTCCGAGCGTATCCAACGGCAGATCTCGAATCCGTCCAGGTCGGGAAGCATTAGGTCTAGGACGCAAGCGCCGGCTTCTCGGTGGCCAGAGACGAAAGGAATCCTCTCCCATCGCAGTACTCACGAACACGGAATCGCTCTATCTTGAGTGCCGCGGCGATGAGCGCACGGATATCCGGCTCATCCTCGAGGATCGCCACAAGCTCGTTCATCACTTGTGAGTGTAACGCGCAGAACGCAAAGACACTCCATTCTTCACGAAGAAATCTCGGAAAGTTTGTCTTTCATTAACATTTTCACTTTACTTTTTGCATAACCGGGGGAAAGCGATGAAAGTTCGCTGTACGCGCCACGATGGCAAATACGTCATATATCCAGTCGGAAGGATCACCCCCAAGGCGGCTGGTAAGGTGAAAAGCTTTATGACATCGCTTCTAGAAACGGAAGGATACTGCTACACCCTCGACCTCAAGAACGTAACACATATCGATTCGAGCGGGTTAGGAACTCTTCATTCCATCAACACACTGCTTGCTCAACAAGGGAGATCCTTTCAGATCAGAAATATCGTGGCAGTATGAACTTGATACATGCTGGCCAAGTTTCATGCTGTGTCGCTGACGAAGATCTTAACTCAAGGGCGGTGTTTTTCGGCCCCTTACCGCTGGGGCTGGAGTTGAATACACTGAGGTTTGCGGACATATCCATTTGGATACATGCCTTGTGGAATGTCCCTATTCTCCAAGATCCTTCTCAAGATGGTGCAAGCGCTGGGGCGGACCTTACAAAAGACTTCCCGAAGAATGAGGTCGTCAACACTGGGACTTTGCGCGGTAGCAAAAGCGCACACGCTCTCAAATGGACATAGCGTCATATCTTCCTCCCGGCTCAAAGCCATCCTTCGTTTCTTTGCCCGAAGTTGTGTCTCACCTCGGGGGAACCTGGCGCAGAACTGTTAAGGAGGTGTCAGCTTTTTGCGATTTGTGGGTTAACTTTTCGAGATTGCATGTCCAAGCTTCGGGATGCTGAATTGGAAAGAGAGGACAATGAACAACGAAGAGATCCTTCCTGGGTTTGACGGAGAGGTTTGCGATTATCTGACGATTAGACTCCAGAAGATGGGAAAGAACGCCCTCGCACTTGAGTTTACTGGAAGTATCGATGCCTACGATTCCCACTATTTGTCAAATAGCGTGAAGAAAGTAATCGAAGCGGGGTTCGTACGGCTTAGTTTCATTCTCAGTGGTGTGAGTAGAATATCCAGCACAGGGGTCGCAACCCTCAGTTCACTGCACAGGATGGTCACCGAGAAAGGTGGGGATCTCTCGATGGTGAACATACAGCCAAGGGTCAAAACAGTTTTTAGTTTGCTGCGCGTCGATAGGCTTTTTCGCTGTATTGACTCCACGGAACGGGACCAGTGACCTTTGACTGACAGAGCCTAGGGGACGAAAGACTCTTGCTGTCTTTTCTGACGCGCTTGAGAGGGACAGCTCTTTTCTGTGTCGCAGGCCATCGTTTCTGCCCCAGAACATCCCAGGCAGGCTGGCCTAAGGTGTCGAGCCACCACTCGCGGCTATTTTCAAGAGAGCGGTCATTGTAACCTTCGTACCGCATCCCGAACGAGAACTGTAGTGTGTGTATTGAAGCTACAAAGTCAATATAGGCCACTCTGTCGCCTATGAAAGGATGTGACTTTCCCAAACCATTCGAAGGAAATCCGCGTCGACCAACAACCTACACGTCCCACCGGCCGAAGGACTTCTACAGCTATTCTTATAGCTAATTTCCTTTTGATCTCCACACCTGCAATATGTCCGGTGTTCCCTGATTTCGGATTCCACTGTCGTTAAGGATCTCGTCGGTGGCTGCAAGCGCCGCCTCGCGCGGCAGAACGATAGTTTCCGCCCATCGTTCTTCGAACTCTATCGTGATAAATGCTTCGCGAGAGTCTCGGATTATTTCGACTAGCTGAGATAGGCTTCTGACTGCGACTCCATCAATCGCCTTGACCACCTTAAACTGCGGATTCGAGTAGCCCCGAGACAAGACATGTGGAAAAAGTGGAGATGAAACCACAACTAGCTCATCACCTACCTGAGGAAGCTCTTCGCTTCGACGGGCCAATAGAGGGCTGCCAATCCACGATAGTACGTTGAGTAACTGGCCGCTTTCCTTTGAACCCAGGATTGCTTCAAGAAAGTCATCCGTCGCCACCGAGAAAACAACGGGACCAAATATGAAATACCGCGGTGCCGCGCCTTCCAAGAAAGGTACCAATCTCGGACAATCGGGAGACACCATCACGGTCACTGCTATCTCCTTCCCGTCGCGGACGACGGTTAAGGGTATAGTTGCGGTCGGCGTCATTTTCTGAATCATATACTCGAACCACAGTCGAGTACCGTTGATCAGGATCATTCCCTGATCGTCGATTGAAGTGTCCCCGATTTTTGTTATGACATCCCATTTTTTTAAAGGGTACGTCGGGCCATCGTGGAAGGGTTTCAATACAATCACGCCGTGAACGGAGCTATCGAGTCTGAGAAAAGATCTTAACGCGGGATTTTCCAGTGTCTGGAACTCATCATACATCAGAGGTTTGCCTGTATATTTCCCACCCTCCGATTCTTTCAAAAACAGTTGAATCTCTTCTGCGGGTATAAGATATCCGATGTTCTGAGTGCCCATCAGCGAACTATTGGCAAGCCCCACCAACTTGTCGTCAACCATCGCCGGCCCACCGCTGTTTCCGGGATTGATCGCAGCGTCGATTTGAATGCGAAGCCCCATAGTCGGATATTGGTAGGTCCTGAACTCAATTCGAGAGACTATTCCCTTGGTGATTGAGAGATTGTTGCCCCCTGTAGGATAGCCGTAGACCAGCACTTGATCTTTCTCTTTCGGAAGGACGTCTGACACTTCAACGGGCGGGTGGGAATCAAAGAACGACTCGTTCTCGAGCTTGAGCAGGGCAAGGTCGATTCCTGGAGCTATCGTTTCCACGCTCGCAAGAATTTTGTCTCCGGATAGGCTATCTTGGATTTGAACTTGCCGAGCGTAAAGGACGACGTGCGCATTTGTGAGGATGCGCTTGCCAGGTATGACGACACCGCTTCCGGTGAGCTCGCTAGGAGGCATATTCGCCCAGGGCTTTTGAAAGTCGGGGAGTACCCTCGTTGAAAAAACCTTTACGACCGACAACTCAGTCGGAGAAGTTGAGGCCGTTGGCGGGGAGCCGAGGTCCGCGCTCTGCGCGTCTACTGGAAGGGCGGCCAACACATTCGTCGCAAATACGATCCATAAAATCAACGGCTGCTTACAAAACCGACTACGAGCGAGTGGCTCTTTCGCTAGCAATGTCATAATTACCCCCAGGCGAAACAATCTGCATGCCGATCATGCTACCAAAATGCTATGGCGCCACGCAAGTCGAGATGTCCCCTTTAGTGTTGGCATAGTAGCCTCAAAAAAGTGCCTTCTACCAACCTATCGCAGGATAGGGGTTCGAAACTATCACAAGAACGATTCATCATGGTTTCTCTTGCAGTCTTAGTGCGCCGCTCGCTCACCGTCCATGCCCCCGCGGAGCCTTTCTCCCTGGCGCCCAGGACGCGAAGGATGGCCTCGCTCATGCCAGGTGCCACCTCGCTACTCGCCTGAGAACACCTCGTCTGCCCCCGCGGCGATCAGGGGAAGCAGGTCTCGCAGGCATGCCGAGGGATACGAATGCCCTGCTTCATCTCGCGCACGGGCCGCTCGGGCAAACAGTCGTCCGGCTGCTGGTTGAAAAAGGGATTCATTCGACCGTCATCGAGATGAAGCACCGCACTGCGCCGTCTGAAGCAACAGGGCGTTTCTGTAATACATGGCGATGCCGGTCGGCGGGAGACCCTTCTGGGGGCAGCCGTGCAACTCGCGGGCAGCCCGATTCTGAACGCCTTGGGCGCAAGCGGTGACAGCGAAATTTTTGTACTCGCCAAGACATGACTTAAGGTTGGATGGCCATCTCTATTTTGTAGCCATCCAGACAGCTGCTCCTATTATGACTGAACCGGATATCTTATTTTCCAAGTCAGCATTTTGTTTGGTTTGAAAGAACTCTTTTGCTCTGAACCCCAGAATTGCATGTACAATCCCTACTATCGCAAATATGCCTATAAAGGTCAGGGATAGAATGACTAACTGCGGAAAATAAGCCATTTTTGGATTCACGAATGGAGGGAACAAGGCCGCATAGAACAGTAAAGCCTTGGGGTTGGTAGTGTTCACAAGGAACCCCTTGATCAAGTATCTATGGGATGCTTGGGTTCCCGCCGTTGCAGCCCCTGGTGCTTCGATGGTTGTGCGTCTAAATAGAATCCTTCCGCCTTGGAAACATAGATACGCAACTCCAAACCATTTGATGAACACAAACACGTTCGGATATGAAGTCAAAGTGGCGGCTACCCCTGCTGTCGCGACTCCAATGAAGACAATGTGCGATACTGCGGCTCCAAGTACTGTCCAAAGGGATTTTTTCAGCCCGGCGGCAATTGAATCCGCCACTATGGTCAAGTTAGTGGGTCCTGGAATAATGATGATGACGGCCGTAGCCGCCAGGAAGGCCAGGTAGGCTTCAGTCAACATCGCGAAAAGGCTCCGTACTGCTTGGAGCATGCATGAAAGGCATTTTCTTTGACACTAAATCCACGGTCTTCCTCTCCTTACCCGGATATTTTCGTATCACCAGACACCCATTGCCTGGCGACTAGTCGCGCATTTCCCCCTACCCTCGCGTAGCCTGATACTCGGACTTTCCCAGCCACCCAGGATCTCCTATCCAAGCGTCGTCCTCAATTCGAAGGTCGCCGCACACCTTGCCTTGCCCGTTTTCTCAATACGAGAGCGTCACCGGCCACCCAAGCGTCTCCTTTTTTAGAAAGGTTGCTTTCATTTTCAATCCATCCACCCAACTCCCCAGCCTTCGCGCAGACTCTGATATCTTGGAGCGCCTGAGTTCGATGGAGGGTATGCCCTACTTCCTGTTTGGTTTCTTCTAACAGTGTGTATTTGTTGTTCATGCGATACCCAGTCGAGTAATAAGCTTGGCGCTATCGGCAGAACGGCTGCGATTCTCTTGCAAAGGAAGCTTCCCTTCCTCAAGTCGCGCTAGAGTTTCGTTGGGTCGAGAGACTTCAGCATGAACAACTCCAGATAGCGGATCAGAAAATCCTTCTTGGTAATCTTCATCAGGCTCTTGCTTGCCGAGAGTCGTTCCGCTAGGGCATGGAGCCTATTCATGTCTGGCGGTTTCGTCTGGAGACTGTGCCGCAAGGGCCGTATGTAATCTCGCACGAGGGCATTCACGTCCTCGACGAGATTTCGTTTTCCCTGCGTATCGAACAGGGGATTCCACCTCTCGGCCAGTTCTTCCAGCATTGCATCGAGAGATTTCCCTGACGGCACCGATTGGGAAATGAGTGACTGGATCGCCTTACGATAAACAAGGAAGTTTTTGTCCTGAATCATTTTTCCCCCCCAGCCTGCAGGGCACGCTGCAGCGTACCTTCGAGATTGCCTGCCGGGCGTCTACGCGCCCCACAGCAGAGATCGAAAAACCTCACACTTTGTACGATTCTTCCCAGGCTACTTTTTCTTACGAACGTGCAGAACAGTTAAGATATTATAAAGCCACTATTGCGATGGCTAAAGAGGGTTGTCGGAAAGCCGGATTGGGCTAACCTAACCAAAGCGCCGATGCGTTGTCGGGAGGGATCAGGTCAAAAGGCTTCTGTTTGAGGCCCGGAAGAAGACCAAGAGCAATCAGTACCACCGCAGCGAAAAGTGGAGCCCGGCACCACAAGAGCGCTTCCAGGAGGCGATAGCTATCGTCGACCGCGTTCCAGCCAAGGCCGCTTTGTTGCCTTTGTAAGCGGAGGCTGCGCGGGCTTTTTGAAGCCTCCCGATAAGGGCGTTTCGAAAATCGTGACCCCTGAAGCTCTGGGACTTGATCTCAGCCTGCAGCAACTGTGCTGCAACAATTGTCTCATCATGCCATAGGCAATACGCCCCAGGCGACGATCCATACGACAGGTAGGCCGAGGCGTCAGTCCTGAGAGTAGACAGTCCCCACCATGGCGACTCGGCAAGAGTCGGCAAAGCACGGAGGTCACAAGCGGCCGACTTTGGCTCGTTTTTGTGAGATGTTCGTCAGCATCTGCCCGGCGAGCCACAGGAGGATCGAATTGCCCCGAAGAAAGCGCCAAACAGAATCGCCAAACAGGCTTGGCGCGATGCCGCAGCACAAGACTTAAGCGCATAGTCGCTGCAGGGGCTCTGGTGGCCCCGTGCAGCCACTCCAACCCAGCTTCGGGCCAGCGAGGTCCTCGTCATGGACTTCTTCCGACCGAGAACAGTAAAATCGTCGAACATTGGCACCGCGCGGGAAGAGGTTCTAGAAGGTCGGCCAATAGGAACACGATGCAAGCGTGACGCCAGGGCTACGCTTTGATCACGTCGCAGAGCAGGGCCTTGTAGACGGGAAATCCGGAAATCGGGTCGCGATTATCCGCGTCGGTGAGCTCGTTTACGTTGCTGCTTCGCCACAAGCCCTGCCCCGTTGGGCCGCCCCCGTGAGCGTCCGCCTCAACGCACCCTTCCATGATGTCATCCGTGACGAAAGCCTCGAAGCGTACGCGACCGCGCGGGCTCACGACGTCCACTGGGGTGCCGCCCGTGATTCCGCGGGCAGCGGCGTCGCGGGGGTGCATCCAAACGAGCGGATTGGGCCTTTGACGCGCAAGGGTGGGGATATTTCTGTGTTGGGAGCAGATGAAGTTTTTTGCGCGTGATCCAGAATTGAGGACAAGGGGAAACCGCTCGGCAGTCTCGGGATTCCCGGCCGGTCCCTCGATGGGCGGCACGAACACAGGCAGGGGATTATAGCCGTAGCTTTTCAGGAGGCTGGAGGAAATCTCCAACTTTCCCGAAGGCGTTGGAAACCCGGGCTTGCCATCCACCCGTAGGAGCCCCGTCTCCCACTTGCGATACCGCGCAAGTCTGGCAGGCAGGCGTACACCCTCGGGGCTCCCTTCAAGCTGCTCAAGATCGACCGCAGTGCCTTTGAACGCCCAATGCAACATTTCCCTGGTCGAGCTCGGGAATAGATGGCCGTAGCCCAGCCTTCCCGCAATTCCGGCCACGATGTCCCAGTCACTACGGGACTCCCCCACCGGCTCCACGACTTTTCGCCGCAGTTGCACCATGTCCTCTGAGACGAGGTAGGAGTCGTATTCGAATGAAGTAGCCGCCGGGAGGATGATATCCGCGTAGCGCGAATCCTCGGTGGGATACCGATCCACGACAAGAAGAAAGTCTAGAGCAGAGAAACTGCGTCTCCATAGGTTCGGGTCCGGGTAGCCCGTTATGATGGAGGCGCCGAAGATGAGCATGGCCCGCACAGGGTAGGGACGGCTCTCGAGAATGGCCGTGGGAAGCTCCATGGCTTGCGCCTCTTTTCGGAAATGATAGTACAAGGGGTAGGTGCTCGCGCCTATCGGAGTTGGATGACGCGGCGCCTCGAGGCGATGCTGCGCGCTCACCGCGAAACCGTCCCCGGGCGCTTTAAAGAGGATGCCACCGGGCACGTCGATGTTTCCCGTGAGTGCCCAGAGGATCAGGATGGCGCGGATGTTCTGCACCGCGCTGGTGGTATACTCAAGGCCGGAGTAACCGAGAAACGCCGCTCCGTGGGCTTGGGCAACTTCTCGTGCGAGCGCGACAGTCACCCCGGGCGGCACCCCTGTGATCTCGAAAACCTTTTGCGGCGAAAATTGCCGCACATAGGCTTGCAGCTCCTCGAAGCCCGTCGTCCAATCCGTGACAAATCGTTCGTCGTACAGTTTCTCCGCAAAAATGACGTTGAGCATGGCCAGGGCAAGTGCGCCGTCTGTTCCCGGCCGGATAGGGATCCACTGAGCGTCGGTTCGAGCGGCGGTTTCCGTCCGGCGATGATCGATCACCACGACTTTTGTTCCGCGCTTACGCGCCTTTAGGATGCGGTCCATCACCTCGGGGGGTGAGGCATTTGCTGGGTTTGTTCCCCAGACCACCACGAGGTTCGACCTCTCAAGATCCGGACTCGTGTCAACCCACCAGAGCCCATACGTCGTAGCAGGAGCGATTACCGCCTGGCTCACGTAACAATTTGAGCCGGCCCCCATAGTGTTGGGG
>Ga0326727_10020053_pt1 | contig 13329 bp, 9 predicted proteins | sample MB2enrmetagenome_FD_207643 | JGI IMG/M metagenome (GOLD analysis project Ga0326727, IMG submission 207643) | Lab enriched peat soil microbial communities from McLean, Ithaca, NY, United States - MB29MY | ecosystem: Environmental > Terrestrial > Soil > Wetlands > Peat | place: USA: New York...
GAATGATTGGACGCCTCGACTCTTCCGGCCAGGGAAGAGTTTGAACAAGAAATCATGGGGTAAGTTCGACCCGAATAGATGGTTGATGGAACCTGCGGGTTGCCATCGAAGGTGATCAAGATTCAACGTGCGAGCAAGGGTCGTTGATGCCGAAAGAGGGATTTTTCAGGGATGGAACGAAGCTCAGAAAAGAACTCTGATCTTCGTTCCCAATTTGATTGTGGCCGTGGCCGGGACGGTGTCAAGGGTCAAGATGAACGCAAAGTACGCGCCCTTGACACCGTCCCGGCCACTGCGGGAGCCTTTGTGCATTTTTCCCTTGACAGGAGCCGACGCTGTCATAGATGGGGCATGGGGCTTTTGTGGGAAGGGAAGAGACGAAAAGGCCCAGGGATTATCGCTTATGTTCAGTTGACTGTAGACTCGACCCGCTGGGCACACCGAAGACGACGAAAGAACCCCATACCCTCGGATCGGGATTTAGCTTCTCCTCGCTCAACATGGCTTTCCTTAGCACCACGGCCGGCTCGCAATCGTAAAGAGCTTTGCAAATCGCCAATTTGTGAACGAAGTTAAGCATGAGGCCTGCCGTCGCCCTGTCATCCACGTTCCAAAGACTCATTACAACCCACCGAACGCCAGCCAGCGAGAAGGCACGCCCCACCCCTATGATTCCAGCAGCGTGCACACCTCCAAGACCGGTCTGGCAGGCGCTCAGGACAGCCAAATCTGTCCTGGAAAGATCCAGGCTCTGGATCTCCTTGGCCGTCCACCGTCCAGATTCGTCTGGAGCACCTGCCAGTGCAAGAAAGCCCGATAAGGGATCGTCGGGTTCGGCCGCCCCGTGGGTTGCAAAGTAGAGAACGTCGGCCGTCCGGGCTCTTGACTCAACCGTTTTCTTGGTGGCATCAGCGCCCAGAAGCGGCCTTGTTCTCATGATGGCGCTCACGGCTTTCGCCTCCTCCTCAGCGCCGGGCAATTGCGGAAGATAGAAACCGCTGGATTTCTTAAAGGCTGGATTCCCGACAACCAGCGGGGAGTCGAAGGCAAAGTGTTTGTTGCTGCTCCAATCTAGAGATGATACCTGGTACTCATGGTTTTCATATTCGAATCCCCTATGGTGTTCGAATTCGACATCCATGATGCCTCGAGCGATCCAAACGGAAGTAGTCTCAACGAGGCGCGAACCATCTGGTCCCCGCAGCAGTTCGAAAGGCACTTCAGCAATACCCAGTTGCGGTACAAGAATGAGCTGTTCGAATTTGCTAATGATCGGCCAGAAATTATTGGGGATAAGCATGGTTGAGAACTGGGACAGGGCTTCGTCGAATAAGATGGAATCCGCAGTGTCATCCGATACCCCAAAACCGCGTGCGCTCTTGGGATCCCCGGTCATCTTCAGGTTTAAGGATTGGTTAAATTGGCGCAGCGCATTCTCCAGCAACTCTGGAGAAAATTGGGCCGCGCCATATGCCTCAATTCTGTCCCCCGACAATAGCCAAACCCGTAACATCGGCTTGAGGATGTTCTTTGTAGAATCCGGTTCGCACTGGTTCCGTTTGGCCCAATGAATGGGATCGTTTTCAGGACTGGTCACTACCGTGGGTTCCTTCGGCTCTGCTCCGCCTCCTGATTCGTAAGAATGGGCAAATACGCTGCCGTTATAAAAAACCATCTCATCATTGCCATATGTTTTCGAATTCACCCAAGCTGGAATGTAGTCATAAATAAGTACACCTGTTTTAGGAAAGAAGTTTTCTCGTATCGTATCCGCAATTTGCCTTTCAGGTGGAGGGGCTACTCCGCGCGCTAGCAATAAATCTCTGTAGCTTTGGACCTGATGGTCGAATGCCAATCGCAGCCAGCATTCCGCGGTTCTGGAAACTGTTGGGTCGGCGATACGAAGGGGTGGGGCATCATGGGGCGCCGTTTGCCCTGTCGCTGATATCGTGAGAAATGATATTGCGGCCCAGACGAGAATGCGCGAACTGAGGAGCCTGCAGCTAGCCATTGATCACTCCAAGGACTGCGTGAATAGGAATTTCTTTTTCCCGATGCTTCTTCGTGCAGTTTACATCGATCCTGAGCAGCCTCGAAGGCGTGAATCTCTCCACCCCACGGACGAAGACATGTTCGTAAGGACCCCGGGGGAGCTGGATTGGGAGCCGTCTTTTTCGGCGAAGAGGACGTTGTAGTCCTGGCGGGAGTTGAAGGGCGGGTCGAGATAGACGAGGTCCACCGACTCGTCCTTGACGTAGCGGCGGAGGACGTCGAGGTTGTCTCCGTAGTAGAGCGAGTTTTTATCGGCGGTCACGGGAATGGGTAGAGAGTAACACAGAAAAGCAGGGAACATTGAATAGGGAACGGGGAACAAAGAACAGGGGCGGAAAGCCCGGGCCTAAAGGCCGCTGCGTATTGACTCTCATTCAGGGGGTTGAAACCCCCTGCTCCCTCCGACGGGCTGGCTGAAGTTTGTGAAACCCAGGTCCCAGAAGCGGGACCTGGGGCACCCGAGCATTTTTCATGGATCACGCGCGAAAATGCACCTCAGGGGCTGAAGCCCGCGTTTTTACATCGCCTTTTCGGCACGGCTAAAGCCGTGCCTTGATACAGTGCCGAAGAGCGTCCCTCCGGGGCTGAAGCCCGGCGTATTTTTGCTTTTACGGCACGACTAAAGTCGTGCCCTGATACAGTGCCGAAGAGCGTCCCTCCGGGGCTAAAGCCCGGCGTATTTTTGCTTTTACGGCACGACTAAAGTCGTGCCCTTTCAAAACATCGACTTATGCAAATTACAGCACGACTAAAGTCGTGCCCTGATACAGTGCCGAAGAGCGTCCCTCAGAGGCTAAAGCCCGGCGTATTTTTGCTTTTACGGCACGACTAAAGTCGTGCCCTGATACGGTGCCGAAGAGCGTCCCTCCGGGGCTAAAGTCCGGCGTATTTTTGCTTTTACGGCACGACTAAAGTCGTGCCCTTTCAAAACATCGACTTATGCAATTTACGGCACGACTAAAGTCGTGCCCTTTCAAAACATCGAATTATGCAATTTACTGCACGACTAAAGTCGTGCCCTGATACTTCTTGCAGCCGGGAATGAGTTTTCGCAGCCTGTGAAGCCGTGCCCTTTCAACTCCAGTTTATGAGATAGCTAATGCTCGTTGGCGAGCTTGGCAATCTGGAGCGGCGCGGAGTAGGATGAAATGTCTTCGAACAAAGGAGGTAAACGAAGATGTCAACAACAGCCGATCAGTCATCGATTCATGAGGCCCTTGAGACCCTGCATAAAGCGGGTGTGCGCTCAAGATACGACAACTACATTGGAGGCAAATGGACGCCGCCAACCACGGGGCGTTACTTTGTGAGCCAGAGCCCGATCAATGCGGAATCCATATGCGAATTTGCGCGCTCCGGCGCGGCGGATGTAGAGAAAGCCCTGGATGCCGCGCACGCCGCCCGGGAAGAGTGGGGCCACACTTCCCCGGCCGCGCGCGCGGCGATACTGCTCAAGATCGCGGATGTCATCGAGCAGAACCTCGAAACCCTGGCCCTGGCGGAAACCCTCGACAACGGCAAGCCCATTCGCGAGACGCTCAACGCCGATCTCCCGCTTGCGGTGGACCACTTCCGCTATTTCGCAGCCTGCGTCCGCGCGGAAGAAGGCGCGTTGGGCGAGCTGGACAAGGACACCGTCGCCTATCACTTCAAGGAGCCGCTGGGCGTCGTCGGCCAGATCATACCCTGGAACTTCCCGCTGCTGATGGCCGCCTGGAAGCTGGCTCCGGCCATCGGCGCGGGCAACTGCGTGGTGATCAAGCCGGCGTCGAACACGCCGCTGAGCCTGATGATTTTTGCGCAGTTGGCGGGAGAGTTACTGCCCCCCGGCGTGCTCAATGTGATCAGCGGGCCGGGCGGCGAGGTGGGCAAGGCGCTGGCGTCGAACAAACGCATCGCCAAGATCGCCTTTACCGGCGAAACCACCACCGGCAGGCTCATCATGCAGTATGCGTCGGAGCCCATCATTCCGCAGACCCTGGAGCTGGGCGGCAAGTCACCGAACATCTTCTTTGCCGACGTGATGGACGCCGACGACGATTTCCTCGACAAGGCATTGGAGGGCTTTGCCCTGTTTGCGTTGAACAAGGGAGAAGTTTGCACCTGCCCGTCGCGCGCGCTGATTCAGGAGTCGATTTACGACAAGTTCATAGAGCGCGCCGTGGCCCGCGTGAACAAGATCAAGGTCTGCAACCCGCTCGACCCCACGGCCATGATGGGACCGCAGGTGTCGAAGGATCAGATGAATAAAATTCTCGACTTCATGCGCATCGGCAACGAAGAGGGCGCCAAGTGCCTGACAGGCGGCGAGCGCGCGCACCTCGGCGACGACCTGGAAAATGGCTACTTCCTCAAGCCGACCGTCTTCGCGGGCAACAACAAGATGCGCATCTTCCAGGAGGAGATCTTCGGGCCGGTGGTTTCGGTGACAAAGTTCAAGACGCTCGAAGAGGCTATCGAGATCGGCAATGACACCGTCTACGGGCTGGGTTCGGGCGTGTGGTCACGCAACGTGAACAACCTGTATCGCGTTGGCCGGGAGATCAAGGCCGGCCGGTGCTGGACGAACTGCTACCATTTGTATCCGGCCGGCGCGGCATTCGGCGGATACAAGGAGTCCGGCTTCGGCCGCGAAACACACAAAATGATTCTCGACCACTATCAACAGACCAAGAATCTGCTGGTCAGCTACAGCACCAAGGCGCTGGGATTCTTTTAGACCGTAGCAGTATCCGGAGTTGCAGGGCGGCGTTCACCACTCCGCCCTGCCGCTCACGCCGGCGCAAGGTGTCCTCATGGGTCGCTGAAGGTGTCAGAGTAATGGTTTGAATCGGAGGTAAAATCGCGTGGACAATATCGATAGGTCCGGGATGAATGCTCGCATCGAGGTCTCGGCAAGAGCGGCAGCGCTGCTGAGGGAACTGAAGAAGCGCCATGGGCCTCTGCTGTTCCATCAAGGGGGAGGGTGTTGCGAGGGAAGCGTGCCGTTTTGCCTCAAGCAGAGCGAGTTTCGCATAGGTTCGAAAGACGTGCTGTTGGGCTTTGTAGAAGACACGCCTTTCTACCTGGGAGCGGGGCAGCCGGAACAGGTGGCGCGGGATGGCCTGATGCTGGACGTAGCCGATGGAGACTCGGACAGATTTTCCGTGGAAGCATCAGAGGGCGTCTACTTTGTCAGCCGGCCACGGCCGGGTTCGTCCTGCCGGAAGGAAGAGCCTGGCTTGGCCGGAAGATAAGGGATCGCTCCAGGAAGAGACAAGCGATGAATCCGGTCCTCATCACGCCTGTGGAACTTGCTGAGAGCCCGCACCCGGCGAAAGCGGCATAGAAGCTGTAGATTCGGGTTTTGACGATCAAAGCAGAGTTATGGGCTATAATTCGAAAGAATTTGTGCGGGAAATGGAGATTTGAAAATGGCTGAAGCGATTGGTTATTTGTTGTTATTGTTGCTCATCGCAGCCGCGTTGTTTTTGTTTGCCGCCGTCTTCGCGTCGTTCTACAGTATCGGACCGACCCAGATTGGACTTGTACGAAACAGGTTTGGAAGGAAGCTGCCCGGCGATAACCCCGTAGCCTTTCAAGGAGAGGCCGGTTATCAGGCCGATCTTCTGATGCCGGGTATACGCTTTAAATTCAAGCTGTTCGCCGATGTGACCAAACACCCGTGGGTGCAGGTGCCGCCAGGACAGATTGGCGTGGTGATCGCCCAGGTTGGCAAACCCACCCCCATCGGGGCGAAATCAGCCAGATACAATCCGGTCTTCGGCAACTTCACAGACTTCAGAACATTTCTTGAGAAGGGCGGAGAGAAGGGCGTTCAAAGACCAGTTCTTTCTCCCGGCACGCTGGCGCCGATTCACCCAGTGGCTTTTTTGGTGATCACCAAGCCGCAGGTCTTCGGCGTACCTGTGTCAGAGGAGTACAAGAACCTGGCCGACTATAACAAGCTCACCTACAAGGCCTTCGGTCTTGAAGACTGGCAGCTTGATGTGACGCGCATTGCGCCCAAGCCGGCCGGCGCCAACGGCGTTGTCACGGACATGATCGGAGTGGTCACCACATTAGACGGCGAACCCTTACAGGCTGGGGCCATTGCCAGCAGGCTGGGTGGATTCAAAGACGTGAGCGAGTTCGAAGTACAGGACGGGGTTACTGATTTCCAGCTGATGAGTTTGATTCTGGGCAGCAAAAACGATCAGCACAACAACTATCAGGATTTCCAGAAGTTTTTGGAAGCCGGCGGAAAGATCGGCCTGCAGCATGACCCGCTGCTCTATGGCGCTTACAACCTAAACCCGTTCCTGGTTCGCGTGGAACAAGTGCCGATGCTGGTTGTGGAACAGGGGCAAGTGGCCGTCATCAAGGCCTACGTAGGATTGCCCACACAGGACACATCCGGGGCAAGCTTCAAATTCGGCAGCCTGGTTCGCCCCGGCCATCAGGGCATCTGGCAAGAAGCGCTCAGAACGGGGAAGTATCCGATCAATCCGCGGATTTACGATGCGAAGCTGGTTCTAACGGCCATTCTCAAGCTGGATTGGGCAAAGGACGTGACCGGCGCTCACGGGCTTGATGCGCGGCTTGAGCCGATCATTGCCAAAAGCAATGAGGGCTTTGTGTTCAGCATCGATCTGCAAGTTTTGATTCACGTACCGGATACAAAGGCGCCACGCGTTATTTCCATGGTTGGTTCCATGGAGAACCTGGTGAACGAGGTCTTGCAGGCTGCCGTGGGCAACCTCTTTCGCGACAAGATTGGCGGCATGGAAGCAATCAAGTTCATTCAGACGCGCCAGAAGGTCCAGGAAGAGGCCTTCAACTACATCCAGGGAAAACTTGCCGAATACGAAATCGAGACCAGGGGAGTTTATATCCAGGATGTCATTTACCCGGAACAGCTGGTTACTGTTCTGACTCAGCGCGAGGTCGCGCATCAGGAAGTGGAAACATTCAAGATGCAGAGACAGTCACAGGACCAGCGCATCGAGACAGAGAAGGCTCGTGGCACCGCCGATATGCAGGTGGACCTTGCGAGGTCAAAGGTCGGAGTGGACATCCAGACAAACAAAACCGAGGCCAGGATGAAGGAGGCCCAGGGAGAGGCCACGTACATCGAGCAGACCGGCACTGCCAAGGGCGCCGAAGTTCGCGCAGTGGGTTTGGCCAACGCAGAGGCTTACCAGAGACAGGTCGAAGCGCTGGGCAAGGGACCGACGACTTTGGTGAACGCCATCAAGGCGCTTGCGGCCGGCAATGCCACCTTCGTGCCCAAAATTTTGGTCCTTGGAAGCGGAGGCAGTCAAGGGGTTCTTGAGAGCCTGGGATCGATGCTGATGGACAAGCTTGACACGATTGCCGCAGACCCCAACCCTGCCAGTTCCACGACTGGCAAGCGCAAGCCAGACCAGTCTGCCGCCAGCCCCAAAGCGTGACCTGGTTGAAGGAGTTTGGAGGAAATTAGCTGGAACGAGCTGAAAAGATTATCTTTATTCACCGGTTTGTCGAGGCTTGTGTGTGCGCTGACGGGGACACGTTTGCCAGCTATTTTTGCGAGGATGCGGTCTGGTGGAATTCTCCCTGCGGTCTGTTGAAGGACGGGAGGCGATTCGGGAGGCGCTGTGCCGCGGCGCCGAGTAGATAAAGGCCTTACCGCAGGAGATTCGCCATATCGTGGCAGATGCAGCAGAAACAAATACGCCGCGAAGGTGGGGTACCCGCATTTCTGGGACACCTGGCGAGCTGCGCGCGAGCTATCCGGCTGGTTCACTGGGAATTTCGAGGGCTCCGGTTAGGCTGGAGACGCGGGCGACTCCATGGCCGCGGCACCAGGACTCGAGTCCCTTGGCGATGCGCTCGACGGCGCAGGGGTCGGCGAAGCTGGCCGTGCCTACCTGGACGGCGGTGGCTCCAGCGAGCATGAATTCGACGGCGTCTGCCGGGGTGGTGATGCCTCCCATGCCGAGGATGGGGATGGAGACGGCTTGGGCGGTCTCGTAGACCATGCGCAGGGCAATGGGCTTGATGGCCGGGCCGGAGAGGCCTCCGGTGACGTTGGCCAGGCGCGGACGGCGAGTTTCCGGGTCGATGGACATGGCCAGAAAGGTATTGGAGACGCTGACCGCATTGGCGCCGGCGCGGGCGGCGATCCTGGCCATGTGGGCGATGGAGGTTACGTTGGGCGAGAGCTTGACGATGAGCGGGCGGGTGGAGACGTTGCTGGCCTGGCCAACGAGATATTCGAGCGAACCGGGGTCGATGCCGAAGACCATGTAGTCGGCGTGGACGTTGGGGCAGGAGACGTTGAGCTCGTAGGCGGCGATGCCTTCAGCCTGGTTGAGCCGCTCAATGACCGCGATGTACTCGCCTATGGTGTATCCGAAGACGTTGACGATAACCTTGCAATGGGGATAGCGGCGGAGGGGAGGGAGCTTGCGGGCAATGAACTCCTCAACGCCGACATTTTGAAGGCCGATGGAGTTGATCATGCCGGAGGCGGTCTGGATAATGCGGGGAGGGGCGTTTCCGGCGATAGGCTCGAGCGAGATGCCCTTGGTGACAAATGCGCCAATGCGCTCCAGCGCGACGATCTCTTCAAACTCGATGCCATAGCCAAAGGTGCCGCTGGCGGCGATGATGGGGCTGGCCAGTTCCAGGCCTGCCAGCGACACTTTCATCTCTGGTTTCACGCGCGGCTCGCTTCCTTGTAGTCAGTGGACAGTGGTCAGTGTACAGTTGTCAGAGCAACAATCTACGCGCTGACCGGTTGGGCGGCATTTACCTTGACCGGTGTGAGCCAGCCGAAGCGGTCGGGTTTGAGTCCATTGGCGATGCCGAGAAATTCGTCGCCGATCTTCCTGGTGATTTCGCCGGGTTTGCCATCGCCGATGACGATGCGGTCCACGGAGCGTATGGGAGTAACCTCGGCGGCCGTTCCGGTGAAAAAGACCTCGTCGGCGATGTACAGCATCTCGCGCGGAATGGGCTGCTCGATGAGCGTATAACCCAGGTGGCGGGCGATGGCGATGGCGCTATCGCGGGTGATGCCGGAAAGAGCCGAGTTGCCCAACTGCGGGGTGTAAATTACACCGCTGCGGACCACAAAGACGTTCTCGCCGGAGCCCTCGCTGACCAGGCCGCTGACGTCCAGAGCGATGCCCTCGGCGTACCCGTTGGTGTCGGCTTCCATGCGAATCAGTTGTGAATTCATGTAGTTGGCGCCTGCCTTGGCAAGAGCGGGCAAGGTGTTGGGCGCCAGCCGGTTCCAACTGGAGATGCATACATCGGCACCCCCCTGACCGGCAACATATTTGCCCCAAGGGTAGTTGGCGATGTAAACCTCGATGGGCGAGCCCTTGGGGCTGACTCCGATTTCGCCGTAGCCGCGGAGTACGATGGGGCGAATGTAACATGGAGCAACTCCATTTGTTTCAATCACATCCACCACGGCCGCGCAGAGCTCATCGAGGGTGAAAGGGACCTCCATGCGATAGATCTTGGCCGAGTCCAGAAGCCGCTGCATATGCTCAGGGAGGCGGAAGACGGCCGAGCCATGCGGCTGCCCGTAACAGCGAATGCCCTCAAAAACGCTGGAGCCGTAATGGATCACATGACTCATCACGTGGATGTTGGCCTGATCCCATGGAATGAAATTGCCGTTGTGCCAGATTTTGGATGTGGGTTGAATAGGCATAGTTTTGGAATGCTCCTTCGATGTACCGGGTTCGTACAGATAAGGGTAGCGCGCCAGAGGCGGCCCTGTCACGGAACCGTGTGAGCAGGTGATGGGTCAGCTTGAACCAACTTCGCGTCAAGGGCTAATGCCGATTCATGCAAGCAGTTCTATAGATTCGTCCTCAAATAGCGTTCCGGATTCCCACCAATCAAGCGCATATGGCCAGGGTAGATTTTCTCTCGCGAGGCAACACATCAGGAGATATCCAAATCGGGGTGGGTAAATCGACTTCCGGAGTTTGCGGCATAGGAATCGATTTTGCCTCATGTGCGTCAAGCAGCTCTTGAATCCGCTCATTAGAAAAGCGCCATGCGGCCGGTATCTTTCCTATCGTTTGATTTGTGTCATTGTAGGATTCCCCGCCGAATTCATCGTAAAGGATCGAATTTCCATATCTCTCCGCGATTTCGCGCAGTTTCTGGGCGGTTTCCTTTGGAGATGCCAAATAGATGCGCGGCAGCCTATCGATAGCCACACCCTGAAATTGCACAAAGCAGCACACCGCTCGCGCACCATGGCGGTCCAGCCATAATTCAATGGCTCTTTGGTGGTCGACTTTCTTACCACTCAGTTCCGTCGACCTCTTCAAATAGTACTGGGTAATATCCCAGGAGCCGTCTAGACTTCCCATGACACAGACCGTCAGAAGGCTGCCCGCCTTGGTCGCAAACAGGTCATACTTTGGTTTGTTAGGTCCATACTGAATCGACACGTCGAAGCCGCATCTGGCAAATTGCGCGGCGGCGATTCCTTCCGCAGCCACTGTGAGTTGTCGCGAAGGCGACGTGCTTGGGGCGAGAACTGTCATTTTTTTCTCCGTGGATGGGCTGCGATACACTCTACCTATCGGCAATTTGGCCGCGATATCCATGCTGCCTACACCGTCAGGTGGAGCACAAGCATGTCCAACATAGGACAGAAGGGGTTAGAAGACCCTAAAGAACCTAAGCTGAATTGCAGGGATTACACACGAGCTTTCTTATCAATGGAATGCCGGGCATCTGGCCTGATACTCGCGCCGCTTACGAATACATATAGTAATTCATTGCAGCGCGCATTCCTGTGCTTTCCGGTTGTTCAAAAGTTGCCAATAGATCGTATACACAGGTTTTTCCACATCCGGGCCACATACATCGACCGGCTCACGCGCGATAGTGAGGCAGATTCAGCTCCAGCGGTAAGGGGTTCAAGGCGTCACCAAAGTCGTGTCGCGAGTCCGAAGTTTATCTAGAGGAAATGCCGTTTTGCGCGCCGGGAGCAATGGCCATGCGGCTGAATCCTTATCACATTGCAGTGTTCAAATATCACGCGAACTGTCAATAGAAGTATTAGAGCATGTTTCAGGAATACCACCATGTTACAATTGCAATCCCTCAGGGGTTAAAACCCATTGTTTTTAAGGCCCATTTCGGCACGACTGAAGTCGTGCCCTGATACAAAGCGGGTTTATGAAACACGCTCTAAGCTGAAATGCTTTCAATGATGGCGGAGGACTTCAGCGCGGCAGTTTGAGCAGGGCGCACAGACTTAATAGCCGGCAGTTCGAGATTTTGAGCGCTCTCTGCTATTTGCAGGTGGCGTTCCATTAGTTTCCGCGCCTCAAGGGGATCGTGGGCACGGATGGCGCGGTAAATCTCGCGATGCATCTCAGCCATATCGCGGAGATAGTTGGCGCGTTCAACGGTTTTTAGCCGCTTTTCATACATGGCCGCGGTGATGGTCTCAATGAGGGCAGCCAGAATCGGGTTGCCGGAGGCCTGCGCGATGATGCGGTGAAAGAGCACGTCATGCTTGAGGAATTCCGCGGGGTTGCCAGAGCTGGCGAACATTTCCGCAACCTGCTCAGCCAGCGCCGCGTGATGCTCCCCCTTGCCCCGTTCCGCGGCGAGAGCGGCAAGGCTGCTTTCAATAATCAAGCGCGCCTCAAACATCTGCCATAATTGGAATCCGTAGAGCGCGCTCATCAGGCCCAGCGACGCCTTGCTGAATTCAGCAGGGCCATCCTTGATGAAGGTTCCCACCCCGTGCCGCACCCTCATTACGCCCATGGCCACGAGGTAGCCGATGCCGGTGCGCAGGCTGGCTCGGCTGATCTTGAGGGTACGGGCCAGTTCGCGCTCGGGAGGGATTCTGTCTCCCGGGCGCAAAGCGCCCTTTTCCAGGAGGGTGCGAATGTGGTTGACCACTTGCCGGGTCCGGTCAGTATCGAGCGAATCGTTCGTCAGACGGGTCATAAGGGCAAGAATCCAATCATATTGCAGGAAATGTGGGCATTTTCAGATTAACACCGGAGGCTGACTGTGGGAATCTTTCTTCTCTGATTGGCAACCTATACGGTGCGCGTGTATGCTAGTGGTCAGACCTCGTATCCACGCTAAGCCGCCGTCCGCATGGCATGGTACAAAGGTGATCTGGTGGTCTGCCGATCGATATTTGCAGTTTTTCATCATTCCCTTAAAGGAACAGGAGTAACGTCCGATGAGTCAAGGATTGAATATCCGCAAGGATGCGGAGCTGGATTTTCTATCTCTGGGGGCGCTGGTGCACAGGCTCGATCCGGGGATCATACCCTTCCGCAAAGCGACTGAGTGCAAGATCCACGTCAGCGGGGGCGAGTTCAATGTGGCTGCCAACCTATCGGATTGCTTTGGCATGAGGACGGCAATTGCCTCTGCGATGGCCGACTATCCGATTGGCGATCTGATCGCGGAGCGGGTGCGCGCCATGGGCGTGAAGCCGTTCTACAAGCACTTCAAGCACAACGGGGTGAACGGCCCCAACATGGCCACCGTCTACAGCGACCGGGGATATGGCGTGCGCCCTCCGGTGGTCTTCTACAATCGCTGCAACGAAGCGGCGGGTCAACTGAAGCCGGGGGATTTTGACTGGAAGGCGATCTTTGCCAAGGGCGTTAAATGGGTGCACTGCGGCGGCATTTTTGCGGCTTTGTCGCCGACCACGGCGCCGCTGGCCGCGGAGATGATGCGGGAAGCCAAGGCGGCGGGGGCAATCACCTCGTTTGATCTGAATTTCCGCGAGAAACTGTGGAATATACACGGCGGCGCCGAGAAGGCCGTGGAGACCATCGGCAAGATCGTGGAGAATGTGGATGTGCTGGTGGGCAACGAAGAGGACCTGCAGAAGGGGCTGGGCATTCCCGGGCCGGAGGTGGCGGCAAAATCGAAGCTGGACCCCAGCGTGTTTTTCGGAATGATCGACAACGTGGTGAAGAAGCATCCACACGTGAAGGTGGTTGCCACCACACTGCGCGAGGTGCATTCGACCAACCGGCATAGCTGGAGCGCGGTGGCGTGGATTGACGGCAAGACCTATACCGCTCCGACGGCTGAGCTGGATGTGCTGGACCGGGTGGGCGGCGGCGACGGCTTTGCGGCGGGATTTTTCTATGGCCTGTTGTCCGGCGAGACGCCGGAAGAGGCTGTCAAGCTGGGATGGGCGCATGGCGCGCTGCTGACCACCTTCCCCGGCGACACAACCATGACAACCGTGGAACAGGTGCGAGCCTTTGCGAAAGGCGGCTCGGC
>Ga0326727_10020054_pt1 | contig 13328 bp, 5 predicted proteins | sample MB2enrmetagenome_FD_207643 | JGI IMG/M metagenome (GOLD analysis project Ga0326727, IMG submission 207643) | Lab enriched peat soil microbial communities from McLean, Ithaca, NY, United States - MB29MY | ecosystem: Environmental > Terrestrial > Soil > Wetlands > Peat | place: USA: New York...
TGGGATCGTTCGGGTCCGAATAGGGAGCCTTGTCTCCGATCAGCAGGTTCTGAGTCGGCCGCAAAACGCCAGTTCGTTTGAACTGCCAGGAGAGCGGAAATCGGACACCCCCTACCGTAATCGGGTTGTTCGCATCGGAGTCATAAGGGTGGTGGCCAAGGAAGTAGCCGTTGTACCCGTAGCCAACCCCATGGCAATCGAAGGACCAATACCAAACCTTGCCGTCATAGCTATAATTCTTGGTCGTCAACGCCGGGTCGTGGAACAGGTTCGTCATGTTCCGGGCATAACCGATAATCGTCGTGCCCCACCAGTTGGTCAGCGACATGTTGGGGTCGGCATTGTCCCAACCTGAATTCTGGTTGCGGTGTGCCGGAAAGGTGTCGCTGTTGTCATCCGTATAGAACTGCATGAACAAGCCAATCTGCCGAAGATTGTTCATGCAGCCGAGGCGCTTAGCCTTGGAATTGGCTCGGCCCAGGGCCGGCAGCAGCAGGGCGGCCAGGATGGCGATGATCGCGATAACCACCAGCAGTTCGATAAGGGTGAAGGCGACGGCCGAGGAGTGGCGGCCGGGGGCCTCGGGCGCAACGCCGTTCGTGGCGGAGCGGCCAACGTGGAGTGTCTGTTCGATGATCGGTTTCTTCATTTATCATTACGCTTTCGCCAAGTCCGTCCGATGCGCCCAGACCTTCTCGAAGGCCTGCACATATTGCGCGGTCAACTCCGGCGCCTCCCCGTAGAACAGCGGCAGGAAAATGTGGTTGCCATTGACGTAGGCGTCGCCGGGCATGGACTGCGGGATCGTCGGCGGATGATGCCACCACTTGGCCTCGGAGTAGATTCTCAGCTTATGTTGTTCGGGGTAGTCCCAGAAACTGACATCCACCCCCTCCGCCCGGAGCGCCTTGACCAGCGTGTCCCGCGAGAAGGCCAGTTTCTTGAAGTCAATCAGCAGCATGTTCCGGTTGTAATAGACCCGCTTCTGGTCCGAACGGCAGCGTGGCTCGGTGATACCGGGGAGCTTCGTAAGTGGATCGTTCATGGCCCGGACGTTCTTCTCAACTATCTGGTTCATCGCGTCGAGCCTCCTGAGCTGCTGTCGGCCCAAGGCGGCCGCGAGCGGGTGCATGCGGTATTTCTGGCCGAACCCAGTGCCGTCGTACGGCGCCACCGAGCTGCCCGCAGAAAACTTGGCCAGCGCGTCGTAATGCCCAAAACCCGTCGCGCGCTCGTAATACTCCCGCGTCCGGTACATGCCCATGCCGCCTTCGATACAAGGCAAAAGCTTCGAGGCCTGGAAGCTGAAGATGCCCATCGCGCCCCAGGTGCCCATCTTCTTGCCCTGCATGGACGCACCCTGCGCGTGCGCCGCGTCCTCCAGCACGATGAGCCCCTTCTCTTTGGCCCACTCGCAGATATGGTCCATCTCACACGGAAGTCCCCACGAGTGCATCGGCACCACCGCGCGGGTCCGGGGCGTCAACTTGCGCTTGGCGTCCTCCAGGTCGAACGTCGCAGTCTTGGGATTGATATCTACGAAGATCGGCACACACCCGAAGAAGCGCATCGCCAGGCAGGTGGCGAAAAACGTGTAGGAAGGCACCATGATTTCGCTCCCGGCCGGCAGGTCCAAGGCGAAATACATGCTCGTCAACGCGCTGGTGCCGTTGATGTGGTTCTTAACGAAGGGCGCCCCGGTGTACTCCTGCCACTCCTTCTCAAACGCCGGCAGCTCCTCGTAAAAGCCGTTATTGTCGAGAAGCCTGCACAGGGTTTGCTTCTCGGCCTCGCCGTAGCGCGGCCACTTCGTGAGCGCGGCATACTGGTCCGGCGGACAGGTCACAGTCTTTCCGCCGCCAGCCATCGCCAGCGCCTCCGTCTTCGGCGCGGCAAAGCCGTAGTCGGCGACGCTTAAGCCCGCGACGGCCACGGTGCTGGTCTTGAGAAAATTACGCCTGCTGTAAGGCGCCGAGTCCTTCTTTGCTGGATTTGACATAATGACAGTGTAAGAATGTCTCCGGCCTTGCCCGGCTCGCGCGCTTTCGCGGGCGGGCGAGAACGATTGATATCATATACCCGAGAGACCTGGGGTGCAAGAAGAATCAGTCATGAACCTGCGGCTTTTCGATGCCCATAACCACATGCAGGATGATCGGCTCGCGCCGTGCCTGAGCCCAGTCCTTGCTGCCGTGCAGCGCGAGAACGTTGTCAGGATGGTGGTCAACGGCTCGGCTGAGGAAGACTGGCCGGCGGTGCTGGAACTCGCCCGCCAGTCGCCACTCGTGCTGCCGTCGTTCGGCTATCACCCGTGGTACGTGAAGCAGCGCTCAGCCGATTGGCAGCAAGCTCTGATCCGGCATTTGGATGCCGCGCCGTCCGCTATCGGCGAAATCGGCTTGGACCGCTGGGTAAAGAACTACGACCTTGACCAGCAGCGGGACGTCTTCGCGTGGCAACTGCGTTTGGCGGCGGAGCGCAACCTGCCGGTGAGCATCCATTGTCTTCAAGCCTGGGGTCCGCTGCTGGACATCCTCCGCGCCGGGCCCCGCCCGACTTGCGGCTTTCTGCTCCACTCGTACGGCGGGGCGCCGGAGCTGGTGGCGCCGCTGGCCGAGTTGGGCGCCTACTTCTCCCTGCCCGGTTACTTCGCCCACGAGCGCAAGACCCGCCAGCGTGATGCCTTTCGGAAAGTCCCCTCCGACCGGCTCCTGATTGAGACCGATGCGCCCGACCAGCTCCTGCCCCCCGAGCGCATCGAATATCCTCTCACCGATGCCGCCTCCGGCAAACCGATCAACCACCCGGCAAACCTGGGCACCGTGTATCGCTTCGCGGCCGAGCTACGGAACGAATCCCTCGAAAGCCTGGTCCGAACGGTCGAGGAGAACTTCCAGAGGCTGTTTGGCGCCGTAATGCAGGGATGAGCCGTTGGCGTACTCCGTACCTTAGTCGCATCCTTCGACACCGCAGGTGCGGCTACAAACATGGCGCTCCTAACGGAGCTGGTCGCATCGCCGCTGCCGCGCGCCGTCTGGTTTGCTCCCCGCTGCGCTGTGTCCATTCGTTATTCGGGGGAGGCACCTTCGCCACCTGCACCCGTGATTCTCTGGATAATGCGCCCTGCGGCCACAAACCCAAACGTTCCCGTCACAAAACTGGCCGTGCCGAAACCAGTATCGCAGTCAATCCGGAGGTCTTTCTCCGCCCCGGGCGCCGTGCAGACCCCGCCTTCCTTGCGTGGATAGACGAGCGCCTCGCGCGAAAGGACACACTCCACGCCAAATGACTTCTTGCCGCGCGGGAAACCGTGCCGCGTCCGCAGCATGCTGCGCACCTCTTGCAGCAGGCGGTCATGGCTCGAAAAGGCCAGGTCGGTCACTTCCACCGCCGTCGGGTCGCGCCGGCCAGCCGCTGCCCCGCTCGTGATCACGGGGATGCCGCGTTCGCGGCTCTGGGCGATGAGCACGGATTTCCGGGAAGGACTGTCGAAGGCATCGAACACATAATCGAAGCCCGCCCGGAGTATCTCTGCGGCATTGGATTTGAGGAAGAACCCCTGGATGGGATGCACCACACAATCAGGATTGATGGCCCGTACCCGCCGCGCCATGACTTCCACCTTGGGCTTGCCCAGGTCGCCATCCAGCGCGTGCAGTTGCCGGTTCACATTGCTGATGCAGACATCATCCAGGTCAACCAGCGTCAGCGCGCCGATGCCGGACCGGGCCAGCGCCTCGACCGCCCACGAACCAACCCCGCCCAGGCCGACCACGCAAACATGCGCGCGCCGGATGCGGTCAAGCCCCTCCGTTCCGTAGAGGCGGCCGACACCGCCAAAGCGCCTTTCGTAGTGGTCCATTCGCGCCGTTTAGTACGAAAAATGGGCCATTCTGCCAAGCCGCGACTGGCCCCAAGGGGAGCAAGTGCGATATATCCGTCCGAGCGGCGAGCAGGCGTCAAGCGACAGCAAGGTCTTTGTGCCCTGGCCACCTATTCCTGCGCTAGGCTGCCCTGCGGGCCACACCGGGGCCTCCCCGGAGCCTCCCCGTAGCACCTCTGATTCAAATCAGAGGTGCTACGGTGCGACTCCGGCGGGGCTATGGTGGTATGAGCGGGTGGTAGGGGACGCTATTCCACCCTTTCCTCCAAAACCAGCGAAGCACCAAAACCCGGCCGACAAGTGAATCAACCTCAGTAGGTTACACGAATAATCTTGGGTAAACCTCGGGGCTCCTCCGGGGTGCCGCCGGTAGTACACCATCGGCGCGGGTGGAACGCAGAAGAGGCAGTGGCGCGTCGAGGCAGTGGAAGTGCACCAACCGCAACAGGTTACGCCGTCAACCCAACCGAACCGCCAGCGTCTGGCCCGCCTCAACGACCACGGGCCGCTGGAATGAAACCACCGCTACGCCCGCGGTGAAGCTAAAGGTGCTCGGAATCGTCTTGCCACCACACTCCACTTTCACCGATTTCGGCGCTGCACCCGGGGCCAGCGTGATCTCCCCCAATGCCAGCCGCCCTTCGCGCACGCTAAGCTCATTCCGCTGCGCCTGTCCTTCGCGCGACTGGCGCAGGCTGCCCCAGCCCTCCGGTGCTGCGAAGAAGCCCTTGAGATTCTCCGGCGTGTGCCGGGGCGTCACGCGTAGCGCCTTACGCGGCCCGTCATATTCCCAGCCCGACAACGCCAGCAGCAACGACCACGACGACATCGCCCGGGCGTAATGCCCGCCGCACTCGATCTCGTTCCACGGGTTGCGTCCGATCGGCGGGCGTGGGATGGCGTCGTAGCGGTCGCGCGCCGCCTTCACGATGGCGAACCCTTGTTCGATCAACCCTTCGTAAATCATGTGCGCTGCCACTTGGTATTCGATCCCCGTCCAGACTTCATCCGAGTAGAGCATCACGTTGCCGGGCCGGCCGCCTTTAGGCCACGTGCAGATGATAAGGCCCTTGTCCTTGGCCCCCGCAAACGCCCGCGGCGCGTGCGGCCACCCGGTCAGGTCGGACTTGAAGTTATACTTAAACACCGCGAGTAGCGCGGACACAACCATCTCCCTCGGCAGGATGTAGCCCAGTCCAAGCTGATGCGCCCACCACTGGCCCAGGAGTTGATCGGCCATGCAGCCCGGGCCGACTTCCCCCTGGCGTTGCATGTAGTCAGGCAGCTTCTGTTGGAAATACTCCTCGTTCCAGCACAGCTCGACCAAGCGCTTCTGGCCCTTCTCGAAGATGCCGTGGAAACGTTCCGCCGCGGCCCGGTCGCCCACCCGCCGTCCCCATTCCTCGCCCGCGCGCAGCGCCGCCAGGTAATAGCCGCTGATAAACGTGGTCACTCCGTGCAGCGCCTCGTCGTAAGTGTTCCACTGGTCGTCCTGCAAGATGCCGGCAGGCTCGCCGCCGGCGGTCTTCGCATCCCGGCCAATCAGGTATTCCACCGCGCGCTTGATGTGCGGCCAGTACTCCTTGAAAAACCCCTCGTCCGCGTGGTTCAGCGCCTCGCGGTAAGCCTTGAGAATGCAGCTTGCGTGGCCGTCGGCAAACGGCTGCTCGCCCGTCGGCCGCGACGGCGATGGGACATCGGTTCGGTTGTTGACGCCGCCGTCCGCGCGCTGCTGGTGCGTAAAATCAATCCGGCGCATGTCGCGTTCCAGGGCCGGGAACAGCCGCGAAAGGGTCTGCTCATAGCCCCAGACATGCGTACAGGTCGGCTCGCAACAGCCGTTCGAGCCTTCCCAGCCATACACGTCGCCATTCGCGATCCGAAACACCACCCCGATATGCCGCAGGATGGCCGCATTCGCGGTGACGCAGTCCAACAACCAATAAGGCAGGGTACTGTCGTAGAAGGTCTGATGGAACTGCTCGGTCCGCCCGCGCAACGTGGCCAAGCCCGTCACGGCCTCACGCAGGACCGCGCGCGCGTCCGCCCATTGGGTCGCGTAGTGGCAGCCCATCCACTCGTGCCCAGCGCTGTATTTGTTCGGGTAATGCCACGCGAGAAGGAAGGGCACCTCGATGCTCTTGCCTGCGGGAATTGAGACCGTGGTGGCCACCGCGCCATAGTTAGTTTGGCCCAGTGGCGACGGCGAGCTCGAGCCGGCGCTGGCGAGCGGCATGAAGCGGCCCTCGGCGGCAAATGCTGTCCACGCGTCTTCCGGACGGCTGGCTGTCGGCAAGACAGTGATGTCTTGGCCAAGCGCCGCCAGCGTCAGGGTGCCGAAGCCAGGCGCCTTGGGATGCTGGACCCCGCCTGAGCCGGTGTAGCTCACCCCCACCAATCCACAAACGAGCGCGTACGCGCGCTGTCGGTATGGGCTGAATCCCGCTTGCGCCGGCTCCAGCACCGGCCCCAGCGCGAGCACCACCTTGCCCTTGCCCACTGGCCGCGTCAGCCAAGTCGTGCCGTCGGACGCCTTGGCTTGCCTCGCCCCCGGCAGCAAGACCAGGCCCTCCAACTCCACCATCCTGCTGTCGCCGGCCGCCCCATCCGCTGTTCGCACGCCGCTGAACCGCGCCGGCAGCAACTCTTCAAGCACCTCCATCACTCCCTGGTTCCCGAGCGTATCCGTGAACTCGATCTGATCCACGTTGATATGCCCCCAACCGCCCTTCTGCTCGTCCACTATCTCGATATGCGCCGTCCGGCCCTGCCAGCCTCCCACCTCCCACACCGCCGGCAGGAGTTGCTCGTTGTCTTTGCCCGAGGTCGCGCGCACCACTTTGCGGTCCACCAGCAGCCGGATCTGTGTGTTGGCGTAATGACCGCCGCCCACCAGGAAACGTATGAACTGGCGCTCGATGGTGAACGGCTTGCTGATGAGCCGGCCCGTCGTGTCATCGCCGCCCAGATAACTGTTGACCAGGCCCTGCCCAAGGAATCCGCTCACGGGATTCTGGTTCGGCAACGTGCCGTGGGCCGGTTCCTTGCCAAACGCGTCGCCGATAACCTGCCAATTCCCGTAGCCGTGCTCGAAATCCTCGAACACGATGTCCGGGCGCGGGCGCGCCTCGCCGACCGGTTTGCCGCCCGTCCATGCTCCGTAAGCTGCCAGCAGCGGCATCGCCTTGCCCGACCAGAGCAGCGTAGCCCCCGCCTGCACTGCCGCCCGCGCCGCCCGCACCTGCGATTCGGGCAGATCGGCCCAAGCGTCCTCCAGCCAGATGACCGTATGCGCCGGATCGCTCAGCCTATCCGTCGGCAACGGCTGCTTCTCCAGCACCTCCAGGGTGAGGTTCTTCGGGCGATCGGGCGGCGGCTCTCGCAGGGCTCTTAGATTGGCACCCGCATAAATTGCCACCGGCTTATCCAGCGTCGGCTCGCCTGCGGAATCCGCTCGCATGAACAATCCGCCAGCTCCGCCTTCGCTCAGCACCTCGTTCAGGTTCCCCCCGAAGCACGGATTCGAGGCCCCGTCATTCGGCCCGGCGGCATCGTAGCCCACGGGGTTCTGCATCAGGGCGGCCAGCGACACAGTCTGCTTCTGCTTCGTCGGATTCTTCACGCGGAACACGAACGCCGCGAGCGGCATGGCCGAAAAGCGCTCGTCGAGCGGCGCAAATGGGCTGAACGCCGTCAGCTCGACCTCGACCGGCAGGCTCGTGTCCCGGTAGCGCAGGACCGCCACGGGGTATTCGCCCGTCATCTCGATTTGCTGCACTCGCGGCCAGTCCGGTCCGCCGGCAGTTTGCAGCAACCGGCTCACGCCGCCGGCCCGGACCAGAAAATGAAACGGCACCTGCCCATCCCGCAGCGTATTAAAGAGCTGCCACGTGGTGAGCTGGCCATCCACCCCGATCTCAAGGTTGCCGGTGCCAATACCCCCCAGGTGCATTCGGGCGTCGGTGTGTTTGCCGGACAGGTAGAGCCGCGGTTTGGCCGGAGCGAACAGGTCGCGCCGCCACTGTTGCAGTTCATCCGCCGGCAGCTCGAACGCCCCCCAGGCGGGGCCGCCGAGCAGCGTCGCCGCCGCCCCCGCGCCTACCAGTCCGATGAATTCCCGCCGGTTCAAATTCTGCGGTCCGCAGTTTCCCGAGCAGTTGCACTTACGCATCTTATGTCTCCTCTAGTCGTTATACGCGCTCTCGCCGTGCTGGGACAGGTCAATGCCAACGGTCTCATCCTCCTCGCTGACGCGCAGGCCAACGACCCCATCAACGACTTTGAGCAGCAGGAATGTCGCGCCGCCGGCAAAGGCCACCGTGAAAAGCACGCCTTTGAGCTGGTTGAAAAACTGGGGAAGCCCGCCTGCCAACGAGAAGACCTGGCCGCCTATCTTGCAGTTGGCGATCGGCGGATTGATCTGGGCCGTCGCCAGGAAACCGAGCATCAACATGCCAAGACTGCTGCCCAGGCCGTGGACGCCAAACACGTCCAGCGAATCGTCATAGCCAAAGCGGGCCTTGAGATGCGTCACCGCCGAGTAACACACCGCACCGGCCGCCAAGCCAATCAGCAACGCGGAGGGAATCGAAACGAAGCCCGAGGCTGGCGTGATGGTCGCCAGCCCCGCCACCATGCCCGAGGCGGCGCCCAGGACGCTGGGTTTACCCTTCTGGGACCACTCGCAGAGGGCCCAACTGAGCGCGGCGGCGGAGGCGGAGAAGTGGGTGGCGGCGAAAGCGCTGGTGGCCAACTCTCCGGCGCAAAGGGCGCTGCCGGCGTTGAACCCGAACCAGCCCACCCACAACAGGCCGGCGCCGATCAGGCTGAGCACGACGTTGTGCGGCGGCATCGGGTCGCGTGGGTAACCCAGGCGCTTGCCCAATACCAGGGCACACACCAGCGCCGAAACCCCGGAGCTGATATGAACCACCGTCCCCCCGGCAAAATCAAGGACGGGGATTTTCCCGCCCAGCGCCCAGTTGAAGAGCCCGCCCTTGCCCCAGACCATGTGCGCCAGCGGGAAATAGACAACGGTGACCCAAAGCAGCATAAACAGCAGGTAAGCGCTGAACTTCATCCGCTCGGCAATGGCACCGCTGATCAGCGCCGGGGTGATTATGGCGAACATCATCTGGAACAGCATGAAGCTTTCCGCCGGCACCGTCGGCGCATAATCAGGGTTCGGCGCGTTGCCAACCCCGCGCAGAAGGAAATGCCTCAGCGGGTCGCCAAAGAAGGCGTTGCCTTCGCCGAAGGCCATGCTGTAGCCATAAACCACCCAAACCACCGAGACGACCCCCATCAGCACGAGACTGTGCATCATCGTCCCGAGCACGTTCTTGCGCCGCACCAGTCCACCGTAGAACAGCATCAGCCCCGGCGCCGTCATCATCAGCACCAGCGCCGAACTGACCAGCAGCCACGCATTGTCGCCCGCGTTGATCGGCGAGGCCGCGGCGGCCTTGGCCTCCAGCGCATCCAGTCGCGCCTCGACACTGCCCGGCGGGGCCGCCGGAAGAGAGGTCGCGGCCGCTGCCGAAACGCCCAGCACCAACGCCAGCAATAATCGCATTCCGACATCCGACCGACGAAACGATGGCTTCATTGCGAGCATTGGAAACAAAACCGCATCCCAAATCAAGCAATCGCTACGAGGACTGCTTAAGCCGGAAATGTAAGTGGCGGCGGCAGGCATGGCTAGCAACGTTTCCGGCTGCCACTCCGTCCGATTCGTGCTAGAATAGGGCAGCGTCAAATGCAAATTCAAATCCCTGGTTTCCAAGCCTTCAAACAGTCCCGCTGGTGCAAACGCCTGCTCTGGGCGGGGGCGGTTTACCTGGTTTATGTGCTGGTCGGCTTCTTCGTGCTGCCGCCGATCATCAAGTCCCAACTGGTCAAGCGGCTCCCGCCCATCACCAAGCGGCAGGCGGCGGTCCGCCAGGTAAAGTTCAACCCGCTGGTCCTGTCGCTGACTATCCGCGGGCTGTCCCTGACCGAACCGGACGGGCAGGTGTTCGCTTCCTGGGAAGAGCTGTATGTGAACTTCCAGCTCTCGTCCGTGGTCCGTTTTGCCTGGACCTTCGCCGAGATCGGCCTCAAACAGCCTTACGGACACGTGCTGTTGTTCAAGGACGGGCGGCTTAACTTCGCCAACATGTTTGACAATACCTCGCCCCCGGCGCCGCCTAAGACCGAGAAGCCGGGCTCCCTGCCCCGCATCAACGTCTGGCGGCTGCACATTGATGACGGCGCGTTGGTGCTGGACGATGGCACACACCGCGTGCCGCTGCACACGGAGTTCAAACCCATCAATATCTCGCTGACCAATCTGACCACCCGGGCCGGCAAACGCAGCGTCTATTCGTTCCAGGCCAGTAGCGACTCCGGTCGCAGTTTCTCCTGGGCCGGCACCCTGGTCGTGCAGCCGTTCCAATCGCGCGGCCACTTCGAGCTCACGGGCGGTGAGTTGAGCAAGTGGACCCCGGTGCTGCGCGATTTCCTCCAGGCGGAAATCACCGATGGACGACTCAACGTCCGCGCCGACTACGCCCTCGCAGCCGGAACCAATGGTTTCGACGCCACGGTCACAAACGGCGCCGTCGAGTTGACCGACTTGAAGGTCAAAGACCTCAACACCGGCGACATCGTCACCACGCTCCCATCGCTCTCGATGCAATCGCTGGATTTCGATCTGCGCCAGCGCAAACTGCACGTCGGCGAGGTGAAGATCGCCGGCCTCACCGAGATTGTCCGCGTCGAGAAGGACGGCTCGCTCAATCTTAACAAGCTGCTGGACTTGCCTCCCGCGAAGCCCCCTTCCACCAACGCCCCTCCAATCACGCCCTCTGCTCCGTGGACCGTTACGGCAGATGACTTCGCGCTCGACGAGGCGGCCATCTCGTTCGCCGACTTGAGCCGGACCCGCCGGTTTGAGACTACCCTCAAGCCGATTCAGGTCCACCTGCGGCGCTTCACGACCCGCCCCGACTCCGATGCGGCCTATGATTTCAGTATCCCCACGGAAGCCGGGGAGAAGGTTTCGGGCAGTGGTACCTTCTCCATCGCGCCCCTGCGTTCGAGTGGGGAGGTCAAGCTGGCCGGTTTTGAGATCAACAAGTATGCGCCCTATTACCAGGACAGCCTGCGTGGGGAAGTACTGGCCGGCAAGGTAGATGCCGGCGTGGAATACCGCTTTGCCGCTGCCTCCAACGCGCCACTCGTCACTGTCTCCAACGCCAGTGTGGCGCTCGACGGCTTTCAGCTTAAAGCGGCGGACACGGGCGAGACGGTGGTCGGCATCCCGTCTTTCTCCGTCGAGGGAACCGAAGCGAGCCTGGCCGACCGCAGGATACAGGTGGGCCTGGTCAAATCCATCGGTGGCTCCATCCTTGCGCGGCAAACGAAGGACGGGAAGATCAACTTGCTCGGTCTGCTGAATCCCCCGGCGGCAAAACCCACCGTCACCAATAGCGTTGCGCCGAGCGAAGCGCCGTGGACCGTGCTCCTCAAAGAGATCGCGTTCGACGGCTATGCCATAAAACTCGAAGACCAGAAGCTGCCCAAGCCCGCGTCCTTGGGCCTCGACCAGCTCCGCTTCAACGTCAAAGGGCTGAGCACCGTGAGCAATGAGCCGATCGCGGCATCGCTGTCACTGCGGCTGAACCAGGCCGGCACGGTGGCTGCGCAGGGCACCGCGAAGATTTCACCGCCGATGGCAGACATGGAGCTGAACGTGAGCGACCTCGACCTGCGCCCGTTCCAGCCTTATTTGAACGAACAGGTGCGTTTGTCCATCACCAGTGGGCGATTCAACACCCGTGGCCGCGTCCGCTACACTCCAGCCGGCAGTGGCGCCCCGCTGCTGAGATTCGCCGGCAAAATGGACCTCACCAACCTGCTCACCTCCGACCAGGTGCTCTTCAAGGAATTCGTGAAGTGGGACGCGCTTGACGTGGCCGGCATTGATTTCGATCTGCAGCCCAATCAACTGCAAGTGCGGGAGGTTCGGTGGCGGGGCCTCCAGACCAGCGTCATCATCGGCCCGGACGGGCGTCCGAATCTCAAAGCTATCATGCCGGAGAAGGCGCCGAATGCTCCTGGCGGTTCCGCGACCCCGACGGCCGACGCCGCAACCGCAGCCCCCGCGCCAACCGCGGCGCCGACGAAAGCCGGCGAGTTCCCGGTTCAGCTTGGCGCGCTCGTGCTGGAGGACATGTCGTTCCATTTTGAGGACGAGTCAATTGAGCCGCACGGCGGCTTCGACGTTCAGGAACTGAGCGGCACGGTCAAAGGCTTGTCGTCGCAAGAGCAAAGCACAGCCACGGTGGACCTTCATGGCAAGGTGGACGCTGCCTCCCCGTTTTCCATCTCCGGCAAGGTCAACCCGTTGGCCAAGGACCTCCAGCTCGACCTTAGCGTGGCGTTCACAAATACTGACCTCACGCCTTTCAGCACTTATCTGGAGAAGTACGCCGGCCACCCTCTGAACAGGGGCAAGCTCTCGATGGGGCTCCACTACGATGTTAACCAGAAGCAGCTCAAGGCGGAAAACAAGTTCCTGATTGACCACTTCACGCTCGGGCCGCGCAACGATAGCACCAACGCCACGCACCTGCCGGTCAAGCTGGCTGTGGCGCTGCTCAAAGACCGCAATGGGCAAATCAACCTCGACATCCCGTTGAGTGGGAGGATCGATGATCCAAAGTTCAAGATCGCCCCGATTGTCTTCCAGGTCGTGCTCAACCTCATCGTCAAGGCCGCCACGTCACCCTTCTCGCTGCTCGGCGCGCTCGTGGGCGGGGGCGAGGAACTGAGCTTCGTGCAATTCGAGCCCGGGCGGGCTGATATTCCGGAGGCCGAGGCCCAAAAGCTGGAGAAGTTGGTCAATGCGCTTTACGAGCGTCCCGCCGTGGACCTGGAAATCGCCGGCTCATTCGATCCGGAGAAAGACCGGGCGGCGCTGGCGCGCGCTAAACTGGAGCAACAACTTAAAGTCCTCCGGCTCAAGGAACTGGCTGATGCCGGCAAACCTGTGCCGAGCATTGCAGCCCTCCAACTCGAGCCCGCCGAACGGGAGCGGCTCCTCAAGCAAGCATTGACCGACCTGGGCACCAACCAGACGCTCGTCCTCCAAGTCCCACCCACCGCTTCTGATACCAACCCCATTGCCGCGGTTTCTGCGGGCCCGCCGGCGGGACAAGCACTTCAGGCGCCCCCCAGCAGTGTTCCGGGCAGTGCCGCCCCTGCCCCGATGCCAACGTCCGGTGGCAAAGGCGCGACGGCCTTGATGGCGGCCGCGGTCAGGAGTGCCCCCACTGCAAAGAAGGCCGCTCCCGCGCGCCCGCTACCAACTGCTCTTGATGGTGCTCCGTTGACCCCGGAGCAAATCGAAGCCAAGCTCGTCGCCGCGATCCAGGTGTCCGTGGACGACCAGCGCGACCTC
>Ga0326727_10020055_pt1 | contig 13328 bp, 12 predicted proteins | sample MB2enrmetagenome_FD_207643 | JGI IMG/M metagenome (GOLD analysis project Ga0326727, IMG submission 207643) | Lab enriched peat soil microbial communities from McLean, Ithaca, NY, United States - MB29MY | ecosystem: Environmental > Terrestrial > Soil > Wetlands > Peat | place: USA: New York...
TAGCGGCCGCGGGAATCCCCGACATTGTGGACGTGCATGCCATCGCCGTGGGCCGCACGCGCGAGCATATTTCTGTCACATGCCATTGCACCTTGCCCGACGATCTGCCCATGCATCGCGTCCACGAAGCGATCACCGAACTGGAAGACCGCTTCAAGCTGGAGTGCCCCGAGGTGTATCGTGTCACCATCCATCCCGAGCCGGTGACGGATAATACCCGGTAGGGTGCGCGGGCTGGTTTGCGCCCCGATTTCTTTGTACCGATCCGAACTCATGAATACGCGCGCCATCGCCGGCTTCTTCCGTGTGGCCTCGTTGCTACTGCTGCTCATCGCCGTGGCGTTGCTGGCCGCCATTGCAACCATGCAATTTGCCATTCACGGCGCCGAGGTGCAGGTGCCAGCGTTGAAGGGCATGACGGTGGCCGACGCGCTAAGCGAAACCGCCGGCCTGGGACTGAATCTGGACGTCGACAATCGCTACTATTCGGGCGATGTGGCTGCCGGACACATCCTGTCGCAGTCGCCCGCTGCGGGCACGGTGGTGCGCCGCGAGTGGCATGTGCGCGTGGCAGAGAGCCTGGGGCCGCAGAAGGTCGACGTGCCCGACACGGTGGGCGCGGATGAGCGCGTGGCATCGCTGGAGCTGCGCCGCGCGGGACTCGAAGTGGGCGAGATTGCGCGCCTGCCTTACAAAGCTGCCACCGAAGGAACGGTGCTGGCGCAGGATCCGCCCGCGCACGCGCAGGGCATCGAGCAACCGAGCGTGAACCTGTTGGTGGCGGCGCCGGACGATGAGACGCCGGATGGCTACGTGATGCCGGACTTTGCCGGATGGCCGATCGCGAGCGCCAACGCGGCTTTGGCGAAGGTTGGCATTCGCACTGGGCCGCCCGACCTTGTGGATGTGCCGGTGGCGGCGATGGGCAGCGGAAGTGCACCGCTTCGTCCGCCGGCCAAGCCGGGAGCCGTGGTGGCGCAGTCGCCGGCCGCCGGCTCGCGCATCGACCAGAGCACGATTGTGCATTTCACGGTGGTGAGGTAGAAAAAGACAGGAGAAAAACGGCATGGGACTGAGCGAGGACTTGGAGAAGATTGCAAGCCAGGAGCGTGAGCTACACCTGCCGCGACTGGATGCGCAGGTTGCATGGGACCTGGGGACGCGCATTCGCACCTTGGCCGTGGAGCGCGGCCTTACTTTGGTCATTGACGTGCGGCGTTTCGGGCAGCCGCTGTTTTATGCGGCGCTCGACGGCACCACTCCCGACAATGCCGAGTGGGTGCGGCGGAAGAGCAACGTGGTGGCGCGCTTTCATCGCAGTTCCTACTCTGTTGGAATGACGCTCAAAGTGAAAGGGACGACGCTCGTGGAGCGCTACGGGCTGCCGATCGCGGATTATGCGGCCGACGGCGGTTCTTTTCCGCTGTTTTCTGAGAACGCGGGCATCGTAGGCAGCGTGACTGTGTCCGGGCTACCACAGCGCGACGATCACAACCTGGTTGTGGAAGCGCTGTGCGCCTTGCTGGGTCGGGATTTTGCGGCATTGCGTCTGGGACCGGAGAGCGCATAGGAGCGTGCCGGAGTTGAATCAGGCCAACCTCTCGATCAGCGCCACATAGAAGCCATCGGTCGCTAGTGCGCCGGGCAACAGGCGCAGTGCGCCGTCGGGCGCGAGGCATGTTCGCAACGGCTTGGCTGCTTCAGGGCGGAGAATGCCGCTCCGTTGCAGCGTCTCGATGGCTGGCGCGATCGAACTCTGCCGAGCATTTGCGTTTTCCGAGAGGACCGCGGCCACGACCTGCTCATTCTCCTCCGGCTCTAACGAACAGGTTGAGTAGACCACGCGCCCGCCGGGACGGACGGCGCGTAAAGCCGCGCGCAATAGGTCACGTTGGCGTTCGGCAAGACGCGGCAGGTCTTCCAATTGCAGACGATGACGGATTTCAGGATTGCGGCCCAACGTGCCGGTGCCGCTGCAGGGCACGTCTACCAGCGCAAGATCGAATGCCGCATCGGCTTCAAGCTCGGCCGCGTCCGCAAGCCGGCACTCCACGCGATCAGCATACGCGGCGAGGCGCTTGCGTAATTCGGCAAGCCGCCGCTGACTCGATTCGCAGGCTACGATCCGTGCTTGTGGATTGCGTTCCGCAAGAATGAGCGTTTTGCCGCCGGGTGCAGCGCAAGCATCCAGAATCCTTTTCTCGTCCTGGATTTTTCCCTGGTCCTGGGCGAGATTCGCGGCTATACCAGCGGCCAGCTCACCAATCAACTGCGAACCTTCGTCCTGCACGCGCACACGGCCTTCGCGAAAGGCCGTCGTGGCCGTGACATCGCCCGAAACCACGGTGCGCGCGGCAGTGAGCAACACGCTGGAGGCAAGCTCGACTCCCGCTTTGCTCAATTCGTCGGCAACGGCGGGGCTCTCCATGCGCAGGTTCAATCGCGGCTGCTCCTGGCCGCGGCGACAGATCGCAAGCATCGTTTCCGGATCATAAACGGAAGTCCAGCGCTCAACCAGCCATGTGGGGTACGCATTCACTGCGGCCAACTCGTCGCCTGCCTTGCCCAAAACTCCGCTACGCGCGGCATTGCGAAGAACTGCGTTGACCATTCCGGCGGAAAAGCGATGGCCCGACTGTTTTGTCAGTTCCACGCTCTCATCGATGGCGGCATGGGCGGGAATGCGGTCGAGAAACCGGAGTTGGAAGGCGCCGAGACGGAGAGCGATCAGGACTTCCGCATCGAGCCGCGCATTCGGACGCTTGAGCAGCGGGCGAATCTGCTGGTCGAGCCAGATCTGCCAGCGAAGCACGCCCAGCACCAAAGCCGTCGAAAGGTTACGGTCTGCGGATGCGAGTTTGTCGACCTCATCGGTCCGCAAGAGATCGTCTGCGTGGGCCTGGCCGCGTTCGACAGCGAGAAGAATGCGAAAGGCGGCTTGGCGCGCGGGAGAGATAGCAGGCATGGCGCTCAACCCAGACGCGCATCCGGCGCGAGCGGGTTTCCGCGCAGGAACTCGGCGGCTTCCAAACGCTTTTTGCCTTCAAGCTGCACTTCCTTGAGCTCCAGCCAGGTATCGCCGGCGCAGGACGCGAACAGGCGATGGTTCTCGATGCGAATCGAGCCCGGAGCGGCGACGCCCAACTGCTGCGCGAAACTCTCGTGCACGACCGCCATGCGGTGCACGATGAGTTTCTTGCCATGGAGAGCGGTGAATGCGCCGGGCCAGGACTGAAAGCCGCGCCAGCGGTTGTAAAGCTCCATTGCCGAGCGCGCGGCAAAGTCTATGCGGCCGTCTTCGCGATCGAGCAGCGGTGCGTAGGTGGCGCCTTCGTGATTTTGCGGCTGTGGCTGAAGCGTTCCATCGGCGAGTCCGGCCAAGGTCTCGACGACCAGCGGCGCTCCCGCGTTTGCCAGCACAGGAAAGAGATCCGCGGCAGTTTGATCGGGTCCAATCTCAATGGTCCGTTGCAGCAGAATTGGGCCCGTGTCGAGGCCTTCTTCAAGAAGCATGGTGGTGTTGCCGGTGAAGGCGTCGCCCATGGCGATGGCCCATTGGATGGGCGCGGCGCCGCGGTACTTTGGCAGCAGCGAAGCGTGCAGATTGATGCAGCCGAGCCGGGGCAAGGCAAGCATCCAGGGAGGAATGATGCGCCCGTAAGCCACCACGATGATGGCATCGGGCGCGATGGCTTCGAGCTGCGCGCGGAACTCGGCGTTGTTGCGGATTTTCTCCGGTTGCGTGACGGCAAGACCGGCGGCCAGAGCGGCCTGCTTTACAGGCGTTGGAGCAATTTGCCGATCGCGGCCCACCGGACGGTCGGGCTGCGAAACCACGAGAGCGATTGCGTGCCCCGCGGCGAGCAACGCCTCGAGCGTGGGAACGGCGAACTGGGGCGTCCCGCAGAAAACCAGCTTGAGGGAGCGCGCCGCATGTGTCATGGCAGTCTTACCAGATGCCTTCGCTCTGCATCTTGCGAATCTTGCGGAGATTGAGACTGCGCTTGAGGGCGCTCATGCGGAAGATAAACAGGACGCCGTCAAGATGGTCGATCTCATGCTGAAAGGCGCGGGCCAGCAGCTCGTCGCCATCCATCTCGAACCACTTGCCGTGTTCGTCCTGCGCGCGAATGCGGACCCTTGCGGCGCGCACCACCTTCTCGCGAATGTCAGGAAAGCTCAGGCAGCCCTCCTCTTCGTACTGTTTGCCCTCGCTGACGATGATTTCGGGGTTGATGAGCGCGAGTTTTTGCGCCGGGTCCTTGCCCTGGCTCAGGTCGATCACCGTGACACGCTTGGAAACGCCCACCTGCGGCGCAGCCAGGCCGATGCCCTGCGAAGCGTAGGTCGTCTCGAACATATCGGCGACCAACTTGCGGAGTTCGTCGTCGAACTCGGTCACGGGTTCGCCGGGTTGCTCCAGCACCGGCTCGGGATATTTCACAATCGTCAGAATCATTGTTGCCTGTCAGAATCTCCGTATCTGTTCGATGTATCCGTCAAAATTTCGTTTCAATTCCACCAGCGAGTCGCCGCCGAATTTTTCGTGGGCCAGGTTGGCCAAGACCAGGGCCACCATGGCTTCAGCGGCCACGCCCGCGGCAGGGACCACGCAAATATCGCTGCGCTCGTAACTTGCGCTGGTGGGCTCGCGGGTATCGAAGCGCACCGACTCGAGCGGCTGGCGCAGTGTCGAGATCGGCTTCAGGTAGCCGCGCACCACGATATCTTCGCCGTTCGAGACGCCGCCCTCGACGCCGCCGGCGTTGTTGTGGGGGCGGGTAAAACGCGTGGGCCGGCCGGGAGGGTTTTCCGTCGCGTAATGAATGGGATCGTGAACCCGCGAGCCAAATGAAGCCGCGGCTTCCACGCCGCGCCCGATCTCAACGGCCTTTACGGCCTGCAAGCTCATCACAGCCCAGGCAAGCTGGCCGTCGAGGCGATCGTCCCAGTTGGCGTAGGAGCCCAAGCCGGCAGGAACGCCGTGCGCCACCACTTCGAAAATACCGTTCACGGTGTCGTCGGCGCGGGTTGCGGCTTCCACTTCCTCTTTCATGCGCGCTTCTGTGGCGGCGTCGACGCAGGACAGCACGACTTCCTCTTTGCCGGCGAGCGCGGCGATTTCTTCCCAGGTTGCGTCGCGGTCGAGGTCCACGCGGCCCACGCGGATGACGTGGCTCGCGACTTCGATGCCGAGTTGGCGGAGCATGAGCTTGGCAAAGGCGCCGGCAGCCACGCGGGCCGCGGACTCACGCGCCGAGGCGCGTTCCAGCACATAGCGCGCATCGGGGAAGTTGTATTTGAGCGCGCCGGCAAGGTCGGCGTGGCCGGGGCGGGGCGAGGCCACCGCGCGATGCTTCGCGGGATCGCCGGTCTCTACCGGCAGCTTTTCCTGCCAATTCTTCCAGTCGCGGTTGATGAGCTCGATGGCAATGGGAGAGCCAATGGTTTTGCCGTGGCGCACACCGGAGAGCACATGCGCCTGATCGGTTTCGATCTTCATGCGACCGCCGCGGCCGTAGCCCTGCTGCCGCCGCCACAACTCGCGGTTCACAAAATCAAGATCGACGGGGACGCCGGCGGGAAGCCCTGAAACCAGAGCAATCAGAGCCTCGCCGTGGGATTCCCCCGCGGTGGAGAAGCGGATCATATAGATTCCATTGTAAATGCACGGCATTCATGTCGATAAGCGCATTCGGCAAAATCAGGTTTTGCCAGCATGCTGCGGCGGTGTTATAGAAATGGGAGGCTCGGGAATCCGCGCCCCTCCTTGATTCCCTCTCGCCGGTTTCCCGTTTCTCGCACTCTATGCATTTTCCACGACGCTCCCAGCCGGGATTTGAAATCTGAGGTGCAAATGGCAACACGAAGAGATTTGCTCAAGGGTGCGACTCTGGCGGCAGCGGCTGGCGCGACGGCGGCTTTTGCTGCGCCACTCTCATCGGATCCTGTGCCGGAACCGCCTCAACCGAAGTACCTGGTCAAACTGGGGCTCGAGGAACACTTCCTGGTTCCAGAATTCATTGATTACTTCGCTGAAACCTACCAGAACATCAGCCCTCAAATTGCGAAGTTCGGTCTGGAGACTCTTCAGGATCTTGGTGACAGGCGCATCGCGATCATGGATGAGCATGGAATTGACTTCCAGGTTCTGTCCATTGCGGGTCCCGGCGTCCAGGTGGAAAGAGACACGGCCGTTGCCGTGAAGCGATCGAAAGCCGCCAACGATTTTCTTGCCAGGGAAATTGAAAAGCGCCCCACGCGTTATGGCGGATTTGCTCATCTGCCCATGCAGGATCCGGCGGAAGCTGCCAACGAGCTTGAGCGCTGCGTCCACGATCTAGGGTTCCAGGGGGCCATGATCAACGGCCAGACCACCGGCGAGTATCTCGATCGCGATAAATACTCCGTGTTTTGGGAGCGCGTTGCTGCGCTTCAAGCGCCCATCTATCTGCATCCCGCGAATCCCGTCGACCATCCCGCGATGTACGCGGACCACCCGGAACTTTGGGGGCCCGTATGCAGTTGGGCGTTCGAGACTGCAGCTCATGCGTTGCGGCTGGTCTTTTCCGGAGTCTTTGAGCGCTATCCCGGAGCTACCCTGATCCTTGGCCACATGGGAGAAACGCTGCCCCTCAACCTTTGGCGCTTTGATAGCCGATGGCCTATCTCGCATCGCGGTGCGATGACCCTTGCCCAGCCGCCGTCTTTCTACATCAAGCGCAACATTGCAGTTACAACCTCAGGAGTTTGTTCCGACATCTCACTGCGCTGCGCACTCGACGCGATGGGAGCGGACCGGGTGATGTTCTCGGTCGACTATCCTTTCGAAAAACCCGAGTTGGCGGTGCGATTCATTCGCGAGGCCCGGGTTAGCGAGGCTGAGCGCACGCATGTAGCTTCAGAAAACGCACGACGGATTCTGCGCATCGATCGGCCCATCGGGAGGATGAACCACGGCTAAGAGGTTTTCGGGCTTGCGTGTTCTTTCGGCGCCACAAATGCCCAACGAGACGGACCGCACATCCGCCACAGGCTGTTACAGGGCAGAAAACACGAGACGTGCGTCTTTCAGAAACGCCGCATGCGGCACCACGGCTTCGCGCACCTCAGCGCCGTTGAGAGTCACGTGGTTGAGGAACGCTCCCGGCTCGCTGCTCTGTGCTTCGATGCGAATCGTGTGTCCGTTGGCGTGCCGGATTTCAGCCTCTTCAAAGAGCGGCGCTCCCAGCACCCACTCCGGCTTGCCGGGGCAGAGTGAGTAGATTCCCAGCGAGCTGAGGATGTACCACGCGCTCATGGAGCCGGTATCTTCGTCGCCGGGAAAGTTGTCGGGCGTGTATAGCTCGTTGAGCACCCGGTGGGCCCAGTACTGGGTGCGATCGCGGCGTCCGGCCACGGCAAACATGTAGAGAAATGCATGTACCGGCTGGTTAGAGTGCGCGTATTGCCCGAAATCGACCGCGGCCATCTCCGACATCTCGTGGATTTCGTCGCCATAGGTGCCCACGTGAAACACCGGCGCCTGCGTCAGCATGTCTTCGAGCGCGGCGACGAAGGCGGTTTTGCCGCCCATCGCTTCCATCAGCCCCTGCGGATCCCAGGGCACGGCAAAGCGGTACTGCCAGGCCCCACCCTCCACGTAGGCGCCACCCCAGGTGTGCGGATCGAAGGGCGTTTGCCAGGATCCATCGGTCATCTTGCCGCGCAGGAAGCGCGTGGCGGGGTCATAGATGTTGCGCCAGTTGCGCGAGCGCTGCTCAAACGCGGCCGCTTCGTCCGGCTTGCCGGCGGCGCGCGCCACCTGAGCGATGCAAAAGTCTCCGTAGGCCGAGTCCAGCGTCTCGGCTGCCGCTCCGGCCACCGCGCCCATGGGAATGTAACCGAGCTTCAGGTATTCCGCGACCGCCGGCCGCCCGTATCCCAGTTTTGGCGCAACCGGCTGCGTCGCGTGCTTCTTCAATCCGTCGAAGGCGGCCTGCACATCGAATCCCGTGATGCCTCTGGCCACCGCGTCGCCAAAAACGAAATCGGTCGGGCTACCCGTCATGCAGTTGCGATAGCCGGGGCAGGGAAACTGCGGAAACCAACCGCCCTCTTTGTAGGCATTCACCCACGCCTGCAGAATCTCGCTCAATCTCTCCGGATAAATCAGTGCCATCATCGGGTACCACGCGCGATACACGTCCCAGTAGCCGTGGTCGGCGTACATCGGGCCGGGTTCCACTTTGCTGCTGTACGGGCTCATGTGAACGATGTTGCCGCCGGCATCGCGCTCGTGCCAGATGCGGGGAAAGAGCAGGGCGCGATAGAGACACGAGTAAAAGACTCTGCGCTGGGGTTCCGACGCCCCGTGAATGCGCACCCGGCCCAGCGCTGCCTCCCAGGTTGCGGCAGCTTCGCTCTTTACCTGGTCGAAGGGTTTATCACCTACCTCGCTCTTCAGATTCAACGCTGCCTGATCGGAAGAGATGAAGGACGTGCCCACACGGAGTGTGATCGGCTTCCCGGCCTCTGCCATGAAGCGAAGGACGGCCACGCGCCGCCCGTTGACAGCTTTTACGTCGAAGCTGGTGATTTTGGCATCGCAGCGCACTGCGTAACGAGTGGCAAATGCTTTGGGAACGCCGCCGTGGTTATAGGTGGTCGAGGCATTGACCATTCCGCTGGCAGCGTCGCACGACGCCTCGGCGTCGTTGCCGGGGAGATCGATGAAGACCCCGGCCGGGCCCGATTCCTCGAAGGTGAAGCGCATGACGGCACAGCGCTCGCTGGGCGCGAGCTCCAGCGCACAGCGGTAGCGCATGAGCCGCACCTTCAAGGCGTGCGGGGCAATTTCCAGCTCGGCGGCGCGATAGCTCGAGGCGCGCGCCGCAGCCTCCGGCGATGGATCGCCATTAAACGGCAGAAAGGTGGCGTAACCGTAATCCCCGAGCCAGGGACTGAGCTGGTGCGTGCAGCGAATGCCCTGCAAGCGCTCGTCGCGGGGTTGAAAGAACCAGGCATTCTTGTCGCTCGATTGCAGTACCCAGTGCGCCATGGCGAAGGGAACTGCGACGATGGGCAGCGTATTGCCGCGCGAGAAGAGGGATGTCGAGTCGGTTCCCTGCAGAGGATTCGCCCATTCCACGAGCGCCTTGCCGGCAGCGGCCGGCTTCGGCCCGCCTCCGGCTTGTGCCGCGGGACCGGATTGCGCAGGAGCGGATTCCGCGGCTGCGCCCGCGGCGTCCAGGGTGGAAACCAGCGCAGCGGCTCCGCCCGCCATCTTTAAGAAACTTCTCCTGCTCGATCCTCTGCCGTTCTGCATCGTCGTCTCTCCAGCGGTTCCTGTGTGCGAGCGGGGTCGCTGCACTGTGCGGGTACCGGTCTCTCCGCATGGTACCGGCTGCCTGCGGGTTCCGGCAATGACTCCGGTTACACCGCGTTCCGGCAGGAGATTCATCGCCGCCAGGTCTTTGGGAGGCGAAATCGGCGACGCCGATTCTCATGGCTGTCTCCGCCATGCGCTATCCTGTGCTGGGAAGCGCCGCAATCCTCTCGATTGCAAGGCCGGCAATCTATGGCGAACACTACAATCGAACGCACCGCTAAACAAATCGTGCTTACCGTCCAGGAATATTCCCAGTTTGCCGGGCGGGCCCTGATGAATCTTTTCCGTCCGCCCATTTACTGGACGGATTTCCTGATTCAGTCGGACATCATCGGATTCGGTTCGCTGCCCATTGTCATCCTCTCGGGATTCTTCACGGGAGGCGTGCTCTCGCTTCAGTCTTCAGCCACACTTTCGGAATTCGGGGCCACGGCCGTCACCGGCCAGTTCGTCAGCCTCACCATGATTCGCGAACTGGGCGCGGTGCTCACCGGCATCATGGTCTCGGGCCGCAATGCATCATCGATGGCCAGCGAACTGGGCTCCATGGTCGTGACGGAACAGATCGACGCGATGCGCGCCCTGGGTGTGGATCCCATGCGCAAGCTGGTGACGCCGCGCATCTACGCCACCATCACCATGCTTCTCTTCCTCACCATCGTGGCCGACGCCTTCGGCATCATGGGCGGCGCCGCCGTGACCGTCTTTCTGAACCACCAGAACTTCACTCAATACATCCACATGGCTTACGAGCACCTCAGGTATCCCGATATCGTCCAGGGGCTCGTAAAGCCGCTCTTCTTCGGCTACATCATCGCGTCCATCGGCTGTTTCTACGGGATGAGGACCACGGGCGGCACGGAGGGCGTGGGCCGCTCCACGATTTCGGCCGTGGTGAACTCTTCGGTGCTCATCATCTTTGTCGACTTCCTCATCACCCACATCCTGCTCTCCTTGTTGCCCTCATGAGCCAGGCCACCGCTCCCATGCCCGAACTTCCGCCTCCGGCGCCGGAGGGAAGCCCGGTTGTTGCCTTGCATCATGCTTCTGTTGCCTTTGACGGGCCGCCGGTGTTTGAGAACGTCAGCTTCTCAGTGGCGCCCGCGGAGACGCGCGTTCTTCTGGGGCCTGCCGGCGTGGGCAAAAGCGTTCTGCTCAAACTCATCCTCGGACTGTTGCGCCCGCTCGAAGGCAGCGTAGAGCTGTTCGGCGAGGACATCTCCCACATGCCCGAGGAAAAGCTGTTTCCCTTGCGGGCGCGGGCCGGCATGGTTTTCCAGGAGGGCGCTCTCTTCGATTCGTTGACGGTGCGCGATAATGTCGCCTACCAGTTGATCCAGGAAAGTGTGCCCGATGAGGAAATTGACGCGCGCGTGCACGATGCGCTGCGATTCGTGGGCCTGGAGCAGACCTTCGATCTCTATCCTTCGAGCCTTTCCGGCGGCATGAGGCGGCGCGTCGCCATTGCCCGCGCCCTGATCAACCAGCCGGAGCTCATCCTGTACGACTCGCCCACGGGCGGCCTCGATCCCGTCACATCCGAGACCATCAACGAACTCATCGTGAAGCAACGCGACGTGCGCGCCACGCCATCCCTGCTGGTGACCCACCGGCTTCAGGACGCGTTCACGCTCTGCACCCACCGTTTCGACAGCGAACAGGGACGCATGGTCCCGCTTCCGGAGGGCCAGATCAACCAGAACACCACCTTCCTGATGCTCGACGAGGGGCATTTGATCTTCGACGGCTCTCTCCACGAGCTGGTTCACTCCGAAAACGCATTCGTACGCGAATTTCTGGAATAGCCCCCACTCCCTGCTGGCTACTCCCTGATCCCTGTTCTTCGCTACAAGGAGACCAGCCTCGCGGGTCTTGCGCTGAACGTGATCGAGTGCTGAGCGCCTTGCGCCGGAACCCAAAGTGGCATAGATTGGCTGGCGGAGAATCCGGCTATGTTTTTCCGTAAGATTTCAGTTGGCGCTGTGGGCTGCGGGTTGTTGCTCGCGTCAACGGTTTCGTTCACGCAGGATCGCCGTGGCCCGTCCACCGCCGAGGAGCGCCAACAGGCCCTCGAGTACATTCACAGCTGGCAAGCGGATCCGCTCGGTCCCCAGGCCAAGGATCAATTCGGGTGGGTCCTTAAGTGGGTCGCCGATGTTCCCGACCTCACCGTGCATGTTTGTACGCTCCTCGACAAGCTTCCGAAGGGCGACAAGAAAGATTCGTCCACCGTGTTCGGAGGACTGTTTATGGCGCAAACCGCGTTTATCATCGAGAACCCTGACAAGAGGGACGATCGCATGGCGGAATACCAGGCCGGCGTGGAAGGTGCGCTGCATGTTTACGAGGTATTGCTCAAAGCGAATCCCAAGGATCGCCAGCCCTATCTCGACGATCTGCTTCAGCGCCGCGACGCAGGAACGCTCGGACAATTTGTGAAGGAGAGCGCTGAAGCAAACTGCAAAAACTGATGCGCGTGCGCGACGAACGCGATGCGATCACGCAAAAATTTCCATCCACGAATCAAGATTCGTCTCCGATTTCCTCGGCGAGCGAAATTTTTCGGTCCGACCATGTTGATCTTTTTTTCACTCGTATGTCGTTTTTTTCTTGACATCGATGATTGATGAATCTATACATTCTTCAACTGCAGTTTCTAATTGCAGAATCGATGCAACCCATCGAAAAGGGAGAATAGGCAAATGGCAACCAAGAAAGCAGCCAAGAAGGCACCCGCGAAGAAGGCGGCCAAGAAGGCCGTAAAGAAGACCGCGAAGAAAAAGTAGCGGAACGAACAACCCAAAAGGCAACACTCAAGGGGGACGCTTAAAAGCGTTCCCCTTAGTGTTTATGCATGCCAAACCGCCGCAAGGAGCAAAAACGCCGTACACTTTTGATGAAGCACACTGCGAGAGCACGATGACCCGCCGCCGTTGGATCGCCGAACATTGGGATGAAGCCACCGCAACCATCGCCGGCGCGCAAGCCGAACATCTGGCGCGCGTGCTGCGCGCGCAACCGGGCATGGAGGCCGACGTGGTTGCCGGCGGCCACGTGTTTCACGCCCAGGTGGCGGCGGTTACCCTCGCCGGAGAAAAGAGCGAGGTGCGCTTCAACCTGACCACCGAGCTGCAGGCCGATCCTGCGCTGCCCGTTACACTTGTGCTCGCCATCTACAAGTTCGACCGCATGGAATGGGCGATTGAGAAAGCCACCGAGCTTGGCGTAGCCGCAATTGCGCCGGTGGTCGCGCGGCGCACGGAGAAGCACCTGGCCGAGGCCGCGGAGAAGCGCGCCGAACGATGGCGCCGCATCGCTCATGAGGCCTCGCAACAGGCGCGGCGCTCCGACGTGCCCTTGATTTACGATCCGGTTTCGCTCGCGCACCGCGTGCGCGAAACTTCTGCCTTCACGCGCATCGTACTCGCCGAGCAGGAACGCACCACCACGCTGCGTCATGCGCTCGAGGAAGCGATTGCGGCGGCAAAGGACGAGATGCCCGCGCTGGAAGTCGCCATCGGTCCTGAAGGCGGATGGGCTCCTGGCGAAGAGGCGCTTTTCGACGCCAACGGCTGGCGCGCGGCGTCGCTGGGACCGCGCATCGTGCGCGCCGAGACGGCGGCCATCGCGGCGCTGGCCGTGATTGCGTCCTGCCTGGAGTAGTCACTTCAACGTGAAGCGAAGCAGGATTTCGCCCCCGCGCCAAGTTTTCTGTGGAAAAGTCGGGCGAAACTCCGCGCCTTCACTTCTGCGCCGTGCGCTGCGTAACCGGCCGCAGCTCCGCTAACTCCGCTAGCGCCGCTTCTTTCTAGAAATGCGCGCAGCGCACCAGCAATCCCGCGAGCGCCCCGCCGGCAAGTGGGCCAATGACGGGAATAGGCGCATAGCGCCAGTTCGATCCGCCCTTGCCGGGAATTGGCAGCAGCGCATGGACGATGCGCGGCCCCAGATCGCGCGC
>Ga0326727_10020056_pt1 | contig 13327 bp, 9 predicted proteins | sample MB2enrmetagenome_FD_207643 | JGI IMG/M metagenome (GOLD analysis project Ga0326727, IMG submission 207643) | Lab enriched peat soil microbial communities from McLean, Ithaca, NY, United States - MB29MY | ecosystem: Environmental > Terrestrial > Soil > Wetlands > Peat | place: USA: New York...
CGCTCGCAGTATGCCGGTGCCAACCTCGCTTGCCTCCTATCACAGCAAGGTGCTCGAGGCGCTCCAGGAAGAAAAACAATTCTTCGCTGATTGGAAATACTTCCAGGACGGGTTTGTCTTCGCCCGCAACGTTGGAAGCCATCCCGGACTGCGCAGAGCTTCCGCGGATCTGCGGGCGGCCTATGGAGAATTGATGGCTAGGTACCCGCAGGAAAGTCAGAACAACAAGGACGCGTTTTTCGACTATCATTGCGCCCTCGATTTCCTCTGAGTTGGTGACCGTTTCGAAGGGACGCCCCGAGCGCTGCTGGTGGTTATCCCGAGCCAGCTTTGCTGCGTTGTAAACTCGATGCATGTCCCTGCGTCCCTCTGAACAAGGCAAGCTGTTCCCGGCGCCGAAGCGAGCAGCTTCGGCCTTCACCGCCCACGTCGATGGTGGGGCGCGCGGCAATCCTGGACCCGCCGGATATGGAGCTGTGATCAAGGATCCGGACGGAAACAAAGTTGCCGAACTCAGCGAATACCTCGGCCATCACACCAACAACTATGCCGAGTACCAGGGACTGCTCGGCGTGCTGCGCTATGCCGTTGAGCACGGGATTGCGGCGCTGCACGTGATCAGCGATTCCGAGCTGATGGTCCGGCAGATGAAAGGCATCTATAAGGTCAAGCACCCGGAGCTGCGCAAGCTGCACGACGAGGCAAAGCAGTTGGTGAGGCAGCTTGAGCATTTCGAAATCCGGCACGCGCTGCGCGAACACAACCAGACCGCCGATCGCCTTGCCAATCTGGCAATGGATAAGGGCAAGCGCTAGGCTGGATGAGCGCAACGCCGGTGTCGTTCGGCGGGTTACGTCATGACATTGTCTACCGGATTCGAGCGGTTTTGCTTTGGTGGCGGAATTGATTTTGGGTGGCGCAGCGCTTCAGCGCTGCGGTAGAGACGCCAAAACGCAATCGGCTTTAGCCGCTGAGGCACCAAAGCGTCGGCACAATAACCGAGGCTCGCTCTAGCTGCCGCTAATGCTTCGCCGTCGGCGGCGTCTGACCATTCAAGCGCAGATACATGGCCGTTTCGGCGTAGTGGTCAGCCCAGCTGCTAGCCAGAATCAAAGCAAACCGCGCGCGCGAGAACTGCTGTCCGCCGAAACCTTCGGTCATCTCTCCGAGCTTGGAATCGTCCATTTTGCCCAGTGCGTCGCCGCAGAAATCGAATGAGGCCTTGAGCGCGGCCACCAGCTTGTCCTTGCTGTCGGTCTCTTTCACTTCGTCCACCTTGGGAGCCGGCACCGCGGCCGCCTTGCTACAGAACGAGTTGTTCGACTCGACCATGTGGGCGACCAGGTGTCCGAATGTCATTTGATCTACCGTAGGCTTGTAGTTGAATTTGTCGGCAGGCATAGCCTCGACGGCGGCGACCGTATTCTTCTGGCGGCCGGGCAGAGTCTCCCGCAATGCGGATGTGACAGGATTCTTCACTTGGGCTGCAGCAGCCGCAGCGACTACAAACAGAGCTAGGACTACAAACTTCGTTTTCATGGCCATCCTCCGAGTGCTGCCAGCATAACGCGGGCGTGGTTGTCTGCGCCATACGAGTGCTGATGCTCTCACCCAAGCGCGGATGTCTCGGTCCGATGGCCAGTGTCGCACGCTTCGGTACCTTGCCGGGGTTAGGCACAGTCCGTATCCTTAGAACATGCACTGGCCCCTGGGGCACTCGCACGATCATGCGCACAACCACAACCATGGTTTTGGTGCGCACGGGCATTCCCATGGAACGGGCCGCGTGCTGCGGATCTCGCTTGGCGTCACGGCAGTCTATATTGCGCTGCTGGTAGTGGCGGGCGTTCGCGCTCATTCGCTGGCTCTGCTGTCGGAGGCAGGGCACAACCTTTCGGATTTCCTCGCACTGTTGCTGTCGCTGGTAGCCGTCTATCTTGAGTCGCGCCCGCCGAGCGCCACCAAAACTTACGGCTACCGACGCGCCGGCGTGCTCGCGGCGCTGGTGAATTCAGTGTCGCTCGTGGCCGTGTCGGGTTTCATTTTCTACGAGGCCTATCGCCGGCTGATGCATCCCGAGCCCGTGGCCGCCGGCCTGATGATCTGGGTCGCCGCGGCGGGCGTCGCCATGAACGGCGCGATTGCGTTTCTGTTGTGGCGGACGGGACGCGACGTAAATGTGCGCAGCGCCTTGTTGCATGAGGTCGGCGACACAGTCTCGACCGCAGCCGTAATTCTCGGCGGCTGGGCAATTCTAGCGACGGGCCAATACTGGATCGACCCTGCGCTTTCGTTTGCCATTGGCGTGCTGATCTTGTGGTCGAGCGTCGGCATCGTCCGCGAGACGCTGAACATTCTGCTCGAGGGGACGCCGCGCGGCATGAGCCTGGATGCAGTAGAAGCGGCGGTGCGCGCGATTCCAGGCGTGAGCGACGTGCACGATCTGCACGTGTGGAGCATAGGCTCCGAAAACCACGCGCTCTCGGCGCACGTGAAGATCGCCGACATGCCAACCTCGGAGAGCGATACGATTCTGCGCCAAATCAATGAACAACTCGGGCGCAGCTTTGGCATCCACCACACCACGATCCAGCTCGAACACGTTGTCTGCGCTACGGCGCACGAGTGCGTGATACCGGTTACTGACGAAGAGGATTCGGGCGAGCACGCGCACTCCGAGCACGGCGGGCACCGGCATTGAGCATCAGTTGAACCGACATGGCGGCAGATCCCCTGCAAGACGTTGTTACACATTACCAAGGCGCCGATGAAGACTCGCGTCTGCGGACCGGCGTTTTCCAATTGGAGTTCGAGCGAACGAAACAGATCATTCTCCGCTACCTGTCGGCCCCGCCGGCGGTTGTTGCCGATGTCGGCGGAGGTTCGGGGCCGTATTCTTTCTGGCTGGCCGCGCAGGGATACGATGTTCATCTGATCGACCCCGTTCCCAAGCACATTGAGCAGGCAACTCAGGCGGGCAAGCTGCAGCCGCGCCGTCCGCTTGCGAGTGCACACATCGGGGATGCGCGCAAGCTGGAATTCGCCGACGAATCCGTGGATGGAGTGCTGCTTTTGGGACCGCTCTACCATCTGCCCGAACAAGAGGATCGCATGTTGTGCATGCGTGAGGCGCGGCGCGTGTTGCGGCCTGGAGGAGTCGTATTCGGAGCCGCTATTTCGCGTTTTGCCTCGTTGCTCTCGGCCGTGCACGAGGGCTTGCTGGATCGGGACGACTTCGCGTCCATCGTCGAACAGGATTTGCGCGACGGAAAGCACTACAACGACACGGGCAAGCCCGAGTATTTCACGACCGCGTTCTTCCATCGCCCCTGGGAGCTGGCCGAAGAAATAAAAGAGTCGGGCCTGAAGCTGCTGGAAATGCTGCCGGTTGAAGGTCCGGGATGGCTGGCGAAAGATTTCGACAACGTGTGGGCGTCAACTCAGCAACAGCAACGACTGCTCGCCTTTGTGAAGCTCATCGAGAAGGAACCAGAATTGCTTGGCGCCAGCGCCCACCTGCTGGCCATCGCGCGGAAGTAATCCCGTCACTCACGAGCAACCGAGTCACTCATGCTGGCGCGCGAAGATATCCTCGACCCTGGCAATCGTGTCCGCATCCTCAGCAAGTTTGTCGAGCCGCAAGCGCACAATGCGCGGGAAGCGCAGCGCGTAGCCGCTCTCGTGGCGCGTGGAGCGCATCATGTTGTTGAAGGCAACTTCGAGCACGATGGTCGGCTCCACTTCGAGGCGCAGACCTTCTTCGCTGGTCTTGTGAGCCAGAAACCACTCCGTCATCTGTGCGATTTCGGTGTCGGTTAAGCCGGAATAGGCCTTGCCGATATTTACCAGGCGGTCGCCGTCCCAAACGGCAAAGGTGTAGTCGCTGAGCACGCCTATGCGCTTGCCGTGTCCGTACTCAACTGCCGTTACAACTACGTCAAGCGTGGCCAGCTCGCGTTTCATCTTCAGCCACGACCGTCCGCGGCGGCCCGGAGTGTAGGGCGAATCGAGGTTCTTGATCATCAGTCCTTCATTGCCCCGCTGGCGTGCGGCTGTGAAGAGGCGCTCGAGTTCCACGACGGATGCAGCCACGGAAACGGGAGCCGGGAGAATCAGTCCGGCGATTTCAACCTCGGGTTCTTCAAAAGCAAAACTGCCCTGGCTTGATGCGTGGAACACGACGGGCTTGCGCGGGAGTGCAAGGAATTCGCTGAGGATTCGCTGGCGCTCGCGCAGAGGCGCATCCAATAAAAGCTGGCCGTCGCGATACAAGATGTCGAAAACCAGAAAGGCCACTGGAATTTCGCGAACCAGCCGCGCGCTGACCTTCTTGCGTCCGAGCCGCTGTTGCAATGTGCTGAAGGGCAGAGCGCGGCCGCTAGCTGAACTGAAATCGTGATCGTGAATGATCGCGCTTGCGCCACTAGGTTTCTCTCCGACCGTCCTCTCTCCAACCGTTCTCGTCCCGGTCGCCCACGCGACAATTTCGCCGTCGAGAATCGCTTCCTCCGGCAACGCGGCCACAGCAGGGATCAGTTCAGGGAATGACTCGGAGACCTCGTCGCGTGTGCGGGAGAACAGTCGAGCCTCGCCGGGGCGGATGTGCGCCTGAGCGCGGATGCCATCGTACTTGTCTTCCACCGCCGCCTGCGGAAATTCAGCCAAAGCCTCTGCCGCCGACTCAACCGGGCTGGCGAGCATGAAACCGACCGGATGAAACAAACGCAGGCGAGCTTCTCCCAGATTTCCGTCGGCGGCAAGCCGAAGGGTTTCACCGATGTCGCCCAGCAGCATGTTGGCGCGCTGAACCCGTTCCAAGGGCTGCGTGAAAGCGCGGGCAATGGCCTCTTCCACCAGACTTTGCTTGAGACCGATGCGCAGATCTCCAGTAATGGTTTTGACAATGTATTTCGCCTCCGGCTGAGTGGCACGCTCCAGAAGGCTCCTCAGGATTTGAGTTTTCGCGGCCGGCCCGCGACCGGCAGCGATCTCGACAAAAGCCTGTTGCACGTCGGCGAGAGTGAGAGCGGAATCGGCCCGGGAAGGGAGTGCGTCGGCGGCAACCGAACCGGCGTCACCATGGCGGCGATAGAGACTTGTGAGTTTGCTTTGGGGCGCACCGGAGATTTCGGAAATCACCTGCCAAAGCAGCGCGCCGCCCACCTGGAGAGTGGTTTCGCGATGTTCGGCGAAAGGACGTCCAGTGAAGAAGATTGCGGCGATCGCGGCCTGGTCGTGAGGCAGAGAGCGGAGATAGCCGGCGAGGAGCTCAAGTTTTGCCAGCTTGCTGGCCGTGGCGGCGATCTGGTCGGCGGTTTGCGTGAAACCCATCATTCTGATTAGATTCTACGGGGGCCGGATGGCAGCCTTGCACGCGCCAAAACCCGGCTTAAAATCAGCAAATCCGTGGTACCCTACGAAGAGGAGTCTTCTTCCCCCAAAGGATCATCCAATCCACATGCAGTCTTGGCGTCTCATTTTGCGGTTTTTGGCAGCGGTGCAACTGCTTCCTGCCCTGGAAAGCGGGGAGGAGACCCTCGTCGGCGGGCAGGCAGTTTTGGAGGGCGTGATGATGCGCTCGCCGCATGCCTGGGGCATCGCCGTCCGCAAACCGTCGGGTGAAATTGTGACGCACAGCGAGCCGCTGGACCGCCCTTCGGAACAACACAGATGGATGGGTTGGCCCGTGCTTAGAGGAGTGATGACGCTGGGCCACGCCATGAAGCTCGGGTTCCGCGCGCTGAAATTCTCAGCCAATGCCGCACTGGAAGAGATTCCGGTGGAGGCGACCGCCGATGGCCCCGGCAAAAAGATCGAAATCAGTGGGTGGGTGGCGGGCGTAAACATGGTTTTCTCCGTTGCCTTCTTCATCTTCATGTACAAATACCTGCCGCTGCTTGCGACCACGGAACTGAAGCGCGTGAATCCGGTTTTTGGTCAGCAACTCATATTCAACCTGGTAGATGGACTGATTCGTATTGCGATGTTCTTGCTGTTCGTTTGGGGCGTGTCACTGTGGAAGGATATCCGTCGCGTCTACGAATATCACGGAGCTGAGCACAAGACGGTCTTTGCCTTTGAAAACGGCGATCCACTCAACACAGCTGCGGTGCAGAAGTATTCGACTTTTCACCCGCGCTGCGGCACTAGCTTTCTGATGACCGTCATGATCCTCTCCATGTTTGTCTACATGACGATTCCGGTGCAGACGTTCTGGGCGCGGTTTGGGATTCGCATTGCCTTGCTTCCGGTGATTGCCGGAGTCTCTTACGAGATCATCCGTTACGCCGCCAAGCATCGCGGCTCGTTGTTTGCACTCATGACCGCTCCCGGCCTGTGGTTGCAGCGGATCACCACCAAGCCTCCCGACGACCGCGAAGTGGAGTGCGCGATTGTGGCGCTCGATGAAGCCATGGCACTGGAAAAGCAGCACGGTGGCGAACTGGTGATCGCCTAGCGGCGCCCGCCGCTAAGTTAGCTCTCAGTTCTCAGTTCCCGGTTCTCAGCAAAAAGCCCTTACAATAGAAATCGGATAGCGAGACGAAGGCTGTTTCTGCTTGGCATATCCGGGCTTCTGATCACGAGAATCGAAATCTGGGATCTTTTGCTTGTGCCTTTACTGAGAACTGAGAACTGAGAACCGAGAACTGAGAACTAATGTTCGAACGACTTGACCAAATCGAAGCGCGCTACGAGGAACTGACGCAGGCGCTGGCGTCGCCGGATATCACGAACGATTCGGCGAAATTCCAGAAGACCGCCAAAGCACACAGCGAAATTACGCCCATCGTCGAAAAGTATCGCGAGTACAAGGATCTGAAACGTGGCATCGCTGAGAGCAGGGCCATGCTCGCCGACGAGACCGACGCCGAGATGCGCGCTTATGCCGAGGAAGAACTGGCGAAGCTCCAACCACGCCTCGTCGCCGCCGAAGAAGAACTGAAGGTGCTGCTGCTGCCCAAGGATCCGAACGACGAGAAAAACGTCATCCTCGAAATTCGCGCCGGCACCGGTGGCGATGAGGCGACGCTCTTCGTGGCCGAGGTCTTCCGCATGTATAACCGCTACGCTGAAACTCAGAAGTGGAAGGTGGAAGTGCTGTCCACCTCGGAGTCGGGCATTGGCGGGCTGAAGGAAGTGATTGCCCTTATCGAAGGCGATCGCGTGTATTCGCGACTGAAGTATGAAAGCGGCGTACACCGCGTGCAGCGCGTGCCCGCAACCGAGCAGCAGGGACGCGTGCATACTTCGGCAATCACTGTGGCCGTGCTGCCGGAAGCTGAAGATGTCGACGTCAAGATCGAAGCGAAAGACCTCCGTATTGATACTTTCTGCTCGTCGGGACCGGGGGGACAATCGGTGAACACGACCTATTCGGCCGTGCGCATCACGCACATTCCGACTAACACGGTCGTGAGCTGCCAGGACGAAAAGTCGCAGATCAAGAATCGCGAGAAGGGCATGCGCGTGCTGCGCTCGCGCTTGTATGAGGTCGAAATGCAGAAGCAGCAGGACGCGCTCGCCAAGGAGCGCAAGCAGATGGTGGGTTCGGGCGACCGCTCCGAGAAAATCCGCACCTACAACTTTCCGCAAAACCGCCTCACCGACCACCGCATCGGCTTCACCATTCACCAACTCGAACAGGTGATGGACGGCAAGCTCCAGCCGCTGATTGATGCGCTGATCACACATTTCCAGGCGGAAAAGCTGAAGCAGGAAACCGCCAGCGTGGTGTGAGGCAAGTCAGAAGTTAGAAGTCAGATTGCAGAAGTAAATCACTCGTCGTTAGTTTTACTTCTGCAATCTGGCCTCTTACCTCTGCAATTCCATCTTCCGCGTGGTGAAATAGATTCGTGCAACTTCGCGGGGCTCTCAACTCGGCGATCGAGCGTCTCACCGCGCTAAGCGTTCCTTCTCCTCGCATGAACGCCGAACTGCTGCTCATGTTCACGCTCGATTGCGATCGAGCCTATCTCTACGCGCATCCGGAGAGAGAACTGATGGCCGATGACATCTCCCGCTACGACGAGGCCATCGCACGACGCGCCACTGGCGAACCTGCGCAGTACATCACCGGACATCAGGAATTCTGGGGACTCGACTTGATTGTCTCGTCCGCCGTGTTGATTCCGCGTCCGGAGACTGAGCATGTGGTTGAGGCGTTGCTCGAACTCGCCAAACCGATAGTGGAAATTGCGTCTTCACCGACCCGCGTCGCCGACGTTGGAACTGGCTCGGGAGCCATTGCGCTGGCACTTGCTGAAGAATTGCCGGCTGCCGAGATTCACGCCACCGAGATTTCCAGGGCGGCGCTCGACGTGGCCCGCGCAAATGCCGCGCGTCATCAGCTTTCTTCGCGAATCGAATTCCACGAGACCGATTTGCTTGCCGGCTTGCGCGGTCCGTTTGACTTCGTGGTTTCCAACCCTCCTTATGTCGGCGAATCGGAAGAAGACGAGGTGCAACTCGAAGTTCGAAAATTCGAACCGCGCAACGCGGTGTTCGCCGGGCCGACCGGAGTCGAAGTAATTTCGCGTCTCATTCCTCAGGCGCGCGCCGCACTTAAACCTAGAGGCTGGCTGATTTTCGAAATTAGCGGAACTATTGCCGGGCGTGTGCGCGAGCTGCTTTCAGTCTGGAGCGAGGTCGCAATCCGAAACGACTTGCAGGGCATTGCCCGCGTGGCCATGGCACGAAAACCTGCCGGCGACTGAAGCCGAACCTACAACCGCTTCACCGCCGAGACGCCGATTCACCGCCGAGACACCGAGGGCGCCGAGAGATACGGGAACCAACGCCCGGTTTAACGGAACCAAAGCCCGGTCTAATTGTGTCAGGCATCCGCCCGGTCTGTACCACCACCCCCTCCCCCCTCCCCTCGATCCATTAAAGTCATAGACTTAGGGCCAAAGTCTTGAGGGGATTGGGGTTATAGGTAAAGTATTCAAAAGTAGAGACTTATTCACCGCCGAGACGCCGAGGGCACCGAGAGATTCCAAAAACCCCGATCTCGGCTATCTGTCAGGCATCCGCCCCGGTCTGTACTACCTGCTGGTACCCCCCTCCCCCCTTCCACCGGTCTATTAGAATCATAGACCTAGAGGCAAAGTCTTGATGGGATTGGGGTTAGAAGTAAAGTATTCAAAAATAAGGACTTATTCAGCAACCAAGGGCCAAGCGCGCCGAGAGGCTGCTGGAGGGTCTGTTTGCGCGTTTTGTCAGAGAACTGGAGACTCGGCGCCTTGTGCGCCTGCTTCCATAATTGGGAGTTGGCGGCCCTTACGTCAAGACCTCGAAAGTGGCTACGCTCGATGCCTGTTCTAGCGGGCTGCGGAAAAAGTCGTCTCTCGGCGAGAGTTGCTTACCTCAGCGGCTAAAAGCCGTCAATGAAAAATAAGGCATTTATCGCAGCGGTAAACCGCTGCGCCGCCCAAAAACAAGAGCAAGATCGAGTTTTTCAGCAAACTGTAAAGCCGGCATTGGAAACAGGCTGCTTATGGCAGCGCTGAAGAGTGTGCGTGAGAACTGGGTCGTCCCTCCGGGACTTGAATCGTTCGTTCCACGTTACCCCGCGCTGAAGCGCGGGGCTAAGGTGGATCGTCCCTGCGGGACTGGAATCTGCCTGGAGTTGGTCCACCTTATTCTGCGAAATTTAGTTCTCACGCGCACTCTGAAGCGCTGCGCCACCCAAAATCAAGTGCAACGCAGAAGTGCAACGCAGAGTTTTTCCGCAGCCTGCTAGAACGTGACGCGGACTCCTAACTGGGCGGCGAAGGGAGTTCCTACAGTCGTGCCGGGGCCGAAGAAATCGCCGAGTGCGCCTCCGGCCAGGCGAAGCTGGTTAATGCTGGTGAGCGGCACGCAGTTTGGATTACAGACTCCGTTGACTGCGCCGTTGCTGGAATCGAAAGTTACCGGAAGCAGGGTGATGCTGGTGACGTAGTTGGCTCCGGTGTTGTTGCGATTGAAGAGGTTGAAGAATTCGGCGAAGGGATATATTTCCCAGCGCTCATTAACCTTGATGGGGCGAGCGACGCGGAGATCAGTTTGGATGTAGGGAGTTCCGCGCAGTTCATCGAGCGGTTCGTAGACCGGCTGGCTCTGGCCGCTGAAGAGAAGAAAAATACGGCCGGTGTTGGTGGCGTTAACAAGCGTGAAGGGGCGCGCGCTTTCGGCCTGCATCAGGCCGCTCAGCTCGATGCCGCCCGGAACATGAACTGTTCCCGCCAATACAAAGCGATGGCGGACGTCTTCGCCCGAGGGTCCGTAATCGCCGGGGCCGAAGGCGTTGAGCTGTCCGGTGTTCGGATCGGTGCAAACGCCGTCCACATAGTCAAACAGCTCGCCGAGAAGGCAGCCCCAGGTTTCGGCTTTGGAGAGGCGGTAGTTGGCGATCAGGTTGAAGTGGTGCGTGTTCCCCGTCAATTGCAGCATGAGGGCGTTGAAGCTGGAGCGGTTGTCGGACTCGAAGACGTTGACGTTGGGAACGACGGCCTCTTGGTCGGTTGTGTCTAACGCGGGAATTAGAGGTGTGGTCAGGGTGGCTGGAATGTTTGGGGTGTTTGGGTTGGGTATGCTGCTGTACGGGAAACCGCGATATCCGTGGTTGCCCTGTTCGTGGACGTAATCGGCGCTGGCTGTCCAATGATCGTTGAAGGCGTGCTGCATGCCGCCGGTGATGTGGATGGCGTAGGGCGTTCTGTAGAGAGAGCCGACCAGGGCGCCCGTAACCGAGGAACCACCGGGCAGGCATCCCGTGCCCGTGAGCGCGTACGAGCCGGAGGTGCCCGTGAGGCTGCATGTTCCGGTAATAAAAGTCGAGTTATTCACCGCCTGAAAGGCCGCGGCCCAGCCGTTTTGCGCCAGATCGTCGTAGTAAATGCCGACGCCGGCGCGGATGACGGTCTTCTCACTGGTGCCGGGCGAGTAAGCAATGCCGAGTCGCGGACCAATCTGCTTGTGGTAATCGCCTGGCACGCTGGGCACAATGGGAATCTGAAGCGCTTTCAGCGTTTGATACGCCGCGTTGTCCGCCTCGCTTCTTCCGGAGGCGGTCATCAGTCCCCAACTGCCCTGATAGCGAATGCCGTAATTGACCGTGAGATGCGGCATGACGCGCCAGGAGTCTTGCGCGTAGAGCGCGAGGCGCTGCACGTTTTGCGAGAAGCTGCCGTCGCTGGCGGGCGAAGAGGAGCAGGTTGTGCCCGCCGAGAACAGGTTGGTCCCGGAGGAACTGACGGCGCAGTTGAGGTCATAGGTAAACTGCGTCAATCCGTTGGGAACGACGGTTGGGTTGAGGTAGTCCTCGGGGTTGAAGACAAACTGCGTGTAGCTTTCGGCGTTGCCCGGGAAGGCTCCGCTGAGCACCGGCTCGTGGATGAAGTTGATTCCGAACTTGGGCGCATGCTTTCCAGAGACGTGGGTCAGATCGTAGCGGAACTGATACTTGTCCTGGTTGCGCAGCGAGGGGAAAAAGGTGATCGGCGTGCGGAACTGGTTGTCGCCGAAAGTTTCGAACCCGGAGATGGTCTGCGAGGTGGAAGTGAACGGGAACGCGAGGGCAAATCCGAGATCGGAATTGCGCGCCTGCGTGAGATGCAGCGTACTGGCGCCGAGAACGAGGTTTCCAAGCCATTGGGAATTGAACGAGTACTGGTTGCTGATAACCGCGTTCCAGTAATTGTTGTGGGTGGTGAGGCCAGTGTTCGGCAAGGCGCCTTGTGCCACAAGGGCATTGTGAGTCAGGTAATTGTCCTCAGAGAGGCGCAGGAACCAATTCGACTTTTGCGACTGCGCCCAATCGAAACGCACGGTGCCGATGTAGTCGCGGAAGGGGATGGGAACGTTTGGCGGAACGGAGATGGACGGGATATTGATGCCGTTGACCGTGATGAGGCCGTCGGTGGCGAGTTGGGCTAGTGCGTCGAATTGCGCGGTGCTGGCCGGGCTGTAGGCGATGCTGGCGTTCTCGTGGACGTGCTCGAAGGATGAGAAGAACCAGACTTTGTTCTTGGTGATCGGGCCGCCGAGCGTGCCCACATAGTTCTGTCGCGAGAAGGGCTGCTTGGGATTCGGCGCGGGGTTCTCAATGGGGAAGCGAGCGTTGAGCTGCGCCGCCCGCTCATAGAAAGCGCCATCGCCGTGCCACTCGTTGGTGCCGTGCTTGGTGGTGATGACAACGGAGCCGGCGGTGGTGCCGCCGGTGTCCGCATCTTCGTTCGACGTTCGCACCGCGAATTCCTGGACGCCATCGGGCGAAAAATTTTGCAGGAAACCGCCGATCCAGTCGTCGGAATTATCGGCGCCATCGACCGAGAGTTCGTTGTTCAGGCCGGAACTGCCGCCGGTTGAGACGGCGGTGATTCGGGCTTTCGTGGGGTCCGAGGGTTCGACGGGCTCGGTCCCCGGAACCAGGTAAGCGATGTTGGCGAAGCTGCGCGCGGGCAAGGGCAGAGTTTCAAGATCCTGTTGTGTGACTATGCCCTGATGAACGGCGCTGGCCGTGTCAATGGTCTCGGTCGTGATCGACGAAGCATTCGCCTGCACCGTCACGTTTTCGCGCGCGCTTTGCGGCTTCAAGGTGACCGAAATATCGCGCACCAGGCTCACGGCGACATCAACGTCAGAAGCGGCGTCGGAGAAGCCTTTTGCGCTCACTACAACGTGATACTGGCCGGGCAACAAGCCCTCGATGCGGAACTCTCCCTGAGTGCTGGCTGTCACCTCGCGGCGCAACGAAGATCCGGTGGACTGCACGACGATACGGGCGCTCGCGATTCGCGCTCCGCTTGCGTCCTCGACTTCTCCGCGAAGCGTTCCGCTGGAATTCTGGGCCGACATGCTGACGCTGATGAGACAAGCAATCAGAAGCAGAGAATGGAAGCGAACCCACGTGGGCATGCTGCGAAGTATGCGCATCCGTTAAAGACCATCCTTGCATGACGGCTACCGACCGGTTTGACGCATCTGGAAAGAGGAGTCGGCACGAGCAGTCTTACGCTGACAGCCTAATCAAGGCCTCCTTGTACTACCAGCAATAGTGGTTGGGGATAGTGTCTTTGTTTCGAGGATTAAGAGCCTTTAACCGCAGAGAACGCTGAGGAGTCGCGAAGGTCGCTGAGAAAAGCGGTCGAAATCGTGCGGGGAACCGCTAGCGCACCAGCCACTCGGTGACTTGGTGAGTCATGGCGAGAGACGGTCCATAAGTCATGAACGCGCCAAATGCGGCGGCCGCGAGCGATGGCATGGCCGCCCAGCGAAAAACATGCAGACGGCTGGTGCGGCGCGATTCCTCCCAGCGGAGGAGGCGGTTTACGCGCTCGTTGAG
>Ga0326727_10020057_pt1 | contig 13327 bp, 11 predicted proteins | sample MB2enrmetagenome_FD_207643 | JGI IMG/M metagenome (GOLD analysis project Ga0326727, IMG submission 207643) | Lab enriched peat soil microbial communities from McLean, Ithaca, NY, United States - MB29MY | ecosystem: Environmental > Terrestrial > Soil > Wetlands > Peat | place: USA: New York...
CGGCGGGGCTTCGGCCATGCTGCCAGCACCAGCAGCCGACATTACGCTAGAAGACAAGCGAAAGGTCACACAGCAATTGATTCAGAGTCGAGCGTCCATACATCAAGTAAACACAGTGCGGAGGCACTTGTCAAAACTCAAAGGGGGAAGACTCGTAGAGCGCTGCACGGCAGGAACAATAATCTCACTAATCATCTCCGATGTCTCAGGTAACGTTCTCTCAGACATAGCATCGGGGCTGACCGCGGCCGACCCAACAACATTCCGAAACGCCATCAACGTGTTGAAAGAGTTCAATTTGTGGAACTCAGCCCCCCAAAGGGTTAGGAACCACTTACAGCAAGGGTTAACGGGAAACATTCCTGAAACTCCAAAGCCAGGTAATCGCATCTTCAAGAAAGTGCACAACTTCGTAGTAGTAGATAATCGGACTGCATGCGAGGCAGCTAGAAGGGCTTTCCAGAAAAAGCATGTCCCAAGTACGATAATGACTTCTTCAGTGGACATGGAGGCGAGAAGCCTAGGAAAATTGCTCGCATCCGTTGCGAGAGACAGTGAGCAATTCGGCCAACCTCTCAAGAGCCCCCGTGCGCTAATATTCGGAGGTGAAACAACTGTCGAGGTTAAAGGAACCGGAAAAGGAGGGAGGAACCAAGAGACAGCTCTCTTAACGGTAGAACGAATCGAAGGGTTGAACGGAGTTGCGATAGCAACCATCGGAACGGATGGAGTGGACGGAAACAGCCCAGCAGCGGGTGCCATCGTGGACTCACATAGCGTCTTACGCGCTGGACGATTGCGCCTTCGCGTCCGCGATTATGCAGAAAGGAATGATTCTTACAACTTCTTCAGAAAACTAGGCGATAACATTGTCACCGGACCAACAGGAACCAATGTTGGTGATCTTTACCTGTTAGTCCGAGCAAAATGATGTTATGAGTGCAGAAATCGCGTAGCTAGCTACGGTTTATCAACACTTCAGGGTTGACGGGATTAGGCGGCATCTCGCCTTTCAAACCCGCAATCAAATTATCAGCTGCCATAATCCCCATCTTGGTTCGGGTCGCGACAGAAGCGCTGGCGATGTGCGGGGCGACGATAACGTTATCTAGAGTCAGCAACGGGTGATCTGCGGGAATAGGTTCCGGTTCGGTCACGTCCAACGCCGCGTAGGAAATTCTGCCAGAGTGCAGGGCCTCATACAACGCCATATTGTCTACAATGGGTCCTCGGGACGTATTCACGAGAACCGCCGTCTTCTTCATCTTCTCAAATTGCTTCTTGCCGATCAAATGATGAGTTTCTGGGGTCAAGTTCGTGTGTAATGTTATGAAATCAGACTTAGCTAGCAGCGTATCGATGTCAACGTATTCGATTCCAAGTTCATCTTCAGCCTGCTTATTTCGTGTCCTAGCCGCGTAGAGCATTTTCATGTCGAAGCCCTTTGCCCTTCTTGCCATCGCTGATCCAATTCTGCCCATACCAATGATGCCGAGGGTGGCATCGTGGACATCTTGGCCTAGCAGTATCATCGGTCCCCAAGTCTTCCATTTACCTGCTCGCACTACCATGTCGCCTTCAACCACACGCCTTGCAGCCGCCATAAGTAACGCAAACGCAAAATCTGCAGTGGTGTCGGTCAACACTCCGGGGGTGTTACCGACGACTATCCCCCGCCTCGTCGCCTCCTGAACATCTATGTTGTCAAACCCGACGGCACAGTTGCTGATCGTCTTGAGTTTCGATGCTCGGTTCATGAGTTCCGCGTCTACCTTGTCGGTGAGGAGGCTGAGCAAACCGTCGATATCCGTGACATTTTCGAAAAGAACGGTTCTGGGAGGTGGCAGTTCGCCATCCCATACCTTTGCGTCGCAGAAGGAGCAAATCTTCTCCATCGCTTCTTTGGGGAGGAGGCGGGTAACGTAGACTTTAGGCTTCATTCGATTCTGACTTCGGAACAACTACAGAAGGCTCCATGCAAGTTTCGGTTAGTGAAAAGTGAATTCTCAAATACCATGGCACCTAAAAGTTCTCTTCCGTCGAAAACTGAGGACAAGTTCTTGACCCCTCTAACGGCAAACTCTGCCTTTGAGTATGAAAACTTCTTTCCTGCCTCGATTTTCAGCATGATAACCGATGTGAGAGTGAACGATCCTCGGGTGATTGAGAGATCGTCGGGACGCAGAAAGAAGAGAGACAGGCTTACGGTTGATGGGAAGCTTGCAATATTGGCCGCGGATCATCCTGCTAGGAGGGTGACCAAGTCTGGGGACGACCTGACAATTATGGGAAATCGTCATAGCTACCTTTCTCGAGTTCTGAGAGTGGTCACTAGCCCGGAATTCGCCGGCATCATGGGGACTACGGACGTCATCGAAGACCTCCTAATCGTTGACTATCTGATGGTTGAAAATGGTGGCGAGAGTTTTCTTGATCATAAAGTTCTGGTAGGGTGCATGAACCGTGGGGGCTTAAGCGGCGCAGAATTCGAAATGGACGACCGTTTTACCTCTTTCACGGTTGACTCTATCGGCCGACTTCGCCTGGACGGCGCAAAGATAATGTTTAGGTTGAATTTGAAAGACACGAGATCCCTTGATACCATAGCATCTTGCTCCGCCGCTATTAATCAGCTCAACAGGCACTCGATTCCAGTCTTCCTTGAGGCGTTCAGCGTAGAAAGAACCCCTGAAGGGTACAAGGCACTAAAGAATGCGGATGAGCTAATCAAGACGATAGGTGTGGCTACAGCACTCGGGGATTCCTCACGCGGAATTTGGCTGAAGATTCCATATTGTGACGGGTTTGATCGCGTGGCAAAGTCAACCAGTTGCCCAATCCTGATGCTGGGGGGGAATCGTTAGGAAACCTGTCGGGAGTTTTCAAGGAATTCTCTGACGGCATGGCTGCGGGACAAAACGTCAGAGGGGCGCTCGTGGGACGAAATGTGCTACACCCCGGGCGGGAAGACCCGTCTGCTGTCGCTGATGCCGTGAGCAAAATAGTGCACCAAAACTTCACGGCTGAGAAGGCCCTTGACCACATGAAATCGGTTCGCGGTCGGAACATGGACAAACTCAGCTCTGTAATTGCGTGAAAACTTGACCGAGAACCTACTGATAGCCCAGTCCGGCGGCCCGACCGCTGCCATAAACAGTAGCGTCTGCGGGGTCATCGTCGAGGCAAAGCAACAAAGCAAAGTCGGCTCCATATACGGTGCAGTCAATGGAATTCTCGGGGTACTCGACGAGGAACTTGTCGACCTACGCCAAGAAGATCCGTCCACGATTTCGATGCTGAGGAAAACTCCCTCCGCTGCCCTAGGATCTTGCCGGTACAAGTTGCGCGAAGAAGACTACTCTAGACTGCTGAAAGTCTTTGCCGCCCATAACATTTCCTGCTTTCTCTACGCAGGAGGAAACGATTCCATGGACACAGCGCATAAAGTCGCGCAACTCGCTTCCGAAAAAAACTATGACTTAAACGTAATCGGCGTCCCGAAGACCGTCGACAACGACATTATGGTTACCGATCACTGTCCAGGCTATGGAAGCGTCGCTCGGTTTAACGCGATCGCTGTTCGAGACTCCGGTTTGGACACGGAGGCGATCTACACGACTGATGCTGTAAAAATTATTGAAACGATGGGAAGAGACACGGGTTGGATAACGGCAAGTACCGCGTTAGGCAAGGAGGGCGAGGATAGCGCTCCTCATCTAATTTACCTACCTGAACGACCGTTTGTACTTACAAGATTCCTTGCAGACGTCAAGTCCATCTACGATAGGCTCGGACGCGTTGTGATTTGTGTCTGTGAGGGCCTGAGAGATGAGAAAGGCGAATTCGTGAAATCCTCCACCAAACAGATAGACACAGACAAGTTCGGACACAAACAATTAGGCGGCGTAGGAGACTATCTGGTGAACCTGGTTTCCGAGAGTCTAAAGGTCAAGGCTCGATGCGACAAACCCGGTACAATTCAAAGAGTGTCAATGACATGTGCTTCCCAAATTGACCTAGACGAAGCATACCTCGTAGGACAAGCTGCGATTTCACAGGCGGTCGACGGCGAGTCTGACAAAATGGTGACGCTGATAAGAAAAACGAACGAACCTTACGAATGCGAAACTGGCCTCGTCGAACTAGAAGAGGTCGCGCTCAGGACAAAGAAGATGCCGAACGAATTCATCAATAAAGAATCCAATTTCGTTAGTAAGAAATTCCTCGAATACGCGAGGCCTCTAATCGGTGGACCGCTACCGGACTACGCGCACTTGGAAAGAAAAACGATAGAAAGACGCCTGTCAGCACGCGCGTAGCTCTATGTGGAGGCGGTTGATGGAATCCTTAACCTTTACGAGAGCGCCTTCATGAACGGAAGAAGGAAGACTCATGAAAGATTCTGGTGTTTTGGATTTTCTGTTGGGCATTAGATCACTTATGACGGTTGGTCGCTTTAGTGTGTATAAGTGCCATTTTCGTGAGGATGTTGCGCAGCATTCGTACTTCACGGCATTGTACGCCATGGTCATTGCTGATCTGGAACGGGGGAAGAGGTTGATTTTGAGCGGTTGTTGAGAATGGCACTGCTACATGACGCTGAAGAGGCGAGAACTGGGGATATTCATCACCCATTCAAACATCAGGATAGTGTCTTCGCGGAAACATTGGATTCCCGAGGGTTGGAGTGGTTTGGTAAGCTGCTTGGAGGGCTACCGGAAGGCTTGGTTGTGCAATATATGGGACTGCGAAAAGCGGTTCGCGAGATGAGTTCGATGGAGGCGGTTATATTGAAAGCGTCGGATAAAGTCGAGGCACTCCTTTGGGCCTACGAGGAGTACATGCTCGGAAACGTTCAGGTCCGCAAGGCGCTGATAGTGGAGGATATTCTCGAGAAACTCGACCAAATCCAACTGGCTACCATCAAAATATTGGTGGCCGAAATTCGTGAAAGGTTGGAAACAAACAAGCCGGTAACCAGCTAACGGACTAGCCGCAGCCTTGGTTAGTATCAGGCGCCTATTCGATAGATTTTCCAAGACTCATAACACGTACTTTGCATTGGGTCGGAGAATCCGTAATGGGAACGGAATCAGTTTTTAGACCCCCCAAGTCATGACTAGTTCCATGCAGTTTCATTATGAACGGGCGCCGGACGTTTCCGAGCTTCTCCTGAGGATCATTGACAAGTTAGAGTTCACGCATGTGCCGAAGAATCGGGTTTATTGTTACCGAAGCTATGGTTCAAAGGCCAGCAACACCATAGCCCGCGTCCACTCCTTACCTAAGATTTGGCAGCAAGCCCTCAGCGAACCTGCATATTACGCTGTTGAGGTTTTGGCTGAGCAATATGATCGCCTACCCCACGACGAGAAGGAGAAAACCCTGATCCATGAACTTCTACACATCCCCAAAAGTTTTGGAGGCGGCTTTCGGCACCACAAAGACTGGGTAACCAGACGACGCGTAGAAGAACTCCACAGAACGTTAAGGAAAGCCTAGCTACCTGATTAAGTGGTATTCATCTGAAACCAATTCCATCGATTCGATTGCCGAATTTTTCGGCGCAGGGCTGTAACTAGGCTTAAGGCGGATAGGATCGTAACCCACAACATGAGTTGGGGTTGCGGGACCTCTGGGATCGGAGTCATGTTAGGAGCCATGAGAATGGTTCCTTGCCCTCCCGGAGCGGCCGGGGCACCGACGACGAAGCCAAACCCGTTGTTGAGGAGATAGATTGAGTTTAGGTCAGGATTACCCGAGAGGGACGGGACAGGGGTGAACTGGTTCCAGCTGAACCCAGTCCACTGTAAGATTGTGGCCGAGTCGCCAACCGCCCATGCCTGCTGCTGTGTTACTTGAACGACTGCGTTGAGGTTGGTGCTTACTGGGCCGGCAACGTTCAACCATAATGAACCGTCGAAGTGAAGAATCGTCCCACCAGCCCCCACCGCCCAGCCATGCGACGAGTCGAGGAGAAAGACTGAGTTGAGTTGTGAGGTGGTTGGACCGGAGTAGCTTATCCACTGGCCACTCACGCCCTGGTAGCGTAGTATGGTTCCGGAGTCACCCACTGCCCAACCGTCCGATCCATCAACCATGAAGACGCTTCGCAGAGTGTTCGAAGTAGGAGAGGTTTCTTCGCCCCATGAACCGCCCGCGTAGTGTAGGATTGCTCCGTGGTCTCCTACCGCCCACCCGTTCCCTGAATCAATCATGAATACCCCCCGTAGAACTCCGCCTATGGGTGGGGCGGGGACTTGAACCCAACTTCCGCTCGTGTAGTGTAGAATTACTGGTGTGGTTCCGATTCCGCCCACGGCCCAACCCTCGGATGGGTTGAGCGTGAAGACTGAGAATAGGTCGGAGGGGATGGCGGAGGAGGTCCCGCGTGTGAATGAATTTCCATTCCAGTGAACGAGTACAGGTTCGCCTGCTCCGGACCCACAACCTCCCGTAGAACAACCAACTATCCAACCATCCCCTGAGCTGGAGAGGTATACTGACTCGAATGTTGCGGACGGTACGGCTTGCGGGGTTTGGCTGGTTAATGAGATGAGGGTTCCGACATTTCCCACTGCCCAACCGACCGATCCGGCGACGGAAAGAGAATTCAGATCCTGGGATGTTCCTGAGAGATTCGGTAGAAGCGTCCACGCGCCGTTCGAGTATTGGAGTATCGTACCCCCGGCGCCAACCGCCCACCCATCCATCGGGTCAGTCATGAAAACAGCGTTGAGGTTCTGTGTGGTTGGGGCCGGGGATATTGGGCCGGTCCACATGCCCGACACGTAATGGTAGAGAACCCCATCAGCTCCCGCCGCCCACCCCTCGTTTTGGTTAACGAAGAATACTGAGTTGAGAGTCTGACCGACGCTCGCATACTGGGTCCAACTGCCGCCAGCATACCTGTAAATTACCCCACTCGAACCGACCGCCCACCCATCCGTTGAGGCGGTCATGAAAATAGAGTTCAGACCTACAGACGCGGATCCAACCATATTCCATCCCCCGCCCAGTCCTGCCTGGCCAGTCCAATGCCAGAACGCCCCAGTAACCCCATCCACAGCCCACGCATCTGTCGGACTTGACGCGGAGACCGAGGCAAGTTTCTGTGCATCAGGTCCAGAAAGGCCGCTAGTGATTGAAAACCAGGAGACACCACCCCAATAGAGCGCCACAGCCGTCCCGCCGCTTCCACCGACCGCGAACCCCGCACCCGGGTTAGGATTCGCCGGTGGACCAAAGGATACGGAGTAAAGATCTGAGGTTGTTCCCGAAGCGATCAAAGTCCAAGAAGAGCCGTCAAAATGTTGAATCGTCCCTGCGTCCCCGACCGCCCACCCTTCATTCCCACTCACTAACGCAACTCCGTTCAGGTCGTCGGTCGTCGAGGCAGAGGGAGCAACCGCTCTTGCTGAACTGAATAGGAGCAGGGTGAGCAGTAGTATGAGCGCCGTTAGTAGAACCGGAGTGGATCGCATTCTCAAATCCACACTCTACCCCGCTAACCCAACATATACCCTTTAGTCGCTTAATTATCGAACCATTCAATCATTCTAACCGTCGCAAAATTGACGGAGGGTAGTTTACCGAACGCAAGTAGCCATGGACATGTCTAGGCTATTCCTGGCAGTATGCGAACGCGAACATTTGAACCTCAGCCATGCCATAGCTTCTTAGTTGCGTTTGCGGATCCGTGGATTCTTGGTAGCCTTGTTGTTCGTAGAATGAGATAGCCGTGAGGAAGCGGTGTATCGTCTCATTTTGAGGCTCGTCAACTATAAGCCGGCACCCATCAAAACTAGGGCTGAAACTCTCTCTCAGGCGTTTTACGTCTTATTAGGTCCGAGCGTTCCTCCCCGTACGCGGCCTGATTTAAGAGAAAATACGCTTCTTGAAGTGGCTAATTAGCTCTCAAACGTGTGAAACTAGAGGCGACTCTGCCCGCGGAGTGGGCATGTGCTAGTGTCCAATCGAAAAATTGACTCCAGGCCGCGTGAGGGTAACGAAGCCGTTACACGGAAAACGTGTTGGCTCCGCATAAAGGTCGCTTGATTGCGTGGAGGTGATTTGATGGCTAGAGAGAGTATGCTTACACAGAAGTCGATCATGGCAGACGATACGCTCTCGTTGCTCACCGGCCAACCAAAAGGGGCTCTATTGAGCTACACGGAACTAACGAAAAGTATGCATCAATACATCCGATCCAAAGGCCTCCGACTCAAACCATGTCCAAACTGCAAAACACAAATCCCCGGTTACGCGACCTTCTGTGACAAATGTGGCAAAGATGTAGCACCTACACCGACACCAGCAGCGTAACTTTGCCCTATTCCTATCCCTTTTTCCTCTTTTCTCTTATTTCTCGGTAACGTCAACTCTTCCGTTGCTAGCCGTGTAGGGTTGCGAGGGCTTTCAGAGGAACAGCTTCGATTTTTCGATAGACTTTCTCAGGTTCGCTGGACTGCGAGCCGTTTCTTAGCAGATCTTCGACCTTAACCGCGAATAATTCCTGATTTACCAGGAGGTAAGGCAGGATCAGTTGCCAGTCGTCTTGATTCATTCGAACCAGTTGCCCGCCATTGAGCTGATCTACGCCCACCTTTCCAGCGGGATCCCGAATGTAGACTGCGCCGCCGGAAGCAAGTGAGAATAGATTGCCGCCTGGATATGGCACCTCAAGTTCACGAATCTGACCCTCATTGAATCGTATTCCATTGACTACAACGAACCCACCCCCGTTTAATGGGTCACCAGCCATGAAAGATTCAGCTAGGTAGTCTAGGCAGGTACCGTTGATGACAACTCGCGGCCGGCCGACGGCGTTGATGAGTGGGCGACCGGCGGCGTTACCGAGCACATAGACCTCGCCGCCTTTCGCGGCGTACATGAATGTCTGCCCCACATCTCCGTAGATGACGAGCTTGCCGCTCTTCATTATCTGAGCTACTTGGTCTTGAGCCGCAGAGTGAACGTAGATTTCTGCGCCATCAAGCCCCGACCCTAAGTAATCCCCAGGATTTCCGAACACATCTAGCCTGAATCCTTCGCTTTGCGCGCCTAACCCAGCTCCGCAAAATCTCTGCCCACGCCAATCAAATGAGACTACATGTTTCCACCCCAGTTTGTAGGCTGCGACAACAGCGGACGACGCTGAGTTATCACCTTCAGCAGCGAAACCCGATACGTCCAACAACAATTCATTCTCTCCAAGTCGGGGCGCCCTAAACTGTGTCTTCGTCGCGTAATCCGCCAAGACCCAGCCTGAGCCATCCGTCGCAGAAATGATTGGGAAACCGCGAAGAACCGAGAATAAACTTGATTCGGTCTTCGCCCTGATCCAACCTTGCTGGCCGCTTGGGATTCTATGGAGATTGTCGAGCATCCAAGTCAAATACTGATATGATTCAACCCGGTCAACCTCACTTTTCCTCGCCCCTTCCTCCAAGTTGTCCAACAAACTCTCCAAGGAATCCGTGCTCAGCTCATTCAAACGCAATTTTTCCGACAGAGCCGACGGCGTCAACTTCCTAACGCCATCCAGAAGGTTGCTGGGATTTTTAGTAATTGAGATTTCTCGGTCAAACTTGTCGAGACATTTGACGATGGGTCGCCCTGATGTGCGGTCTACGGTAAAACGGAAAGCCCCCCCATCGGTATAGCTGCCGCCGCGTGCGTTCCAGTAGAGATCTGCCTTACCTGCGAATCGAGAATCTTCTTCAGCCAAACTTCTCAGGCAAGCGTCGATTGCTTGACGCTCAGACGCGATCAACCCGATCTTCACATCTCCGTCTTGGAGAGCGAACACTTGAGGTCGCAACATCGACGTGTCAGTTATGCCTAGTAGGTGAAGTTGTTCGCCTCCGTTTTCGCTTCGGCCGACTATGAAAAACCATGGCCCGTCCGGGGATCCGTGGATATGTGTGGTTTGTATCTCGCGGTAAATTCGCCTCTTCTCTTCGGGGAGCATGTAGAAGTCGCGTTCGGTAGTTGGCGCCATGGCTTCGGTCAAGTATTCCATCGGATACCCGTAGACTCGTCTCCAGAGGTCGAAGAGGTATGCAGCGACTTCCGTGTCGGTCAGGAAGAGGGGGTAGATGTTTCGTTGTGCCAAGTACTCGGAGATTGAGTGATAGTTCGAGAAGTCTCCGTTGTGAACCAAGGCTTCGTGCAACCCGATGAACGGGTGGGCTCCTCCCGGATGCCACACCTTTCCTTTCGTGGGGTAGCGGTGATGTCCTATCCAGACATGGGCTGAGAAATCTTCTAACTTATAATAACGGATGACTTGGTCGCCCCACCCGACGATCTTCAACACCATCATGTCTTTTCCGTGTGAAAGGACGAAGGCTTTCTTCTCACCGAGGGAAGCGTAGTATTTCTTGTTGAGCGCGTAACTGTTTTGATAGATGAACTCGTCCTCTGCCACGGTTCGGTTAGTCAACCCCGAACTCTGCATGAACTGCCCAAGAACCTCCTCCCTCACTCTGCAGAAGTAGCGACGTACCTCGGGCGGTTTGACCTCAAGACCCTGAATCGTTCTGTAGTCCTCAACCGTTTCGAGACATGTTGCTGAGTCCACGTTTAGGGTGGGATAGATGAATTCGTCTTCCACACCTTTGCAAGCTGACGCGTCCAGGTAGGCAATCTGAATTAGGTAATCCTCCTGGAGAATGCTTTTGGAGACTCCGAGGCGTTCAGGGGAAAGTCCGAGTGCCGCTATTCCTCCGCCCTTTCCGTTTCCGCGGTTCTTCATCTGCAGAAGGGCAGTGAGGAAGTGTTTCCCGGCAATTGGGACGGAGCACGCCGCGCCGACGACCCCGCAACCTCCTTCCGCTTCCATCTTTCGATGGAGTGTTAATCCCTGCACGGTGTGTCTTCTAGAATTGATGATTGTCGTTGCTGTGTCCAAGCTTTTCACCCGTAGACAAGTAGGTCCGTTCGTCCCCTGAGCTCTCTGATTGAATGTAGTCCTAGGCTTCCCAGAATGTCCCGCCATTGCTGGGACCAAGAAGAGTACATGTTGATTATTCTCCGTGCGCCCCACTCAGGAGTTATGAGCTGGCTAAGTTCAGGGTCGGTGGTGGTGATTCCAACCTGGCATCCCCTCCCGCGTTCGCAGTTTCCACACTGAGTGCAACCGACAGCCACAGCCTCAGCCGATCCGATAACGCAACCATCGGCCCCAAGCGCGATGGCTTTGGCGACGTCGTATGCGGTTCGTATTCCTCCGCTTGCCATAACAACAATTTCATCCCTAACCCCTTCCGCGACAAGGTAGCGGTGAACTTTCGGGATCGCATATTCGATTGGCATCGCGATGTTCTTTTTCGCGATCTCGGGGGCTGCTCCAGTTCCACCGTAGCCGCCGTCAATGTGGAGTATGTTTGCATTCGCATAATAGCTACCAATTGCAACCATGTCGACGTCAACAGGCGTCGAGACTTTCACTGAGACTAAGCAGTGTGGGTTTACGGCCCGAATCCAATCCACATGTTTCCTATGATCCTCAACCGAGTACACGCTGTGGAATGGGAATGGGGAGTAGAGGGATGTAAACGGTAGCGATTCCCTCATGCTGGCAACCTCCGACGTAACCTTATCCGCTAACAAGTGCCCGCCCAACCCAGGTTTCGCGCCCTGGGCGTACTTGAACTCCACAATCCTAGCAGCCTGAATCGTATCCTCGCGCACACCAAACATCCCCGTAGCGACCTGTGTGATCACATGATCCTTGTACTCGAAGAGCGGAGGCGGATACCCACCTTCACCCGTCGAAGTGAATGTGCTTAATCGTTTCGCGGCCAAGGCCCGAGAAAGCATGAAATTCAGGCTGATAGATCCGAAAGACATTCCAGCTCCGTAAATGGGTATTGGGGTGGAGATCTTGGCGCCAGACTCTCGACGGTTCAAATCAATCGAGAGATCGAACTCGTCGTCAGGGAAGTTCGCGTTGAGATGCATAGTCTTGAAGTCGAGATGATCGAAGCCGCCCCCTGAGTTCCCTACCTTGTACTCAAGTGATTCCGGTGGTTTCCCAGTTGTCGCCTGCTCGTATGTTGCAAAGATTAGTTCCGGGGTCCAACGTTTGTTGCCGAAACCTCCGGATATTCCGTATTTGAGGCTCGGTAGAAGCTGGAGGCCGCGGTGGATCAACTTCGCGTGCTTCTCAACCAATTCAGTTTCTACGTGCGATATCTCCAAACGCCTCTTTCTCAAGCTCTTCGTTGAACATCGCCCTGCCCACATCCCCGCGTAGCCTTCTCACATCACGTATTCCCATGGCGCTGAGTATCTCGATGAGCTGATCGTGCCATGAAGAGAGCAGGTTAACGAGTCTCTGCTCACCCCAGTTAGAACTAAATTTCTCAGCAGCGATGCGTCCCGATTCAGGCGAGGCGCATTCACCTAGAAATCGTGACTGTAAGGCTACGAGAACTGTTGTATCAAGGGCAACAAGGTCCGCTCCGCAAAGAATTGCTTTCGGAACGTGCTCCGCTCGAGTGACCCCACCACTTGCGATGAGAGTGACATCGTCCCTTAGTGATTCAGCAACGAGTGTCGTGTGGACCTTGCGAATCAAGTCCTTAACATGCGTCGGTTCGTCTTTGTCCCATGATTGCCCGTGGTAGTTGGCTACGAGGTGTATGACGTCGACTCCTTTTCGCACTAAATCGACTGCCGTTTTGGCAGATTCAATCGTCAACAGTAGGCGAACAGAGATGGGAGCGGTGGGGTTGGTATTCTGAACCTCTTTAACCGTTGATGAGTCGTAACTTGTCAGTTCAATCAAGCGGGCATCGCGGATCTCGATGGTATCGCGTGGTTTCTCGGGGGGGATTAGTGGGACGAGTTGTTCACGGTTAACTTCGTGAAGCTGTTTTGCTTGAGTGGGTGTTGCTAAGAAAAGTGTGCCAGTTCGAAGGGAAGCGCCTGCGACTGATTCCAATATGCTTTGGCTGTTTAGGTTGGCGGGTAGAGTGTCGAAGATTATCGGTAATGATACTTCAGTAGTTTTGGAAAACTGTGGACGCTCCTGGTCGAGTTGAAGGGATTTTGTCTTTCTGCCGACATCTACTACTGTTGAGATGAATTCTCTACCATAGACTCCGTCCCGTGTTGGCCTTACAATTTCGGACATGTCAGTCCAGATTGAATCCCAGCCTGGACCGGCGAATGGTCCTTTGTACCCCATCCCTTTAATTGGTATCTTCCCTGTCTCAGCCTCATACAAAATTGTGGCTACTGGTGAACCGCTTGTTGTAGCGACCCCTTCTGAAGCCCAGTAAGAGTCCGCGAACCGGTAAAATTCTGGGTTACGATC
>Ga0326727_10020058_pt1 | contig 13327 bp, 12 predicted proteins | sample MB2enrmetagenome_FD_207643 | JGI IMG/M metagenome (GOLD analysis project Ga0326727, IMG submission 207643) | Lab enriched peat soil microbial communities from McLean, Ithaca, NY, United States - MB29MY | ecosystem: Environmental > Terrestrial > Soil > Wetlands > Peat | place: USA: New York...
AGAGATCTCGCCCGTGTAAGCACCATCGTTCTCAAAATGGAGATTCTGAGCGCCGATTTTGAACGGAGTTCCTTGTGTCGCTTTGATGGCAGTTTGAAGAGCGGTAAAAGGCGGGCAAACCACCACTTCCACTGTGCCATCATACCCGTTCAACTCTTTTTGAAGTGCCGAAAAAAACTCCAATGTCTCGTTGACATCTTTGTTCATCTTCCAATTTGCTGCGATAATTTTCTTTCTCATGTTTCCTCGTCAGTCGATGTTAATGTAGTTGAAGTTAAATGATTCTTAATCGAAGAGTAATATGTTGTGTGAAAAGCACCAATAGAGCGTTATTCCCGAAGGCACTTATCGGAAATCTTAATAGGCCACTCCGGAGATCCGCGTCAAAAACATGCGGGAATGACAGCAAGCGGTGTACGTCAATTCTTCAACTTCTCCAGCTTCAGCCTTAGAAGTTCGTTCAGAACTTTCGGGTTGGCTTTCCCGCGCGTTTTTCTCATCACTTCGCCGACGAAGAAACCAAACACCTTCTCTTTGCCTCCGATGTATCGCCGCAATTCTTCGGGATTTGATTGGAGGACTTCCTCCACAACTTTATCTATTTCTGATTGATCCGAAACCTGGCGTAAGCCCTTCTTCTCGACAATCGAGTCGGGCGCCTGTCCTGAGTTCAGCATCTCCTCGAAAACATCCTTGGCAATCTTCGTCGAGATCACTCCTTCATTTATGAGGTCGATCATCCTCGCGAGATTCTCCGGTCTGATCGGAAACCTGTTCACCTTGATATGCTCTTCGCCGACGACGCGAAGCACATCGGTCATCACGTAGTTGCTTGCCTGCTTGTAGGCATCCTTCGATTTCATTTTCAATTTTGCTGTGATGGCCTCGTAGAAATCCGCAACCGCTTTATGGCCCGTTAAAATATCGGCGTCATATTTCGGCAGTGAAAAGTCCTGCATGAACCTGTCGCGCCGTTTCGCAGGAAGCTCGGGCTGGTCAGCTCTCGCCCTTTCGATCCACGGCCCATCAACTAAGACGGGAACAAGATCCGGATCGGGGAAATAGCGATAATCGTTCGCTTCTTCCTTCGATCGCATTGGCTTGACGGTATTCGTATCGGCATTGTAGAGAAGAGTTTCCTGCAATATTGTCCCGCCATGTTCGAGAATGGCATACTGTCTTTCAATTTCCACTTCCAGTGCGCGCTCAACATTGCGGAACGAATTCATGTTCTTAATTTCCACCTTAGTGCCTAATTTCGATTCGTCACACAGTCTCAGTGAAACGTTCGCATCGCACCGCAGCGAACCCTCTTCCATATTACCGTCGCAAATCTCCAGGTAGGTGACGATCTGTTTTATCTGCTGGAGGTAAAGATATGCTTCCTCGGCCGACCGCATTTCCGGCTGGCTGACGATCTCAAGAAGCGGAGTACCGCACCTGTTCACGTCAATGAGCGTATCGACATCCTGGTCGTGGATCAGCTTGCCCGCATCCTCTTCCATGTGAATTCTTACGAGACCGATCTTCTTTCTACTGCCATCCTCTCTCTCGATCTCAATATATCCATCGACGCAGATTGGCTCCTCGAATTGAGATATCTGATAACCTTTCGGAAGGTCGGGATAGAAATAATTTTTCCGTGCGAATATCGAGTATGGTGCAATGCGGCAGTTTGTCGCGAGTCCCATCTTGATTGCAAACTCGACGAGTTTCTCGTTCAGAACCGGCAGCACACCCGGCATCCCAAGGCATACAGGACAGACATTCGAGTTCGGAGGATTGCCAAACTTATTCGAACACCCACAGAACGTCTTCGTATCCGTGAGCATCTGCGCGTGAACTTCAAGACCGATTACGGCTTCGTATTTATTCCAATCCAATTTTAGCCATTAATTATGAGCTTTGACTGTTGAATTCTCAATTCTAATTCTGAAATTACTATTAGTTCTTCAGTGCCGCCACGACTTTTTCTGCGGCGTCTTGCAAACCGGAAGCGACTGTGAAATTGTGCCCGGAATTTCTCAAAAGGTCCGCCCCTTCCTTCGCGTTCGTGCCTTCAAGCCGCACCACGACCGGAAGGAAAACCGAAACGCGTTTCACGGCTTCGATAACGCCCTGGGCCACTCGGTCGCATCGCACAATGCCGCCGAAAATATTTATCAGGATTGCTCTCACGTTCGGATCGGAGAGAATGATTCTGAAGCCGTCCGAAACGGCTTCGACGCTCGCTCCGCCGCCGACATCGAGGAAGTTTGCGGGCTCGCCGCCGGTGAGCTTGATGATGTCCATCGTCGCCATCGCAAGCCCAGCGCCGTTCACCATGCAACCGACATTCCCGTCAAGCTTGACGTAATTCAGGTGGGATTTCGACGCCTCAACTTCCAAAGGAGACTCCTCGTCGAAATCTCGCAACTCGACGATTTCCGGATGGCGATAGAGAGCGTTGTCGTCAAAATTCATCTTGGCATCGAGCGCCATGACAAGGCCTTCCTTTGTCAGTACCAGAGGATTGATTTCAGCAAGGCTCGCATCTGTTGCTTCATAAGCTTTGTACAGAGCGGTCAGAAATTCCACGCCATTTCTGAACGCATCGCCTTCGAGCCCGAGTCCAAACGCAAGCTTCTTTACCTGGAACGGCATCAACCCGAGCCCGGGGTCGATCGTCTCCTTCAATATTCTCTCTGGAGATTCTGCAGCAACCTTTTCTATTTCGACTCCCCCCTCGGTCGAAACCATGAAAACGTTTTTTGATGTCGATCTATCGAGAACTATTCCGACATAAAGCTCCTTCGCAATGTTGATTCTCTGTTCAATCAGAAGGCGCTTCACAACTTTCCCTTCGGGGCCAGTCTGATGAGTGACCAGAGTCATTCCAAGCATTTGCGAGGCAAGCGTTCTGACTTCATCAACACTCTTCGCGATCTTGACGCCGCCGCCTTTCCCGCGGCCGCCGGCGTGAATCTGCGTCTTGACAACCCAGACTGCCCCGCCGATCTCGACCGCAGCCCTGACGGCTTCATCGACATTGAATGCCACTTTCCCTTTCGGGACAGCCACATTGAATTTCTTCAGTATGTTTTTTGACTGATATTCGTGGATTTTCATATAGAAAATTCGGATTATGTCTGAAGCAATATATTAAATGGTGGGTTGTGACTCAAGAAATGAGGTCGAAAACTTCAGAGCTATATCCAAACATCATTCGGGGCTGTTTGATCTCCTCCGGCATCGCCGGTGTTTACAGTACCGGCCCGTTCGACTAGCAGCATCTCGCATTCTTTTTCCGCAAATGGCTTGTGTTCAACGCCCTTCGGAACGACAAACAACTCACCTTCTTGCAAAGTGACTTCACCGTCTCTGAAATCTATCCGCAGTTCACCTTCGACAACCATGAACACTTCACCGGTATATTTGCGGGCATGCCAGGTAAAATCCCCTCTGACACGCACCAGCTTAATATGATGATCGTTCAACTGAGCAATAATCTTCGGTGCCCATTGGTCCGAGAACTTGTTGAATTTCTCCTCCGAGTTTATAGCTTTGGATTCCATAGCACAATCCTTAAATCAACTCAACTATCTTTCAGCTCCCGCCGCACCTTTCCGATTTCTATCTGCCCAGTATGCCCACGCGATTATCAGCCACTGAGACATGCCAACGATTCCAAGTGCCTTTACAGATGGCGGAGGTGGGCCCATGAGGTTCATTACATAAGCAAAGGATAGGAAAACCATCAAGCTCCAGAAGACGACGCTTCCCCGCAAGTTCTTCGCCTTCGTGGACTTAAGGTATAGAAATATCCCCACAATAAATATCAGCCCTTCCAGTATGATTGCCCGGATCGTCGAGTTCCATAATGCCATTCCAACCCTTATGTCGCTTCCCGGAAACAATTGCAGATCGGGTACATGCACAATGAAATCCAAAACCCAATGACTGAACACAAGCGCGCCGAGAAGAATCGATACCCTGAATTTTTTTCTAATTAGAAAATAAACAATCCCGAACACGAGCGACCAGATTATTGCCGCCGCTAAGCTGTGGGAATATGGGTATGATGTAAACTGCAGTGTTAAGAACCTCTTTGCCACAGGGTCTATCTCGACATGTTCTAAGCCTGTAAGTAAGAAAACAGGCCAAAGAATGTCGAGAAATTGCGCCGCCATGAAAAGTGTCCCGAGCGATGGTCTGCTATCGACTTTCTTGCCTGCCATTGCAACACCATAATGTCCGATAAACATCCTATGCAACCTCCATCTAAATACTTAAACTAGATCGCTGCAATTTAGGAAATCGCGGCTTGTGACTCAAGAAAAGCCACAATTAGAAAAGTGAGCTCCATGATCTAGCGCCTTTGTGCTCTATTCTAATAAAATCTTGATTCTCAACGGCCAAGGACATATTTTGGGTTTCAATGGCATTTCCATCTAAGAAGTTGTGAGTTTTCTATACCTTGAACGGAGGTCAAATGAAAGATACAATCAACACTCTCGGATCAATTACTTCAACCAGGGCAAACGCCTTCGACCAAGCAAAAGGCATTGTCCTGTTCACTGCACTCATCGCAGTCGGCGCAAAAATATATATTCCTCATGAACCTGTTCCGTTCACGCTTCAAACACTCTTTGTAGTTCTCACGGGCGCATTTCTCGGCTGGCGGAACGGCATGATCAGCGTTCTGACATACCTCGCACTTGGTGCAGCGGGAGTTCCAGTCTTTGCCGGGCCAACGGCCGGACCCTCCATACTCATCGGTACGACGGCCGGATATCTTTTCGGTTTCGTCCTTGCTGCCGGCATCGTTGGTGCAATCATGAAAGCTAACGGTTCGCTTTTATGGACTACGCTATCGATGTTCATTGGTTTCCTGATAATATTTGCTTGTGGAACATTTTACCTGAATGTGGTCTTCATCCATGATTGGACCATCACCATGACACAAGGGATCATGATCTTTTCTTACTGGGATCTGATCAAGCTTGCTGCCGCTATTGGGATCTACCGGGCCTACGCCGTGAAATCGCAACACGCAAATTGACCCCGGACTCGATGGATCCGTCTTCACTGCCTATTCCATTCGGACCAAACTGGAGGAGTAATGGCTAATCCACTCTTCGCTACAAAATCTCTTGAAACACTGAATCAGGAAGCCGCCGACACCGAACATGGTTTACGTCGAACGCTTGGCCCACTTAATCTGACAACTCTGGGTATCGGCGCGATAATAGGTGCCGGCATATTTGTCCTTACCGGCCAGGCAGCTGCCCAGTATGCTGGTCCTGCTATCGTTCTGTCCTTTATAGTGTCCGGGCTCGGATGCGCTTTTGCGGGCCTCTGTTATGCAGAGTTTGCATCCATGATACCGATTGCGGGAAGTGCTTACACCTACGCCTATGCGACTCTCGGTGAATTTCTTGCATGGATCATTGGCTGGGACTTGATACTTGAATATCTTTTCGGAGCCTCCACAGTCGCTGTCGGATGGTCAGGATATGTGGTGAGCTTTTTCAAGGACTTCGGGGTAAACATTCCCGCTTACCTGTCCAGCGCGCCGGTCAACTACAGTCCCGACGCTGGATGGCAGATGACTGGCGCTTTTTTGAACCTCCCCGCAATGTTTATCATAGCCTTGATAACTACTCTTCTTGTCATCGGAATAAGAGAATCAGCCGGTTTCAACAACATCATAGTTATTGTGAAAGTCGCAGTCATTCTCCTTTTCGTCGGCTTCGGAATCGCTTACATTCATCATGAGAACTGGGTCCCTTTCATTCCGCCGAACAAAGGAAGCTTCGGTGAATTTGGCTGGAGCGGAATTCTCCGCGGTGCAGGGGTAATTTTCTTTGCCTACATCGGGTTCGACGCGGTGTCCACAACAGCCCAGGAGGCAAAGAATCCGCAGAAAGATATGCCCGTCGGTATCATGGGATCGCTGGGAATTTCGACCATCCTCTATATCGTAGTCGCGCTCGTCCTGACAGGCATAGTGAGTTATAAAGAGCTTCTGGTGCCGGATCCTATCGCAGTCGGAATCGATGCGGCCGGTCAGGGTTTGTTTTGGCTGAGGCCTCTTGTGAAGATCGGTGCAATTGCCGGGTTGAGCTCGGTAGTTCTCGTGATGCTTCTCGGGCAGCCAAGAGTTTTCTATAGCATGGCGAAGGATGGTCTTCTTCCTCCTAAATTTGCAGCGGTTCATCACAAATTCAGGACCCCCTATATCACGACAATTCTAACAGGGACTGTGGCAATGATAGTTGCTGGCCTTTTTCCAATCGGTATCCTGGGTCAACTTGTTTCAATAGGTACTTTGCTGGCATTCGTGATAGTCTCACTCGGTGTCCTTGTGTTGCGATACACGAGGCCGGATGCCCATCGTCCGTTCAAGACACCATGGGTACCAGTCGTGCCAATTCTCGGCGCTTTGCTCTCCGGGGCTCAGATGGCCGGATTACCACGGGATACATGGTACAGACTCATACTCTGGATGCTGATCGGCTTTGCTATCTATTTCACATACAGTCGAAGGCACAGCAAGGTCAGAATTACAAACCAGAACAACGGCTGAAATATTTCTTCCGGCGCCGTAACAATGCAACAAGCCTAATTCTCTGATGACACGGCTGAATCTTATTAAAGTCAACCCGTGCTCCATAATAAGTCAAAAGGGAGGAGTAATCGTATGAGTGTTGATTTTGAATCACCTCGGCCTGGGGAAGAGATTCAATTCAAGCGAGAGCTCAAGCTCCTCGACTCAACCATGATTGTCGTCGGTTCGATGGTCGGGTCCGGAATCTTTATCGTCAGCGCCGATATTGCACGGACGGTGGGCTCGCCCGGCTACTTGCTTCTAGTCTGGCTGATCACGGGGGCCGTGACCGTCATTGCGGCTTTGAGCTACGGTGAGCTTGCCGGCATGATGCCGCATGTCGGTGGGCAATACGCTTACCTGCGCGAAGCATACAATCCGCTGATTGGTTTTCTTTATGGATGGACGCTTTTTCTTGTGATTCAGACCGGCACGATTGCTGCCGTTGCAGTCGCATTTGCAAAATTCACTGCGGTGCTTGTTCCATGGTTCAGCGAGTCGAACATACTTTTCACGATCTTTGGTTTGAGAATTTCAGCGGCACAAGTCCTCGCAATAGCCAGTGTCGCATTCCTGACCTATGTCAACACCCAAGGAGTTCGCGAGGGAAAAATCGTGCAAAATATTTTCACAATCACGAAAATTCTTGCGCTTGTCGGCCTGATTCTCCTCGGAATAACCATCGGGAGAAACGCAATAGCCATCTCAGCAAATTTCTCCGGGTTCTGGCGAGCGAGCTGGACTCACCTCGAAGGCGGAAAGGTCGTCATGATCGAATCCTTGTCGGGAATGATGCTCGCCGCGGCAATTGGAGTCGCAATGGTAGGCTCGCTTTTTTCAAGCGACGCATGGAATAACATCACATTCACCGCGGGTGAAGTCGAAAATCCAAAGCGAAACATACCGCTGAGCCTTGCGCTTGGGACACTGACCGTCACCATTCTTTATCTTCTCGCAAACCTTTCCTACATCTTGATGCTTCCCGTAATCGGAAACCCAGCGGGCAACGACGTGGCCAGCCGGGGAATTCAATTTGCGGCAGACGACCGAGTTGCAACTGCAGGAGCAGCTATGATATTCGGCGCCCCTGCCGCGATCATAATGGCAATACTAATAATGATCTCAACTTTCGGATGTAACAATGGGTTGATACTGGCGGGGGCACGCGTTTATTACGCCATGGCAAAAGACAAGGTGTTTTTCCAGGGTGCTGGCAAGTTGAATAACCGGGCGGTTCCAGGCGCTGCTTTGATGGTACAGGGAATCTGGGCAAGTTTATTGTGCTTGTCGGGAACATACGGCAATTTATTGGACTACGTGATATTCGCCGTCTTAATATTCTACATTATGACCATCGCCGGCATTTTTATCCTGAGGAAAAAGAGGCCCGATGCCGAACGACCATACAAGGCATTCGGATATCCTGTCGTGCCTGGACTTTACATTTTGGCCGCCACAGCAATTTCTATCGATCTCCTTATCTTCAAGCCGCGATACACCTGGCCTGGGATGATAATCGTTTTGGTGGGAATTCCGGTTTACTTCGTCTGGAGGAAATTCGGAACGCAGAAGAGCGAGAAGGAAATCAATGCCAGGACTTAGAGTTTTTTTAAGCTACCATTCTTCCGACAAATCTCTTGCCGGAGAAATAAAACACCATTTGAACGGTTACGGATTGGATGCCTTCCTAGCGCACGAGGACATTCAACCGACAGAAAAGTGGCAGACCCGCATTCTCGCCGAACTTAAGAGAACGGATGTTTTCCTTCCGCTTCTCACGGAAAATTTTTAACTTCAAAGTGGACATCTCAGGAATGCGGTGTCGCAGTTGCCAGAGGCACTTTCATTGTCTCGCCTAAGGTGTCGATTGATCCGTTCGGTTTTCTATCGAAGTACCAGGCATTCAATTTCAAGATTGAGAACGTCGCCCGCTCCTGTTCAGGAATAGCAAAGGTCATGCACAAGAATCGGAAACTCCAAAAGAGGTTTTTGGATGGTCTAATCACATCAGTTGGCCGAAGCGATAGCTTCGAGGAGGCAAAAGAGCGCACTTCGTTGTTAAACGAATTCGACGGCTACAACAGGCGGCAGGTGAATGATGTCTTACACATAGCGATCGACAATCTCCAGATACACAGATCTTTCGGGGCACGCAGGCAACTTGAGTTTTTTCTGAAGAAATACAAGCCTGATGAAGCTCTGACAAGAGCATTCAGAAAACTTATTGCTAATAACTGATCAATGAGCGAATTGGAATGTCGCAAGTGCGGCAAGGAACCATATTCTATTGTAGCAGTCCATGGCGGGCCTGGCACACCCGGCGGAATGGCTTACGTCGCGAAGAAGTTGTCGGACAGGTGCGGGGTCATCGAGCCGTTCCAGACTTCACTGACAATTCGCGGGCAAATCGAAGAATTACATTCAATAATAAATGAGAACTGTGATCTGCCTGTTGTCATGATCGGACACTCATGGGGAGCGTGGCTAGCTTTCATGCTCGCGGCAGAAATTCCAGACGAGCTAAGCAAGTTGATTCTCGTCGGAGCTGGCCCATTTGAAAGCGGTTCGGACATTACCAAAACAAGATTGAGCCGCCTGAACAATGCTGAACAAGATGAGGCGTTGAGCATAATGAGCCTTGTTAATACTCCGTCAAGTGAGGTACCGGATCTGCAGACATTCCGAAGATTCGGAGAACTGATGTCGAAGGCAGACTCGTTTGATCCACTTGATATTGGGGACAACGGTCTTGATTTCCAACCGGAAATTTATCGGTCGATTTGGCCTGAAGCTGAAAAGCTCAGAAAGGATGGTACTCTTCTCAGACTCGGAGAAAAAATCCACTGCCCAGTGACAGCGATCCACGGAGATTACGATCCACATCCCGCAGTGGGAGTAGAAGGACCCCTGAGAAAGGTTTTGGAGGATTTCAATTTCGTTTTGCTCAAGGATTGTGGCCATTATCCGTGGAAAGAAAAGAAGGCAAGCGAGAAGTTTTTTGAAGTTCTATACAAAGAAACATTCTTAATTCCCGCCTCCAACGAAAGATCAAACCCGGGGGTCATAAGAATCCCAAAGCGGATTTGATCTATTTCATTTATATTATGACAAAAGAAAAATGCATCATCTGACTAACATACTTCAGTCCGCAATCTCCCGCGGCGGACACAATGCCGTCGTCATCAAGATCGGCACTAACTTGCTTGCAGATAAGGATTATGGCATTAACGCCGACAGGATCGGTGCCATCGCCAAGAGCGTGTCGTACCTCAGGTCGCTTGGCAAGAATATTGCGGTTGTCAGCTCCGGTGCGATAGGTGCGGGCGTTGCAGCAATGAGACTTTCCGAACGGCCAAAAACGATCCCGGAGAATCAAGCAACCGCAGCAATCGGCCAGCCTTTACTCATGGAAGCGTATGAGAATGCTTTCCGAAAGCAGTGTCTTCTGATCGCACAAATCCTTTTAACCAAAGACGACTTCGTAAACCGCAGCAGGTACGTGAATGTCAAAAACACGTTCGCCGCGCTTTTCGACAAAGGCGTCATTCCAATCATCAACGAGAACGACACCGTTGCCATCGAAGAATTGAAGTTCGGGGACAACGACAATCTTTCGGCGATGGTTGCAACGCTCATCGAGGCAGACATTCTGATTATCCTGAGCGACGTTGACGGACTGTATTCCGATAACCCGGTACATAATCCCGGCGCTGAGTTGATCAGGATTGTCGAGAAGATTACACCGCAAATCGAGAAGTGCGCAAGGAAAAGCAAAAGCGAGCTTAGCACAGGTGGGATGGTGACAAAGATTCAGGCGGCGCAGCGCTGTGTCAAAGCAGGAATCGCGATGGTCATTGCAAACGGCAGGAATCCTCAAGCGATCGATGAAATATTTTCCGGTGATTTTCGCGGAACGGTTTTCCTCCCCGTGGAGAAGAAACTTCCAATGCGAAAACAATGGATCGGATTTGTTTCGCATACGGCAGGGGTTGTCGTGATTGACGACGGCGCAAAGGACGCTCTCCTCAAGAAACACAAAAGTCTGCTTCCTTCCGGCATCCTTGAAGTGCTCGGTGAATTTAATGCGCAAGAAATCATATCTATTCTAGATGTCGGCGGAAATGAGATAGGAAGAGGAATTTCGTCTTACTCTTCGGCGGAAATTGGCAAAATCAGGGGAAAAAAGAGTCCGGACATAGAAATGCTCCTTAAGCGGAAAGCCCCAGCCGAAGTGGTGCATCGGAACAATCTTGCAGTGATGGACGCGGCAGACTAGAGAAGAAATGGAATGATGGAACAAACAAAGATGACGATAGTAGAAGGTAAAGCGAGGTCGGTGAAGCGAGCCAGCGGCGTCCTATACAATGCGACAACAGCGAAGAAGAATTCCCTATTGAAGGCAACGGCATTACAACTTGAACGAGAAACAAATGCAATCTGCGAAATAAATCGAAGGGATTTAGCCGCGGCTGAGAAGATCGGCATATCGAAGGTTCTCCTTGACCGGCTAACTCTCGATGAAAGACGAATCGCGCAGATGATTGCAGGTGTCAAAGATGTCATTGCACTTCCCGATCCGGTCGGCAAAGTGCTGGAGCGGACAAAGCGTCCGAACGGACTCATGATTGAGAAAGTGCGCGTCCCGCTCGGCGCGGTCGGAATCATTTATGAAGCCCGCCCGAACGTTACGGTCGATGCTGCCGCGCTTTGTCTGAAAGCTGGAAATGCTGTCCTTCTTCGAGGCGGCTCCGAGGCAATCCGGACTAACAAGAAGCTTGTCGATATTATCAAGAAGGCGTTGAAGATCGTTGGGCTTCCCATTGGCTGCGTCGAATTCATCGACACGACTGACCGCAAGGCAGTTGCAGAGATGCTGAAGCAGGATCGCTACCTTGACATCATCATACCACGCGGCAGCCAGAAACTTATCAAATATATCCAGGAGAATTCGAGCGTCCCCGTCATCGCACATGGCGAGGGAAATTGTCACGTGTTCGTCGACAGCTCCGCCGATCTCAAGAAGGCTGCGGAGATTGTCGTAAACGCTAAAGTGCAACGGCCGTCGGTGTGCAACGCAGCAGAGAAATTGTTGATACACGAAAAGATTGCGAAAGCGTTCCTCCCACGCGTTGCAGAAGAACTCAAGCAGGCAACCGTTGAGATGCGGGGCGACAAAAAGTCGCGCTCGATTGTAAAAAACATTGTGCCAGCGAACGAAGATGATTGGTACCGGGAGTATTTAGACCTCATCATCGGAATAAAAGTCGTAAAGGATCTCGACGAAGCCATCGAGCACATCAACCATTACGGGTCGCATCATTCTGACGCCATCGTCACCGGCAACAAAGAAAACGGCGAGAAGTTTTTGCGGGAAGTGGATTCTGCCGCAGTCTATGTCAACGCATCGACCCGTTTTACGGACGGATTTGAATTCGGTCTTGGTGCAGAAATCGGAATCAGCACACAGAAGCTTCACGCGCGCGGGCCGATGGGGCTCGCGGAACTGACAAGTTCGAAATTTATAATACACGGTAACGGGCAAGTGAGGAAATAATCCATGACACCGATGCCTCCCCGATCGAAGAGACAGGACCAATGGACGAAAACAGGGGTGTTTCAAAAACCGTCTCTAAGGTAGCCATGACCTTCGACCTGACAGATATCATCGCCCTCGTTACGCTGATTCAACTGATATTCTTGACAGTCGTCATCCTGAACTACAGGAAGGGGAGACTCCTGAGCAACCGCCTCCTGGCCGGTTTCATGGCTTCGAACGCGCTTTTGATTGCCCATTGGCTTTTTTCTCATCTTGGATGGATATCACTGGCAAGCTTGACCATAGTACGAAGCGTGGGTGGATCGTCGTACTTCCTCATGATGCCTTTCCTTTATTTATATTTGCGCTCGCTGTGTTACAAAGATTTCCAGTTGAGAGTTGCTCACCTTCTGCATTTGGCACCATTCGTGATCTTTGTAATCTTTTCGTATGCGGCTTACTCATTTAATAGTGCCTCGCCACGTCTTGCTTCGTCATTTTTCCTCAATCAGAACATCACAAGAGTGGAATCCCTGACTCATGAAATCGTCCTTCACCTCCAGATATTCTCATACCTTATAGCATCGTCAGCCGTCCTCATCGGTTATAGAAGGAAATTACGCGAGATTTTTTCGTCTCTCGACAGAATTGACCTTCAGTGGTGCAATATCCTTCTCGCAGGATTCACTTTGATGTGGCTACTCGACCTGCTGAACTGGGGCTTCGGCATGTTCCATTTAATCCATCCTTCGGTCTCATACCGGATGTTTGTCGGTTCGTTACTGGTCAATCTTTCACTTACGCTCATCGTAACTTACAAGGGGCTGGCTCAGTCGGCGAGCTTCTCGGGAATCCAAGGTCTGTCTAAATACTCTTCATCACGACTAAAGATTTCAGATTGCGATCAAATAGCCGGGGAACTCATCGCCATGATGGAAAAAGAGAAAACCTACCTGTCTCCCTCACTCTCGATAGATGACCTTTCTCAAAAACTGAATGTTCCATCGAGAAATCTCTCTCAAATCATTCACACGCACTTTAACAAGAATTTTTACGATTTCATAAACTCCTACCGAATAGAAGAAGTAAAAAAACGAATTCATGACGAGCGCTACCGTCATTTTACGCTGGTCGCCATTGCGTTTGATTCGGGATTCAACTCCAAATCGGTCTTTAATGCGGCATTCAAGAAACACGCTAGC
>Ga0326727_10020059_pt1 | contig 13326 bp, 10 predicted proteins | sample MB2enrmetagenome_FD_207643 | JGI IMG/M metagenome (GOLD analysis project Ga0326727, IMG submission 207643) | Lab enriched peat soil microbial communities from McLean, Ithaca, NY, United States - MB29MY | ecosystem: Environmental > Terrestrial > Soil > Wetlands > Peat | place: USA: New York...
GGTGCTCATCCTGCACGGGCTGTTGCACCTGGCTGGATACGACCACCAGGCCGACGACGGCCAAATGGCGCGCCGCGAGCGGCTCCTGCGCGCCAGGCTGGGATTGCCGCAAGGGTTGATCGAGCGGCCAAAAACGCCGAAGCAGCCGATTTTGAAAGGGCACGGCAGGGTACCCTCTGGGTCCCGTGCCGCAAAGATCCCTTAAGGGAGAACATGTCTGGGTCCTTGCGGGGTCTGAGCCGTTGCAGGACTGCTCGTCTGCACCGATCCTGGAGGAACGCCGAGTATGGGCCACATGCATCTATAGGGGATTCCGGGTTGAACGATCGTTTAAAGTATCTTCTTCCCGAAGGCTGAGCAGGCCAGCTCGACTGCCAGGTCGGCGGTCCGGTTATGCTCGTCGATCACCGGATTCACCTCGACGATCTCGAAGCTCAGCAAGCGCCCGTGGTCGGCCAGAATCTCCATCGCCAGGTGCGCCTCCCGGTAAGTTGCGCCCCCGCGAACCGGCGTGCCGACTCCCGGCGCGTCTTCCGGGTCGATCCAGTCCATGTCCAGCGAGACGTGATAGCCCGCCGTCCCGCGCCCCGCCGCCCGGAGCGCCTCTTCCATCACCGATCGCATTCCCCGCTCGTCGATGTCGCGCATGGTATACACTTCGGCCACTCCCGCCCGGCGGATATTCTCCCGTTCCGCGGAGTCGATGTCCCGGACCCCGATCAGAACCGTATTCTCCGGGGCCATCTTGGGCGCAAAGCCGTAAATCTTCCCCAGCAGCTCCGGCCCCAGGCCCAGCAGCGCCGCCAGCGGCATCCCATGCACATTTCCCGACGGCGAGGTCCGCGGCGTGTTGATGTCCGGGTGGGCATCGATCCAAATCACGCCAATCTTCTCGCCCTTGCGCCGGTAGAACTCCGCCACTCCCGACACCGACCCGGCCGCCAGGGAGTGATCTCCGCCCAGCAACAGCGGCGTCATTCCCTCTTCCAGCGTCTTGACGACCGCTTCGGCGGTGCGCGCGCAGGTCTCGGCTATTTCGGTCAGATAGCGGGCGCTGGCGTCCCCCGAGGCCTGGGTCTCGGCAAGCTCGACGCGGATGTTGCCTGCGTCGGTCACCTGATGGCCCAACGCCTCGAGCCGCGCCTCCAACCCTGCCACCCGCATCGCCGACGGCCCCATGTCCACCCCGCGCCGGCTTGCGCCCATGTCCAGCGGCACGCCGATCACCTTAATCCGCCGCGGCGGATGCGCCTGCGTCCCGCTGTGCTTGACCGGTGAAGCATCCGGGTAATCTTCCGTACTCTTGGGCACCGAAACACCTCCTGCAAGAAAAAACCTGCGCTTTTCAATCCCGCACGCGCACCGCGACAGCTCGGAAGAAACGGCAGGAGCGGCGCTGCACGGCTTGCGGGCCGCGGGTTGCATTCGAGCGGCTCCACCATTCACGTGCCTTTCCCGGCAGTGTGCAAGGCGGCATTTTCTTGAGGAAAATGCCACTGAAGGCCGCCGGTTTCGGGGTACAGCCATTGTTGAACGGCACTAGCCGCGATCCCCGGAGATGCCATTGAACCAGATTCGCACGAGAGTGAGATTAGTACACGCAAATTATTGGGGTAATTGCCGCACTCGTCGGCTTCTCCGCTCTTATCGATCTTACGGTGAGAACCATACGGCTCCGATTGCCGATAGTATCGTGCAGGACCATGCAATCCAACTCAGGATCGTCCGGATTCTACCCCATGAAGCGACTGCTTTCCTGGTTCGCGGTCGTTCTCGGTTGCGCCTCGGCTGCCTGGGCGACGGGTCCCGGCACGCTTACCTCCCTGCGCGCTATTCACCTGCTCACCAATTCTCAAGCCAGCCACGAGCTTCCCGTCCAATTCGAAGCGACAATTACCTACTTCCGGGACTATGAAAGGACCATGTTCGTCCAGGACGGCGACGTGGCGATCTATGTGCAGGCCACGACCCATGCCAGTCTCATTGCCGGCGATCGGATTCTCATCAAAGGAACCACCCGCGACAGCTTCCACCCCTATGTCCAGAGCGGGGATTTTACGCTTCTGCGCCACGGGGGCCTGCCCCAGCCCGCACAGGCCAGTTACCGCGAGTTGATCCGCGCCCAGCACGATTGCAAGCTGGTGACCGTCCGCGCCTTTGTGCAGACCGCCGACATCCTGTTGAGCTCGAATAGACGCAACACCGGATTGCAGATGCTCGCCGAGGGTGGACCTGTTGACGCGGTTATAGATAGCGACAATCCCGCTGCTCTCAAAGACCTGCTGGACGCCGAGGTTGAGATCACCGGCGTGGCCTCGGGAAAATTCGACGGCAAGATGCAGCAGACCGGCATCCTGCTGCACGTGACCTCGCTCGACAACGTCAAGATTCTCAAGCGCGCGGTTGCCAATCCGTGGTCCCTCCCGGTCACTCCAATGGACGAGATCCTGCACGGCTTTTATGCCAGGAATCTCACCCCGAGAATCCGCGTCCAGGGAACTATCACCTACTACCAGCCCGGGTCGGCCGTGGTTCTGCAAAACGGCGCCAAGAGCCTTTGGATCGCGGCCCAGGCCCACAATCCCATGGCCATCGGCGACTTGGCGGACGCGACAGGCTTTCCCGATGTCCATGACGGATTCCTGACATTGACTGGCGGGGAGATCCAGGACCTGCAGGTGTTGGCGCCCGTCCAGCCAGTGGCCGCAAACTGGCGGCAACTGGCATCCAGCGTCCACATATTCGATCTGGTTTCCATTGAAGGGAAAGTCGTGATGGAGGCGCGCGAGGCCTCCCAGGATGAATACGTCCTGGTCTCCGGCGGGAACCTGTTCTCCGCCATCTACCGGCACCCTCCCTCAATAGCCCCGGTTCCAATTCCGCTTCCTCCCATGAAGGAGGTTCCGCTGGGCTCCAGGGTCAGGGTGACCGGCATCTGTGCCCTGGAGAGCGCAGTTCCCTTCGATCGCGATGTCCCGTTCAGTATTCTGCTCCGTACCTCGAACGATGTAGCGGTTGTCGCCAGGCCGTCGCTCTTGACCATCCGCAACCTCATCCTTATCGTGGGCGTACTGCTGTGCGTGGTGATTGCCGCGGGCGCCTGGGGATGGACCCTGAAATCGAAGGTGCATGGCCAGACGGTGGCGCTGGCTACCCGCATCGAGGCCGAAGCCGCATCGGAGAGGCGCAACGCCCAGTTGGAACAATGGCGAAGCCGCATCCTTGAGGACATCAACGGTTCGCGGCCCCTGGCTGAGGTCATCGAAGAGATCACAGCCCTGGTCTCATTCAGATTGGATGCGGCGCCTTGCTGGTGCGAGATCGCCGATGGAGCGCGGCTGGGAGGCTACCCGACCGACGCAGACATCCTCCGTCGGGTCAGCGAACCGATTCCCGCCCGCGCCGGCCCGCCGCTGGGCGCGCTCCTGGCCGGATTCGATCCGGATAGTCAGCCCGGCTCGAATGAAAGCGAGGCGCTCATTGTGGGCGCGCGTTTGGCTACCCTGGCCATCGAGACCCGCAAGCTCTACTCCGATCTTCTCCACCGCTCGGAGTTCGACCTGCTCACCGACATCCACAACCGTTTCTCGCTGGACAGCCATCTGGAGGCGCGCATCGCCCAGGCGCGCGAGAAGGCATCGATTTTCGGACTGATCTACGTGGACCTGGACGATTTCAAGCAGGTGAACGACCGCTACGGCCACCGTATCGGCGACCTGTTTCTGCAGGAGGCGGCTGTGCGCATGAAGCGCCAACTGCGCTCCGTCGATACACTGGCACGTGTGGGCGGCGACGAATTCGCGGTCCTGGTTCCGGAGGTGCGCAACCGCGCCAAAGTGGAGGAGATCGCGCTGCGGCTGGAGCGCTGCTTCGAGGAACCATTTGCCATGGAAGGGGTTGTGCTGCGCGGCTCGGCAAGCGTGGGGATCGCCCTCTATCCGGAGGATGGAACCAGCAGAGACAGCATGTTGAGCGCCGCCGACGCCGCTATGTACCTGGCCAAGCACAGGCACCAGCAGATTGCCTAGAGCCTGCTAACACTACCAGGACGGTGGCCATGCTTGGTTGTCGGCCTAGGCGGTAGACCTGCCACAGCGGTCGGGCTCGGCCTCATCTCCTCCCCACGGGCGAGGACCTATCCGTGGGGGCCCCGGTTCTCCACCCCGGTTCTGGCCGGATTTTTGCTCGCAGCGCCACCCGCCCCGGTAGGGTTAACAGGCGGAACTGCCCGCGCCCGCCCGCACCCTGCCGAGAGTACGTCCCGGCTGTTGCTGCAACCGCCGCTGCCACCAGTAAAAATGGCTCACGGTCCCCTTCCGTTGCCGACAAAACTCGCGGATCGACATCCCACTCCGCGCCGCCTCATGAATCACTTTCCACCAATCCCGCGCCTTGTCCGGGTCCGGCCTTGTCCCCATAGTCATCCTCCGCCGTCACCTACCGCAGGTGCGCACACTGCCGCGCACATTGCCGACTCGCCGAGTATCACTTGCCCCTATCTCAGGTGGAAGATGGGATTACCGGACGGGTACCTTCAAGAGTCATTCTGCCCACTTCTTTTGTTGCAGACATTCATACGTTGCCGCAACGCCGGATAACCCTAACGAACTGCTGCACTACGCAGTTCATCGAAACCTCTCCACCTACAAACCCCGAGGCGGACGCGCAAGAGCCAAGTCTCCGCGCTCCGGTAGCGATCTCGTCGAACGGGATCAGTTGCGAGAATCGCCGGAGGCCTTCGCGGCTCCGCCAAATGCGTTCAGCAGAGCGAACAATGCGCCGGAGAGCCGTTCCTGTGTTACCGACTCAGGCAAGGGGATGGACAGAACCGGGCGGTTGGTCCGAGCATCGCGTGCGAACAGACCTGCCAACGGCTGATCCGCCCGGCTGGCGGGCGCAGCAGCGGAGCCCCCGGCCCCATGGCCGGATGCAATCGCCTCGATGAATCTGAGCCCGGCCTCGATGAACGATGCCGCCGCTGTCTCGATGCCGCTGCGCTCCGATGCAGTTCCGGCCGCGTTTGGTCCGGCGATGGCCGCTGACACCGCCGTGCCCGTCAGAGCAGGCGCAGGTTCCCGCACACCGACGGCCGCCTGCAGGGGTACGAGTGGAACGGCCGGAGTCCCGTCGATCACCGGCTTCGGCCTGGCCGGCTGGTTCGCGAAGATCTCCTTTACGGCTTGGAAAACCGTCTTGCGGCCCAGCTTGGCGAAACTTACCTCGCCCGTGGGAGAATCGAATACTCCCGTGAACAGCGACTTCTTCAGGCTCAGCGTCTCCCACACACGCTCCTCGATGCTCTCGGAGGTCAGCATGTGAACGACATGCACCGGGCGCGACTGGCCCAGGCGGTGCACGCGTCCTATGCGCTGCTCCAGCCGGGCCGGATTCCACGGGGGCTCGAAGTTTACCACCACGGAAGCGGCCTGCAGGTTGAGCCCAACACCTCCCGCGTCGGTGGAAAGGAAGACCTTGCATTCCGGATCGTTGCGGAACTTCTCGATCAGGGCCCCGCGCTTGCGGGAGGGAACTCCGCCATGGAGCGACACAAATCCAATTCCCAGCTTGCGCAGCTCCTCGCCCGCCAAGAACGTCATCCGCTCATACTCGCTGAACACCACCACCTTGCGATTCTCCTCGATGGCAAGTTCGGTGAGAATCTCGCGAAACTCCTGGAGCTTGGGCGAATGGTGGGTCTGCTTATCGAAAAGAAAGGTCGAGTTGCACAACATGCGCATGTTCTGGATGCAGCATAGAATCCGCTTCTGATCGATCTCCGAAAGCCAGCCTTGCCGCTCCCATTTGCGCATCAGCGCCGCCAGGATATCGCTCTGCTCGTAGTAGGACCCTGCCTGCTCGCTGGTTAGCGGCACGCGAAAAACCTGGTCGGTTCGTTCCGGCAACTCCTTCAACACTTCTTGACGCGTACGCCGAAGCAGAATGGGAGCCAACTGCCGGTGAATGGTTTCCAGACCGCGATAGCCTTGCAGGCGGCCATGCTCGTCTACCACGCGGTGTTCATGCACGAAGCGGAAGGCGGGGCCCAGCCTGCGCCCGTCAACGAACTCGACAACCGAAAAGAGCTCTTCCAGCTTGTTTTCGAGCGGCGTTCCTGTAAGGACAAACGCGTAGCGGCTCTTCAGTTGCTTGATAGTGCGCGCGGTTGCCGTGGTCCAATTGCGGATTCGTTGCGCCTCGTCCAGAATGATCAGGTCCGGCTTCAGCTCGTGCATATAATGGATGTCCTTGAGCACAAGTTCATAGCTGGTCAGATTGAAGAATGTGGGGGAGCCGTAGAGGTTCCGGCGCCGCGGCAACAGCCCATCAATCACCTGCGCCGAACGATCTGTAAACTTCTCGATTTCAGTCTTCCACTGGTATTTGACCGAGGCGGGCGCAATCACCAGCACTCTTTCGATTCCCTTCTGCCGGCGCAGAAGCTCGGCCGCGGCCAGCGCCTGCACTGTCTTGCCCAGACCCATGTCGTCGGCCAGAACCACGCGGCCCCGGCAAGCCGCGAAGACAGCGCCTCTGGCCTGGTAGGGCAGAAGCTTTGCTTTCAGGACGCCCGCCACAGGGTCCTGGCCGCGCTTGAGCTTCGCCAGCAGCTTGCGCTCCAATTCCAGGCCATCGCTCAACTCGTTCTCCCGGTCGATGTAATCCAGAACGTCGCTATAGATAACCGCTTGGCCGTCCGCCTTGCGAAGGGCTTCCAGCACTTCGGCGAATCGTCCGTAATCCTGAGGCCGCAACAGGCCGTCGCCGTCAAAATACTGCTCGGCGATCAATCGCAAGGCGGGCGAGACCGAGACCGGCATGCGCAGCCGCACTTCGATCGAGTTTCCGTACTGAAGCGAAATGGAAGCGCGCGTGCGCTTGTACTCCGCGGTCTCCAACTTCCTTTTCTGGCGATGCCGTAACCTGAGCAGTATTGCTTCGATATGCTTGCAGGTTCCCAGCGTGTTGACCGCGAAATCGGGACAGGAGCAATAATTCTCGAACAGCCCGGAGCCGCGAACTGCGACCCGATAGGTTTTTCCGCTGGCAGACTTCAAGGTGTAATCCCCGAAGAGACCGCCTTCGGGCCGTTGCAAGATCTTGAGTGGCGTTGCTTTGGCTCTGTCCTGGCGTTCGGCAATCTGCTGTTCGACTAGCATGAAGACTCCTCTCTGTAATGAAGCGTACAGCTTGACCGGGCGGCGCGGCCAATCGACCAGGCATCGGATCGGCCGGCAACCGGCATGCGAAGCCAAGGCGCAACGGCCTTACTCTCGCCACCTCGCCAGAGTCTCTTCGGCCCTGTCTGCGATCCGCTCGCGGGCGGCAACGCGATCCACTCCGTTCGCCAAGAGGTCGGCGGGAAGCGGGTTTGGGGTGGGATGGGGTTCGGTGGGCGATAAAGGCTGTGCGCAAAGCCGACGTTTTGCAGATTGAAATCGGCGAACGCTTGCCGACATGGCTGGACCGATTCCGCCCCACCGGACCTAGTTTCCCTCTGGGCTGGCCCCGACCGCATTGTCCCGTCGAGGAACTGTCGGGGAACGCTCTGCACACAACGCATCTAATCGGCGCACGGGCCGCGGCGGCTTGGCATCACTTCTTCGCCCTGTTGGCGAGGTACTTTGGGGTGGATACGGATATGCCCCATTGCGCTCCCAGCTTTTGCATAGTCGGGAAGTCGATGCTGTAGAAATACAGGAAATCGGCGACGAGGTCCCTAATGACCGAATCCGCAAAATCATTCTTTGCCACGCGGGCCTCGAGTTTGCCAAGCTCTCTCTCGGGAATCCTTTCAAAGTGATCCAGCTTGATCGCAGCATCGATTATCTGTACGGACAGTTCATTGTTCTCCTCAATAATCTTGCGGTAGGTATTTGTCAGATCGCTATGTCCCACTGCGTACGAAACCCTCTTGACAGCGCCAAACGCAGCCACAGTGCCGAGCCAAGAAATCGCGTCGTCCGTCTTGGTAGCAAGTTCCTGCTTGTCGGTGATCCCACTCCTCTCCGTTATCAGCCCGCCGATGTACTGGCGCATCCGATCGATATCCGAGGTAGCGATTGAAAGGATCGCATAGAGAGTGCGCATCCCGAGGGCGTAGCACTCTTTCGTGATGCTCAATTTGAGCGGTCCTTCGAGGGACCCAGTAAAGTTTCGCAAGATCTGACCAAGAATCTGCAGGGTCTTGAAGGCAATGGTGATCTTGATGATCTCCTGCAATTCGTCATCGTATCGAACCTCATAGTCTTCTGTAGCGCGATCTAGCGCAGATTCCCCGGCCGCGTCTCGCCTCCTGTTGTAGTCATCCTGATGGCTGCTTGTGTTTCCACATTCTAGCTCTAAAGGCGGAGGCTTCGTCGCAGAAAGCCGATTCAGAAACTCGACATCCCCCTGCATGTCGCATCCTTTGTAGTTGTTGTAAATCCTGGCGGCCTCAGTAACGATATGCTCTATGAGATCCTGGTCCTTTGTTAGGTAGACGTAAAAAATCAATACATTCGCGTTGGTCTCTCCGTAAATGTGGTCCGCCAACTCGTATAGCTCCCGTCGCAAACCCGAGGCATGATCTTGAAAATACTTAGCCACCGAGTAATAGAAAATATACGGATACTTGAAGCGGAAGGACCCATTATACTCAACGAGAATCTCCGCGTTTAAGAGGTCCGCGACCATCTTAGAAAAATCTCTGACCATGTCGTATCGCTCACAATAGGCCTCATGCTCCCTGCGCAGGTCCTCCTCTGTTGGCACAGGATGCCTGGCCGCGAACATCGCGTAGCCGATTCCGGAAATGTAGGTGATCTTTTCATCGACATCCTTGGGGTTCACCCCTGCAAGCGCCAGCTTTAACAGGGCTTCGTATAAATAGCCGTACGCTCCGCTCGCGGTAATCGTTGTCTCCTTATTCTCCATCATCTGGAGCAGCGTGAGAATAGTCACGGGAAAGTGGGGTAAGACATTTTTCCCCATTAGGGTTGAAATTGTCTTGTCGGTCCGCGCCACGCGCTTATCGATGCCCTCTTGGACCCCCTGATCGTCCTCGCGGCCAAGAGTGAGCCAAGCCCTAATGAGCTTCTGTCTATGGAAGCGACCAAACGCCTTCATCGAACACCGTTCAAACCCGGCGAACGGGTCCGTCTCCGAAGTCTGTGTCATATCCTGAACCCGAATAATATCGGAAGCAAAGACGACGACCGTTCCGAACCTATCCTGGCAGAGCCGGAGAACCCGACGCTGAGCATCCAAGGAGAGCTTGGCCTCTTCAAAATCGTCTATCAGGAGCACCTTGTTCCCGCGCTCCCCCTGTAGGTATGGCTCCGCAAAAGGGCTCGAATACTGCTGAACGATTGCACGAGAAAGCAGATTAACAAGCGCGGCATCCCGACCCGCCCCCTTCAAGTCTCCGCCGGCAAGCAGAAGCGGAGAGAAACCCCGCGCCACAAGATCCTCATAGAGAATCTTGGCGAACGAGGACTTGCCACAGTCCTCCGGCCCGAAAACAAGCACCCTAGGGTGCGCCTCAAGGAACCCGAGGAAGCCGTTCCCTTGTACATTCGAGGAACCGCTGTCTCCCCCCTCAAGAGGACCTTATCCATCTCGATGTGCGTGAGGTCCGGGTAAACATACAAATCCCTCAGTCGAAGGCCGCATTGGGGCGGGACGCACCTGGGGTGCCGGAACCCTGTGCCCATGTCTTGTAACCGCCCGGAGAACTTCTCGTTCAACGTCAGCGGGTTGACCTGCCGCTTTGAGTTTCGATGGAGCGTCCACTCCGCGGAACACGCCTCCGTGAACCGAGAACCTTCCCATTCAAAGATCACCACATCTTGGGAGCGCTGCTCAAAATCCAGGATCAGGACCTGAAACCCATTACCGGAGACCGTTGGATCGTCGAAGGCTGGGGCCTGGAGATAGTCGAGGCTCTGGCCCCTGATGCTCGAGCGGCGGTCGATTCCCGACTCGTGCTCGTGGCCCGTAAGGACCACATCCGCCTCAGCCTCCACGAAACGCTTCAGAAGCCGCTGGTTATCGGCGTTCAACCAATTGTAGGGATGATGGAACAGAGCTACACTCAGATCCGTGCCATGTGGTGTGCTGGAGTGGAACAGCTGCTCAGGCAGATAGAGCTTTGCCTGGATCTCATTCCTCCGGGAGAGCCAAGAAGTGTTGAAGCAGTGGAAAAGGATGGAGCGCGCCCCAACCTGGTAGGCTCGTTGGTAGTAAAGCTTGCTGGGATTCGTCAGTGGCGGCTGCCCGGAAACTAGGGCCTCAAATCGGAAAAAGTCATCCTGGGGCGAGATTATGGTTTCGAAATTGAAGCCAGCAAAGTCAACGCCCTTGCCCAGGTACCGATCAGGCTCTTCCAAAAGATATCCCCGGGTGTCGGTCTCGTTTCGCAGATTGAGGTCATGGTTGCCCGGCACAGCTATGATTTCAACCGGGCAGATTCCTGCCTGGAGAAGCGAGTCCCGTAACCCAAGCAAGAAGCTGGCAGCTTTGTCGTATTCCTCGGGCGCCCCAGTGTTCGCCACGTCGCCGGTGACGACCAAATAGCAGGCTTCCGCTCGCGGAGTTTTCGCGATAACCGCCTGCGTCAGGGGCGTCGCGCGCCTCGCAATGCGGTCCCCTGGGCCGCCAAAGTGAAGATCACTCAACTGTAATAGCAGAATCGCCATACCCGTTGCCTCGCTCGGGGATTTCTAGCTGCGCCGCCCGCGGGTCTGAGACATAGGCCCAGACACGATTCTAGCGCAGGGTCGTGCTTCGGCCGTAAGTACGGGATTTGTCCCGGCAAACGCCGATTGCGCTTTGAGGCATTCTCGGTTGAGGCATCATCGCTTTGGCCTGAACGGAGGGATTCGCAAGGTCGCGGTGAAGGATGGGCCAATTTCCCGTTCACTCGATTCTTAACGCGTGCATGGGGTCCAGGCGCGATGCGCGCGCGGCCGGCAACCACACTGCCGCCAGGGCCACCGCGCTGAGCACCAGCGGCACGGTCAGGAACACCGCCGGGTCCCAGCTCTTAACCCCGAAAAGGGAAGCTGGCGATGAGCCGCGTCAATCCGAAGGCGGCGCCCACGCCGAGCGCCACTCCCACCAGCGCCAGGGTGAAGCCGGGATTGTTCTGAAACACGCGCAACGCATGCCTGAGGCCGGCAAAAAAGTTGTCCAAGAAAACACCTCCGAATGAGGCTGTGCCGGTTCGGATTTCGAGCTTGGCAACAGGCCCTGAGAATCGGCTTTCGACAAGGCAAGTACACGCAACTGTTCTGGCGCCTGTTCCTCGCAAAGAGGGTGCGATATGTGAGAGAGACACGGATTGCGGCAATCGGCGAGCGCGTTCAAAAGCAATTACGCGATGCTTCTTTCAGGGAATGTTGTAGCCGGCAGCGCCGACAATTGCGCTAATGGAGGTGTTGAGGGCCTGCCACTCCTCGAGCAACTGGCCGAACATCTGCTCGCCGTCCGTGGAGAGGCGGTAAAACCGCTTGTTGCGTTTGTCTTCTTCGCGCCATTCGCTGGCCAGCAGCCCCTGCGCTTCCAGACGCCGCAGCAGCGGATAGAGCGTGCTTTGGTCGATCTCCAGACCGCGTTCGGCCAGCGCCTTGCGCAGGGTGTAGCCGTAGTACTCGTGGCGAAGCTGGGCCAGCACTGCCAGAGTCAGGCAGCCGCGTCTGAGTTCCAGGCGAAGGTTCTGGAAGAGGTTCTCGGCGAGGGTCATGCTGTGCCTCATACACTGTACAAAATATAGTGTATAATACATACTGTGTAGTGCATAGTGTATGGTGTCGAGTAGTTTTGTGATTCTTCTTCCGTGGAACAATTCATCCCCGCCCGGCGTAAGATGATATGGGCACGGCCAGGCCACATCCCCCCCCCGCTCCGCCCTTTGCCAAGGAGAATCCCATGCGCAGGATCGCCGGCGTTGCCGGCCTCGCTCTCATGTTCTGTCTTGCGGTTGACAACGGTTTTGCCGCTCCGCCCCCCGCCTCCAAGAGCGCCCAGGCCACCATCGTGATCGTGTTCAAGGATGGCCACCGCCAGAGCTTCAACCTGGCCGACATCGCGCGTGTCGAGTTCCCCGCGGGCGCGGCAGCGGCCACCGCCGGGGACACTGCCTCCTCGAATCACCTGTCGCCGTCGCGCGCCCGTTTTCGGGGCAAATGGCAAGTCGGCGATGGCTCGGGAAACGACTTTTATATCATGCTAAAAGAGAATGGCGACGCTTACCGGTCGCTGCGCAGCGTACACGGCAAGTGGGCCTACGTAAACGGCGAGGCGCAAGTCACCTGGGACGATGGCGCCAAGGATGCCATCCGCAAGGTTGGCTCCATCTATGAGAAGTTCGCCTACTCGGCGAGCAAGTCCTTCACCGACGAACCCGACAACGTCGCCAACGCGCGTAACCTCGCCGCGCCTTCCATTTAGAGGCTTGAATTGGTCATTCATGGCCGGAGATTCGTCATTCTGAGCGATCTGAAGCATGTGAAGGAGAAGCGCCTTAAACTGGCAAACGGGAGTGCTTTGCTGGCGCGGCGCTATACTTGAGGTCATGCGCAACCTGTTTTTGACTATCCTGCTGCTATTGAGTCTGGCGGTGTTCTGTCCCCGATCGGGGAGCGCCCAAAGTGCCGCGGTTGGGGCTCCGCCCGCGGAGATTTCGGCAGATCTGGGAACGTGCTCCGCGCTCATCACCGTGACCGGCATCGACTCGAAACCGATTTACGCCGCAAAGATCACGACGCGCATCCGGTACGGCCCATTCGGCATAAAGAGACTCGACCTTGAAGCCTTTACAGACGCCGCGGGGCAAGTCAAGATCACGCATCTGCCCGAGGTTTTGAAGAAGCCTATGTTCATCTACATCGACAAAGACGACAAACGGCAGAGTGTGGAATTCAAGCCCGATGTGAGTTGCCGCGCCACCTTCAACGTGCAATTGAGGTAGAGGAAGCGCCAACCGCGGTTCATTCCGGACTCAAATCCTGAATTCAGGGCTGTACTGGCCTTGGAGTATTGGCGCCAGTTCCGCAGCGTAGTAGTTTTCTTTCCGAGATATTCAAGAGGAAGATACCCTATCGGCGACGAAATTGCCGCGATTGATTAGTTTCTATCCGTTGAATGAAATATCACCACCGCACGCCTACGCCTGTCGCAGAAGTCGAGATTCCGAAAAAGCCATCCCTCCGGGGCTAAAGCAGATACTGTTCACTTTGCACCATTTCTGTGCCATCCTGTATTTGACAGGAGGCACAGATGGCGCGTACGGTTGCGGAAATTCCCGCGGGACCGCGGATTAGCGACTTCATGAGTCTTGGGGTGTTG
>Ga0326727_10020061_pt1 | contig 13326 bp, 11 predicted proteins | sample MB2enrmetagenome_FD_207643 | JGI IMG/M metagenome (GOLD analysis project Ga0326727, IMG submission 207643) | Lab enriched peat soil microbial communities from McLean, Ithaca, NY, United States - MB29MY | ecosystem: Environmental > Terrestrial > Soil > Wetlands > Peat | place: USA: New York...
CGACGCCAGCAAAAGTTCCCGTTGCCGCCTGGCCGCACGTGTCCAGTGCCGTGTGTAACCCGCGCTCGCGGCAGCCCGCCAAAAATGCCATCGCGAAATCCGGTTGCGCACACGGTTCACCGCCGGACAAGGTCACCCCGCCGCCGGTGGCTTCATACCAGACGCGATCCGACTCTGCTTCCGCCACCAACTCCGAAAGTGTTCTCCACTCACCAACCGGTCGCAGCGCGCGCGCCGGACACGCGCGGACGCAGTCCTGACAGCCTTCGCACTTGGCACGGTCAATCAGTATGCCAGCTTCCGTTGAAGTCAAGGCCTTCCGGCTGCAAGCCTCGACGCAGCGGAAACAACTGATGCAGTTCTGGCCGAACCACCAGACTTCCGGGGTTCCCCCCCGGCTCTCCGGATTGTGGCACCACTGGCAGCGCAGCGGGCAGCCTTTGAGAAAGATAGTTGTGCGGATGCCCGGCCCGTCGTGGGTCGAGTTGCGATGCACGTCAAAGACCAGCGCGGTGGGTGAGTCCATTGATGACATGCGTCAATTTTCAGAGCGTTGGGTAATTCACGCGCTGAACAAACTCCTCTTGGAATTTCCGGTCCATGATGAGGAAGTGCGACGAGTAGCCCGTTACCTTCACGATGATGGCCTGATGTTCTGGCAGTTCCGGCCGCTCCATCGCCAGTTTCAACTTTTCCAGGGACAGGATGTTCAAGTTTATTTGCACGCCGCCGAGCTTGAAAAAGGTGCGCGCAAACACTTCAATCATGTCGCTACGGCGGGCGCTTTCGGGAAAATAAGTCGGCTCCAGTTCAATCTGAAACGAGCCGCCCTGGAATTTTCGGAAGTTTACCTTGCAAAAGGAATTGGCCGTGGCGGTCATACCCTTCGTGTTCCGCCCGTGCATGGGGTTCATGCCATGTGCCAGCGGCTCAGCGGCATGGCGTCCGTCCGGCGTGGCCCCCAGCATCGGCCCGGCATAGGTGTGCCCCATGTATTGAAAGAGCGACGCGCGAAAATGCCCGCCTTTGTTATGACGCAGTGATTCCAGGCACTCCTGCACCATTTCAGACAGGCGCACGATCATCGCGTCTGGCCCCGCCAGGTCGTTCCCGAATTTTTCCGCGTTGAGAAATTCACGGCGCATTGGCTCTTGCCCGGCCCAGTCGGATTTGACGGCCGATTCCACCTCGGCAAGAGTGTAGCGACACTCGTCGAAAACCAGTTGCTTGATGGCCTGAAGCGAGTCCGACACGTTCGGCACGCCGAGAATATTCACCGAAGTCAGATTGTAATCCACTGCGCCAGCAGCGGTACAATCGCGTCCGCGCTCAATACAGTGGTGCATGCAGAGCGAAGTAACCATCTCCGGCCAGACGCGGCACTGCCACATATACGTGGCGTTCTTTAAATCGCGCAACGCCATCGCGGTAGCCATGGTCTCCTCGCTCAAAAGGCGGAACAACTCGTCAAAACGTTTCACGTCCGCCTCAACCGCCCGGCGGATGGCACGCCCCATGGGCTGCAACAACACGAGCGAATTCAAATCCTGGTCGTTGTATTCACGGCCGACCACGCAATACCACTGGCAGCCGGAATACGCAACGTTCCAGGCGTGCTCATCGCTGACACCGCTGCGCAGTTCGCTGTCGCGTAATACGTCATAATTAATGAGCACCGGCGTACCCGTCCCGTGGCGGCCCAGCACTTCGCAGGCGTAGTTAAAGAATGACTTGTCCATGTCCACGTGCCACATCACGCCGAGGTTGTTGTCACCGCCGTTCAAGTCGTAGGCCTCAAGAACGACGCGGCTCAATTCGTTGGTGGCATCGCGGCCCAGCCGGTCGCGCCCGCCCACGGAAAAATAATTGCCGCCATATTTGCAGAATAATTCGGCGAGCCATTCGCGTGCCTCCTCGCGCGCCATCCGCCCGGCAGCCAGGTCGCGCCGGTAAAAATCCAGCAGCAACTGGTCCAGCCGGCCATAGCCATTGCCATGCGCGATAATGCGCTCGGCCAGTTGAAAAAACTGAAGCCATTGGACGGCCTGCAAAAATGTCTGCGGTGGCTTGCTGATGATGGCTTCGCACGTTGTCGCCACGACGAGATAATGTCGGGCCAATTCGGGCGGCGCTTCATGAGCGAGTTTGGCGGCCTTCTCCGCATGGCGTTTTACCCAGCGTTGGATGCTGGTCACGACCAATTCCTGGCCGGCCAGATAACGCGCTGCCGGCTCGTTGCCGTTGGCCTCATGCCTGGCCTTCCATTGGCGGACTTTCGTGAGCAATCCGCCCCAGCCCAATTCCAGACCGATTGACAGATCGGGGCAGGTGTGCGCGTAGCTAATGCCGCCCGCGCCCAATTTTCGCGCATTGAAACCCGCTTCCCGCACGTCGTCGGGATACCGAAAACGCCGCGCCTCGTCCAACTGCCAGTGAAATTCGCCGACCACCTCCTCCTCGGGATGGATTTCACAGGGATTGTGGTCCAGAAAGAATGCGTAATCCCGCGCCCAGTTGAGCACATCGTTCACGTGGCCGTGCTGGCGTGATGGCATTTCTGCTGCGTGCGGGAAAGGCATGCCCAGGGCAACACGGCAATTGTTGTCGCCGATGTTGAGGCGCCGGCTGACCGCCTGCTCGCCGGTGGGCGGGGCAAAGCCTTCGCCCACGCCCGACCAGTGATAAACCAGGAATTCCGGGTTGTCCACAAAGTTGCTGCGCCGGCCTTCTCGCCCCAATCGATCGCGACGCTCGGCCAACACTTTCAGGCGGTTTCCGTAAACTAGTTTCAAAGCAGGGATCTCTTCGCGGGCATCAGGCATATTTGAGTTTCTACAAAGTATGATTCGAATTGCACGAAATAGCTGATGATGTCGTTGGATATGTTGTTTGCTTGCATGGTTTCGGCGGAGACGCCGCAAAGCGCCTCCGCCGACGGGCGGAACTCATTTTAATGCTGTTGCAGCCGGAAGAACTGATTCGAACTGTTCAGGGGCAACGTGACGCTATAGCTGCCTCCCACAACCGTCAGGCTCGCGCTCACCGGCGTCCAGACCGCGTCGGCACCCAAGGTCGGGCTGCTGAGCACGCCGAAGGTGGCCGCCGATACTGGCCAAGTCAGATTCAGGCTGTCGCCCGAGGTGGTGGCCTCCAATGAAACGGCGGTGTTGCTGCCAAGGGTCAGATCTGGTCCGAGCGCTTGAGTAGCTGCCACGTCCGCTGCCGTGAGGATGCCATTATAGATGCGCACTTCGTTGACGCCGCCGTTGAGATACGGGCAGTTGATTTTGCTGCCGCCATTTTGCGTCAACGTGTAACTCTGTGACTGGCTATAGACGGAAAGCCCGATGGTCCCGACGTTCGTCCCCAAGGAACTCAACGGGACGCTGGCGCCCGACTGCGACCCGGCCAGCACGCCATTGGTGTAGAGTGTAATCGTGTGAGTGATCGTCGGATCATAGACATAAACGTAGTGCGACGGGATGCCGCTGGCCACTCCGTTGTCGTTCACGCGGGTGCCGAGCGCCTCGAGGCCGGAGTCACCTGAGGTCGTGGCAATCTCAAAGGCGGAAATGCTGCTGTACATCCGCGCATAAAAGTTGATGTAGTTGGTGCCAAAGTCGTTTTCGTCAATCGGGCCGCTAAAGCCGACGAAGGTGTTGCCATTGTTCCAACCGTTGTTGGTCACCCAGCATTCCACAGTCACCGCACTCAAATTGTTGAGCAGGCCGCCGGGAATGGTTACATAACTGTTGCCGGTCTGCGGGTTGCTGCCTGGGTTCGGCAGGTTGACATAACCGGACCCCGTAAAGGCCGCACTTCCTTGCAGCGTGCCGTCCGCTCCCCCCACCAGGTCGTGGGCGATTGTGCCGCTGGATTCGTTGAAGTTCCAGCGGTGGAGCAACACGGCAGGCGTGCGGAGAACATAGACTGTCAGTGAGGCCGTTTTGCCCTCATAAAAAGCGCTCACCGTCGCGCTGCCGCCGACCCCGGTATGCAGTTGATTTCCGACAACGTTGACGACGTTCGTGTTGGATGAGGTCAGCGCCAGCGCGCTGTCAGTCGCAATCGGAACGTTGGTTGCGAACTCGTAGTTGGCGAAGGTGGTGGGCGTATAATTGAGGCCGGACGGCAGGTTGGTTTCCATTGTGGAAAAGGTGACGCTGACCAACTTACCAGGATTGTAATTCGTGTTGTTCGGCCCGGCCTGGTAACTAGCCGTCACCTCCGCCTGATTCAAACAGCCGTTGTAAATACGGAACTCGTCAATGGTACCATTGAGGGTTGGGTCGCCGTCATACAACGAATGACCAATATAGTTGAGATTGTCCTGACCGAGGGTATAAGCCAGGATGCTCTGGCCGTTGTAAGTCGGTCCCGCACAAGCCACCGGATCAATCTGGTTGTTAAACATGGAAATCGTCGCGACCTGCAAGCCATTGATATACAGCGCCTCGTATCCGGCGAGCGGATGATAGACCGCGGTTACCTGCACGTTGCTTTGGCCATCCAAGGTGCTATTGAAAACGGCATCGCGCTCCGCTGCGTTGCCCGGGTCTCCCTGGCCAAAAGTGGCACTGGTGCCGCTGGCGGTCCTTTGCAGACCAATATAATTTTTCCCTTCTCCGTTACCATCAGTGTCGCCGAAGGCAAATACATTTGCCCACGTACTGATGGGTGAGCCAAAGCTGGCCCAGGCCTGAATCGTCACTTCATCCAAGCCATTCAATATTCCGGCTGGCAATTGCACGTAACCACTGGAACCATCCAAGGTCACCTGTCCGCCGCCCAGCGTGGCTCCGCCGTTTAACGTGGCATCCCAAGTCGGGCTGTTTCCGGGAATCATATCAGCGCTGGTAGCACCCGAGCTTTCGCTGAAGCTGTAACGATGAATCAGGTTGCCACCCAGCGGCGTGACGGTAACCAGCAGGGAATTGGTGGTATTCAACGCGCCGACCTTGGCCGTCAAGGTGGCATTGCCGGGGCTGACGGCCGAGATCATGCCGTTGCTGTCCACCGCCACCACCTTGGGATTACTGGAGGTGTAAATGGGCTGGCTAAACGAAGCCGGCGACAAGCCGGGTTCCGAAGAGCTCAAAAGCACGCCGATGACGGCGGGATAATCTCCAACCAAAACGGACTGTTGAAAAGAACCCACCCCCATGTTGGTTTCGAGCAAGGTCTGAAAATAAACCTGTTGGAGCGCCCCCCCGAGCGGAACCGTGCTGACGACGACATTCGTGCCATTATCCGTGATAACGAGGTCATTGGCATCCAAACCCTTGCCGTACGCGCGGAGAATTCCCCGAGCAATCCAGTTACCAACGTTGGCGGTCGCGAAACCAGGCGGCAAGATCAGCGTGCCGCCGCCCATATTGATGGAACGAGTGCCGTCGGACATCGGCCCGGCGGTATCCATGTTTACGTAGCCACCCCCCCCCGTCCCGATGGTCACCGTGGCCACGTCATAAATGTTCAAATGGCCGCCCAGCCACAGCCCGGCACCGCCCAGGCTGTTATGTTGAGCGTTGCCATAAAGATTCACCGTTACATAGGGAGCGCCGGTATTCCACCAACTATCGCCCACTCCCAGCGCGGCACCAGCGGTGCTGGTGACCCCATTGGTAAAGATGTTAATCAAGCTGCGTTTTCCCGGCGTGGGATCGTTCTGCACCGGGAACAAAAACCAGTCGTAGTTCAAGGTGCCGTAAATATTGAGCGTGGCTCCCCATTCCGGGCCGAAAATGGTGTTATAAACTTCGTTCGTATTGCCGACCCCGGGACTTTCCACATCGCCGGCGCCAATCGTGATCGTCGAGTCGCCATTGGCAGGATCCAGCCAAACATTGCCTTGAAAAGTCGTCGTCGGATTTCCCGGCGGTGGCACGCCCACCGGACTCCAATTGTTGGGATTAGACCACAGATTGTTTGTAATCGTGCCATTCCACGTGGAATCAGCGCAAATAATTTGCGCCAGCCCAATTGCCAGACCAATCGCCGCCAGGCACTTGTTTGTTTTTTTCATAGTTTTGGGGTTTTTTCTGTTCGAATTGTTTGAAAGTGAAGCTCTTTTCACGAACTTCGTTAGGCGTAACAAATACCTTTCTTGAGCAATTTCCGGCAGTCCTGCGCCTCATCAGTGATACTGATTGTCCCGGTTCCAAAGTTTGTCGGGTTCCGGCGCGGTGGTGGGGGTGTTCAGTTGTGAAACTACAAATGCGCGCTTCACGGCCTGCGCATGACTGTCACAGAACAGGATGGTTGTCCGTCGATTGTGCAAATCCAATGGCCATTGGCGCTCCGCATACATGCCTATGAAACCGCTCCAATCCGGATCGCCGTTCCTTTGCAAATCCCAATTGCTGTCGCCGATTGCAATCATGTCTGTCGGCTTTACAATCGAGCTCTCCTTTGCAGAGCCCCAGACATGATCATCCTTGTAAACTCCCAATCCCAGATTCGGATTATGCTCGACGATCACTCCCCACACATTATAGCCATAACTCATAAAATTGGTGCTGCCGGGGATCAAATGCACTTCGTTTTGAAGGTAGCCGTCAATGGCTGGTAGTCCGCTGCCAAACGAGAGTACCCACTGCGATTGCGGAGGCGCGGATGGACACTGAAAAACCGCCGTGTTTTTGTTGCCGGTATATTGCCGCAACAGCGGCGGCCAAATCCATGCGGAACCGATGGCAGGATCAATTCCGCATGGATAGTAGTCGTTGTTGTCAGATCGATACAGCGGCAGGGCAATTCCCATTTGTTTCAAATTGTTGATGCACGTAATAGCTTTGGCCTTGTCCTTGGCCTTGGCCAAGGCGGGCAATAGCAACGCCGCCAGGATGGCAATGATGGCAATGACGACCAGCAGTTCAATCAAAGTGAACGCGCAACTTGATTTTTTGCGCAGTAGATTATTACCGGGAGTCATGTTTGCATATTAACAGCGCTTTTTCTTGTGAAAATGACTATGGTTGACAAAAAGATGGATATCCTTGACATTTGCTCATGCGCGCAAAAGCCATTCCACCCGTTTCCCTCCAAGTTAGCCAGTCGCGCTACTGCCACCTGGAAAAGCGCATAGAGCAGTCTCGGCCACGGCTGCATGTTGCGTGCGCCGGGCATGAAAACTGCCGCCCTGATTACTCTGTCCAGCGTTCGACCTTCCCCTGTTACGGTCTTGAGTATGTCGAACGCGGTAGCGGCACGGTTCACCTGGATCAAAAAACTTTCTCTCTCCGGGCCGGCGTCCTTTTCATTTATGGCCCCACCACGAGGCATCACATCATCAGCGACCCCAAGAATCCCTTGCGCAAATACTTCGTGGATTTCTTTGGCCGGGAAGCGGCTCAGTTGTTGAGATCCGGCTCTGTTGCGCCCGGGACCGCAAGGCAGCTTCCCGACTTGGAAGACTGCCGGGCACTTCTCGAAATGCTGCTGTCAGAAGGTGGCCGTGGTCTGCGAAATACGTCACAAATCTGCGTCAGCCTGCTGCGCATCCTAATTTTGAAAACGGCGGGTGCCCAGATACCCAGCGCCGAGATGGATGGCGGCCCGACCCAGACCTTTGAGGCTTGTCGAGATATGATTGACACTCGCCATTTGGAATTTCGAGACCTGGACGAAATCGCACACGCAGCGGGCATGAATAAATGCTACATTTGTCGTCTGTTCCAGTCCCATGGGTACCCCTCCCCGTATAGCTACCTGATTCGAAAAAAAATCAACCACGCCGCCGAATGGCTAATAACCGGCCGATTGCAAGTAAAGGAAATTGCCCTAAACGCCGGTTTTAGTGATCCCTATCATTTCTCACGCGTTTTCAAAAGGATAATGGGCCAGTCGCCGCGCGGATTTACCCAGCGCAGACAGTAGCCTTTCAATGCTCAGCTTCCGCCAGGTCGTTGGTGGCTCCGCTAATAGTGGCTCCATTATAGTCTTATTCGTGGTAGCGGGTTGATTCTTTGGTTGCGGTTGCTTTGAGGGTTACCGCACTGGCTGCGTCGGTGGTTTGAATAGTGGAATGACTAGCCACCTTGCCGCTTTGCGCCATCCGATAGGCTGTCCGATAGGCTAGCATTGCGTCACCTTGCGCTAACACTTCCCACAGGAACCCGCCCGGAACCGCCATGCCCAAGCCCGCCCGGACGCAATAGCCTACCGGCAACCGTCCCAACTCTGCCACGTGGCAATTATCGTGCACAGAGTCATTAACCCAATGTCAGTTTGCCTTCGCCCGTCGCAAAGCGGCACACAGTTTCCTATCCCTGCTGGATTGGTCGGGTAAAACATGGGCTAGCTCGGCGTTATCTGGCGTGTTTGTTTTGGCGTCCACATCATTTCAAAGAGGGTTGATCCAGTTTTTTAATCCGGCGACGGAGCTTAAGCAGCGCGAGGTTCTGGATCTGCCGAACGCGTTCGTCCGTGAGCTTCAGCTCAATCCCGGTTTTTTCGAGATTCTTGGGTTCGTGCCCGTCCAGGCCGTAACGCCACTGCAAAACTGACCGTTCCTGCCAGGTCAGCGTTTCCATCAGGTTTTGCGTCATTGTCCAAAATGTCTTGTCCGCAAATTTCTTGTCGGGCAACTCCACCTTTTCGTCCGGAATGGTTTCGGCGTAGGTGCGGGAGTCCGAATCATCTACAGAGGCATCGAGTGGGACGGGCCGCATGGCCGTGCTACGCCATTGCGCAACCCGGGTCGCAGTGGTGGCGAGTTCAGCGGCCAATTCCTCGTCCGTGGGTTCCCGGTTCAAATCGGCCTCCAGTTGCGCGGCGACGCGACGCAGTTTGGCGAGCTTGTCCACCATATGCATGGGCAGGCGGGTAACCCGGGATTGCGACGCCAGAGCTTGGATGATCGCCTGCTTGATCCATGGGGCGCCATAAGTGGAGAGCTTGGCCCCTTTGCGGGGATCGAACCGTTCAACGGCCCGCACGAGACCGATGTTTCCCTCGCTGATGAGGTCCAGCAAAGGAACGCCGAGGCCTTGATAGTGCCGGGCAATCGTGACCACCAATCGCAGGTTGGCTTTTATCATCTGGTCGCGGGCTTCCGCGTTGCCGGCTTTGACGCGGGCGGCCAGTTCGACTTCTTCCTGTGGTGTGAGGAGTTTGATTCGGCCAATGTCCCGCAGATAAAGGGTCATGCAGGTGTCGTAGCGGGCCTCGGAAGGATCGCTTTCGCCAACCGCCAGCGCGGGAATTTGGGGACAGACATTTGGTTGTCTCAGACTTGCTTGTGGCGGGGCCTGAACTTCAGGTCGCGGTCCCGATTCCGTCCGAATCATTAACGGCCTGACGGAACAGGCGAGCTCGGCCGATCGGCCGGGATTCGCTTGATGCCGTTCGTGGAGCAGGTATGTTTCATCGCCTTGACATCGATTTGCCTGTCCGCGGGTTTTCCAAGCTGTCGTTACGTTCATAATGAGCAAGAGCATTTATCGAAGATTGGCGTGGCGGCCGTTTGGCACCAAAGCCAAGGGGGGCTGGTGAGGGGCGTGATCAGTAGCTGGTTTTGAGGCCGCCGGGAGAAGACAAAGGTAATCCGCCAGGATTCTTTCGGTTTCCAACAGCACGAAATCGTTGTCCTCGATGTTGCCCCCCATCTGGATTTCTTTGGCCGGTGGCTCCGCAGCGCCGACCACATTGGTGAGAGTGACGTTCCAGGTGCGCGGCGAACGAGCGAGGCAATCCTGCCATACCCGTTTTTCCTCTTCAATCAGGTGGTCCGCCTTGGCGCGTTCATCCCGGCGACGGGATTCGTTCAAAGAAACGCCGTTGGTCTGCGCCATTTCCGCGCCCACGATTTCATGCACCAGCCGGAATCCTGCGTTGCGATTTACGCGAGCCTGCGACAAGCCGCGCAATTCCGGGAGTATTTTGTGGAGGCAATCGACATGGGAGAAAATCTCAGGAGACACACTATCCCAAGGCAGGGCGTTGGGTGATTGCGCTTCTCCAATATCCGGTCGATCCGTTTCTGAAGGCAGGATAATGTCCGGAACGACACCTCGCAGCTGGGTGGCCGCACCGCCCGGTCGATAGAGCTTGGCGATGGTCACTTTTACTGTGCCGCCGCCGGGGCCGTGGAGCAATTGGCTCACTGGCACGAGAGTTTGAACGGTTCCTTTGCCATAGGTGGAGGAATCGCCGACAATCAACGCTTTCCCGTAATCTTGCAGCGCGCCCGCCACGATTTCCGCCGATGAAGCGCTGGCGCGGCTGGTTAGCACCACCAGCGGCCCGTCGTATAAGGCACGGATGCTCGGCGATCGCTGAATTTCCACCAGACCGGTTCCAGCACAGGTCTCTAAGACGGTGCTGGACGGGATAAACAATCCAATCACGCTAATGGCTTCAGCCACCGATCCGCCGGGATTCCCCCTCAGATCCAATATCAACCCTTTGATGTTCTCAGTTTTTAGCACCTCAATCAGCCGCGCTACGTCGGCTGATGTGCCAGTGACGGCATTGGGACCGCTTTGCTGGTAAAACAGGGGCAGGCGGACGATTCCTATTGTGTCCCTTTCACGGCTGGTCCGTGACAGTTCGGCTATGACAGCACTGGGCTGACCTGCGGACCACTCCAAGTTGTCACGCACCAGCGACACCGTGCTAACGGCCCGGATGTCCTGGCCGGCGGGGAGAACCGTTAGCTTCACGGTCGTGCCCTTGGGGCCCCGGATGAGGTCGACCAAACGCCAGGATGGCATCTCGTTCACATCCTCCGCCTCACCGTTGCCTTCGGCAACAGCTAGAATGCGGTCGCCGGGATGAAGTAACCCGCTGCATGCGGCCGGACCGCCTGGCTGGAGATCGCCAATGGCCCAATAGCCGCCTTTTGAAACCAGCGAACCACCGATGCCGGCCACAGTCAAGGCCAAGGTGTTCCTAAACTCGTCAGCTTTCTTGGTGGTCAAATAGGATGAATCTGGATCGTACGCCCGGGCCAAGGCGTCAAGGTAGAGGGACAACAATTCTTCCGAACCAAGCTGCCGCATACCCTCCAACTTATATCGGTAACGCGCTGTTAACAGCGTAACGATTTGCGGAGGCGGCAATCCGATCAGCTTCTGTTGCAGGTAATCCGCTCGTGTCTCCTGTTGCCAGAGCGCGCGGGAGGCTCGTAAATCGGACGGATACGGCGTCCGGTGGCGTTGGGTTTGCCATAATTCCGGCCCCGCGAAATCGAATTGTGTGGTTTGCAAATAGTTGGTTTGAAAATGGAATTTCTCAACGAGCCTCAACATGCCAACCCGATAGATCAACTGGGCGGGCCAGGTGTAGCCCTTCGACCGAACCTCACGAGCCATCGTAGGCCGGAACCAAGCGAATTCGTCAATGTCGGACTGAAGGAATAGCAGATGCGAACCGTCGAGCGCTTCGAGATAATTATCGAAAAACTGACGGGACAATAATTCTTCGGGCGGGCGGGAGGGAAAATGCACCTGATCCAGAATCGTTGCGCTGGCGGCGGCAATTTGTGTTTCCGACGGCATTCCATAATCCTGGGCGGACAGTTGCTGCCCGATCCGGAAGACCAGCGCCACCCAGATGATGGATATTGTGATGCTGATCATGCTTCGGCGCCAACCAACGCACACCCTGTCCACGTAGCGACGAGTTTTGCGTGATCTAGGGGGCCTCATAGGCGACGGGGCGGGGCGGAGGGGAATGCCCAAGGGGTTCGTGTGAGCGCGGCTGGGATTCCGATTTGGACTGCACGGCGGGTTGATCGTGCCACAACCAGGCGAAGATGAGGATGCCGGCGGTCAGCATTGTTGTAAGCAAACTGGTCATTCTTTCAGGTACCATGTCCGCACTTTTCCCAAGGGCGCGGGAGTCGGCGACCGGCAAACGCAGGTTGAGTCCCGATGGTCACCTCATCGTCGGATGAACGTTTGTCTGGTCAGATCGTGGCGGCGGGATTAACGGCGGTTTTGAGTTCCTGTTCAGCTTGGAGCCAGTCATCCAATTCCCGGCCGGGTGAGCCTCCGCGAGCGATCCATATTTCGTGAGCCCGCCGCTCGATTTGTTGGCGCGTGACCAGGTGGGGAGTGGAGTATTCTTGGGTGTCTGCCGGCACGGCATTGCCTTTTCGTGTTCGAGTTTTCATGGTGGTGTCTTTTTCTATCCGCCCTCGCGGGGCGGAAAACAAACAGGAAGCGCACGGTGGACACGGTTGGGGCGAGCAACACAACCGGCGGCGGGGAAAACCGGCCCCACGGCGCGGAAGTGCGCGAATGTTAAGCGTCCGGGGATCCGTGCGCTCCCAAAAGGGATGGATGGCTCTTGACCGAGCCGCTCTCTGAATTGCCCAACGTGCCAATGGCTGACCGCGATTTGGAACGTTGCTTTCATTTCAAACCTTGGAGGTGTTTGTCTGGAGCCAACGAGTGGCATTTGAAGCATCTTTGAAAATGGCAATCGCCACCCCCTTTTCTTGGGGTGGGGTCTCAAGGATGCGGGCGCGCCGCACCTCTTCCGGTTGAACGACGATGGCGATGCGCGTGTTATGCGGAACCCCCGCGAACGCGCCGCCAGCCAGATCAAACAACACCAACGCGGTTTGGGTGGCTGACAGCGACGTCACATCCATCATCAAGCGATTCCAGTGTTTGGTCTCCAACATTTCAGTGATCGCGTAACGGGCGGCAACGACTTCAAGCGGTGCCAATTCCCCGGTATAGGTGAGGGCCAGGCATTGTCCCTCATTAATAGGATTTATGAAATGTGCCATGGTATGACTCCATTTTGCATGCAGTGTTTCATCAAAAGCGCCCGGAAATGGAACGACTGCGCCGTTGCTGTCTATGGCGTGGGGCCGGACTGGTTGAACCGCCTGAAGCCACTGGCGACGAGGCGATCACACCCGGTGTGACCAGCGGAAAATCAATCGGCGTCGCGATTCCAATGTTGAAATAATTTTCAAAGATGTTCTGCGCCATGTTGGCGATAATCTCCACAATGTGTGCGTCGGAAAAGCCGGCGGTTCTTAATGATTCAAATGCTTGGGCGCCAACCGCGCCCCGCTCCAGAACAAAGTGCAACACGAAACGAAGCAGGACGGCGGTTGACGGGTCGGCGGCCCGTGCCTTGCGGGCTGATTCGATTTCTTCCTCGGTCAGGCCCATCTCTCGACTGCGATCACAATGCATGGAGAGGCTGTAACGGCAGCGGTTGACTTCGGCCATCAACAGGGCGATCTGCTCTCGTTTTTTGGGCGTGAGCAATCCGTGCTCGAGGGTTTTATTGAAATCCAGACAAGCCTTCAGCGTGACCGGCGATTGGGCGAGAACCCTAACCAAATTGGTGATCTTGCCG
>Ga0326727_10020062_pt1 | contig 13325 bp, 12 predicted proteins | sample MB2enrmetagenome_FD_207643 | JGI IMG/M metagenome (GOLD analysis project Ga0326727, IMG submission 207643) | Lab enriched peat soil microbial communities from McLean, Ithaca, NY, United States - MB29MY | ecosystem: Environmental > Terrestrial > Soil > Wetlands > Peat | place: USA: New York...
TACTTCGGAGTGATTGGATGTTTATTGGTCTTCAGTGTGATCGGCCTAATCGAGGGTAAACTTTTCTATACTGCAATAAACGGTAACCACATTGCCAAGTTCTTTTTTGTGTACCTAAGCTATCCGCTAATCTTCAGTACATTTGATGATCTTTATACCACGCATAACAGCGATGTTGCGCATGTGTATGTTGTTGTTATTGCATTCGTCTATTTCTATATTATGAAGCGCTTAAGGTTTCGGATGTTCAGGAATCCAGTGCGCATGGCGTCAATTCCTCTTATTGTTGCTCAGGAATGAAATGGATATTCGATAGCAGAGCTCCATTTGCCCGTAAAATCCGCGATTAAGTCTCTATGCGCGGATGCACGCCAGGTGAGACGGTCGGGCAAAACTGATTGCTACCTGTTATGAGTCCCATTGGCTATGCACGCTTGATATTGTGTGTTGAACTGAGGGGCGGCCGTATGAACACGAGAAAGCACACAAAGATGTCTTGGAAGGAAATCAATGGATATTGAGCCCAAACATAAGACAGCGGCATTTACGGTATGCGCAAGCAATTACTTTGGAAAAGCTCTCGTCTTGCAGCAGTCTTATCAGAAGTATCATCCGGAGAGTGATTTCTACGTTCTAATAGTCGACAAAAAACACACGCGTTTGGATACCCAGCATTCTGGAGCGCACGTTCTATGGGTTGAAGATCTAGGGATTGAAGGCTTTTCTAGTTATGCCTTTAAGTTCGATCTCGTGGAACTGAGCACAAATGTCAAGCCGTATACGATGACAATCCTGCTCGGCCATTACGATCAGGTCCTTTATCTTGATCCTGACATTTGTGTCTATTCGGACCTATCACCTGTCTTTGACGCTCTGGCTTGCAACTCGATCGTGGTCACTCCTCACGCGTTGACTCCCAACGAAACTGCCGATTGCGGGTTTTTGCGTTTTGGCTCCTTCAACCTTGGTTTCCTCGGCGTCAGCAAGTGCGAGGAGAGTTTTGAGTTTCTTGATTGGTGGTCTCGGCGGTGTCTTGAATATGGATACACTGAACCGCAGCTCGGCCTTTCGGTGGATCAGAAATGGATCGATCTGGCGCCATCATTCTTTGCTGGGCTCAAGATTCTCAGGGACCCGGGGCTTAATGTTGCGCCCTGGAATCTGCACGAGAGAACGATTTTAAAGCGAGAGGGAGCATGGCTGGTGAATGAAAAGTATCCACTTCGCTTCTTCCATTTCAGTTCGGCTGCGTCGGACCCCCACGCGATCGCCCTCAAACAGACACAGCTTGCGCCGATCAGCCGTTTGGATTTGCACGAGCTGTTGGATGGCTATGCCGACTGCCTGGCGAAAAACGGTGGCGAACGCTATTCGCACGAAATCTATTCCTTCGACTATTTTGACGATGGCCTGTATGTGTCTCGCACCCTTCGCCGGTTTTACGCGGCGTTGAAATCGAAATTCCCGCGGGAGGAGAACCCCTTCGCCCATAATTCTGCTGTTCAACGATTTGCAGTGTCGCAGGGACTGGTCAAAAAGGGCCTCAAGGTAGCAGATCGGCCAAAGTTCATCCAGAGCGGGGAATATTCAAAGGAGATAAACATAATCTCATTCGTGCTGCGGAACATACTCCGACTGGCCGGTCCCAATCGGTACTTTTTGTTGATGAATTACATGGCCCACATCTCCAGTATCCGCAATCAGGGTGGGCTGTTTCCGAATATTCGCGTTCAAGAAGGCCAAGAATAGGGGAATCCTCTGGAGGAATCGTGGAAGAGCTGCGAGAAATAGATCTGTTCAAGGGCAAGTGCCTCCTCATCACGGGAGGCACAGGTACCTTTGGCAACGCAGTCCTCGACATGGCCGGTGAGGCCGGCTTTGGAGAGAGTCGTATCTTCAGCAGGGACGAGAAGAAGTAGGACGGCAAGCGACTTTCCGCGTAGTGATTATCATTACTATACGAAAATTGCAAACAGATGGAAGAGCTTAAACGCTGGTAGACTCGGCCAGGTAAAGATGGATCGTACTGCAATAAGTATGAGACTGCTTGAGCTAGGGCGGGAAACGGCAGTAGGAAGAACGATGGGGGAGATATGACAAAATCGGAGTTTTTAAATGAAATCGAAGCGATTGTCCAGGCCGATCCAGGATGTATAACAATGGACGACCAGATTGCATCGCTCAAAGGATGGGATTCCATGGCGATCATCATGTTTATCGCTATGGCGGATGAGAAGGCTCAGTTGGCATTAGAAGCCAAGATACTTGCTTCGTGCGAAACAGTCGGAGACCTGGCGCGAATGTGTAATGTTGACGCGGCCTAGCTGGTATTGAACATCTGAATATCTGGTTCGCGACATTAATCTGCATTACGGGGAGGGTTACATGATGAAGGCAGCGATCAGCGGCATATCCTGCTATTTTCCAGAGCGGGTGCTGACGAATGAGGAACTGGCTACAGAGTATCCAGGATGGAGCGCGGAGAAGATCGAGCAAAAAACAGGAATTCGCGAGCGCCACATCGCGAATAAGGATGAATGTGCTTCGGATATGGCAACGGCTGCCGCTTCGGATTTGTTCAAGAGCGGTATCTGTCCGCCGGCGGAAATTGATTACGTCTTGTTATGCACGCAAAGTCCAGACTATTTCCTTCCGACCACAGCCTGCTTAGTTCAGGAGCGATTGGGGCTGCGCACAAGTTGCGGAGCCATGGATTTCAACCTGGGATGTTCCGGGTATGTATACGGTCTTGGGCTGGCCAAAGGGTTAATTGAAACGGAACAAGCCAGGAACGTATTGCTGATTACGGCAGAAACGTACAGTAAGCACATACATCCTGGGGACAAGAGTGTTCGTACAATCTTTGGGGACGCGGCTTCCGCAACGCTTCTTCAAGCTGTTAGTTCCGATCATGATAAGATTGGGCCATTCGTCTATGGAACAGATGGACGGGGAGCGAAGAACCTGATTGTTCCCACCGGTGGACTCCGCATGGCCCACACTGAGAATGCGGAACTCATAGAGGATGGAAGCGGCAACAAACGCACCATTAACAACCTCTATATGAATGGGGCAGAAATCTTCAATTTCACGTTACGGGTTGTTCCCGAAGCAATCTCAAAGCTGCTCGATAGAGCAGCTTTGAGAATGGAGGATGTTGACTTATTCGTGTTTCACCAAGCGAACCGGTATATGCTGGAGCATTTAAGACGTAAGCTGGACATCCCAGACGAAAAACTGCCTATTATTATGGCTCATAGTGGGAATACCGTTTCTTCCAGTATTCCTATTTTATTGAAGGACCTTGAGACGGCCAGTAGACTCAAGAAAGGGCAGTGCCTTATGCTTTTGGGATTTGGAGTGGGATACTCATGGGGCGGTTCCATAGTACATTGGTGAAGTGTATTTGCAGAGGATGGCGGCATCACATACAAGCGGCTGCGATTGACCTGTTGATGCTGATCCGCTATCTGTTATCGATTCAACCTCCATGCACCTATGCAGTCTGAGCCTCTTATTGTGGAAAGATCCGATGCTTTCTGACCTTGTGCTTTTGTTCGTTGAGCGTGTGTCGCGGCATCTCTATTGGAGTTGGCCGAAATTGAGGCGTTGGCGGTCGAGCACGAAAAAGCACTCAATCTCTATTCGGCAGCAATGCGGGCGAGACGAATTGCTGCGATACCTTGGTGAAATCGGTGTTAAAGACGGCGCCCTGGTCATGGTCCATACGGGGACTGACAGTGTGGAGATTTTGGACGAAAGTTGCCCAGGCCCGTACAATGCCATAGTTCAGGCGCAGACACTAATGCAAGATCTGGTAGGGCTGACTGCCCCAGACGGAACATTGGTAATGCCCACACACGCCATGTATCAAACCGACGAACTGCGAGTAGGAACAACGACCAGTGAGATCACCACCTACGACCCGCGACGATCACCTTGTGGGGTGGGCTTAGTGAATGAGTTGTTTTGGCGGAGGAAAGGGGTCAAACGTAGCCTGTTTCCGTTCAATATGCTGGCGGCGTGCGGCCTCCTCGCCGACGAGTTGCTTCGTGACAATTTGAACGAGCGGCATCCTTCGCCGCATGGAACGGATTCCGGTTATTACCGCTTCTGCCAGTGCAATGGCCTGGTGGTAAGCATTGGGGTGCCGCTTCGGGAATACATCACGATCGCCCATGTGGTCGAGGAAGTGCGCGAGGACTGGCCAATAAAAGACTTCTTCACCGAGCGAAATTACTGGGTGGTTGAGGATGAAATCGCGAAAGAATGGACAGTGCGCTTGAGGCGGGATGACTATGCAAAGTTTGCATACTGCCGAAGTAAAATGGGACGAGATATGGTTGCCGAGGGCGTGATTCATGAAGGGCATGTCGGAACCGTGCGTGTGGATTGGGCGAGAGCCGGGGAGGTATTCGACTTTTTCTGGCGCAAGACAAAGAATAGTCCATATCCGTATTATGCCCTATGGATGAAGAGGAAACCATGGCGCAAGCGCAGTTGAATTTAGAGAGCTGTCGAGGAACCAAGGGGCGTGCACTTTTTGTTGATAAAAATGGCAAGCTCTATGTCTCTCGCGGCTATTTAATCTATAGATCTGAGGACGCCGGTCAGACGTGGGTGTTGGACTGTCGAATACTCGTGCAGGGATGGAAGCCATTGGCATCGCAGTTCGAGCTAGGCGCAAGGTTGTTGAGGTACAACATTGAGGCAATGCAGGTACTTCCGGATGGCACGCGGGTTGCCGTAGCCCGCGATGGCATCTACCGGGCTGAAGCCGGGGAGCTTGAAATGCGTCTATCATGGCGTGTAACACGGGGATCTCGCCCTGTCAATCTATCTGTGGATGGCAATCGTGTTCTGTTCGGCGAATATGGCGGCTTGGATATGGTTGGAGTCCGGGTCTACTGTTCGGACGATAGCGGGCTGCATTTCGAGCCGGTCTACGAGTTTCCAAATGGCGACATTCATCATCTTCATAACGTCGTTGTGGACCGCTTTGCAAATCATTACTGGCTGTTAGCCGGGGATCATGGCCGAACACCAGGAATCGCCGCTCTATCCAAGGACTTTCGGCATCTGGAGTGGGTTGAGCGCGGAAGCCAGATGGTTCGGGCTGTGTCCATGTTGGTGCGTCCGGATTGCTTAATATACGGATCTGACTCGGAGCTGGAATCGAACTACATAATTCGGCTGGACAAGAAAACTGGGCGATACGATCAAATTATGCCGATTGATGGGAGCTCGCTTTATGCGGCAGATTTCGGTGAAACGGCGCTCATCTCAACTTGTGTTGAGCCAAGCCGTGTAAACAAGGGGAGGCATGCAAGCCTCTACGGAAGCATGGGCGGCGCGAATTGGAGTCGGTTGTTGTCGCTGCGTAAGGATTATTGGAACTGCGTTGCATTTCAATTCGGCTTGATTGTGCTCCCAAATGTGGAAGGCAAAAGACAGACTTATGGGATGTTCAGCGGCCAGGCTCTGGCGAAAAACCATGACGAAGTTAGCATCTTTCGGTGCCGAACGAGCAATGCTGACAACAAGTAGTTTGAGTTGGAGAAAGCGTGGCTGAGGAAATGGACTTAAACATATTTGCGGGAAAGACCCTTCTCATCACAGGCGGGACCGGAACCTTTGGCAATGCAGTCGTGGACATGGGGAGTAAGGCGGGATTTGGAGAGATTCGCATCTTCAGCCGCGACGAGAAGAAGCAGAACGATATGCGCAACCGGCTGAAGAACAGCGCGGTTAGTTTCTATCTAGGCGACGTGCGTAACTACAATAGCGTCTTGCAGGCTATGCGGGGGGTGGATTTCGTGTTTCATGCGGCGGCGCTGAAGCAGGTTCCGTCGTGCGAGTTCTTTCCCATCGAAGCAGTACAGACGAACACGCTTGGCGCCGAGAACGTGATGAGGGCGGCACTTGCTTCCAATGTCGGGAAGATGATCGTGTTGAGCACCGACAAGGCAGTGTATCCTGTGAACGCGATGGGGATGTCGAAGGCGCTGATGGAAAAATGCATGGTGGCGAAGGCGCGGATGTATAAGGACAGCTCAACGGTGTTCTGCGGGACGCGCTATGGGAACGTGATGGCCTCCCGAGGGTCGGTGATCCCGCTGTTTCTGAATCAAATTCTGGCTGGTGAACCGCTGACCGTGACCGACCCGAATATGACTCGCTTTATGATGACCATCGAGGGAGCCGTGGACCTGGTGCTATATGCGTTCACACATGGCGCGCCGGGCGATATCTTTGTACAAAAGGCTCCGTCGGCGACCATCGGTACTCTGGCCAAGGCCCTTTTGAAGCTCCTGAATGCGCAGAATGAGATTCGGATCATCGGTACGAGGCACGGCGAGAAACTCTATGAAACCCTCTTGAATCGGGAAGAGATGGTGCAGACCGAGGACCTTGGCAATTACTACCGGGTGCCGGCCGACGTTCGTGATCTGAACTACTCCAGCTTTTTCAGCAGCGGAAAAGCTGAGGTTTCCGAAGCTGTTGACTACAATTCCCACAACGCGGAGTTGCTGGATGTGGATGGGATGATGAGGCTGCTATTGAAGCTACAGTGTGTACAGGATGCCCTGAATGGCAAGACGGTGCTGGCGTGACGAGGATTCTCATCACCGGCGGACGGGGATTCCTGGGCCGCAACTTGGCGGTTCATCTGCTTGAACGCAAGGATTGCGAGACAAGGATTTTCGATCAAGAGGATTCGGTCGAGGATTTGAAAAGCTGGGTGCTCGACGCCGATGTCATCTTTCATCTGGCCGGCGTCAACCGGCCGCAAGATCCGATTGACTTCGAGAGGGGTAATGCAGGGCTGACGGAGCAGGTCTGCCAATTTCTGCGGGGAAACCGGCGCTCTCCGAAGATCGTCTTCAGCTCGTCAATCCAGGCCGAATTGGACAATCCTTACGGAGCGAGCAAGGCAAAAGCCGAGAACGCGATGCGGCAATTTGCCGCGGAGACTGGAGCCTGTGTCCGGATCTACCGCCTCAAGAACTTGTTCGGGAAGTGGTGCCGCCCCAACTACAACTCGGTCACAGCAACCTTCTGCTACAACCTTGCAAACGATCTGCCGATTGCCGTCTCCGATCCGGCTTGCGAGTTGGAACTTAGCTACGTGGACGATGTGGTCGCAGCTTTCTTGTCGGAGATCGATGGACGGCAGACGGCAGGCGAGGCTGGCGCGGACATCCCAAGCTATCGCATTCAGCTTGGCGACCTGGCAGGAAGAATCCAGGCTTTTCACGATATGAAGAGTACGCTGACGCTGCCGGATTTTGCGGATTGGTTCAATCGGGCGCTCTATGCAACCTACTTATCGTATGTTCCGCAGACGGCACTGCAGCAAAACTTGGAGATCAAGTCCGACGCCCGCGGCAGCCTGGCAGAATTCATAAAACAAAAACACTTTGGTCAGATATTCGTCTCCAGAACCATGCCCGGTGTTACACGGGGAAACCACTATCACCACACTAAAACTGAGAAGTTCCTTGTGATGGAAGGAAATGGCCTGATCCGCATGAGACCCGTTGAAGGTGGTCCAGTTAGAGAGTATCCCGTGATCGGCAGTGCGTACCAGGTGATCAACATTCCACCCGGATTCACACACTCGATTACGAACGTCGGTAAGGGAGAAATGGTAACGCTGTTCTGGTCGAGTGAGATATTCGATCAGAATCGCCCCGATACATACTATCTCCCCGTCGATTTTGAGGCGCAAAGCAAATCGAAGTCCTTGGAGACTGCATGAAAGTAGCAACCATTCTGGGCACGCGGCCGGAGATCATTCGTCTGTCGCGGGTGATCGCGGCCTTGGACCGTTATACGGAACACGTATTGATTCATACCGGTCAGAACTACGACTATGAGCTTAACCAGGTATTCTTTGAAGATTTGGAGATGCGGCAGCCCGATTACTTTCTTAAAGCAGCGGGAAAGAATGCAGCAGAGACAATTGGGCTGGTCATCTCTAAGTCTAGCGAGGTGCTCGCCGAGGTGCAACCGGACGCAGTGCTGATTCTGGGCGACACAAACAGTTGTCTTGCGGCTCTGGCGGCCAAGCGACTGAAGATTCCGGTCTTCCACATGGAAGCCGGGAACCGGTGCTTCGACGAGCGGGTGCCCGAGGAGATCAACCGGAAGATTGTCGACCATATCAGCGACATCAATCTGCCATACAGCGACATCTCCCGCGAATACCTGTTGCGCGAGGGGATCGCGCCAGACCGGGTGATCAAGACCGGGAGTCCCATGTACGAGGTTCTAGCGTACTATCGCCAAAAGATTGATCGATCCGAGGTCTTGGCGCGGCTCGGCCTCACCGAGGATGGCTATTTCATGGTGAGTGCACATCGCGAAGAGAACATCGACTCTGCAATACAGTTTCGAAACTTGATTTGTGTTCTGGAGAGCGTTGCTTCGAAATACCAACTCCCTGTGATTGTGTCCGTACATCCACGAACGCAGAAGCGCATTGACGCAGAAGGCGTGAAGTTTTCTGAGAACATACGTCTGTTAAAGGCGATGGGCCTGTCCGACTACGTCCATCTGATGATGAAATCCAGGGCAACGCTCTCGGACAGCGGTACGATCACAGAAGAATGTTCGATCCTCAACTTCCGTGCCCTGAACATCCGCGAGGCTCACGAACGCCCCGAAGGAATGGAAGAAGGAGCGGTGATGATGACCGGGCTTCACCCGGAGTGCGTTCTGGACGCGCTGAAGATTCTGGAGGCGCAGCCAACTGGTGAGCACCGAGCGCTCCGAATCGTTTCGGATTACAACATTCCCAATGTGTCTGAAAAGGTTGTACGGATCATTCACAGTTATGTGCATTACATAAACCGATTAGTTTGGCATAAGCAATGAGACTCGTAGCAACGCACGGAGTGCTCGAATCCAGCTTTGTAACATTAGGATCTCCTCTTAGCGCATGAAAATCCTCATTTTGACGCAGTGGTTTGAGCCGGAACCGACCTTCAAGGGGTTTCTCTTCGCCCGAGAGTTGGTTGCTCGCGGTCATGAGGTTGAAGTGCTTACCGGCTTTCCCAACTATCCCGGGGGGAAGGTATATCCGGGCTACCGGATACGCCCTTGGATACGTGAAAGACTTGACGGCATTGATGTCTTGCGCGTGGCGCTCTATCCGAGCCATGATAACTCCGGCCTTCATCGGGTTCTCAACTACGCGAGTTTTGCACTCTCGGCGGCGGTAATTGGTACAGCACTGATCAGGAAGCCGGACGTGATGTATGTCTACCATCCGCCCATCACTGCCGGATTTGCTGGCTCTTTGATTGGATTCATTCGCCGGACGCCTTACGTTTACGACATTCAAGATCTCTGGCCCGACACGGTTGCCGCTTCTGGGATGATGTTGAACCCAGCAGCTCTTGGCTTGTTAGGGAGACTATGCAAGTTCGTCTATCGCCGCGCCAGCCACATCACGGTGCTCTCCCCCGGCTTCAAGGAAACTTTGGGCAGGCGCGGAGTTCCGCCGGGCAAAATGGACGTAATCTATAATTGGTGCGATGAGACGGCCCTGAAAAGCACCTGCAGACAACCCATACGTCTGGCCGGTGCAGATCGCTTCAGCATTCTCTTTGCCGGAACAATGGGACTTGCTCAGGGCCTTGACAGCGTTCTTCTTGCCGCTCAAATCTGCCGAACTACGTTGCCTGCCGCCGAGTTCCTTTTCATGGGGGGTGGGGTGGATCGGTCCCGGTTGGAGAGCATGGCCAAGGAGATGCAACTAGACAATGTCAGGTTTCTGCCTCGGCAGCCGATGCGAGCGATGAGCAGCATTCTCGCGGGCGCGGATGCATTACTCGTACATTTAAAGGATGATCCACTGTTCCGCATCACGATCCCATCGAAGACCCAGGCTTACCTTGCAGCCGGAAAGCCCATCTTGATGGGAGTACGTGGCGATGCCGCCGACTTGGTGAAGCGATCACAGTCCGGGGTCCTCTGCGAACCGGGCAACCCACAAAGCATTGCGGATGCGGTAAAGGAACTCGTCGACCTCGGTCCCGAGCGCTTGGATGCGATGGGCCGCAATGGCAGAGCGTTTTATGATCGCGAACTATCTGTCTCTATCGGCGTCGAAAATTTCGTCAATGTTTTCAAGGCAGTCGTCGATCTGAAGCCAGATATGCGATCTCGGCAGAATGGATGGCGGTTCTTTGTGAAGTCTGCATTGGATCGCTGCGCGGCACTCTGCGGACTCATCGTTGTGTCGCCCGTGCTTATCGCGGTAAGCATACTGGTCTGGTTGTCGATGGGGCGCCCCATCCTGTTCCGCCAGCCGCGACCGGGGCGGTTAGCAAAGCCCTTTTGGCTGCTCAAGTTTCGCACCATGTCGGACCGGCGCGAGGCGAGCGGTGATCTGTTGCCGGATGCGGTTCGCCTGACTCGTGTTGGACGGTTGCTGCGGGCAACAAGTCTCGACGAGTTGCCCCAGTTGTGGAACGTGCTTCGCGGCGACATAAGCCTGGTGGGGCCTAGGCCGCTGCTGATGGAGTACCTTCCTCGCTACTCACCCGAGCAGGCACGCCGTCACGACGTGATGCCGGGAATTACTGGTTGGGCCCAAATCAACGGACGAAACGCGCTGGCATGGGAAGATAAATTTGCGCTTGACACATGGTATGTGGATAACTGGAGCCCCGTCTTGGACTGCAAAATACTGGCAATGACGCTTTGGCGCGTGCTCAAGCGAGATGGGATCTCAAGCCATGGGTACGCAACGATGCCTGAGTTCCTCTCCAGCAAGAAATAAAGTTGCTACAAAGGAACTGGCGATACGGTTGGATTCAGCCGAAGGCGGGACGTGGGGAATGATAGGGAAGTCACACTCAGAATCGGTCACGGTGCTAGTGTCCTCGGTAGGACGTCGGTCGCAGTTGATCGAGTGTTTTCGGCAGTCATTGAGCGAGTTAGGAATGCACGGACGGGTGTTGGGTGTGGATGCGGCGCCGGAAACGGCTCCAGCAGCTTATCTTGTGGATAAGTGCTTTTCTGTGGCGCGTTGTTGCGATCCTGGATTCATCGATGACGTGCTGAAGATCGCGATTGAAGAAGATGTATGCCTGATCGTGCCCACGATCGACACAGAACTTTCAGTATATGCAGCGAATCGATTGCGATTCCTTGAGCATGGCATCGCGGTTGCGGTTTCCGACTCGGAGACCATCAGAATTGCGTGCGACAAAGTTGAAACGCATCGCTGGCTGGTGGAAAACGGTTTTCCAACACCGCGTCAAGGCAACCCCGACGAGGTGCTCAGAAGCCCGGTGCAGTGGACATTCCCACTCATTCTGAAACCTAGGTGGGGGAGTGCATCCACCAATGTGTTCACGGTCGAATCTCTTGTGGCCCTCAGAGAGCTTGCCGAGCGCAGAAAGGGTCTGATTGTGCAAGAGATTGCCCGGGGCGACGAATACACAGTCAATGTATTCGTAAAAGAGGGGCGATGTGTCTGCGCTGTGCCACACAGGCGGCTTGAGACGCGTGGAGGAGAGCTCAGCAAAGGAATTACAGTCAGGGACGAAAGGCTGATGCAACTGGCAACCGGTATTGCGGAGAGGCTGCCCGGTGCACGCGGCGCGCTCAACATACAATGCTTTGTCGATGCCGATGGAACCATCTCCATTATTGAAATCAATGCAAGGTTTGGTGGTGGATTTCCTCTTGCCAATCGCGCCGGGGCAAAGTTTCCGTTGTGGCTTCTTGAACCGCTGCTGGAGAAGCCCAATACTGTGACGGATGAATGGCAGGATGGGCTGCTAATGCTTCGTTACGACGACGCCGTTTTCATTCCTGGGGCGCATTTCCCGCATGGATAAGAAGAACATCTGCGTGGCATTTGATCTGGACGACACTCTCTACATGGAACGCGATTATGTCAGTAGCGGGTTTAGCGCAGTTGACGAATGGTGTTCCCAACATCTAGGTTTGGAAGGGATTCAGGAGCAGGCTCAAGCACTGTTCGACCAAGGGAGACGCGATGACATTTTTGACGCTGCGCTTGACTGTCTAGGCGTTGGGCGTGATACCGGAACCGTCGCAGCTATGGTGCGGATATACCGCGAACATGCGCCGCACATCAAGTTATTACCAGATGCAGTTGAATGCCTGGCCCGATTGCAGGACCGGGTTTATCTCGGCCTGCTAACCGATGGGAATTCGGTATCGCAGTGGGCCAAAATCGATGCTTTGGGGCTGCGGAGGCGCTTTGACACAACAGTTGTAACCGGCGATTGGGGGATTGATTTTTATAAACCGCATGTCAAAGGTTACCGCTGCCTCGAGTCCCAATTAGTTCAGTGCAGCAGCCGATTTGTCTATGTGGCAGACAATCCAACGAAAGATTTCTTTGCGCCCCATACACTCGGATGGAATACTATCCGAGTGCGCCGACCGGGTGGCCTGCACGAACACCAGGAATGCTTGGCCGAGTTGGCGCGCTTCGAGGTACCGAATCTTGAGTCGGTTCCCGATTTGGTATCTGAACTGTACAAGACGCAACTATAAGAGTTAGAGGACGTGATGGAATCGAATGCAGTTATTACATCGTCAGACGCACCGTGGCCGTATTTTGCAGAAGATGAAATTGAAGCCGCCATGCAGGTTTTACGCTCTGGCAAAGTCAATTATTGGACAGGGCAGGAGGGGCAGCAGTTTGAGGCGGAGTTTGCGGCATTTACCAGCTGCAAATATGCTGTGGCTCTGGCCAACGGAACCGTGGCGCTGGAAGGCGCCTTGAAGGCTTTGGGCGTCGGCCCAGGAAATGAAGTCATTACCACCAGTAGGACATTTATTGCCTCTGCGAGTTGCGCGGTGATGCTCGGAGCACGACCAGTCTTCGCCGACGTGGATCGCGCAAGCCAGAACATTACAGCCGAAAGCGTTCGCAGCGTATTGACGCCACGCACCAAGGCAATCGTTGCAGTGCATCTGGCTGGATGGCCGTGTGAAATGGACGACATCGTTTCCCTGGCCCACGAGCGTGGCATCAAGGTTGTGGAGGATTGCGCTCAGGCGCACGGCACCACCTACAAGGGTCGGCTCGTCGGATCGTTGGGTGACGTGGCCGCGTTCTCCTTTTGCCAGGACAAGATCATGACGACTGCCGGCGAGGGTGGGATGGTGACTACCAACTCAGCCGAGTTGTGGAACGCCATGTGGTCTTTAAAGGACCACGGCAAGAGTTATAAAGCGGTCTACGAAGAAGAATCCGCTCCCGGATTTCGGTGGCTGCATGAATCGTTTGGAACGAATTGGAGACTGACAGAAATTCAGTCCGCCATCGG
>Ga0326727_10020064_pt1 | contig 13324 bp, 6 predicted proteins | sample MB2enrmetagenome_FD_207643 | JGI IMG/M metagenome (GOLD analysis project Ga0326727, IMG submission 207643) | Lab enriched peat soil microbial communities from McLean, Ithaca, NY, United States - MB29MY | ecosystem: Environmental > Terrestrial > Soil > Wetlands > Peat | place: USA: New York...
CGACGAAGGTTCTTAAAAAATTCCGCCACCTGGGTTATGACGGTGCCGGCAATTTCCGGTTTGAGCGACAAGCAAGGCCTGCTTCTTGGCCAGGGGAATGCCAGTGCCCCCGACGAATTACAGCGGGCATTTCTGGAGCCCCCGGACGGAGCTTGGCCCTGGGTTTACTGGTTTGTTTCGGACGGCAACCTGACGCGGGAAGGCATCACCGCTGATTTCGAGGCGATGAAGCGCGTGGGCATTCACGGTGTCCTCTACATGGAAGTTGACCAGTTTGTCCCCAAGGGCCCGGCGCGTTTCCTGAGCCCCCTGTGGAGGGAAATGCTCCAGCACGCCATGACGGAGGCCACCCGCCTCGGCATCACGATCAACATGAACAATGATGGCGGCTGGTGCGGGAGTGGCGGTCCCTGGATCACGCCTGACCTCTCGATGCAGGTAGTTGTGTACAGCGAAACGGCGCTCACGGGCCCCCAGCATTTCTCGGGGACGCTCGCCCAGCCCAAGACGGTGGAAAGCTTCTACGAGGATATTGCCGTTCTGGCATTTCCCTGCCCGGCGGGAAGTGTGCGAATGGCGGAAAGCTCGCCGACCATGACGTATGGCTTGGATCACAAGCCCTTCGATTTCGCCAAGCTGCTCGACGGCAATCCCGGCACGGTGGTGCGGATTCCTCTGGCCCCCCAGGGCGAGCCGCAATTCGTGAATATTGAATTCCCCCAACCCTTCACGGCGCAGAGCCTGACCGTTTCGCTCGACGAACGGGGCGCTCACCTCGATACGGTGATCGAAGTTTCCGACGATGGCGAACACTATCGGGCTATCCGACCGGCGTCGGTGTGGTGGCCGGTGAGTTCGTTCAATTTCGAGAAGGAAACGGCCAGGTATTTCCGCATTCACATTCCGGCCCAGGGCCCGTACTTTTACAACACCTACAAGGAAGGATTTCCGCTGGGCGTTGTGGAGTTGAACGCTGACACGCGCATTGAAGATGTTGCCGGCAAAGACATGTCTTCGACCCATGGGGGTTACGAAGGCGAGCCGGTGGCATCCCCGCAGGCGACGCTGCTTCGCGACCAGGTGATCGACCTGAGCACGAAGATGGACGCCAAGGGTAATTTCACTTGGGATGTGCCGGAAGGGAAGTGGATGGTGGTTCGCTACGGCCACACGTCCACGGGGAAAAACAACCATCCGGCTCCCCTGGAGAGCATGGGCCTCGAGTGCGACAAGCTGAGCAAGAAAGCCATTGAGGTGCAGTTCGATGGTTTGATGGGCAAACTTCTTGCGGACCAAAAAGCCGTGGGTGGAACGACTATGACGATGACCCACATCGACAGTTGGGAAGTGGGCTCGCAGAATTGGACGCCGGGGTTCCGCGAGGAATTCGAGAAGCGGTGTGGCTACGACCTTCTGAAGTACTTTCCCGTTCTCACCGGGCGAGTGGTGGAGAGTCGCGAGATTTCCGAGCGCTTCCTGTGGGATGTGAGGCGGGTGGTGGGCGATCTCGTGATCGAGAATTACGCCGGACACATGCAGGAAATCTGCCATCAACACGGGCTGACCTTGTCGATTGAGGGTTACAGCGGGGGGCCCTTGGATGAAGTTCCCTACGGCGGGCGTGCCGATGTGCCCATGAGTGAATTCTGGACGGGGGGGCAAACCGAAACGTGGAACAAGGAAATGGCGTCGTCCGGCCACGTCTACGGCCACCCGGTGATCGCGGCGGAATCCTTCACCGCCTCGCCGGAAAACGGCAAGTGGCAGAATCATCCCTATCGGCTGAAGCCGCTTGGCGACCAGTCGTTCACCGAGGGCATCAACCGTTTTGTCTTTCACCGCTATTCCGCCCAGCCATGGTTGAACCACGCGCCCGGCATGACCATGGGCCCGTACGGAATCCATTACGAAAGAACCAACACCTGGTGGGAACAATCCCGGGCGTGGTTGGCTTACCTGGCGCGCTGCCAGGCCCTGCTGCAGAGTGGCCTGTTCGTGGCGGACATTGCTCGTCTCACTACCGAGAGCGCGCCGTATGCTTTTCCCAGGCGCGCGGAGATGAACCCGCCCTTCCCGCCGGGATACGACTTTGACGATTTGCCCACGGACGCCTTGCAGCAGGCTTCCGTGCGCGGTGGCCGCTTGGTGCTGCCGAGCGGGATGAGCTATCGCATCCTGGTTTTGCCCCCCACGCCGTTGATGCGTCCGGCGGTGTTGGCAAAAATCAAGGAATTGGTTGCAGCCGGCTTGACCGTAGTGGGGCCGCGGCCCACCAGTTCGCCCAGCCTGGCAGACTATCCGCATTGTGATGGCGAAATTCAGCGGCTCGCCGCGGAGCTCTGGGGCGAATGCGACGGCGTGGACGTTACCGAGAACCAATTTGGCAAAGGCAAAATCGTGTGGGGCCGGCCCCTCGGGGACTTGCTGCGCGGAATGACCCCTCCGGACTTCTATTGCCACCAAACGGTGGTGGGCGACGATATTCGTTACATCCATCGCACCGTGAATGGTGATGAGGTTTACTTTGTGGCGAGCGGCGTTCCGGAAGCGCGCCGGTTTCTTTGCACCTTCCGTCCCAAGGGAATGCGGCCGGAGTTCTGGTGGCCGGACACGGGCCGAACCGAACCCGCGGTGGTCTACGACGAGGTGCGAAACGGCACGCAGATCGCGCTCAGCTTGGACCCCTACGGATCGGTGTTCGTGGTCTTCCGCTCGGAGGCCGCACTGGATCCGGGCCGCGTCATCTCGCTTCGGCACGATGGCGTGGAGATATCGGGGCTCGCACCCAAACCGGTTCCCGAAATCCAAATCCAGCACAAATCCTGCGCCGTTCACACCAACAAGGCAGGCCAATACTCCATCGAGGCGGCCGAACCAGGCGTCTATGCGCTGAAGACCGCCGCCGGCCATGTGCTTAAGGCGCAGGTCCCGGCATTGCCCAGCCCTCTCACGATCGACGGGCCGTGGGATCTGACTTTCCCCAAAGGCTGGGGCGCACCCGAGCATGTGATCCTGCCGCACCTCATTTCCTGGAGCGAGCACCCCACTCCGGGCGTCAAGTATTTCTCCGGAACCGCCACCTACCACCGCAAGCTCGAGGTACTCAAGACGATGCTGGCCCCGGACCGGGCGCTCTGCCTGGATTTGGGCCGCGTCGCGGTGATCGCGCAAGTCAAGTTGAACGGTCGCGACCTGGGCATTCTGTGGAAGCCACCCTTCTGCGCGGATGTCACCGAAGTTCTGCGGGCCGGCACGAATGATCTGGAGATCAGCGTCGTCAACCTCTGGGTCAACCGGCTGATCGGCGATGAGCAACTGCCCGACGACTGCGAATGGAAGCCGCAATCGGGCAGCCAGGTCCTGGCGCGATATCCGCAATGGTTGCTGGATAACAAACCGAGACCCACCGGCCGCATTGCTTTTACCGTTTGGAAGCACTGGACCAAGGACGATCCGCTGATGGAGTCGGGCTTGCTTGGTCCCGTGCGGATTATTGTCCAGGCCCGGGCGGTGGCGACGTAGGATGATGCCGTAAGGGTGTGGATTGCGCAGAGCAAAGCTCTGCGGCCGGCCGACTGTTTGACCTATGGTTGAGTGTTTTGGACATTTCATCTGAACGTAAGTGGATGGCACATTATGGAAGAGCCGAAGGAAGAGAGATCTGGGGCGTTGACCCGGAAAGAGATTCAGCAGATCAAGGCGAAGCTTCGTCGATTCATCGCTAATGAGGACTATGAGGGTTTCAAGAGCGCGCTTGTTTACGATCTGGGGATACGTCCAGGGAGCGAACGGTTTCGATCCTTGGAATCGGAGTTTTCGAGGCAGGTTGCGGCTTGGAGGAACGCCGAGAAACAAAAGCCTTGATACGCCTTTGCCGCTCTTCAGCCGGAAGGGATTCCAGATGTTCAGCAATGGACTGCACCATTGCGTCCAAACCGTTTTTGTGCCTGTTGCCCATCGCCATGACAAACCTCGGAACCCAAGACATATAGGTTCCACAAAATGATTATGAAGATTACGCACTTCAGTGTCAACACAGAATAGACGGAACCGGCAGGCTGGCCAAGACGTCCGCTCCATAACATCTGAGATTTCCCGGAGGGAGTCATGTCGATATCCAAACCGCACAGCCCGCGGACTCGGCGCGAATTTCTGAAGGTTGCTTCCAGTCTGCCCTTGGCGGGCACGGTGGGCTTTCCAGACGCGGCCCATGCGGAGCCTGCCTCGTCCGGGCGGCCCAACGTCCTCTTGATTCTGCCGGACCAATTCCGCGGGCAGGATCTGGGATGCATGGGCAATGCCGACGTGCACACGCCGCACATCGATCGCCTGGCGTCGGAGGGCGTGCTTCTCCCCAACACTTTCGCCAACACGCCGCTGTGCACGCCAGCGCGCGGGAATCTGCTGACGGGAAAATATGCCCACGTCCACGCCGTCCCCATCAATGATTTGCGCATGGGGGAACTGGAAGCCACGCTGGGCGACCACTTCAGCCGGGCGGGGTATCGCACGGGCTTGGTCGGCAAGTGGCATCTGGATGGCGGCCAGCGGCTTCCGGGCTTCATTCCTCCGGGATTGCGGCGGCACGGCTTCCAGTTCTGGGCGGCGAATGAATGCGACCACAATCCCACGCACAGCCAGTATTTTCGCGACACCAGTGAGCCGATTCCCTTCACTGAATTTGAAGCGAAAACCTGGACCGACATCGCGATTGAATTCATGCGCGAGACCCGCGACAAGCCTTTCTTTTTGGAAGTGGCGATGTACTCGCCCCACCCTCCCTACCACGCGCCTGCCGAGTATCTGAGCAAGTACGATGCGGCGAAGCTCCGCACGCGCGCCAATTGGGTCGAGGCCACTCGAGGCGGCAGCCGAACCGATATCGCCACCTATTACGCCATGATCTCCGCCATCGACGACCAGGTGGGCCGATTGATGCAGGCGCTCAAGGATTTTGGCGTGGAGGAGAACACCATCGTGCTGGTCAGCTCGGATCATGGGAACATGCTGGGGTCGCACGGCCTGATCGACAAGCAACAGCCTTACGAGGAGTCGATCGCCGTTCCCGGCGTTGTGCGCTTCCCGCGTCGAATCAGGCCCGGGCGCAGGCTGGATGCTTTCTTTACTCATGTGGACATGGGCCCGACGCTGCTGGCGCTTTGCGGGCTGCCTGTGCCTCGTGAGATGCAGGGCACGGATATTTCCAGCGCACTGACGGGAGAGGAGCGCCCGGCGCCGCACTCCGCTTTCTTCCAGGTGTTTGCTCCGTATCACACCTCGGTGGTTCCGTTCGCCTGGCGCGGCGTACGCAATGAGCGCTACATGTACGCTCGCTCGAAAGCCCAGCCCTGGGTCCTCTACGATCTGAAGCAAGATCCTTACGAATTGAAGAATCTTGCGGACGATCCCGCCGCGCGCGGGATTCGCGAGCAGATGGAAAAGGAATTGGCCGAGTGGATGGAGCGCAGCGAGGACTCCTGGGATTACACCTGGGATACACCCTGGAACGACCGAGTCCTCGACTACGACCGAACTTTCTACACGTATGACGAATACCTGGAATGGGCGGCGGAACACCCCGAGGTACTCCGTATGAAACGCCGATAAACCGCGCCCTCAATGCGCCGCCGGCGGAATATACGGCACGGCCTGCGTCCCCCTGTTTTGCACACCCCTCACCCTCGATCGATCCTGGTGGGGAAGATAAATGGTAGGTGGATAGGTAATGTGCACGGGCAGGAGATGAGAATGAATGTTGGGCGGCACGGGGATTATGTCTGCCGCGCGCGGCGGGGCATGAAAGTCAAAGCAATCCAGCATGTCGTAGGCGCGATCGTCACGCGCGGTGAGATGCGGCAGGCTCCAGCGCTCCTCGATGAATTTGAGCACCGAGGTGAAGTCGTAGGTGTAGTGCGAAACGAAGTCCTTCTTGGCATACGGTGAGATAACGATCATGGGCACGCGCGGCCCGAAGCCATAAGCGTCCACTTCCGGCGGCGGCACGTGGTCAAAGAACCCTCCGTAATCATCCCACGTGAGAAAAATGGCGGTATTGCCCCAGTACGGGGTCTTCATCAGCGCGTTGATGATTTTGGTGACGTACCACATGCCCTGGTCGAGAGGCTCGGGTGGGTGCTCGCTGTCCTGGAAGTCGGGAATGATCCACGCGAATTGCGGCAGCGTCCCCTTTTGCAGGTCCTCGTAGTAGTCATCGAGCGACACCAGGCGGTTCATCTTTGAATCGTCGTCGCGAATCGATTTGAAGCCGGGCATGGGATTCCACAGGGTAAAGCCCTTGGGATCGGGGAAGGCCATGCGCGCGAAGTTGGCGTTCAAGTCCGCCCACTGTGGGGCCTTGGGCTGGGTCTCCACGTAATACTTCCAGGAAATGTTGTTGATCCCAAAATTCTTCACAATGGATTCGAAGGGGAAGCCCTCCGGCTCGTCCAAATCGTCTTCCAGTTGCTCCAGCGAGCCGATGTTGTTGATCTCGCCGGACTGCGCTGCGACGGTGAAAACGTGGTTGGGCGAACTTCCGGTCATCTCCGAGGAGAAGAAGCGGTCGCAGAGGGTGAACTCGTACGCGTACTTCCAGTAATTGGGAATGTCGGTCTGATCGTAATATCCCATCGTGTAGGGAGAGCCTTCTGTCCACACAAAGCCGTCCATGGTGCCGTGGTCGTAGGCCGCCTGGGCGGTTTCCCAACTGTGCTCCAGGTCGAGCAGCGGCTGCCCCGCCGGCATATGAAAAGGCTTAACGCATTTCTTGCTCCCCGGCATTTCCGCCAGGCATGTGGAGGGCGGAATTCCATCAGCATTGGGGAATGTCCCAAAGTAATTGTCGAAGCTGTGATTTTCTTGAATGATCCATATGACGTGCTGGATTTTTTCCATGCCGTGGGGAGGTCCGGAACTGCCCCCGGCCTGTGCCTTGGGTAACGAGTCTTTCCCCACCGGCGTTATGGCCATCACCATCCCTAATGCCAGGAGGAGTACCTTTGGCAGGACCCTCCGGTTCCATTCGCTAAGAGATTTGCTTGTGTGCATGGAATTTGCCCTCCCCTAATTGCCTTAGACGCGCCGAAGAGCATACGCCCGACCGCGTCGGAACACAATTCATTGAGAGCCATTTTTTGAGAACCATTTATTTAATTCCATTGGCGTGCGTGACGTCGAAATAGGCAACGCCGAGCCGCTGTAGACGTCCGTAATGCGCGCTGAGCCGGGTATTAAAATTGTTCCAATTGCGAAGTTGTTGTGGCGTCCAGGCGAGTTCGGCCAGCGCCAGCATCCGCGGATAAATCTGGCGGTCGATGGCAGCATCGGTGACCGCGATATGAGTCCACATGCAAGCCTCCACACCGAGGATGTGGCGGGCCATGGCGTCGGTGAACTCCTTCGACGCCGGATTATAGGAATAAACTTTTTCCGTGGGTGTGGTGTGGTAGGAGTAATCAAAGTAGGTAAAAGGATTGGGCGCCATCACCACGTCGTGGCCCATTTGGGCCGCGGCCACGCCGCCGCGCGTGCCTCGCCAGGACATCACCGTGGCGCCGGGGGCCAAGCCGCCTTCCAGAATCTCGTCCCATCCGATCATCCGGCGCCCCCGCGAATCGATAACCTTCTCCATGCGCTGCATGAAATAGCTTTGCAACCCTTCTTCGTCTTTCAAACCTTCCGCCTGGATGCGCGCCTGGCAACGCGGGCACTTCTTCCAGGCGTCTTTGGGCGCTTCGTCGCCGCCCACATGAATGAACGGCGACGGAAATAGGTCCATGACCTCCGAGAGGATGTCCTGGTACATCTCGTAGACCTTGTCGTTACCGGCGCACACCGGCTGCAGCAGCCCCTGGCCATTTACCCAGGGGCGTATCTCAAATTTTCGCGGCTCTGCGAGGTCGCAGGCAAGTTCCGGGTAGGTGGCGAGCACTTCCAGCGAGTGGCCGGGCATCTCGATCTCCGGCACAATCGTGATGTTGCGCTCGCCGGCATAGACGATGAGGTCGCGCATCTCCTGCTGCGTGTAGAAGCCTCCGCCTCCTCCATAGCGGGCGTCAAAGTAGGCGCCGCGCCGGGTCAGTTCCGGATACTTCTTGATTTCCAGCCGCCAGCCCTGGTCATCCGTCAGGTGCAGATGGAGGACGTTGAGCTTATAAAGCGCCATGCGATCGAGGGTGCTGCGCAAATAAGCGAGGGAAAGAAAGGTGCGGCTGCAATCCAGCATCAGGCCGCGCCAGGAATAGCGGGGTTGGTCTTGGATGTGCACGCAGGGGACTTTCAGTGGTTTCTTTACCGCCGGGTTCGATTCCATCTCGGGCGGCAGCATCTGGCGCAACGTCTGGACGCCATAAAACAACCCCGCGGCTTTTGCCGCATGGATGCGGATGTTGCGGGGCGTTACGGTCAACTCGTAACCCTCGCGTCCCAGCGTGGGCGACGCTTGAAGCGAGAGTAAGATGGCGCCGCGGTCCACGCTGGAGCTTGGCGCATCGTGCACGGGGAGGGGACCGCCCACCGCGCCAGAAATAAACTTGGAAAGGTACTCGCCCACGCGATGTGCGTAGGCGTCGTCTGACCGCACGAGAATCTTTGTTCCCGGAGCCAAAGTGAAGGTGCCGCGGTTCACCTTCATCTGCGCTGGCTTGGGGATGATGGCCGGTGCCCGCGGAGGCTGGGCGCAAACAGCAGATCCGGCGGGGAACAACAGAAGCCCCATCACGGGGGCAAGATAGATGCGAAAGGATAACGAGCGCATAGAAGACCCCTTAGTCATCCCAAACGACGGGCTACTGAACTCCCTGAGGGCTCGATTCGGCAAAACTTCTATCTCCAATCTTTTCATCAACTTCTGCTTAGAACGATTTTAAGTAGCTTTGTTTTCATAAACTTCTGCTTAGAGGCGAAAAACGACATTTTTTCTATATTTGTCTTCAATAACTTAGGGGCGCTGAACCCCAAAATTGATCCCCGTTTTTTTTGGACACTTTTTAGCCAAATCACCGCAACCGGCTTATTTTCAATAATTTGAATGTCTGTTCGGATCATGATGAGCTCAACTAACTATCTTTATTATCATCAACATCTGTTGAGGAAAACTTTTATTGCTGGTCTTCCTCAGCCTCATTTTCACCCCAATCACCTCGAAAAGTTGCCATCTTACATTCGTAGCGTTTAAGTTTCAGGAGCAGGTTGGTAACCCGCCGGACTTCTCGTACACTGGGTAGATCCTCCAGAAACCAAGTCGGCGTCCAGCGCCTCGCCCTGACTCCTAGTGCCTCGTGCCGGTGCCTAGACCCTGACAACTAGCCGTGGTGCGTGATTTCGCGCTGGCGCCAATCTTCGGATATGTGGCGAGCATTCGCCGTGCCATAGGCCAGAATTATTGCCCATCAGTGAGGAAACGCCCATAAAGCCGTCAAATTGCAGCACGCCTTGGCTGGGGTTTTCGCAGGGTGAAATTCCTGCCTCTGCTGACTTCCTTCCCGGCACAGGAGGTCCGATTTGCGGTCCGATTCGTCGCCTCGGCAGATCGGAAACTCCGCTGGTCCGACCTGATCGGGCCGGTAATCGGAGGGGGCAGAGGGTGGATTGAACCAGCACAGCGCGGGATCGCCCATTTCCGCGCGTCGAACGGCCGGTCAGCGAACCGTCCTTCTTTCGTCTTGTAGCGCGGGTGTCCCCACCCGCGATTCGTTCTCTCGATCTCGAGGACGCGGGTGGGGACACCCGCGCTACAAAAAGACTCGCCGTTCCCTGCTTCCGCGTTCACCCTGGGGAACGCCGGGTAGGGCAGCCATTCCCCGGCGCAGGATGAGGTGTTACACGCTTTGTCAAGTCGACAATCAGGCGTACACGTGTTATTCTTTAAATTACGGCAGAATTTGGGCGACTTCAGGCGCTAATCATTGTGTGCAGTCCCTCATAAACCACAAGATATTCTACGGCGTCATATTGTCCGACGTTATCCCAAAATCTCTTGTATTAGTACTAGTACCTTTGTACTCTTTACGAATTGGAACTAATAAATTAATTTAGCTATCGACTTCTTCGGCGAAGGGAGTCGCAGTGGCAGTTGGGACCCTTCTAAACGGGAATCCGCATAACACTAGTGTAAGACAGCAGTCTGGTGGGTTGGAATAGAAACTCACAAGGGGGTACTCCTCCATTCAAAAGACGTTGATCAAGTCCGGAATACTGACGGCTGAGGAAATCGATCAATTTTCCGAGCTGGCGCGCACTCGGAATGAGCCGTTGTGGAAAACCCTGCTGGCTGAGAACAAGATTACCGAGACATGGCTGGCTGATGCGCTTTCGCAGCGCTTGCATATTCCCCTGGCGGGTGCGGGCAGCCTCGTGATCGACCCGGAGGCGGCGCATCGAATTACGGAGAACCTGGCGCGCCAGCACGACTGTATCCCCGTGGGGGTACACGGGCGCGAACTGGAAGTGGCCTTCGTGGATCCTTCCAACCTCGCCTCGATTCAGGCCATTGAATTCTTTACCGGGAGCAAGGTTCGGCCCCTGGTGGGGCTGCGGTCCCAGGTCCTGGAAGCGGTGGATAAGCACTATTCCCGGGCGCAGGCTCTCGACGTAATTGAAAAGGCCGGCGATCACCCCGAAGTTCAGATCTTGTCCACGATGGAGGACCTCGATCTGGACGAAGCGACCTCGGTAAAGAATTCGAAAATCCCGCCCATCATCAAGCTCGTCAACATGATCATGGCGGAAGCCCTGCGTGAGAAAGCGAGCGACATCCACATCGAGCCCGCCGAGCATGAAATTCACATTCGCCTGCGCGTGGATGGGGTGCTCAGGGACTTCCTGCAAGCTCCTGCTTGGCTGCAAGCCGGACTGAGCACGCGCTTGAAGGTGCTGAGCAAGCTCGACATCGCGGAAAAGCGCATTCCCCAGGATGGACGCTTCAAGGTGCGCCTGCGGAATCGCATCACGGATTTACGGCTTTCCACGTTGCCCACCCAATATGGTGAAAAACTGGTGATCCGCGTCCTGGGGTCGGCCGAGGGAATTCCCGGGCCTGACAAGTTGGGCGTTCCGAAGGACGAACTGCCGGCGGTTCTGGAGGCGGTAAAGCAGCCACAGGGAATGATCATCGTCACGGGACCGACGGGGAGCGGCAAAACCACCACGCTGTATTCGCTCCTCAATTACAAGCAGTCCAAAGAAGTCAACATCGTAACGGTTGAAGACCCCATTGAGTATCAATTACAGGGCGCCAGCCAGGTGCAGATTAACCCCAAGGCCGGGCTCACGTTTGCGGCTTGTTTGCGCTCGATCCTGCGCCAGGACCCGGACACCATCCTGGTAGGCGAGGTGCGCGACCACGAGACCGCGGAAATTGCCTTCCATGCGGCCATGACCGGCCACCTGGTTTTGACGACTCTGCATACGAACAACTCGGTGGCGACGATCCTGCGGTTGCTGGACCTCGGAATCGATCCCTTTGTATTGACTTCTTCCATAACCCTGATCGTCGCGCAACGCCTGGTGCGCGTTCCCTGCGATGCTTGCCGGGAGGCTTACAGCCCGGAACCCCAGGTCCTGGAGCGGCTGGGTTGGAATGATCCCGATTTCAAATTCACCCACGGGAAGGGATGCCGGACCTGCCACGGATCGGGATTCAAAGGGCGGATCGGTATTTACGAGTTACTGCGCATGACCCCCGCGGTGCGCGAAGCCATTAACGCCCGCTCTCCTGATCCGGTCATCCGCAAGGCGGCCATACAAAGCGGCATGGTTCCGTTGGTGGAAGCGGCCCGCAACCAAATCCGGCTGGGCAAGACGACGCCCGAGGAAGTGATGCGGGTCATTCAATGGGTGGATGAGGGGCAGGCTTCGTGCCCCCAATGCGGGAAGCCGCTCTCCAAAAAGACCAGGAAATGCAGGCACTGCGAACCCAAGGTGAAGTCGGTCTGCGCCTCTTGCGGCCAGCCTCTGGATCCTGCCTGGCAGGTATGCCCCCATTGCACTGCTCCGGTTCTGGTTCCGGAACCGGAACCGGAAACGCCGCTTCCTGCCAAGGCGAAATGGGAGAGGAGCCGGCTCGGCATTCCCCGGAAACCTGCGGGGCCACTCAACTAAAACGTTCCTTGATCCGCAGAGACGTTATCGCCAAGGTCGCTCGGTACGCGCCGCCCATTTCCGGCGCGGCGACCTCCATCAGCTTCCCGATATCAGTTTATGGTGAAATCTTCCGTGTAAGTGAGGGTCGCACCCGTGGCGCCCCCCTGCTTCCGCACGAGGGATCCCTGCAATCTCTGCCCCAGGCTTCCCACCACCAACAGAACGGCGGGGGGTTGCGAACGGTCGGCAAAGTCGCCCTTGACCTGAATCCGGAAAGTACCGGGCGTAAAGGGCCGGCCGCGGTTGAGCAGCGGGCGAGTTTCAAAGCGCCCCGCGGAAACAATGACCGGGTAATCGATGGCCACCAGCGTGTCCTCGGCAAAGACGCGAACTTCCAACTGCGTTGCCGTGGGCAGGTTGCAAAGGCCGGTTACCCGCAGGTTTCCCTCATCACTGCGTTGGAGCTGCAATTGAAACTGCGGTACGATCATGCCCAGCGGGTGGGAAATGTACTGCGCAATCTCCAGCGCCTCAGCCATGGCCCCGCTCTGGCGCTCGCGCCACGCCCAGATCGAGGAGGCCGCGAGGAAGAGAATGAGCAAGGCCATCAACCCCAGGCCCCGGCGCGAGAAGTAACGGCGGGGAGGTTTTATGGGCCGCGGCGCCAACGACGAGAGGTCAATGTCCTTGAGGGCGCTCCAGGTGCCGTCGGGCTGCCGCTGGTAGACCATCCCCAGGGCGTTGAGGGCGAAACCGCAGTTGCTGCACTCGGCGTTGGTTCGGTCTTGCATTTGGCCGCAGGAAGGGCATGTGACTGAGCTTCCCGCGGGAGAGGAATCTTGCGCCATGGGAATTGGAATCGCGACCTTTCCCCCGCTCTTGAGGGTCTGAGTTTGTTCTATTCTATCCAATCCTGCCGGAGCACACAACGCTGTTCGGCGTTCCAGGCTCCTCCGCCCGCCCGACCACTGTGCCGGGCCGGAGCGGGATTCTCCCTGGTTGAGACCCTCGTGGCGCAGACGATCCTGGCGTTCGCCCTGCTGGGATTGGCCATGCTGTTCCCCCTCGAGGAACAATCCGCCAAACTGGCCAGTGTCACCAGCGAAACCGCCCGGTTGGCGCAGAAGGAACTCGACCAGATTCGCCAGAATATCTCCGCCTCCTCGGGAAGCTTTACGGATTTGAACGGCAATACCGTGGATGTGGCGTGCCCGGGATCGCCGGGAACAAGTTGTGGGAATCC
>Ga0326727_10020065_pt1 | contig 13323 bp, 9 predicted proteins | sample MB2enrmetagenome_FD_207643 | JGI IMG/M metagenome (GOLD analysis project Ga0326727, IMG submission 207643) | Lab enriched peat soil microbial communities from McLean, Ithaca, NY, United States - MB29MY | ecosystem: Environmental > Terrestrial > Soil > Wetlands > Peat | place: USA: New York...
CATCGCCGCCCGGACGTCCGCAAACTTGCTCCGAAGCCGGTGCCAGCCGGTTTCGCTCTCGACCTCTGGCTCGGGCCGGCTCCGGCGCACGAATACGACCCGGCCTTTATCCCGTTCCACTGGCGTTGGTTCTGGGATTTCGGAGGCGGCGAGCTGGGCGATATGGGCTGTCACTTTATGGACCTGGCCCACTGGGCTCTCAACTTGCGGGCGCCAATCCACGTCGCTGCCGAGGGGAAAAAGGAGTCGCCCGGTGATCAGGAAGTTCCGGATTGGCTGCGAGTTGATTATCGCTACCCCGCCCGCGGCGATCATCCAGCCGTCCATCTGACCTGGTACAACGGTGTTCCAGGTCCGGACCTCGGTACCAAGGAGCCATTCGAGGGCTTCCGCGACGGTGTCCTGTTCGAGGGCCCCAAGGGCAAGCTCGTTGCCGATTACGGACGATACAAGCTCCTGCCGGAAGCAGATTTCAAAGGATTTGTCCCACCCCGACCGACGATTGCACCGTCAATCGGGCATCATCGCGAGTGGCTCGCCGCCATTCGGACGGGCGGCCCGACCACGTGCAATTTCGATTACAGCGGCAGTCTGGCGGAAACGGTCTTACTAGGAAACGTCGCTTATCGATCCGGCAAAGCGTTCAACTGGGACGAACACGCCGGGCGCACCGACGTTCCGGAGGCGATGGCGTTTCTGCAGCGAGAATATCGTAAGGGCTGGAGCCTGTAGATATCTTCCAATGTTCAGCTGCGGCGGGCTGTGTAGATCGAAGTGATCATCGCCTTCTCGACGCGGCCGCCAAAGGACTCGCTCGCGATGCGAGCGAGTCCTTCCAGCACCTCACGCCTTGTCTCGAATGGAAGCCGCGCTATTTCAGAGAATGTTGCAAACAATCCCTTCACCCCGGCCGTGTCGAGGGTCAATGTCCAGCGGATCATCTCGTGAGCAATCTCCGAAAATTCGCCTGTCTCACTGAGCTGAGCATAGCGAGCGTCGACGTCGAGTGCGAACGGCGGCTTATTGTCGTTTCCTGCCGAAGGACTGCGCCCCAGCGGCGCAAGGATGCTTTGAGTCGCATCGTGGAACGCATCGAGCCGATCCGGATCGCCGAAGACATTCCACCACATCGCCCACCATCCCCCGGGTCGCAAAAGACGGGCAACCTTCCGCGCCGAACTCGCCCAATCAAGCCAATGAAACGAAGTCGCCGCCACGCCCAGATCGAACGACGCAGCGGGCAACTCGACGTCTTCGAACGCGGCGTTCTTGATCTCCAGACTCTGCCCGGTTGACGCAGGCGCGATTTTGCACCTCAAGAAATCCGCGAGTCTCCTATCCGGCTCGATGAGGACGAGAGGATTCGCTCCCATCTCCAGCAATCGCCGCGTCGCTTGACCTGTGCCCGGACCTATCTCAAACGTCCGTGTCCCCGGCCATAAGCCGCAGCGCTCGCGTAACAGTTCGAATACGCGCTCCGGGTAACCGGGACGGTTGTGCTCATAACCCTCCGGGTCCTGGCCAAAGGCTTGTCTGCCTTCCTCACGCGCGATTTCGGACATTTCTCTTTTCCCGGTAGGCTGCACTTGACATGTAATTTGTCTTGGCTACCATCTGAATTAGTTTTACCTAAGTAACTGGTTGTTGCTGACTAACCAATCGCCACAGGGATGGCTTAATATGGTGCCGCACCATCTGCGTAAGGCATTTTCTCTCATCGAGTTACTGGTGGTCATCGCGATAATCGCTTTGGTCATCGGACTGCTTCTGCCCGCAGTCCAAAAGGTCAGGGAATCCGCGAACCGCGCTCAATGTGCGAACAACCTGAAGCAGCTCGGACTGGCGTTGCACAACTATCACTCTGTCTTCGGCGTGTTTCCGACGACCTGGCGGCCGTTGCCTCAGCCGGACTCGGCCGTTTCCTCTGCGAACTATACGAATCCGGTGCCGGTTGATCCCAGTACTCCCGATCCGGCCATCACCGGTCCGTCGGCGTTTGTCTTGATTTTGCCCTACATCGAGCAGGGGCCGATCTTCCAGCAGATCGACACATCGAAATCGTTCTTCAATCCGGCGAATATGCCTGCTCTCAACGGCGCCGGCAACCCGGCATACTCGACCCCGATCAAGACGTTCCTTTGTCCCTCCGCGCCGGGCGAATCCGTCGTCGAGTACACCGCAGAACTGACGCAGAGTTTCAACAACTTCGGTGTCACACTCAATTACCCCGTCGGTTTGATGTTCGGCCGCACCGACTACGCTCCCGATGCCGGATCGGAGATCGACATTCCCGGCATCAACATTACAGCCAACGCTTCGATCATTACCCAGCCGCCCGGCTCCCCGGTGCGGGCGACGCAGGTGACCGACGGCCTGTCCAACACGATTATGCTCGTTGAGGATGCCGCTCGTCCTGCCTGGTGGGGGAGATCGAGCATTGCGAAAGGCTACGGTTTCACACCTTTGGTAGGCATTTACTCCGCCAATGCCGCGGGGCCGGCGCCCCAAGGCGGCGGTGCCTGGGCCGATCCTCTGAATTACATCGCGACCAATGGTTCCGATCCGGGCGGCTCCGGCATCGCGGCCGGCGGCGGCTTCGATGGCATCCAGCCCGCGCCTTACACCTGCTCGTCATTCTGCAGCAATGACAGCGAGATCTTTTCCTTTCACCCGTCGGGAGGCAACGTTCTCCTGGGTGACGGATCGGTCCGATTCCTGACGTCCGGGCTCAGCAATGCACAAGTCGGCGCTTTGCTGAGCAGAGCCGGCGGCGAAGTGATCGATCCGGAGGCGCTGCAATGATCGTCAGGCGGCTTGTCACGGCGCTGTCGCTTCTGGCATGTGCGGGATGCGCTAAGTCTCCCGGAATTTACCCTGTCGCCGGCAGCGTGACATACAAGGGTCAGCCTGCCGAGGGAGCCTTCGTTGTGTTCCAACGCCAGGGCGCCGATCCGGCGACCGAGCAAACAATCATGGGCGTGGTGCAGCCAAACGGCACGTTTACACTCGACTACGGATCACTTGGCAAGGGCGCTCCGCCGGGCGAGTATATCGTCTTGGTGCGCTGGAAGTACGATTCAAGTCTTCCGTCGGCTAGGTCGGTGAGAGAAGTTGCAGCTCGCCCGGATCGTTTGAAAGGCCGCTACGACGATTCCAAGCATCCGCTCCTTCACGCTGTAGTCCGAGCGGAGACCAACGTACTGCCGATGTTCGAGCTGGAAGATTGAGAGGCGGCGACGCACTCGTCCCACGCGCTTCGCGCCGGTCAGTAGTGCGAGCCATTCTTGCGGACGTGCACCATCGGCCGGCCTTCGTTGAGCAGTTTGCCGCCGACGAGTTTGCCGATGATTAATTCATGATCGCCAGCCGGATGACAGCCGGTGACGCGGCAATCGAGATAGGCGAGCGCTTCGGTGAGAACCGGAGCGCCTGCCTCGGCACGATTGACTTCCAGGTTGATGAACGCCGGTTCGTTCAATGTGAAGCCCTTGCCGAAGTGAACGAGCAGTTCAGTCTGATCCTCTTCCAGAATGTTGACGACGAACGGGGCGCCCGGCTTCAGCCATTCGGCAACGGGGCGGCCGTGCTTCACCGCCACGCTAACTTGAAACGGCTCGAAAGAGCACTGTTGCACCCAGCTCGCCAGGAAACCGGTCTCGGCATCATCCCGCCGAGCGGTCACGACAAAGATGCCGCTTGGGATGCGGCCCACGGCCAAGGCTATGTCTTTGCCGCTCTCCGGTACCGTCATGCCATTGCCTCACTTCTTCTCTTTCAGAAGCTCGACGATCTTCTTTTCGAACACTTCGTAATCGATGCGTCCTTGCGGACCGACGTCGTCGCGCTTGACGGCGAAATGATTCTCTCGATCGAAGATGTAGACACAAGGCGGCCCATCGATCTTGAGCTTGGTTTGATAGAGTTCAGGCGGCTCGTCGAGGAGTACGTTCAGGAACTCCGCTTTCTGTTTCTTCAGAAACGCCACTGCACGTGCGTGGCTTGCCGTATCGGCGGGGTCGTCCAGCGCCACAGAAACGGCGACAAGGCCGTCTTTGGCATACTTGCGATGCATCTGAACCAGATGCGGGAATTCCCTTTTGCAGGAAGCTCAGTACTCGGCCCAGAAGTCGACGATGACGACTTTACCTTTCAGGGAGCGAATGGTCTTACACAGATCCGCATACTTCATCGAACGCAGCGCGATTTCGCTTGCCGACGGCTCGCCCGCGAGCGGCCCGCCGATCGCCGAAACGGCCAAAGAGAGCGAAACGAGCCTAGCTGCCATCCACGTCGATCGTCGCATCGCAAACGCCTCCGAACTTAGCGAGCGTTTCTTTTCCTAATCGTACCTGCGCAATGTGGGGAAGCAACGACTGGTCGATGCCTTTGTCGGCCGCAGTAAGCCCGATCGACGGATTTTGACCGTTACTGTCGCTGGACGCAGGGACTCTGAGTAAAGAAACTACCGGAGAAGGCCGCCGGAATCCGAGGACATTGCGATGATCAAGACAAAGACCTGGGATATGCGAAAAGAAAAGAGCGATGGCTTTCGTCTGCTCGTCTGTCGTTATCGGCCGCGGGCCTTGCCGAAAAAGGACGAAACGTGGGATCTCTGGTGGAAGCATCTAGGGCCGAGCAAGGAGTTGCACGCGGATTTTTACGGCAAACACGGCCCGCCGATCAACTGGGCGGAATACAAACGGCGCTACCTCGAAGAGATGACAGGTGAGGAGCAGCGCCAGGCCATCGCCTACCTCGCCGAACAAGTCGCGGCTGGAAAGACGATCACTTTGCTCTGCTCGTCGGCTTGCACCAACGGCGAGCACTGTCATCGCTTCCTACTCAAGAAGTTGATCGAGGATTGCCTGCCCGAGCCCGCTCGCGAGCAGCAGGCTTGATCGAATCAGGAAGCTGAGCTGCGTCCGGCCGCGGCTAACCTGGCTGCACGCCAGGAGCGGGCAAAAGCTCGGACAGCGTCGGTCAAAGTCAACAGCCTGCCACTCGCCCCGAGCAGAAGGAAGAGAGCTGCCACGGCGGTCAACCCGGTGCGATACCAGAGAAGTAAGCCGAACAGGAGCAACGGTTCCGGCCAGAAAGCTGCTACTCGTATCCGTAGCCCTGGCAGCAATGCCACTGCGGCAGCGCATGCAACAATGAGCAGCAAGATTACCGAATCGGCCAACGCTCTCAGGGACGAGGTCACTTCGAGCGGCCGAATCGCTATCGACGGGGCCGCAGCCGACTCCGCAGAGCCCGAATAGACCGGTGTTCCTGCGTCCGGAAGCGGGCCCCGAATTCGCGGAGGTGCGAGCCCGGACAACATGGCCGGCTCATCTGATTCGGGAATCGTTCGCGGGGCAGCGCCGCTGGTGTCCGATCGGCGTTCGGCCTCGCTGCGAGCCTCATCGAAATCGCGATCTCGAGCGAGCTTTCGGTTGTCGTCGAGAAGTGAGCGCTGCCAGCGGGACAGGCTCATTCCGGCCGGTGCAAGCTCGGTGGCTTCCTCGCCGATGAGCTGCAATGCCTGATCCGCCTGGCGGCAGAATGCATAGAAGCGCTGCTGAGCCACCGCCAACGGTGCGGTTACGCCCTCGCGAGCAGCCTCAGCGAGCGCCTCACTTAGACGTAACTGAGCTTCGGCTCGATAAAGGGCGACTGTGGCGGCGCGGCCAGGCCCCGGGCGTGGCGCGTTCGGGCTCTTGACGTGCATTTCAAACCCGGCTGGAACATAGACCGTCCAAACGGCCGGCCCGTCAATCGCGCCCTCGATCGTGGGAATTTGCAGTATTGGATTGTCGAGAGATTCGGCTTTCTCGTCGTATCGCCAACGCAGGCGTACCGCTCTAGCGCCAGCCCTTCCGGGTAAAGGCACCCACACTCGTCGCGGTTCGGGTTGTAATGGGGCGACATCCCCGCCGTCGACCGAGACGGCGACGACCGTGCCCGGCTGCGGAAGCAATAGGTTGAGGTCGGTATTCGGTCCGTGTCGGACCCAGTAGACGGCTTCATGCAGCCAGTGGCGCCCGTCTGCAAGTGCTGCGGTGCTATCGGCCAGGAGAACGCGCACGGGGCCCGCTCCGGCCCCACTCCGTGGCCGCAGGCGTAACGTCCACTCGTCTCGAGCGACCTTCCACACCTGACCGCCTGAAATGCGCAAGCGATCGGCCTCGTTTGGCCAGTTCTTGAGGGCAATGGCCGGTGCTTCGACCGCCGACAATCCGTCGGCGACATCCGTCGCAAGTTCGGGCCCTACCACACTCACCAGAACTTCTCCCGGGCCGGATCCCGGCACGGTGACGTCGGGCATAGGGATGCCCGCGGCGGCATCTTCAAGGGATACACTGCCGGACAGTGTCAGGCGGAGTGAGCCGGTGACGCCGGGACGAAATTCGAGCGCCCAGGTGCGATCGCTCGCCGTGCGACGAGGCCCCGGTTGCCGGACCGGAATCGCCTTATCGACTTCCAACTTCACGTCCTCGCCGTCCCAGTTGCGCAAGCGCACCGTGGCAGCTCTCAGATCGCCGCGTCGAACCGAGAATTCGACGATAGACCGGAAACCCAGGCGCCGCTCGCGCACTTCGGCGACCGTCAATATCCGCACGGTAGTCCCCGTGGCACCGGTGCGTACCTCGCAATTGCCGCTATAGTCGGCGCGTTCTGCAACAAAGGCCAACTCCGATTCCGGGGCCGACGCCGAGCGCAATCCTTTCAGCCCGCTCGGTAGCAGCGACAAACCCGCTTCCGGGATTAGGCGTATCGATGCCGGGGCGGCCTGGCTGGCTCCTTCGAGCTGGACTGAAGGAATCTCAAAGCGATTACCCTCTGCGTCGAAAGGAAGCCAGGCGGAGATTTCGAGTGAGAACGCCTTACGCTGCTCACCCGCCGGACCGCTTTCGGGCCAGATGACCAATCGATCGCCGCTCTGAGTCCAGCGTCGCACGCCTTCACCGCGCACGGCCGAAACGGTCAAATTCGCCGGTTGCAAGCGGCAGCTGAGCGTCGCCGGACTGGCGTCGGGAGCCGCGACGCGGAAGTTCGTTTGCACTTCGGCGTGATGCGCTAGAACGCGAACTGATAGGTCTTGACGCTGAGCGCGGACAACGGGAGGAGCGGCTGACAAATGAAGCCGGAGCACGGGAGTTTGCCCGCTCTCACGGCGAAACGTAGCCGCGTAGGTGGATATGTCATTGCGCCCCGGGCGCAAATTCGGCCGACTTGCCTCCGGCCAGAACGGGGCAAACGCGTCGGCCGATCCACCCGTCAGCCAGCGAGTGCTGTCCACGGCAACCTTCAATCCTCGCGCACGATAAGCCAGATGGCTCCGATCCAAGGACACCTTCGCTCGCGGCGCAGGCAGCGGGAGGGTCACTTCGGAGGGCAGCGGAGTCGAAGGTACGAGTGTCAGCCCGATTTGGAATTCCCGTTCGGCTGGCGCTGCCAGGCCAAGTTCGAGTACACGATTCGCACCTGCCCCCGACACCTGCCACGCGCGGACGCGCACGGTGTCGCCCTTACCGACGCGCCTCGCTTCCGCTGCCTGAATTTCCAGTCCGGGCGGCAGGTCGATTGACAACGAGGTGACAACGCCGCCACTGACCTTGTAGTCGAGCCAACCCGTCAAAGTTGCGGAGTCGGCGTTGAGTTCCCAAAGATAAGCCTCGCGCGCCTCGACGCTTCCCGGATGAGCGTTTTGCGTCCAGCGCACCTCGAGGGGCACGGTAATGCGGCCAAGTTCTGCATGTAGGACTTCGCCGTTCGAATCGGCTGTCACGCGCTGCAGCCCGTGTTTGGTCACCGCCTGAGGTGCCGAAGAACCGGCGGGCAAGGTCAGATTCAATTGACTCTGGGCGGTTCGAGGCACGGTGAAGCGCAGGCTGCGCGTTTCACCATCCGCCTTCACCGGAACGCGAAAACGAATTTCTACCTTGTGACGGCCAGCGCCGTGCAAAGGCACAGAGAAACCGGCCTGCGGCCCGGGAAGACTGACCGGAAGCGCCCGGGCGCCGTCCACCAATAAGTCGCCGTCCAGGTAGATACCGTCAAGAGGCAGCGACAGGTCCGTCGGACCCTCAACCGGCGAATAAACCTCGAAGACGCTCTCAAAACTGGCTATCGACTCGTTTACTTTCCCCTCCAACGACATTGCATAGAGCACCGGCACAGCGCTTGCCGAGCCGGCGCGAGCCAGGGCGTCGAGACGCTCGAGTAGCTCCGGTGCGACGAGCACACTTTCCTTGCCCGCGCTGCCGCTCGAATCGGGGACAATGTAGACGAGTTGCGCGGATGGTTCTTCCGCACTGCCCGAAGACAGGCTTGCTGAGATGATCGCCAGAACCGCCGTCGCTGTAACCAGAGCGGACGCTGGCCCGGGAACCGACTGGCGAACGGAGCGCGAGCGTCGCGCGGCGAGCACTAAGTAACCACTCAATGCTGCACCACCTCCCGCCAGCAACGGCAACCACGCCAGTGGCTGCAATGCTCCGGGTAGCCAGAGGTACGCCAGCGCAGCCGCTCCAACGTACGCTGTAAGGAACAAATCTCGCCGCCGACAGATCCAAAGGCCGGGCACGGCCAAGGCGGCCAAAAGAACGGCGGCTGCAAGGACGCGGTCGCGGCGGACAATCGTCAGGGTCGAATCGTCGCCGACGCCGGCGTTCGGTTCCCATTCGGTCCAGGGTGCGAGCGATGCGCTCAGGTCGGGCGGCGTATCACTGGACCCTTCACGCCCGTTCTCGCTCGCGTGGCGAATCCAGTCCGGAGCCGTGCGAAAGTGTCCGGACGGATCGTGCCCGTTTGTCAGAGCATCGGCAACGGCTGACCGAACCAGGTCCGGCGGCTCGCCAAATGCACGCCATTGCTTGACGCGTGCATCGCTCGTCAAAAGTGAGGCCGGTCCGGCTGCGATCACCGTGAGCCCCAGAGCTTCCCATGGAGGCGTTCGATCCTCGGGCCCTTGGGGCGGAACCAGTCCTAGCTGTGCCTCTGCACCGATGCCCGTTGCTCGCAAAGCGGCATCGTCCACGACCAGTCGGCCGCTCAGAAACTCGGACGATAGCTCGGCGACCAGTTCTCGCAGGCGAACCACTCGGCCACCCGACTTCGGGCGAAGTCCGATCGCCGCCGCGGCCAGTCCTTCGGCCTGTCCCTCGGCTGCCGGGTGCGGAGCGAGCATGGCTGGCAGCGGCGTCTCGACAATGAATTGCTCCGTCAGCGAGCGCGGCAGCCCGTCAACACTCGCCCCGCCGGCGCCTGGCACCCGGCGCTGTCGGCCGTCAGGGATCGGTTCGAAGCCGGGAGGAAGACGCCAGGCCCGATGGAATGTCAACGACGGCACCGGAAGGACGGGAGCGGGGGCCTCAATCGTTGCCAGGGTCTTCCACCATGTGGCAGGCGGGGCGTCGGTTTCGTAATCGATCTCGAAACGCAACGGCCCGTCGTTCAATCCGTTCGTCCCGAACGCCGGAACGGGAAGGACCAGACCTCCTGGTTCGCCCGCGAGAGATGACAGTGCGACGGGGTGTCCGGCAATGCGCGCCGATATTGGCCGCGCTCCGGGCGGGAGGCGAATCGGCAACGGGCCCTGCGACCAGTTGGATACGCGGAATGAAAAGCGATGCCGCGCCGAACCATCTTCCTGCAAATAGGTCGTCAGACGGGCGTGATCGGCGACCGCTTCGGTGGCGCGGTCGACGAGCGATCCGCGTCCTCGGAACACCAGTGACACCGATCCGTCACCATAACGGAACGTACGCCAGGGTGTGCCGATGCGGGACCGTCCTGCTACCGGAGCCGCCGGTGGTGCTTCTTGTAAACCGGCCGTCTCGACCTGGACGAACTCCGCTCCGGCGAGGTGCAGCGTCACTTCGCCGTCCATTCTTCGGGCGCCGGTGACGGCGGGCAGCGGAACCTTCCAACTCCTGTCGCTCGGGTCGAGGCGACGAGCGCTGTGTAAGACGATCGGAGCGCGCGGGCGCAGCGGCTTGGTCAGCGTCAGCCGCCAACGCTCGCCAGGCGGACGGGCCGCAAGCAAAGCCGCAGCGGCGAACGGACTACCGCAGCCGAGAGCGCTAAGCCCTTCGGCGGCCTCGGCCGAGTGCAAACGCTCGAAACTTTTCACCGGACTTTCGGCCGAGTTCTCGGCTGGTTCCGCACGCCACTCCGAGCCGCTGTGGCCCCGGTCATCCACGGCGCGCGGCTGTGCGGCGGCAAGGGAGAGGGGAGCGGAAAACGACAGGTCGACCGTGTCCGGTCTTCCGGATTCCGCTTCGAGAATCAGGCGTGTGTCGACCGCCGCTCGACCGGCGCGGAGATAGACATCGCTGACGCAGCGCGCCCGTACTTGCGGAGGACGCGGTCGCAGGACTAGCGTGCCTTCGACAGCACGGCCGTGGTAGGAATACGACGCATCCGGCAGTTGGATTCCCCAAGGGCCTTCATCTTCGGACTCCGACTCCGGCGAGGTTGCTCGCAGCGTTGCCTGGTATGTCTGCGCGTCGTAGCTGATGGCTAATACGCCTTCGTGAAAGCGCGCGCCGAGCGGGATCGCAGTGGGAAACGGTATAACTTCGCCCAGCCCATGGCGAGCGGCCTTCGCCAAGAGGCGAATCGATAGACTTGGCACGCGCGGCCGGCCGAGGAACAAGCTGACATCCGGTACTACGCTGCCCGGTCGATCGCCGCTGCTTGGCAGGAGAGGCCGCTGCAGGTCAACCAGTAAGACGAAGCGGCCTTCAGTCCCGCCCGGTGTGTCCGCAGGCAGCGACTCGGGCAACGCAGGACGAACGGTCCAGTTGCGCAACTGCCCGGCCGGCGCCATCTCCACGCGTTCGACGTCCCATCCGACTGGTAAGAGGATTGGAACCTGAAACAGGCGGCCGCGTTCGACTTCGCAAGCGATCTGCAGAGTGACCGAAGCCGGATCGCCGGACGGCTGCCACCAGGCGAGTTGGCGTGCCCGGTACTCGACAGCGTGTGGCTGGAGACGAGCCGCCGGTCGTCGCTGCGTCCCGTCGGCACCGGTGATCGCCCCACCTGCGGACGAGAGGCGCTGCGGCGTTCACTGGCCGGCTCGGCCGTGCTACCCGTGAGACGAAAGTCGCCAGGCTTCAGGTCATCCAATCGCAAATCGGGATGAACGAGAATTACCAGCGTTTCCCCACGCGGCACCGCTTCGAGCAGGCGCATGCCGGGGCTTTGCCACTCCAGGGCAGGCGTTGCCGCAAAACCGAGCGGAGAAGCCGAATCCGGAGAAAGCAAGCTGCCAACCGGGGCCAGGCAATTGACCAATAGCGCTACATGACCCGGGCGAAGTGGCTCACGAAGGTGAATTGCAAGACTCGCTCGCCCATCGGGCTTCGCCGGCGGCAACACGTTCCAGTCGTTCAATCCGGGAAGGACCACTTCAAAAGGCCGTAAGTCCGGATCGAACTCGAGGTGCAGATCGGTAACTTCGCGATGCAAGACATCGAGGTCGAATTGATAGGTCGCCTTCAGCCCCTCCGGGTCGAGAGTTTGCGTCGTAATCTGCCGCGAGAGCAACAAAGTCGACGGCGCGGATGCACCTGCCGACCGTATCCAAAGATCTACGCCGGGCTTGCCGCCGCACGTAATGCGCCACAAGCGACGATCGGGTGTCTCGGCCGGGTGTGGTCCGGAGACCAAGTTGCCGTCAACCGCGGCCGCACTTCGATCGGCAGGGAGATCAAGTTCGAGGACAGCGACCGGTGAAACGGGAAACTTGAGATCAAAATGAAGGCCTTCGGCCCGTTCTTCGGCTCGGGCGGACCACTCGATGGCCACTGCGTGGTTGCCGGGCGTGTCCAGGAGCAGCGACGAGGTCTTGCCGTCGAAGTCTGCGATCAAGGCATCGCGGTTTTCGAAACGGGGCTGTCGCAAAGCGAGGTTGAGCGGTTGCAGGGGTAGGTAACCCGTGCCGCTACCGGAGTTGGCGACCTTCCACTGGCCGGTTCCAATGAGGGCTGTGTCATCGAGGTGCGCTCGGTAGCGCGCCTCGGCGAGACTGGGTGAGTGGTTCCGGGCTTCGAGGCCGCTTCGAGCACGCGCGACCTTTTCCTCGAATTCCTTTCGAGGAAGCTCGCGAAGGATACCCTGAACCTGCTGATCAAGGAGAGTCGAGATCTTTTCGCGCGGGAGAATGACGCGACGAATCAAGGGCATTACGGGCGGAGTCGCTGTTGGAGTACCATCCGCCCCCACCTTCGGCGGGAAAAAAGCCGTGGCGATACTTGCCAGGATTGCAATCGCCAGCGCGAGGGCCAATTCGGGAGACGGCCGGGCTGGCGGACGACCGATCTTCATCGTCACGGCCCTCACGACCCGGGGCCGCCGGAACCTTGCGGCTCACGACTGCCTTTGTTCGATCCGCTACTTTCCAACCGTGGTATTTCGAGCGACGAGCGCGGCGCGCTTCCATTCGGACGGGGCACATCGACGGTTGAAGGTTCACCCACGGCGCGGGGCATGTTTGATCGAAGGAGCGAAGAGGGCGAGGCCGAACGCGTGCGACTGAAACTCGCCGGATACACAGAACGGCGGCGGTGGCGTTCGTGTTGCAGAAGTACCAACGGAATCGCGACGAATAGTACGGCTGCGCCAGGCTCGCTGCCGAAAACGATCGCAGCGGCCACGCCGGGCCAGAGCAATCCGCCAACTGCGAGCAATGCCGCCAACAGGACGGTGGCTGGTAAGAACCAGCTCGATAACTTTCCCTCTCCGCCGCTACGCGCGAGGGTGTATAGCCCCAGACTCAGCCCCAAAACTCCGAGTGAACAGACCAACATCCATCCTTGTTGTGGCGCCTGCGTCAGGCGCAGCGGCTCCGGCCGATCGCGCCAGCAAGTGAGCGCTGGAATGGCCGTGTCGTCGTCACGTGGACTAGCGCCGGCTTCAGATGCCGCAAGCCAACGTTCGAGATCTCCGGCTGTCACGGCGGGGACTGGAACGTAGAACCAACCGCGGCGAACCCATGAGCGCTCTTGGCCGGGACCGCTGTCCGGAGTGATCGGAATCCACCCGTGCGTGAGTTGTATTAGCCAGCGAGTCGGAACACGTTCGACATCGCCGCGCAGGACGGGAGGCGTCAGCGTAGTCTGGACAAAACCGGTCGCCGATCTTCCGGGAGAAAGCTCATAGAAAACGTCCAGTAACGAATCGCGCTTAACGAGTTGCGGTCCGATGCGCAAACGCGCAATTCGCCCTCCGGGAGCGCGTTGGCCGTCGTCATCGACAGGGTCCCAAAAGACTTCCTTGCCGTTGAGCGAGATTCGCAAGAGAAGGCCAGCCACCGGCGCGGGCAATTCTACG
>Ga0326727_10020067_pt1 | contig 13323 bp, 10 predicted proteins | sample MB2enrmetagenome_FD_207643 | JGI IMG/M metagenome (GOLD analysis project Ga0326727, IMG submission 207643) | Lab enriched peat soil microbial communities from McLean, Ithaca, NY, United States - MB29MY | ecosystem: Environmental > Terrestrial > Soil > Wetlands > Peat | place: USA: New York...
CCCGGTTCTGGCCGCCCGGAGACCCTCCCTCAAGGTTAATGCGACTTGGCTCTCATAGCCCAGGGTCTTTACCATCTCGGCGAGCATCTCCCCGAACATTTCGTCGTCATCAATGATCAAAACCTTTGCTATAGGCTGCTCCCCCCATGAGCCACCGGAGCCGTGGAGGTCAACCTTTGCAGGTTCCCGATTCGAGAAGGCCTGGGAGGGGGTCTGGGTCGCTTCCATAATAGTCAATTTCCGCGGCTGTCTATCATCTCCCGGACCTTGCGCACCAGGTCCAGGGGAGGAAAAGGTTTCTGGATAAAAGGCAACGCCGCCTCTAGCAGGCTCCGGACCACCATGGCGTCCTCGGTATACCCCGACATATAGAGGGTCTTCATTTCTGGGTGCAGGGGGGCCAGAAATTCCGCTAAATCCCGGCCGTTTTGCTGAGGCATCACCACATCGGTCAACATCAAATCAATCGGCTCCCGATGTTGCTGGCACAGTTCTATGGCCTCCTCGCTGTTATGGGCCGCCATCACCAGGTAGCCGTGCATCTCCAGGGCCTCCTTGATTAATTCCAGCAAGATTTCTTCATCTTCCACCACTAGTACGGTTTCCGATCCCTGAAGTGGCGCGGCAACCGCCGCCTTGCCGGGGGATTCCTCCATGGTTTCCTGTAGTTGCCTCAGGTAAATCTTAAAGACCGTGCCCTCGCCGACTTTGCTGGCCACCTCGATATGGCCGCCGCTCTGTTTAACGATCCCATAGACGGTGAACAGCCCCAGGCCGGTGCCTTTGTTGGCTTCTTTGGTGGTAAAGAAAGGCTCGAAGACATGGGCCAGGGTTTCCGGGTCTATGCCCAGGCCCTCGTCAATAACCGCGATCTGGGCATAAGGCCCTGGAAACAGATCCCCATGGCGGCGGCTATAGGCCTCGTCCAGATAGACATTGGCCGTCTGGATGGTGAGCTTGCCGCCCATGGGCATGGCATCCCGGGCATTGATCACCAGATTCATGATGACCTGTTCGATTTGTCCCGGATCGGTCTTGACCGCCCCAAGGTTCGGATCGAGCTCCAAGAGCAGGTGGATGTCTTCGCCGATGAGTCGCCGCAGCATTCTTTCCAGGTCGGTGATCACGGTATTGAGATTGGTCACCCGGGGCTGCAGCAATTGTTTGCGGCTGAAGGCCAGAAGCTGCCGGGTCAGAGTGGAGGCCCGCTCCGCCGATTTCTTGATGGCTTCCAGTTGGAGGTAAATGGGATCATCCTCCCGGCAGGCCATCATGACCATCTCACTGTACCAGATAATGGCCGTCAGCATGTTGTTGAAGTCGTGGGCCACGCCTCCCGCCAACCGCCCCACCGCCTCCATCTTCTGGGATTGCCGGAGTTGCTGCTCCAGCAGGGCTTGTTCGGTAACGTCCAGGAAGAAGCCCAGGGTCGCCCTTTCGCCCTCGTATTGGATGGGGGTGACCGACTCTACCAACCAGCGGGTCTCGCCGCCTTTGGTGACGTACTGGTATTCGAACGGGGCGCTTCTAAGGCCCTTCAGCATCTGAACGGCGTGGGTGCGCACCATTTCCCTAAATTCGTCCGGTACATAGCGGAAGGCGTCTTCGCCCAGCAGCTCAGCTTCGGTATAGCCGGTGAGTTTCAGGAAACCGGGATTAACCAGCTTGAACTTCCCTCCCTGGGTGATGAAGATGCCAATGGGGGCGTTGTAAACCAGGGATTTGAAGGCCTCCGCCGCCTGCTTGCGCGCCGTGATGTTCAGGGCGGTGAGGATCACTTCCTCGGTGGGGTTTTCCGGATGCACCGGGGCAGAGCTTAACAGAACATCAATCAACCGGCCATCCTTGGTTTTCCACCGGCTCTCCATGGTGCCCCGGCCCCGTCTGACCATCTCCCCATATTGTTGTTGCTGGACCTGTTTAAACTCCTCCTCGGTGTCATATAGAAGCCTGGAACTTTTCCCAATGAGGTCGCTGCCTGCATAGCCGGTCATTTTAGTGAACTGTTTATTTTCCCACCAGAATAATCCCTGGTGCACCAGGGCGATGCCGATGGGTGCGGCCTTGAAAATGGTTTTCAAGGTGGCTTCGCTCTTCTTCAGGGCTTCCCGAGCCCGCTTCCGCTCGGTAACATCGGCGTTCAACATCATGACGCTGGCGACCCGACCCTGGGAGTCGCATACCGGGGCAGCGTAAAGCCCGATATCCAGGGACGTGCCGTCCTTGCGGCGCCCTTTGATCTCCACTCCCGCCAGAGATTCGCTGTTCAAGACACGCCGGTGGTACTGGTAAAATTGCTCCAGTTTATCTGGGGGAACACAAGGGATAAGTTGTCCCAGCGCTTCGCCGGCGGTCCAGCCGTAGAAGCGTTCGGAGGCCGGGTTCCACATCTGTACCCGGCCGTCTCGATCCAGGACATAAATAGCCAGAGGGGAGGCATGGATCAGGGCCTGAAGGGAAGCTTCCGTCTTCTTCTGTTCAGAGACGTCGGCCAGCAGGCCCGCGGTCCCAACCAGGTGCCCCCGGGCATCCCGTAAGGGGGCCACGGAGAGGACTATATCGATTAGCGAGCCGTCTTTCCGTTGCCGATGAACCTCCAACTGGGTAAAGGATTTTCCGTGCAGCGCCCGATCTACCACTTCCTGATATTCTTCCTGCAATTCCTCCGGAATAGTGGGATTCGGGTCTCCCAGCACCTCCTCGGCGCACCAGCCGAAGGTGCGCTCCGCGGCGGGATTCCAGAGGGTGCCCCGCTTTTCCACGTCCAGGGCGATGATAGCCAGAGGCGAAGCCTTAATCAGGGCTGCCAGGGTGTCAGTGGTCTCCTGCAGGCTATCTATCAGGTGTTTCTGGGCAGTGACGTCTATCCCTATTGCCCCCAGAAGGATGAGGTTGCCCTGGCCATCCAGGATGGGAAAACGGTTAACCAGCCAGTTATGCTTTTTATCTCCTTGGGAAAGCGCTATCAGGGATTGCGAACTTTGTTTGCTGGCCAAGACCAGCTCATCGGTTTCCTGGAAACGGGCGGCAATTTCCGCCGGCCAGATGTCGGCGGCGGTCTTGCCTAAAGCTTCTTCCCGGGTAATTTGGCTCAGCCTTTCCCAACCCTCGTTCACATAGACATAGCGCCCCTGGAGGTCCAAAATTGTGGCCGCCCCGGGCAGATGTTTCATAAAAAAATTGAATAACTGCTCAGTCTTACTGAGCTTTTCCTCGATTTTCCGCCGTTGGACCACTTCTAGTTTCAGTTTTTCCATGAGGCGCTTGACGATCTGAGGTCGAGCCACGACACGGCGCAAATTGCGGTTTGCCAAGGCGACTTCCGCGGCATAGGATAGCTCCCGGCCCAGAGCCAGCACCGCAACTGCTTCGTGGTGGTGGCGGCTGACCCCGTCATCGCCCAGGCCCTGTTCGCCGAAGCTGGAAAAACCCAGCATGGGTGTCTGAGGCGCCAGGTTTATCATTCTGGATAGCTCTTCGCCGGCGCGGGCCCCCAAGAGCCGGCTTCTTAAAGCCGAAGAAAAGACTACTACCGCCCCCGGATCGATGATGGAGCCTCGGCACAGGGCCTTGCGCAGGGCTTCTGCTCCGGCGGCCGCCAGGTTATCAGGATCGGCGGTCATCAGGGTTAAGGAAGCGCCCTCGGGCACCGGCTGGGAAAAACGCACCCCCCCACCGGCGGTAAAGGCGGTGGCCCGATGGAGGCTGTACTGGCCAAAGGCCTCGGCCAGGCCCAGGGGATGGCGGGCAGCCGCGGCCGGGGCATCGTGTGGGAGGCCCAATATCCGGCGATAAACCTCCGCCGCCGGCTGGTCGTCCAATTCCAGCACCTCACCATTTAGGCTGCGGGTCACCACCAGCCGTTGGTCGGTGGGCCGGAAGCCATGGGCCAAAGAGAGGCCGAATTTCAAACGGGTTTCGAAGATCGCGATCAGAATGCTGTCAGAAGAAACCCTCGGACCCCAAAAGACCACATTGCCCGCCGCTGGGCCGGCGCCCGGGGTGCCGGCCCCCATAATGGGAAGCCGCCCCTGGGTCAGGCGCTGGAGGGTGGCTAAGATGTCGAAACCATAAGACCCGCCGGGGGGGAGAGCGCCGGGAGTAAACAGAAAAGCGAAGGCAGATTTTCCTTCCTGAGCCGAGACCGACCAGATGGGATCATCGGGAGAACCGAAATAGGCGGCCACTCCCGGCGCCGTTACCGCCTCAAGCAACGCCCATTGCCAATTCTGGGAGACGCCCTGCCCTACCCCCACCTTAACCCTCAGGTGCGGAGAGGCCAGCGCCACCACCACCACGCTCTCTTCCTGCCTGTTGTTACAAATCTCGCCGGCGGTGGTGGTCCCCACCAGGGGGGCATCGCCTGTCAGGCGGCGGATGCCCCGAAGCAGCTTTTCCGGGTTATAGTAAACCGAGGCAAACACCAGGACCACGGAGAGCGGATGTTCCCTGATCTGCTGGAGCGCTCTCCGGGCCGCTTCGGCCCCTACCTCCAGGGCCTCCCCTCCTTGGGCTGTGCCATAACCTATTTCGAGGTTTGGCTTTGACGTCATACAAATCTCCTGTACTATTGAAACATCGGTATCCAGGACAATTCCTTTAAAATATTTATATAACTAATCGTGTTTATACGATTAGTAGTGGAGGTTATAACGGCCGCAGGGGAGATTTTCGGACCTGGATGGCCTCTTACTTAACAGGGCAAAGCCGGAGCGGCCTGCCGAAAAGGGGCGTGACTTTAAGCCCTAGCTCTCTCCGCCATATTATGGTAAAAAGGCCTTATCTGGTTCCCAAGTTCCCGCCTGGGACCCCTGACTTTGCACTTTGAACCTTGAACTTGCTGCGAAGGAGCTGCCATGCGCTATCTTCTCTTGGGGAAAACCGGGCTGGAGGTCTCCGAAGTGGGGTTTGGCGCCATTCCCATTATCCGCCTCTCTTTTGCCGAGGCCGAGCGGGTGCTGCGCCGGGCCCTGGAGCGGGGCGTGACCTTGTATGACACGGCCAACCTCTATGTGGACAGCGAAGAGAAAATCGGGCGGGCCTTCGCCGGCCTGCGTCCCCAGGTAATCCTGGCTACCAAGACCATGAAGCGGGACCGTCAGGGGGCGCGGGAGGACCTGGAGCTGAGCCTGCGCCGGATGCGCACCGATTACCTCGACCTTTACCAGCTCCATATGGTTAATCAAGAGCAGGACCTGCAGGCCGTTACCGGCGCCAACGGGGCGCTGGAGACGGTGGTCCAAGCGAAAACGGTCGGGTTAATCCGGCACCTGGGGGTTACCTCCCACAGCCTGGAGATGGCTATCAAGCTGGTCCAAACCGGCCTGTTTAGCACCATCCAGTTCCCCTTCAACTTTGTGGAGGAGGCGGCCGCCGACCAGCTCCACCCCCTGGCCCGGGAACGGGGGCTGGGCCTCCTGGCCATGAAGCCCTTCTGTGGCGGTCTGGTGGAGGATGCCCGGGTGGCCTTTGCCTTTCTGCGGCAGTTTCCTGACCTCATCCCGCTGCCTGGCTGGGATTCGGAGGCCCGGGTGGATGAGGTGCTGGATCTTTATGAGACCGAAAACTTCGTCACCCCCGAAGACCTGGCCATTATGGCGGGTTACCGGGAGGAGTTGGGCGAGAAATTCTGCCGACGGTGCGAATACTGCCAGCCCTGTCCCCAGGGAGTGATGATCACGCCGGCCATGCTTTACGGCATCGTCGCCCACCGCATGGGGCCGGCCAAGGCCGCGGCCTTTGCCACCAAGACCATGGAGTCGGTGCGCCTCTGTGAGGCCTGCGGGGAGTGCGCCGCCCGTTGCCCCTACAATCTGCCCATTCCGGACGTCCTGCAGCAACATCTGAAGATGTATGAACAAGACCGGCTGATCCCCGCAGAGAAGGAAGAGTAACAGGCCCCGGCGCCTTAGGCCGAGGCTGGGTTGCCGGGGGCAAATCACCGCTTTTGCAGCCTATCCTTGGCGGGGCGGAGATCTCATTTACTTTGAACTTTGAACAAATAAGGGCGGCCCTGCGGGTCGCCCTTGTCATTCCGGCTAATTTTTCTGAGAACGCTCAGGTCGTCGGCACCCGGGCGGGCTCGCAGAGCAAATTTTCGGCCGTGGCCAGCCGGCCGCATTTGTTGCAGACATATTTGATATCTTCCAGCTTGCCCTTGCAAAAATGCTTGCTGTGCGGCGCCTTCTCCCCGCAAAATGAGCAGGTTATGGGCTCCATATTGGGGTTACACAGGTGCCCCGGTTCCTCGGCTAGGGCACCGCAGGTCTGACAGGTAAAAACTTTCTTCGCCATGGCTGCCTCCATTACATTGAATGTTTAGCCAAAAAATAAGGGGGAAAAATGCCATGTCAATGCGGCGGGCGGAAAGAATTTAGCAGATGGATGGTGGGGAATAATGAGGGAAGCGGGTTAAGCACCCCCGAGACCGCGGGCCCAGAGGCCTGCCCCACCAATTGTCACTGCTCACTGCTCCCTATCCTTCCAGCAGGCTGAGGCTGGCCTCCCCGGAATCGAGGCGCGCCAGGGCTCCCAGAGGAAAGGTATGGTTATCCGCCTGGTGGCCCAGGGGCAGGTCGGCCAGCACCGGCACCCTTAGGGGCTCCAGGGCGGCGGTGCAGACCTCCAGGAGGTCCTTACGAGAGCCGCAATTGGTGAAGGCCCCCAGGACCACGCCGCGGACCCCGGCCAATACCCCGGCCAGCCGCAGGTGATGGAGCATGCGGTCCAGGCGATATATGGCCTCGTTGTGATCTTCCAGGAAGAGGAGATAACCTGAGAGCTGCGGGGCAAAGGGAGTGCCCACCAGGTGGCAGAGGGTGGTGAGGTTCCCCCCCGCCAGGGGACCCTGGGCCAGGCCAGGATGGAGGACGGCCAGATCCCTGAAGATGACCTGCGGCGGCCTGGCGGCCGTCAAACTTTCCAACAGGCTTTGCCGGGCTACGGCGGTCAGGCCCGCCAGTTGGGCCACGTTGGGGCCATGGAAGGTCACCAAGCCCAGGCGGCGGTGCAGGTACCAGAGAAGATTGGTGAGATCGCTGAAGCCCACCAGCCGCTTGGGAACGGCCCTCAGGGAGGCGAGATTCAGGTGAGGTAAAAGCTTCAAAGAGCCGTAACCGCCCCGCACCGCCATGATGGCCTTGACTTCCGGATCGAGCCAGATTTCTTCGAGGCGCCGGGCCAACTGCCGGTCCGTTTCACTCCCGAGAGCCCGGGTCTGAAAGACCTCCGGGCCGCACTTCACTCGAAAGCCCCACTCCTCCAACACCCGGACCCCGGCCTCCCAGGGCGGCCGCGCCACGCAACTGCTCGGGGCCGCCAGGGCAATGGTTTCCCCGGGTTTGACCGGCGGCGGCCAGGAAAAGGTGTCCTTGCCGGCGGAATCCCCCCCCTCCCCTTCCCTCTCCTGAAAATCGGGCTCCATGTTTCCTTTTATCATATTTCCCGCAACTTCGGCGAAAAACTGCCGGATTCCGGGAGGGCCGGGTAGAGGTAACCCTCTACCACCTTGCGAGTTTTTTGATTATAATAAATGCAACCCGACGGCGTAGGATGAATCCCGAATTTCTCAACCACCTGAGCCGGCGCCTTCGATCGCCAGCTTTCCTAACCTCCCTGGTCCTGGCCCTGATCTGGGCGTTGGCGCTGGTCTTCCGCCTCAGCGACCTGGCGGCTCGGGACCTGTGGACCGACGAGGCCTGGGTAGCCCTGGCGGCCCTGAAATCCAGCCCCGCGGCCGCCCTGAAATCCACCCCCGGCACAGCCATAACCGCCGGGGTCACCACCCCACCCTTCTACCTCCTCACTGTCTGGGCCGTGGCCAAGCTCCTGGGCGGCCAGGAATGGGCCTTGCGCTCTCTGTCCTGCGCCTTCGGGCTCGGCACCCTGGCAGTCCTCTGGCTGCTGGCCCGAAGATTGACCTCCCGCCCCGTGGCCTTGCTGGCCCTGGCCGCCGCGGCCGTCTCCCCGGTCCTGGTTTATTACGCCAAAGAACTGAAACAGTACAGCGGCGACGCCTTTTTTGCCGTCCTGGTGGTTTACCTAGCGGAGCGCCTTCTGGCCAGTGAGGGCCGCCGCGGCTGGACCGCCCTGGGCCTGACCGGCCTCATCGGCCTGGGGTTCTCCCATCCCCTAATCTTCTGCCTGCCGGCGGTGGGGCTGGTCCTCTGGCTCAAGCTGCCGGCGGCCCGGGGTCGTTTGGCCCTCCTCGGCGGCCTCTGGGTCCTGACTTTTGCCGCGGCTTATCTCTTGATCTTCCGCCGCACCATGGACCCGGAGCTGGTGGCCTACTTTCTCCAGGACTATCCGGACTTCTCCGGCCGCTGGCCGTTCCTTCGCTGGCTGGGGGGGGCCTGGCACCGTTACTGCCGGTATTTCCTGGGAGAGTGGGGGGTAATCTGGGGGCCGCCGTTGCTGCTGGCCGGCACCTATGCCCTATGGCGGGGCGGCCGCGGCCGGGTCCTGGCCTACTACGGCCTCCCCCTCCTGCTGGCATTTGGGGCCGCGGCATTGCACCGCTATCCGTTTATGGCCCACTACGGCGGCAACCGCCTGATGCTTTTCACCGCCCCCCTGCTGTACCTAATGGTGGCGGCCGGCGTCGGCCAGGCGTTCGCCTGGCTGTGGCGGAGCCGAGGCCGCTGGCTGGCGGTGGCGCTCACCGGGGTCGTGTTAATCTCGCTGCACCCGTGGGCCAATTTTCGGGAAAACCTCCGCCCGGAAATGAACCGCGAGGAGATCAGCCCCCTAGTGGCCCGCCTGGAACGGGAGATGCAGCCCCAGGACCGGGTCTATGTCTATTATTTTGCCAAATGGCCCTTTGCTTATTATTTCCGGGGCTCCAGCGAACGCCTCTGTCTTGGCAAATCCTGTGTGGAAACCGGTCTGAAGCTGGACCCCAAAGAGAAACCGGGACGGCTATGGCTCATCGCCTCCCACATCCCCAGCCTGGAGCACATGCGGGAGTTTGCCGGCAAGCTGCTGGGACCGGGCTGGCGGGAGATCGCCTGCTACCCGGGCAACAGGGCGGTGCTCTTTTGCTTTTATGGCCCAGAAAGTAGATAGGTTAAACGATTTGTGAGGACCAAAACTTGACCATCCAACCTCTCAACCTGAGCCGAGGAGATGTTTATGCACGTAATGGCCATCAATGGCTCACCCCGCAAGGAAAAGAGCAACACCTATCGCATCCTGGGCCCGCTGTTGGAAGGCATGCGCGCCGCCGGGTCCACCACGGAAGTGGTGCATTTGGGCCATTTGCAGATCAACCCTTGTCTGGGCTGCTTCCTGTGCTGGGTTAAGACCCCCGGAAAATGTGTGCAGAAAGATGACATGGCCACGGTTTTGGAAAGGTTTGTTCAGGCCGATTTACTGGTCTTCGGAACCCCGCTTTACCACTATAACGTCTCTGGCCTGATGAAGAACTTCCTTGACCGCACCCTGCCCGCCTCCGAACCGTGGTTAGTCGAAGATCCCCACCATCCGGGGCGGAGCGGCCACCCGGAGCGCTACCCCAGAGACCGGCGCATGATGCTGGTCTCCCCTTGCGGCTTTCCGGAATTCGAGCATTTTGCCCCGTTAGTGCAATATTTCCAGTTTTTCGCCTGGAAGTTTGGCTGGGGTTATCTGGGGGAAATCCTCCGGCCCGCGGCGGAGAGCTTGAGCCATGAACAAGATCAGGAGATGTTCGTCTGGTATTATAATCTATTGCGCCAGGCCGGGGAGCAACTCATCCGCCAGGGACAGATTTCCCTGGAGGTGCAGGCGGGATTGCGACAAGACCTTTTCCCAGGCGGGCCGGAGGCCTTCAGGGACCACGCCAACCGGGAGTGGCTCGAAACCATGGCCAAGTTCGGGGTGATCGGCAAACCGCCTAGACAGACCGGATGACCGGCGGCTTTGGGAGGGGGGGTCGCGGCTCTCCCCGGCACTCTCCTCCATTGACCTAAACCTTAAGCTCCTTTTATCCTCAATAAAAATGAAAGAGATATTCAGCATCCTGCTGGGCTTCTTGCCCTGGATTGTGTTTGGGGTCATTTCCGGGCCTTCCCTGTGGCGGTTGAACGCCGCCATCATCGTCGCCCTGGCCCTGGTACTGGTCCTGGGCTACAAACAGCTGGCCCATGGGTTCATTCTGACCTGGGGCTCGCTGCTCTTTTTCGGCGTCAATCTGGTCATGGTGGTGCTTGGTGGAAACCTGTGGGTGATCAAAAACCTGGATATCCTAGCCAAAGGGACCCTGGCGGCCATTGCCTGGTTCTCCATCTTCCTGGGCAAACCTTTTGTCCTGCAATATGCCCGGGAGACCGTGCCTCCGGAGCGCCAGGCCTCCCCGATCTTTTACCGGACCTGCCGGACCCTGGCGGCGATCTGGGGGGTAGTATTTCTAATAACCACCGGGATGAGCGTGGCGAAAACCTATGGTTGGTGGGCCGGAGGGATGGGCTATCAGGCGGTGTCCCTGGGCTTGCTCGCTGCAGGCCTAGGGCTCAACCATTGGTATCCTAAATATGTGCGCCGCAGGGCGAAGCCAGGGGTTAACCCGAATCAGCCGGGATGATTTGGGATTAACTAAAGTGACCGCAAAAAGGCAAGGAGGGCATGATGGCGACACCCCTGCTCCTGGTCATGCCTGTCCTTGATCGGTTGCTCCTGCTCGGCCCAGGGACTTATTACGCTCTGAAAACTTACACTATCCAAAACATATCTACATTTTTTCATAGTCCATGAGTGTTCTTCATGGCAGTGACTGTTGAAAAAGCTAATTTATGACAGGCGCTTCTCTTTCGATAGAACTGGTTTGAGGAAAACCGAGTCCGTTCAGGATCTGGCTGTCCCGCTTCATATAGTGTCTGAAAATTCGGACACCCCGCCTCTTGCCAGTTTTATCACCTCCTATGCTCTGGAGATTATGCCGCCATCACAAAAAATCAGCTGCTCTTCAAAGTCAGCCTGAGGGAGCCCCACTATTACCCGTTCCTTGAATCGCCCGTAATGGAAAAGGGCGATTTCTTTTGGACAGAGCTTCAGGAGGATTGCCAGGGCCAATTGGGCGGCCCCGGCGCCACCACTATGGCCCCAATTAAAAATGAAAGCGTCTGGGTTACGGAGATGATGTCCCAGATGGTTCCAGATTTTCTGACTCGGGCCTGGTAGTAGTTCCCGGCCATTGAGCCATACACGTCTGGTCTGCCATTCTCCTTTAAGATTGAATTCCAGTCCTTTCATGGGCTTATCCTGTATTCTGAGATTATGCGGCGGCCTTGGCCACCGCAGTCAAAATAGAAACCGATATCTTTGAACCCTTCCTGACGGGGTCTGAGCGGCCCGGTGACACACTAGACGATGACGTCGGTCCTCAGATCCGCATGCATCACCTTGCCACAGGGGGTGATCGGGCAACTGCAGGACATACCGGGGGGGCCGGCCGATCAGCTCATCCCGTTTTTCCCGTAACCACCCAGAATCGATTTCATTTTGGTATTAATATTATTAATCCTATAGATTATATAGTTTTATTAAACAAAAAAAAGACCACTAGGTTACATCCGCTACAGTCGTATTCTCCATCTTTTCCGCAATGTAGTCCCGCATGTGCCTAAACACGTTGATCAGTTTCTTTTCTCTTTCAATCGGCGTGGATTCATAGAAATACTTGCTCACCGACTCGGTGGGGGCCAGGGCGCCATCGAAAAGCCGGACGATCTCGGCCAGAAAAATCTTGTCAGGGGATTTAGCCAGCCGAAATCCCCCGCTCTTCCCCTTGGAACTGCGCAAATACTTGGCGAGCCGAAGAGTAAGGAGGATCTGCTCCAAAAACTTGGGAGGAATTCCCTGGGCCGCCGCGATCGTCGGCACGGACACATATTTCTCCGCCTCGCACCGTGCCAGGTAGACCAAAGCAAGCAGAGCGTATTCGCTCCGACAGGTGAGTTTCATCCCTTCTCCATCAATGTTTTTCCTGATTAATTATGACTAATATAATAGAAATAGTCAGAGCAAATTTGTCAAGCTTTTTTTTCACTGAAGACTCTTTTGGTCAGTCTTGGCGGTCCAAACCCTCGATCAATTCGCTTGCCTCTCCTAACGAATAGGTGAAGGTGGTCTTTGGCATCTCCGACCTGATGCTCTTTTAAGTTTTTTGCGGTTGACCGGGTGGCCTTCAGGGCCCTTAAATGATTCATGGCCTGGACCGATTCCGCCTCCGCCGCGGCCCCCGACCGATAGCCGGATCAGGTTGTCCATAATCCCCAGCCTCTCCCTTTCCACTGGCGGAATGGCCGCATGAGACATCTTTACCAGATAGGAAAGAATGGATTCCACTCCGCCCAGACTGACCGCCATTGACCAGAGCTTCGCCCGCTTCATAAGCTGTAATCTTTCTTGTTAGATGACAATTTGAGACCCCTGCGAAAGTCTCTTCATGGAAGGGCCGGAGAGTTTTGGTAAATGGCCGCCCACCCTTCCCTCCATGGACTTTCGCCACCGTTTCATAATCACTAAAGACCATTTAAATGTTAATTCCTTGGAACGAAAATGGTCGCCGGACCGGCCCCGTGGCGAAAAATCCAGAAAAATCCAGTACTTGCCTGAACTTAGGGCAAATAAAATCACTGTACTCTCCAAGTTACTAATATTCCACGGTTTTTCTGATTAACCGGCCTTTTTTGTTCAATTTTGCTCACTTTTTTAGGGCCTTTTGGGGGCGAAATTGTGCCGCCAAAAAAAAATTTCCGCAAAAGGTTGCGCATAACTTGCTAATATTGCTAACTTTACTTCCATAATCCGCCACCGAAGTCCCGCTTTAACCCCCAAATTGTGCCGTTTGGTGCCGTTTATGTGCCGCATCAAAGCCCGCCGGCCCAAGCGGCGAGCGGTAATTTGCCGAATATCTCTAGACTAAGCCATAGAGAAAGAAATTTCCAGCACAGACGAGACAATTGACCCGGAAATTAGTTCAAAGTCTTTTTTCCTAAAGTTTTTTTGAGCGCGTAGGGCGGGAAAGCGAAGCGCATCCCGCCTTCCGTGGTGAATCCTTTTGTCATCGGCTTGGCGCGATAGCGTAGGGCGGGCACTGCCCGCCATCTCCTTTCCTGATAACCCAGGAGTCTCGCCGAGGACTGTGCAGGCGTGGGCGCCTGGCTAGCTTTTGATTTCCTGGACCAATAAATCAGAGTTTCGCAGAGGTCTCAATTTGGTATTATACGCAGCGTCTTAAGTAATTGAACACAAGCGCCTGACGGTTTCATTTCCCAGGCGCCATTGAGAGAATATTCTCTCCACGACTTCCACGATGTCTGTCAAAGTTTGGAAATATTGATTATG
>Ga0326727_10020071_pt1 | contig 13322 bp, 10 predicted proteins | sample MB2enrmetagenome_FD_207643 | JGI IMG/M metagenome (GOLD analysis project Ga0326727, IMG submission 207643) | Lab enriched peat soil microbial communities from McLean, Ithaca, NY, United States - MB29MY | ecosystem: Environmental > Terrestrial > Soil > Wetlands > Peat | place: USA: New York...
TATACATTTGTAGCATATGTTTTCGTATAAATAGTGTTTGGGGAACATGCTGTTTATTCATCGATACTCCTCCAGTGCTTGTTCTATATTGGGTCTATTCCCATTCAGAGATAAAACGTATATAATACGTATATAAAACCTATATAAAACGTATATAATACCTACTTATATAGATAGGTATTATATAGGTATTATCTATGTGTCATATACGTTTATAATTCGTAGTATCTATGAACAGGTTACGAGGGAGCATCGAAGGAAAGACGATGTTACTATTGATGAATGTAAGTTGAAGTATATGCCTTTGTCAAAGAATTACGACATTAATTTGCTTCAATTATTTATTTCAGATATAACCGGTAAATGCAGGTTATACTACTTACAATTACGATGCAATAAAGGAATAGAATGAATTCAGCTAAAAAAAGAAACAAAAATAATAAAAAGCAGGTGTGCTTTATGATTGAGTCGTAGGAGGTAATGTAGCCTGTCTGTCAGATAATAAAAACGATAGCTCTCCCTTTGCTTTTTTACATTAGGGAAAGGAAAGCACTATGAACCAAATACTTGATAAAAGAAATGATTAACGGAGATGTTTTGTAAGTAACCTTTTTGATTTAGCTTTTCCCGGGTGATGTTTGGTTCTTGTCTTTAATCTTAATCAGTATTTTGGGCTTTTGCTTATCCAATGGTACTGCAGTAGGATTCCAATCTTCATCAATATCCCAGTTGACACGCAATACGATTTTTTCAGGATAATAATAGACTGTTTCAGGCTGAAGATGTTTCGTATAGTTGCCGGTATCCCATTTTCCATTGTCATTAGCATCGATATATAGCCTTAAATAATAGGTATTTGGCATTACATATTGAAACATGGTGTTATTGTCAGCTTGTCCTTTCATAGTGCGTAATACTTGGTCATTGGCATCAAGTAATTCGAAAACCACATGTTTCATAGGTTTCGTCAGATGAATAGTCAACGAAGAGTACTCTTCCAGTGCTCTTACCTTAAAGGTTTGTTGATATTTATCACTCCATAATCCATGTAAATCACGAAATGCAACTGAATCAACCACCATTTTATATGATTGCTCTGGTTGACATGGATAGGTTAATGTGAAATTCAATCCGACATCTTCATCTTTTTGAAAGGTAAAATGTACCGGCTTCCACAATGAATCGATTTTTTGATACAAGTGGAGTTTTGTGGTATCAACCTCCAAAACAGGGGACGAAAAAGTAAAATGAATAGGTTCGGCCATATCCATTGTTTGTTGAATATTGGTTTGAAATTTAGTTGTTTCAATAATGGGTTTTTGTATTTTTTCTTCTTTGTGCATCTTCTTCTTTTCATGTTTCATCAATTTTCCTTTCAGACCTCCTAATACGTGAAGTTGTAATGTATCAAGTATAGGAACCAATTTTCCTACTGAATCGGATTTTGCATAATGTAGCACAAAACGCAGCGTATCGGTTTTTGCCGCTAAGGTATCCGTGAACCAATACGTGAGAGTGTCTTTGTGAAGGCTTTGTTGTAATATAGGGAGTTTTTTCCATTGAAACCCTAATGGTTGCAGGTGAGGCAACGTGTCGTTTGGAGCGCTGAAATAGAGCATTATCTTATCGCCTTCAGGACGTTCAGCTTTCACTAAGCGTTGTCGGAAAAAATCTTCGTGGAAATAGAGCAAAGTCAATGTATCAGGCATATAATGCACATATGGCACCTGTTTGATAGTATCGATCGTGACCGAGTCTTTGCGAATGGTATCATTATACACATCCATCTTGGACGAAGTGTGAATCGGTGATTGGTTGAAAGCAATACCTTCACCTGTTTGACTGAACTTGTAATCACCGTCCATATCTTTCAAGGCATATACTCGGTAATTACCCGGTTTCATCCCAAGAATGGAAAATCTACCGTTCTCGAGTGTCTTGCCAATGCGTAACATGGGGAAATGGGTAAAAGCCGAATCGGCAAGATTGGTATAAATACCTACCAGAACTTCAGGAACAGGATTCAAATCATGGGCATCAAGAACAACGCCTCCAACCTGCATGGAATCGATGGAAGAACCGGTGGAAAACGATGTGGAAAATTTTTTCAGGACATTGCCTTCGTTATAATCCTTAATAGAGTTACCGAAATCGATGGAATAGGTTGTATTGCGTTTCAATGAGTCATTAAACGTGACGGTAACGCGCCTTCCTGTCGAAACAGCTGAAGGTTGGTTTAATTGTGGGGGCGAAATCACGATTTTATCTAACGGATGATCTAACTGTACCAGTTTATTAAACTGCACTTCAATTCGTTTACCATGAAAATTTGTTTTTTTATCCGGTGGTATGACGTTCAATACAATGGGAGGTTTTATGTCTTTGGGTCCCCCGGTAGGGCCGATTCCCCGATTGGCACACGAATAGATGCTGACTGCCACAGCAACCATGAGAATATAAAAAAACAATGATTTTGAAAAAACGTGCATGAAGAAATGAATTGATAAGTACTTTTCCGTTTGCAAAAGTACAACCTATATTTCTTAATTGAAAGGGTTTGATCAAACATACCAAGTTTTCCACAACATGACAGTGAACGAGGAATAAAAACGACTACTTTTGCAATCAGAAAGTAATCTGGCTTCTCGCGTCACTGCAATCCTCCAATGAATAAACATCATGGCTAATTTCACTTCACAACATATTTTAAACATATCTGCTACTTTATTGGGTTTTTACTTATTTGTAATCACTTCACTTCACATTGCCAATCGAACAGAAGCCCATGACGTCGATAAATTTACATCTGTTATCGCAGTTCTTTTAACTGTGACCTGTGTCATTTCTTTCATGTCACTCAGAACGAAAAACGCAAAAAGGAGAAATGGTTTGAAACAATTGCCGATTACTTGTTTATCTCTTCACTAATCGGCATTTTGGTCATCATTTTGTTGATTACTTTTAACCTGGTCAAGTGATTACAAGTGAATCTTAATGCCACCGAAAGCTGTGGTTCCGGGCATTGGATAGTAATGGTTGGTTTGATAATGTTCATTCAGAAGATTTTCTCCATTGACAAACAATTCAACCTGTCTGGCAACCTGATATCCCATTGAAGCATTGACCAGTGTGTAGGATTGGAAATAAGGAGTAGTTGTTGGTTCTACATTCAAATGGTTGATATATTGACAATCCAACGTTACGTTCCACCGCTTTTTATGGTACTGAATACCAGCATATAAATGATGTCTCGGTGTAGCATAAACAGGTTGTTCCATGTGAATATAGCTGTAAGTCAATGTGGTCGACAATTCGTTGGACAAAGCAGCATGAGCCGAGAATTCAACTCCTTTGTTGAGTATATCCCCAGCGTTTTGAAGTCCCACCATTGGCACATCGATTATCAGATTATGACTTTTAAGCACGTAACCAGTAAGCTCCAGAAGGAGGTGATCGGCAAAAAACGATTGCTCAATACCGGTTTCACAGCTTATCACTTGTTCAGGATTCAAATGCGGGTTATGATTCCACATAAAGAGTTCTTGCAATGTAGGATTCCGAAAGCCTTTTGAAATATTGGCTTTCCAAGTGGTTTGCGGAGTCAAGATCCATGCAAGACCGGCATAAGGAATCCATTGCACTTTGGTTGTAGAAGATTTATCCAGACGCAATCCGGTTGATATCGACAGCTGATTAAATAAAGTTTGTTGAATAAAACCATAGCCGGCTACTTCATCAGCTGTTGTGTCTATATTAGTTACCTCGGTAGACCCCATCATGGTTTCTGCTTTTCCCCCATAATGCAACCAATCAGTGCCAAAGGTGATCCGGTTCCCATCCCATAAATGAGTAGTCTCGCTCAACATCACACCACCTGTTGCATCATTGGATCGAAAACCATCTGAAATGGAATGTGTGCCGAAATTATTAAATACTTTGACGGATCCCGAAAAGAGATCGTAATGATTGTCCATTGAGAATGACCAATAGCCGCGTAAAATATTTATTTGATCTCCCGGAATTGAATGAAGCGTATCTGGTCCCGGATCAGAGGCAACAAAATGTGCCAGATTTACATCAAAAATACCTTTCCAGTGATCATTCACCTCATATCCTGCTTTTACATACCCATTGTAAATGCTAAAAGCGGAATTTGGACGATAGCCTTCGGTTTGATCATGATTGACCGAAGCAAAGATGCTCCATTTTTTCAACTTATAACCACCCGAGATCATGTATTTTTGTGTATTGTATGAGCCAAGCATCATATCAGCATTACCTTGAAATTCATCATTCTGTTGTTCTTTGGTGATAATATTAATCACACCACCCATAGCATTCGATCCATACAAAACCGAAGCAGGGCCACGTATCACTTCAACACGCTGAGCATCGGAAGCTACATAAGCATCGGATAGCGGATGTCCAAAAAGTCCCATAAACTGTGGATGACCGTCAATTAACACCAATACGCCTGTTGTAGGATTTCCTCCAATACCACGAATGGATATTTGCCCTGCCGCACCGGTAGAAACGCCAAAACCAGTGATTCCTCTTTCTGTCACAAACAAACCCGGAATTAATCCGTTAAGTAGAGGCAGAAGAGCTGAACCATTGCTTGCAGCAAGCTGAGAGTTATTCACCACCGAAACGGATAGCGGGACATTCTCTTTATTTACTTGTATCGGTGAACCGGTAACCACCACTTCGTTTAACTGAACAGTGTCCTGAATCGTTTTAGCGGGCTGAGCATATACAGAACCTAGCATCACAAACAATCCTAATAAGGAAAAACTTCTTTTTCTCATCATAACCACTTTCATCATCAATGATTTAGTAAAAATATCCATAAAAAAACACACAAATCATTATAACTTGTGTGTTTTATTTTACATACATAATCATATTATTGTATGATACATTGTATGCGGAAAGTGAGGGATTCGAACCCCCGGTACCCCGAAGGGTACAACAGATTTCGAGTCTGCCCCGTTCGACCACTCTGGCAACTTTCCATGCTGTCAAAAGCAGTGCAAAGATACAATTTTTTATTGCCGTAACAACCGGTTTGTTCAACAACCATCTCCTTTCATTCCTTGTACGCTCTTAACGCTTTGATTAATAAATTATTCTCATCAGGTGTACCTACCGTAATGCGTAAACAACCCTCGCATAGTACTACTGTGTTTCTGTTGCGTACGATAATGCTTTTTTCTATCAAATAGTTGTAAATTGCATTCGCATCAGTAACCTTTACCAATACAAAATTGGCTGACGAAGGATAAATGGTATTCAAGTAGGGTAATTGATTCAGCTCAGTTATCAAACGTTCTCGCTCATTTAGCAATAAAGAAACCCAGGAGCGTTTGCGCGATTCAAATTGCAGATGCTCAAGCACTAATTCTTGTGTAAGTATGTTCACATTGTAAGGGTATTTTACTTTGTTGAACAATACAATAATTTCGGGCGATGCAAATGCCATACCTAAACGCACACCCGCTAATCCCCATGCTTTCGAAAAGGTTTGCAGAACAATAAGGTTTGGAAAATGGATTAAATGTTCCAACCAACTTTCTTCGGGAGAAAAATCAACATACGCTTCATCAATGACTACAATACCATCAAAATTTTCGAGTACGTAAAGCACTTCAGTACGATCCAATAAATTTCCACTGGGATTATTAGGCGAACAAAGAAAAATCACTTTAGTATGCTCATCAACATTATCTAAAAGCTTTTTTGCATTCAACGTAAAATCGTCGTTCAGCTGTACTTTGCGATACTCTACATGATTAATATCAGCACTTACCTGATACATTCCATAAGTAGGCGAAATAGCTACTACATTATCTTGTGTCGGCTCACAAAAAACACGAAATACTAAGTCAATCGCTTCGTCACTTCCATTCCCCAAAAAGATATGAGTGGGCGGTATCTTCTTTTTAGCAGTTATCGACTCTTTCAACTTCCATTGCAGCGGATCCGGATAGCGGTTGTAGGGATTATTAAATGGATTTTCATTTGCATCTAGAAACGCCGAAGCCTCTCCCTGAAACTCATCACGGGCACATGAATAGGGTTTCAGCGATAAAATATTCTTTCGAACTAACGATTTGATGTTTGCCATAATGGTTTGAATATGCTGTTAAGCGATATTGTTTGCAATCTTTTTATGCAAAAAACATCTTTACAAAAATACGATATTTACTGCAAAATGATTTTTCAGTATCAAAGATATCCGAATTTTTAAGGGCAAAACTGAAAATATCAACACTATTTTTTATAAAAGAGTTCAGATTGTAATGTCATTTCTTGCAAAAATTCAGAAAAAAACAATTTATTGCAGAAAGACTAACTTATATGAAAATAAATGCGTATCTTTCGCTCAATAAATTTTTACAATCAAATGAATACAGGAACAGTCAAATTTTACAATGATTCGAAAGGATTCGGATTCATTAAAGACGCAAGCTCATCGAACGAATACTTTGTCCACTCATCTGGCTTAAAGGATAATATCCAAGAAAATGATGAAGTTACGTTTGACCTACAAGAGGGAAGAAAAGGATTAAATGCCGTAAATGTTAAACTAGTATAGTTTATTGCATAAGACATGCTTTTGGGAAAGCCTTACGAAAAGTAAGGCTTTTTTCTTTCCTTTTAGTCGCATCATTTATTTGAGAATGTCCCTTAATCAGGTAATTTTTGTTCGATAGTCGTTTTGGGAAATATTTCAACTCTTTGGAAAAATTGAATCATCTGTCTGACAAAAGAATCATCAGAAGATATGGTGGTAAATATGGCAATAGGGTTGTGTTCCTTTGTGATCGTAATAATCCTGATGATAATCTTCCGCAGGCCAAAATTGATCAGCAAAGCGCAACGTAGTAGCTACCTTGTATCCTTTTTGTGTTAAGATGTTTACATACATTTCCGCAATCGCTTTTTGAGAATCGTTGGCATAGAATATTGCCGACAAGTACTGTGCCCCGATGTCAGGTCCTTGTCCGTCGGTTTGAGTGAAATCATGTATTTCAAAAAAGAGTTTCACCAAGGCTTCATATGAAGTTTCTAAGGGGTCATAAATCACCTCGATTGTTTCCAAATGACCTGAGTCACCCTCACATACCTGATGATATGTTGGATGTTCTACGTAGCCTCCCATAAAGCCGACCGTAGTTTCCACAACACCATGCACTTTACTGAAATGATATTCTGTTCCCCAGAAACAACCGGAAGCAAACCATGCTGTCTCTGTTTTGATGAGCTCATTGGGTCTAAACTCCAACGAAAGGGAATTGACGCAATGTCTTACATTCTTAGGCGTCAACGATTCTCCCTTGAAAACATGGCCTAAATGTGCCCCGCAAGCAGCACAAAGAATCTCTTCACGATGTCCGTCAACATCAAGTTGATGGCGAATGGCATTGGGTATTTCGTCATCAAAACTTGGCCAGCCGCAATGTGAGTCAAACTTATCGTCTGAGCGAAACAAAGGTGCTTGACACTGTTTGCAGAGGTATAAACCTGCTTGTTTGTTGTGCAGCAAAGCTCCTGAAAACGGAGCTTCTGTCCCTTTGTGGATAATAATATATTCTTCATCTGGAGTTAATTTTTTAAGTTTCATAAGTGCAAATTAAACAGTTAAAAAAATGGTTGTTGACAGTAAAATTGCCGGGTAAACTATTGGGCGTAATCTTTTCAACCATCACGTGTACAAAGATAGACTCATTTTGAAGATTTCCGCCCATTATCATGTAAAAACGATTCTAAAGTTGCTGCCTTTTCTGTTGCAAGAAGCATTTGAAATGAGTCAGAATAATTACAAAATGAAGAATCGATAAACACATTTTCAGTCTCAACCGTTCCCCTTTTGATAGAAAAGGTATATCTTTGCAGCTTAAATCGTTTGAAAAGAAGAACTATGGAATTAAGTGAACAAGAGCTTTTGCGAAGGGAGAGTTTAGCCCAATTACGTAAGTTAGGAATTAACCCATATCCGGCTGAATTATTTCCGGTGAATGCTCTTTCCAATTCAATTAAGGATGATTTTCAAGATGAAGTTACCCCACCCCGCCAGGTAACCATTGCAGGTAGAATGATGAGTCGCCGCATCATGGGGAAAGCATCTTTCATGGAACTGCAAGACTCTTCCGGACGAATTCAAGTTTATATCACACGCGATGATATAAGCCGGGATGAGGAAAAAACCATGTACAATGTCGTTTTTAAGAAGCTATTGGATATTGGAGATTTTATTGGAATCACCGGCTTTGTCTTTCGTACTCAAATGGGCGAAATATCCGTCCATGCACAAGAGCTCACTATACTCAGCAAATCTTTGCGGCCATTACCCATCGTAAAATACAAAGATGGTGTTGCCTTTGATGCTTTTGAAGATCCGGAACAACGATATCGGCAACGTTATGTTGATTTGGTAGTGAACGAGGGTGTCAAATCTATCTTTCTCAAACGGACTCAGATTTTCAACTCCATGCGGACCTTTTTTAACGAACGGGGATATATTGAGGTTGACACTCCTGTATTGCAGCCTATTGCAGGTGGAGCTACAGCACGTCCTTTCATTACACATCACAACGCGTTGGATATTCCTCTTTATCTTCGTGTTGCCAACGAATTATACCTCAAACGACTTATTGTCGGCGGATTTGAAGGCGTTTATGAATTCTCGCGAAACTTCCGCAACGAAGGAATGGACAGGACTCATAATCCTGAGTTTACATGCATGGAAATTTATGTGTCGTACAAGGACTATAACTGGATGATGGATTTTACCGAAGCTATGCTTGAATATATTTGCCTGCAAGTGAATGGAACAACCGATATTCCTGTCGGAAACGCCACCATCAGTTTCAAACGTCCATTTAAACGCATTAGCATGATCGATGCCATTAAAGAACATACAGGCATCGATATTAATGGCATGAATGAGGTTCAACTACGGGAAGTTTGTGACCGATTGCATATCGAAGTGAATGATACGATGGGGAAAGGAAAATTAATTGATGAAATATTCGGGGAAAAATGCGAAGGCAAATACATTCAACCTACCTTCATTACCGATTATCCGATTGAAATGTCACCGTTGTGTAAACGTCACCGTGATAATCCTGAGTTGACAGAACGTTTCGAGTTAATGATCAACGGTAAGGAATTGGCAAACGCCTATTCGGAATTAAACGATCCAATCGATCAACGTGTTCGCTTTGAAGAACAGCTTAAGTTGAGTGAAAAAGGAGATGACGAAGCTATGTTTATCGATCAGGACTTTCTGCGTGCTTTGGAATATGGTATGCCACCCACTTCAGGGATGGGTATTGGGATGGATCGTCTGGTAATGATTATGACCAACCAATTAGCTATTCAGGAAGTATTACTTTTTCCTCAAATGCGTCCGGAGAAGTCTCAACGCAGAGATTCCAAAGAAATGTTCATAAGTATTGGCGTTCCTGAAACATGGGTTGATGCATTATACGCCATGAACGTGTTGACCATTGAATCAATGAGCTCCCTGAATCCTAACAAATTTCATCAGGACCTTTGTGGATTCAACAAAAAGAATAAATTAGGGTTACAAAATCCTGTGCTCGAAGAAGTAAATCAATGGCTACAATCCTCCAACCGGAAATAACTATGCAAAAAATTACCACAAAAGAATTACAATCGGAGGCTTTCAAACCCACTAAAATAGGGGTATGTGGTGGTGGAAGTTGGGCAACAGCTATTGCTAAAATATTGCTTAGTACCCAGGAAAACATTTATTGGTATATGCGTCGTCAAGATCAAATCGATGAATTCAAACGAGTCAGCAAAAATCCATCTTACCTGACGGGATTGAAATTTGATACAGAACGTATCTTTTTCACCAATAAAATTAATGTGTTGGTCAAACAAGTTGATACCATCATATTGGCAACGCCGTCACCTTTCCTTAAACAACATCTGAAAAAATTGCGGACCCCTCTTAAAGATAAAATGATCGTATCGGCGATTAAAGGCATTGTGCCGGATGAAAATCTTATCATTACAGATTATCTACATCAATTCTATAATGTGCCTCGTGAAAACATGGCTGTATTAGCCGGCCCATGCCACGCAGAAGAAGTTGCATTAGAACGGTTGTCTTATTTGACTATTGCATGTAGTGACAGAGAGAAAGCGCGCGCTCTGGCAGCCGTTTTTTCAAACCATTACATTATTACCAATACCACTGACGATGTGGTAGGTATTGAATACGCCACAGTACTGAAAAATGTGTATGCTATTGCAGCAGGTATTTGTCATGGGTTGAAGTACGGAGATAATTTTCAAGCTGTTTTAATTTCCAATGCTATTCAGGAGATGCAACGATTCAGCAGTGCCATTCATCCTTTACCACGCAGCATTGATGAATCAGCCTATCTGGGCGATTTATTAGTGACAGGATATTCCAAATTTAGTCGTAATCGTACTTTCGGCAATATGATCGGAAAAGGTTACTCAGTAAAAACAGCTCAGATTGAGATGGAAATGATTGCTGAAGGTTATTATGGTGTGAAGTGTATCAAAGAAATAAACGAAAATTATCATGTAAACATGCCGATCATGGATGTAGTTTACAACATCTTGTACAATCGGGCATCCCCTATTCTACAAATCAGGATGCTTACCAAACTGATGAGGTAGAAATTATCAATTAATTAAGATAGTAGTTGAAAGATATCAGTTCTTTTTATTGTGAAATTAAAACTGACTTAAATATTAAAAACAACATAAACAGATGAAAACAATCAAACTGAACATTGACAAAACAGGCAATTTTGTTTCAAAAGACATTATTTACAGTTACGAAGAAAAAGCTAACAACGCAAACTCACTTTTGCACGAAGGAACAGGTGTTGGAAACGATTTTTTAGGATGGCTTCATTTACCATCATCCATTAGCGAAGCTGAGATTGCTGATTTAGAAGCAACTTCCAATACATTACGCGAGCATTGTGAGGTGGTTGTTGTCATTGGTATAGGAGGTAGCTACTTAGGTGCAAAAGCCGTGATTGATGCCCTATCTAACAGTTTCGACGCTCAGCAAGCAACCCGTAAAAATCCATTGATTGTTTATGCCGGGCATAACATTAGTGAAGATTATTTATTTGAACTGCAGGCATTCCTGAAAACAAAGAAGTTTGGTATCATCTCCATCTCTAAATCAGGAACAACGACCGAACCGGCGTTGTCTTTCCGTTTGTTGAGAAGTCAATTGGAAGCACAACAAGGTAAAGCTGCCGCTCAAAAATTGATCATAGCCGTTACCGATAAGGCCAAAGGTGCATTACGTACTTTAGCTACGCAAGAAGGGTATAAAACATTTATTATTGAAGACAGTGTTGGTGGACGTTATTCAGTGCTTACACCGGTAGGGTTGTTGCCTATTGCTGTAGCAGGTTTCAGTATACGCGATTTAATTGCTGGTGCCATGCATATTGAGACCCTTAGTAGCCCGGAGATTCCTTTCGATCAAAACCCAGCAACACTTTATGCCGCTACACGCAATGCACTCTACCAAGGAGGTAAGAAGATTGAAATCTTGGCCAATTTTCATCCTAAATTACATTTCATCGGTGAATGGTGGAAACAACTTTATGGTGAAAGTGAAGGAAAAAAAAACAGAGGGATCTTCCCTGCTGCCGTTGATTTTACTACTGATCTACACTCTATGGGGCAATGGATTCAAGAAGGAGAACGCTCCATTTATGAAACTGTGATTTCCATTCAACAACCTAATCATGAAGTACGTGTTCCTTCGGATGAAGCGAACTTAGACGGATTGAATTATCTTGCCGGAATGCGTGTTGATGAAGTGAACAAGATGGCAGAATTGGGTACTATGCTGGCGCACGTAGATGGAGGTGTTCCTAATCTGAAAGTAGAACTACCCGAATTAAACGAGCTTTATTTGGGTCAATTGCTCTATTTCTTTGAAAAAGCATGTGGTATTAGCGGCTACATTTTGGGCATTAATCCATTTGATCAACCAGGTGTGGAAGCTTATAAGAAAAACATGTTCGCCTTGTTGGAAAAACCAGGTTACGAAGAAGCAACCAAAACCATCAAAGCAAAATTATAAGAACACCAACCTTGAAATGTAGCTTTGATAATTAATACTATTTGGCTGCATTTCAAGGCTTACTTATTCAAAATACATTACAAACTTTACCTCTGTTTTATGAGACGAGCCATCTTCCCTGGCACTTTTGATCCTTTCACAATCGGCCATTACGATATTGTGCTAAGAGGATTGGCAATCTTTGATGAAATTATTATTGGTATAGGTATTAACCAAACGAAACAAACCTTCTTTTCACTTGAGAAACGATTGGAAATGATTCGTCAATCTTTTCAAAATGAACCCCGTGTCGTGGTAAAATCATACGACGACCTTACAATTCATTTTGCTGAGCAAGAAGATGCAGCTTTTATTTTACGGGGAGTACGTTCGGTGAATGATTTTGAATACGAACGCACCATAGCGGACGCTAACAAGCAATTGACCGGCATTGAAACGGTGATTTTGAATACCAACCCGGCTTATTCTTTTGTTTCTTCAACCGTTGTACGTGATTTATTAGTCTACAAGAAGGATATAAAGGCTTTTTTGCCACCAAACGTGATCCTCTGACAGATCAATAGCATCATCTATAAACAGAAAAACATCGTTACCACTACACGTGCGATAACGAACCAATTTCTTCAAGAAATGAGAGAAATGAGAAAGTGATAACACATAGTGTTATTTCTTTTCGACTTCTTTGTCTTTTATTTCTTTATTTACTTCTTCTTCCACGTCCTTCATGCCGTCCTTAAAGCTTTTGACGCCTTTACCAAGACCATGCATGAGTTCAGGAATCTTTTTTCCTCCGAACAATAAGAGTACCACTAATGCAATAATGATTAGATGTTCGGAGCTGAGAAACAACAAAGTATGCATAAGAATAGAAATTATGATTGAATTGAATCAATAGTAAATATGAATTGTGGAACAAAGATACATTATTTATTCACAACTTGATTTTTTTTGAAAAGAATCTTTTTAAGCAGTTGCAAAATTACAAAGAAATGCTGTAAAACTATTTTATAAAAAGAATGCGATTCAACAAGTTGCACTCCCAATAAATTGTGTAGTGTAAGTTGATAAGTCTCCTATTCTCTTTAAAATAAAAATCAAGGCTTATAGGTCAAATTGGTTGTTAAAAACCTCATATCTTCTTTATATACTTACCTTTGAGACAAATCAAAGGTCATGAATAAAAAAAATGCTTTTATTG
>Ga0326727_10020072_pt1 | contig 13322 bp, 13 predicted proteins | sample MB2enrmetagenome_FD_207643 | JGI IMG/M metagenome (GOLD analysis project Ga0326727, IMG submission 207643) | Lab enriched peat soil microbial communities from McLean, Ithaca, NY, United States - MB29MY | ecosystem: Environmental > Terrestrial > Soil > Wetlands > Peat | place: USA: New York...
CACTCGACGACCTCGCGGCGCCCCCTGCGCCGCAGCAAGAAACATTCACTCCCTATTGACAATTACCTAACATGAATGCCCCACGTGATGTCAGTGGAGGTGGAAGACCTTCCGGATCAGTTCAATGGCCTGATTGCCTTCCGGCTGGCCCGCATTGCGGCGCAGCTCCGAGATAGGCCCGTGGGCGATCTTGTTGATCATGGACCGGGTGGCGGCGTCAAACTGCTGCACCTGCTCCGGGGTAAGATCCGGCATACGCCGCAGCGCACGCGACACTTCGGCCGCGCGGATCTCTTCGAGCTGGCTCTGCAGGCTGATGATGGTCGGCGTCACCTCTTCGATCCTGAGGCGCGCCATCATCAGCTCGACTTCGTGGATGACGATGGCTTCGGCCTGTTCGGCCTGCTTGCCGCGCTCCTTCAGATTCTCGCTGACGACGCCTTCCAGATCGTCCACGGTGTAGAGGAAAATGCCCTCGATTTTATCCACCTCGGGATCGATGTTGCGCGGCACCGCGATATCGATCAGGAACATGGGGCGGTTCTTGCGCTGCGTAATTACGCGCTGCATATCCTCCCGATGCAGGATGTAATGTGGGGCTCCGCTCGATGCGATGACGATATCCACTTCGTGCAGCATGGATTGGAAGCGCGTATACTCGACGGCCTGTCCATGAAACAATTTGGCCAGTTCCTGCGCTCGCTCCCAGGTTCGGTTCGTCACGAGAATGCGGCTGGCCCCAGCTCGCCGCAGGTGCTTGGCCGCCAGTTCGCCCATTTTGCCGGAGCCCACGATCATCACCGTCTGCCCCTGCAGAGAGCCGAAAATCTTGCGCGACAACTCCACGGCGGCGTAGCTGATGGAAACCGCCATCTGGCCGATGCCTGTCTCAGAGCGCACGCGCTTGGCGACGTTGAAGGCGCGCGTGAGCACCGTTTCGAGCAAGCCCCCCACCGTGCCCTCCGATTTCGCCATGGCATAAGCGGCCTTGAGCTGGCCGAGAATCTGGGGCTCGCCCACCACCATGGAGTCGAGACTCGCGGCGACGCGGAACAAATGCGAGATGGCGTCGCGAGCTTGCAATCGATAGATGTGCCCATCGAAGACCGTGGTAGAACCCTTCCAGTCGGTGAGGAAACGGTCGAAGATGGCGTGGGGCTCGACGTCGTCGGGAGAAGAGAGCGCGAACTCAACGCGGTTGCAGGTGGAAAGCACGACGGCTTCGGACGCGCCCAGCTTCTGCAGTTCCTGCAGCGCCTGCGGCACCGTGCCTTCGGCAATGGCGAGCTTCTCGCGCAGATGCACGGGCGCGGTCTTATGGCTCAAACCTGTCAGCAGCAGCTTCATTGGTTCAGGCTTTTGAACTGCGTTGCGTGTGCCACCCAGGTAGCCAGGCAGCAGGCCAGCGCCACGATGGAGAGGATGGCTGTCTTGCGTCCGCGCCAACCCGAACTCACGCGGAAGAATACCAGGGCGAGGTAAACCAGCCAGGTCACAAATGAGATGGCAATGCTGCTTTCGCCGATCCAGCGCGTCCCCATTTCGACAAACGCCCAGATGCTGCCGATGACGATGCCGATGGTAATGAAGGCGAAGCCCACGCCGAGGGATTTCGAGATAAGGTCGTCAAGCGTGCCGAGCGGCGGCAGAACGCGGAAGAAAGAACCAGTGCTTTGGCGCTTGCGTTTCAGCCGGCGTTCCTGCACCAGATAGACCACCGAAGCCGCCGCGGTGAACAGCAGCGCCGCATAGCCGAGCAGGACTGCGACTACGTGTACGGCGAGCCAGGTGTTGGCGATGACCGGGCTGGACCAGGTAGAGACCGGTGTCCGTAGGGCGCCGATCAGCGTCATCACGAAGACCAGAGGAAAGATAAAAACGCTCAGGCTGGCCGCTTTGTAGCGATAGTAGATGGCCAGAAAGGCGGCGGTGATGATCCACGAGCAGAACGACATGGTTTCGAAAATGTCGCTGACGGGCAACTGGTGCTGCGCCATGCCGAGCTCGACCAGCGAGACCAGTTGGAACAATGCGCCCAGCGCGAAGGCTCCGAGAGCCACGCGAAAGAGCCCTTCGCGGCGACGGATTACGGTAATGATGGCATCGAGGAGGCCGAGAGAATAGAGCCCGGCGGCCACGCGGAGCCAGAGAACGCTGGATTCGCCCATTAAAGAGGATTTCTGTATTCAGTATAGATGTCAGAATGGACTCATGGCTGTCGCGGCGATGGTTACGCTCGAAGAATATCTTTCCACCTCATACGATCCGGACCGCGAATATGTGGACGGGCGCCTCATCGAGAGGAACGTAGGAACGAATAAGCATAGCTTTCTGCAATTGAATATTGCGATGGCGCTTCAGGCGCAGGTGCTGAGAACCTACGTGGAACTGCGCTTCCAGGTTAAGAGTAATCGGTACCGTATCCCCGATGTGCTGACGCTGGCGCCGGGCCAGAAGTTGCGGGAACCGTACCGGCGCGACACACCCTGGATTGTAGTTGAAATCGTTTCGCCGGAAGACCGCGCCGCCGACATGGACGCGAAACTACAGGATTATTTCGACGCCGGGGTACCGAACATCTGGGGGGTCGATCCGCGGACTCGGACGCTGACCGTGCATGAGCCAGGCCGTAAATTCACCGTCTCCGATCGGGTCGAAACCGTGGACGGAACAGTTTCGATTGAAGTTGCGGATCTGTTCCGGCGCCTGGATGAGGATGAGGCTTGACCAGATTCTTCGTGCAGAATTTCGGTTGCCGTGCCACGCAGGCCGATGGGGCGGCTCTCGAGGCTCAATTGGCTGCGCGCGGTTTGGCGGAAGCCGATGCCCGCGAGGACGCCGATCTGGTGATTCTGAACACCTGCACGGTGACGTCCGAAGCCGATAACGATGCGCGATCGGCCATTCGCCGGGTGCATCGCGAGAATCCCGACGCGCGGATTCTGGTGACCGGCTGTTACGCCCAGCGCGCACCCGAGGAACTGGCTAAGATGCCCGGCGTTCAATGGGTGGTGGGAAATTCCCACAAGACGCAAATCGCCGAACTGGTGGCGAGCGAGGCGTATCATGGCGAGGCGTACCATGGCGAGGCGTACCATGGCCAGATCCTGACCGGCGATATATTCGAAACGCGCGACATTCTCACTGCCCCGATTCTCGATGCCTCCGGCGACCGCACGCGCCCCAATCTCAAGATTCAGGATGGCTGCCACAATCGCTGCTCGTTCTGCATCATCCCGTTCGTGCGCGGCAAGAGCCGTTTCGTCAATGCCGACCAGGTGGTCGACCAGGTGCGTGCCATTTCGACGAAGTACAAAGAGGTAGTCCTTTCGGGGATCAATCTGGGCCGGTGGGGCAGGGAATCGGGTAGCGCCATGCGGCTGGCGGATCTGTTGCGGCGCCTGCTCGCCGAAACGGAAATTGCGCGCATTCGGCTAAGTTCGGTCGAGCCGATGGATTTCACCGACGACCTGCTGGGTCTGATTGCTGAATCCGCGCGCATTGCGAAGCATGTGCATGCCCCGCTGCAATCCGGCGCCGACGCCATCCTGCGTAAGATGCATCGCAAGTACCGGCCGCGGCACTATGCGGATCGCGTCACCAAAGCCCGGCGCCTGATGCCCGATGCCGCCATCGGGGCCGATGTGATGACTGGATTTCCAGGCGAGACGGACGAGTTGTTTGAGGAATCGCGGCAGTTCATCGCGTCCATGCCTTACACGTATCTGCACGTTTTCACGTACTCGGAGAGGCCGGGAACGCCGGCGGCATCGATGCCGGGCAGCGTGCCGATACGGGTCCGCAAGGATCGCAACCGTGTGCTGCGCGAATTGGCGGCGGCGAAAAATCTGGCGTTCCGCGAAAGCCTGCTTGGCCGAGAGCTCACCGCCGTGACCATCGAGCCCCTGGGGCTGGCGCTCACCGATAACTACATCAAGGCGCAGCTCGATCTCCCTTACGCGCCGAATCGTCTGGTCCGCCTGCGTCCGCGCGCGGTGACCGAACAAGGCGTCACTGCCGCGATTGTTTGCGAGGCATGAAGAACGACCCCATCCAAACCGCGCTCGCCGCTTTGGACGATATTCAGGTGGGCGCGCCGGATGCGGGAAAGCGCTTCGGCAAAGCCCTGGCTGCGAAATCGAATCTGATCGTGGCGAAGGCGGCGCGCATTGCCGGGGATGCGCAGCTTACCGAATTAACCGGCGATTTAGCCGCTGCCTTCGGACGCTTCCTCGATAAAGGATCGGCGGCCGACAAAGGTTGTGTGGCCTTGACCGCCATGGCACGGGCTCTGGTGAAACTCGATCACGATGACGCCGATCTGTTCCGGCGCGGTATGAAGCACGTTCAGATGGAGGGCGTGTGGGGTGGCAGCGAGGATACGGCGGCGGAATTGCGCGCGGTCTGTGCCACTGGCCTGGCCAACAGCCGCGATCCACGCAAACTCCGCGCCATGGTGGAACTGCTGACGGATCGCCAATGGCCGGCGCGTATCGGTGCGGTACGGGCGATCGCCACGGTGGGTTCGGAGGCAGCCGCTCTGCTGCTGCGCTTCAAAGCTTTGATTGGCGATCGGGAACCCGAGGTCCTTTCCGAATGCCTGACCGGTTTACTCGAAGTGGATGGCGCGGAAGCTCTGCCGCTGGCCGCACAGCTGGTGGATGCGAAAGAAGCGGAAGTGCGCGAGGCAGCCATACTGGCGCTGGGGGCGAGCCGGCGGGCCGACGCCATCGAATATCTCAAAGAGAAGTTCGGGGCGGCGGCGGATCGCGATACGCGGAAATGTATTCTGCTGGCGCTGGCCAGTTCACGCACCGAAACCGCCATCGAATTCCTGCTGGACCTGATTCGGCAAGGCAGCGATACCACGGCGGCGCTGGCGCTCTCGGCGATGTCGATCCACGCGGGCGATGCGCGTCTGCAGGAAGCTGTCGAGCAAGCTAAAGCCGGTCGTGATCGGCCCGCCAGTTCTTAACCGACTTCTTGATATCGTCGGGAGAAAGGCTTTCCGCCGCGGCCTTGCGGGCGAGCTCCGGGAACTCGGCGTCGGAGGCGAAGCGCAGGCCCACAATCTGTTTTATGGTGAGCCTGGAGTCGAGCAGCTTGCCGGTCAATACATAGTGACGCAGGTTCTCTTCGGCGCGAATCGCCCGGTCCTGCGCCTTGAGCGGGAAAACGCGCGTGAAGACGAAAAGCAGCTCCAGGGCAAAGGTGATGGCCGTTATCAAGGCCGCATTGTACAGGCGGTCGTGGTTGCCGACGGACTGAAAAAGGTTCACCAGCGAACCAATCTGCGTCAGCAGGATGATTGCGAAGAGCACATAGTGGTAGAGCGGTACGAGCTTGGCGTGTTTGGCGTAACTTTGTTCTGGCATGACGTGTCGGCTGATTATAACGCTGGGGGGAACGCGCTGCGATAGCTGCGCTTTCTGACGGCTCGCGGCAACGCGGCTATCGCCGCATGTCCCCGAACCACGCGAGCACCCGCGCTTCAAATTCCCCGCGAGTAGTAGCCCACGCGTTGGCATGTCCCGCCGCCGGGATCAGCCACAACTGAGTCGCCTGCGGATTTGCGCCCGCCAGCATGCGGGAATTATCAGGAGCAGTCCTGTCGTCCTTCAGTCCGTGAATCAGCAGGATCGGCACGTGTGTATGGCGCACGGCGTCCTCAGGCGAGCCGCGGCGCAGATCGATTCCATAACGCAGCCGCACCCACAATATTCCCGAGTCGACGAAAGGCCCCGTAAGCCATTTCCACCCATCCGGAATCGCCCGATGCATTCTTTCGTACGCGATGGCGGGGAAACTGGAATAGGCCGATTCCGCGATCACGGCCCGAAAGCGCGGCTCCGCGTCGAGCGATCCGAGCAACTCCGCGCCGCCGAGCGATGCGCCGAATCCGTAGATCCGCACAATGTGCGGCTGACGCAGCATCCAATCCGCCCACGCGTGCACGTCCTGCGCTTCCGCAATTCCATAGGTGGTGAGGCCGCCGCTTTCGCCATGGCCGCGCAGGTCCGGCGTGAGCACTGCATAGCCGCGGCGCAGGAAGACGCTGCCCAGGCTGACCACGCCCTCGCGGGTATCGCCGACACCATGCAGCAGCAGAACCGCGCCGCCGTTCGATACATCCGGCTCGAAGTACCAGGCGCGGAGGCGCGTGCCGTCGGGAGCATTCACCTGCGCGTTCCGGCAAGTTACATGAGCGATGCAAGGGCATACAGATGCTACGTTGTGGCGCGGGGGACGGAGCGCAGCCTCCGCCGCGAGCGCGCCGGCGAGGAACAGGATCGAGCCGCACAGCAGCACAATGCCAAGGGCCGTCCCGATAATCCAGCGTGGCTTCAATATACCTCCAGATTACGCTGTGGGGCAGGAGCCGAGCGCCTGGGGAGTGCTACCATCCGATTTCATTGTCGCCTCTGGCTTTGAATCAGTCGCACGTTTATGTGCCGATTGGTTTCCTTCGGGCCGTCATCGCCTGTTCCCCTCTGAAATCGCATCGGGGCTAAGCCGCCATGGCTCGGAACCCCTATCTTCGCTATAGTGTTGCGTTGGCGACCGTCACCCTTGCGGTGTTCGCGAGGCTTCTTCTCGACCCCGTACTGGGCGTGCAATACCCTTTCGCCACTGTCTTCCTGGCGGTAGTTGTAACCACGTGGTACGGCGGCTTGCGGCCGGCCCTGCTTGCTGTTCTGCTGGGCGCCCTGGCCTCGGATTTCTTCCTATTGCCGCCGCGCGCGGGTTTCCATCTGGCGGGCACGGTTGCGGAAACGGGCATGGTCCTTTACCTGATCACGGGTCTGGGAATTTCCTTGCTGGCCGGATCCCTTCAGCGCGCAGGCGATCGCGCGGAGCTGAAGGCCGAATCGGCAAATTTATTCAACCGCGATCTCGAATCGCGAGCGGTTGAGCACACCGCGGAATTGGCCAGACAGTCGCTGCTCCTCGATCTGGCGCACGACACAATCTCCATCCGGGATCACGATGATCGCATCACTTACTGGAACAAGGGCGCCGAACGGCTGTACGGCTGGAGCCAGCAGGACGCGCTGGGCCAGGTGACCCACTCGTTGCTCGCCACGCGGTTCCCGCAACCTCTCGATGAAATCGCGGCGCATGTTCTCGCCACCGGCAGCTGGAATGGCGAATTGGTCCATACGCGGCGCGATGGTTCCTTGCTGACTGTGGTCAGCAGCTGGACTCTGCAGCGCGTCGCTCCGCATCAGAGTTCCGTCCTCGAGTTGAGCTACGACATTACGGCCCGCAAGAAGGCCGAACGCGAGCTCGAAACCAACAGGGCGCGGCTCGACGCGATTTTTAAGGGCTCTCTCGATGGCATCGTGGTCTTTGAATCGATCCGGGATGAAACAGGCATCCTCAGGGATCTTCGCTTCACCATGGTCAATCCGGCGGCGGAAAGACTGACGGGCATGAATGCCTGCGATCTGATCGGCCACACGCTGCTCGAGAAATTTCCCGGCACCGGTCCGGACGGAATGTTCGAGAAGTTCGCCCGCACTATCGCGGAGGACACCACGCTCGAGACTGAATACTTCTCCGCCGCAGAGGCGAAGCCAGAGTGGAAACGGGTCGCAGCGGTCAAACTGGGCGACGGTCTGGTAGTGCACTATAACGTAATCACCGCTGACAAGCTGGCGGAAGAGAAACGTCAAACGCTGGCACGCCGGCTGGGACTGGCTACCGAAGTCCTGCAGGCCGGTATCTGGGAGTGGGATCTCCGCACCAACCTCACCCAATGGGACGACAAGATGTACGAGATATATGGCTTGGCGGAAAACCCGCGCATGAGTTACGCGGCATGGACCCATCTGGTGACACCCGCGGATCTGCCCTTTGCGGAGGCAGCTCTGCGGACAGCGATTGCCTCCAAATCCCAGGGATCTTCGGAGTTTCGCATCGTTCGTCCCAACGGAACGCTGAGAGACCTCAGAGTCGCGTTTGGCACCATTCTTGATGACCGCGGCCAGGTAATCCGTGTGGTGGGCGCCGACATCGACGTCACGGAGCGCAAGAGAACGGAAGAGCGTTTTCAACTTGTGGTGGAAGCGGTGCCCAACGCCATGATCGTGGTGAGCGCCGAAGGGTTGATGACTCTGGTCAACACTCAGACCGAGAAACTCTTCGGGTACGAGCGCGGCGAACTGCTGGGACAAAACGTTGAAATGCTGATCCCGTGGCAGTTCCGCGCCCATCATCGCAATCTGCTGTCGGCGTTTTTCGCCGAGTCGGGGGCGACCGCGAAGCGCGCGGGCCGGGAACTGTGTGGAATGCGCAGGGACGGCAGCGAAGTGCCGGTCGAAATCGCCCTCAGTCAGGTTGGCTCACCCGAAGGGCAATTCGTGCTCGCTTCCATCGTCGATATCACCGAGCGTAAAAGAGCCGCGGAACATTCTCTGCTTCTGACAGCGGTCATCGAAGGCGCCAAAGACTATGCGATCTTCATGCTCGATCCGGAGGGACGCGTTCTCACGTGGAATGAGGGCGCGGCGCGGCTTAAAGGATATTCCGAAGCTGAGATCGTGGGGCAGCACTTCTCGCGTTTCTACCTGCCCGAAGCGGTGAAATCGGGGCATCCGGAGAATGAATTGCGCATGGCGCGTGCCATGGGCAAATGCGAGGACGAAGGATGGCGGGTGCGGCGCGATGGCTCGCGGTTCTGGGCCACGGTTCTGATCGCGGCTGTTTACGATAAGGACGGAAAACTGCGCGGCTTCTCGAAACTGACGCGCGACACCACCGAGCGCAAGAGAACCGAAGAACGTTTCCAGCGCGTGGTGGAAGCGGCGCCGAGCGCCATGATCATGGTGGCCGGAGATGGGCTGATGACGCTGGTCAACAACCAGACCGAGAAGCTCTTCGGCTACCATCGCAGCGAACTGCTTGGACTCAATATTGCGATGCTGATTCCGGCACCCTTCCGTTTTCATCATGGCGGTCAACTGGCCACGTTCTTTGCCGCCCCAGTCGCGCGGGCTATGGGCGCACGGCGCGAACTGTTCGGCTTGCGCAAGGACGGACGCGAAGTGGCCATCGAAATCAGCCTGAGCCCAATCGTCACCGAGCACGGGCAATTCGTGCTGGCCGCCGTCATCGACATTACGGAACGCAAGCGCTATGAGGCGGAACTGCAGTCGAAATCCGCCGAGATGGAAAGATTCACCTACACGGTGTCGCACGATCTCAAAAGCCCGCTCATCACCATCAAGAGCTATATCTCCATGATCGATCAGGATCTCGAGGCCGGAAACACGGATCGCGTCCGGGCGGACCTGCAGCGCGTTTCGAAGGCGGCCGACAGGATGAAGATACTGCTCGATGAAGTGCTGGCGCTGTCACGCGTCGGCCGGGTGGAGAATCCGCTGGAAACGGTAGCCTTCGGCTCGCTGGTCGAGGAAGCGCTTGAGGTGAACGCCGGCCGCATTCAGCAGGGGAACGTCCGCATCGAGGTAGCCCCGGACCTGCCTTCCGTAACGGTAGACCGGGCCAGAATTATCGAGGTGCTGCAGAACCTGATTGATAATGCCACCAAGTTCATGGGCAATCAAACGGCGCCCGAGATCCGCATCGGAGCTTTGAACGAGGGAGCGGAGACGCGCTTTTTTGTGAAAGACAATGGCGTGGGTCTGGAAGCCAGATATCACCAGCGGATCTTCGGCCTCTTCGACAAGCTCAATCCGAAGTCGGAGGGCAGCGGGGCTGGGCTGGCCATCGTTAAGAGGATTATCGAGTTGCAGAAAGGGCGGATCTGGGTCGAATCGGCCGGCAGCGGCGGTGCGACATTCTGGTTCACCCTGGGGAAAACAGAATGATAGCGGGAGAACCGTTGCAGATTCTTTTAGTCGAAGACGACGACGACCACGCGGAAGTGGTCTTTCGGGCGTTGGCGGGCCACCTTGTCGTCAACCGGATATACCGTGTCGCCGATGGCGAGGCGGCGCTCGATTATGTTTTTCGCCGGGGGCGGTACGCTGACCCGGCGCTGAGTCCGACGCCGAATATCATTTTGCTGGACCTGCGTTTGCCGCGGGTCGATGGGCTGGAAGTACTGAAGACCATTAAGGACTCAGCCGCCACGCGCCACATCCCGGTAGTAGTCCTGACGTCCTCGGAAGCCGAGCGGGATATGGTGGCCGCCTATGAACACTACGCCAACAGCTATCTGGTGAAACCGGTGGATTTTGGCAAGTTCATCGGCATGATGCAGGCGCTCGGCTTCTACTGGCTGGCGTGGAACCGGAGACCCTTCGATGAGCAAAACAAATAGTGTGGGACAGGCGCTTCCGTCTGTCCTTCGCTCGATTCTCCTGATCGAAGATGAAGAGGAGCACCAGGGCATCGTCGAGCGCGCGTTTGAACGCAGCGGTGGGTTTCATCTGACCATCGCCTCAACCATAGCGGAAGGCGCCAAAGCCATGGACAGCGCCCCGTTTGACCTGGTGATCTCGGATTGGCGCCTTCCCGACGGCGATGCCTTCGATTTGCTGACGGAGCACCGGCGATTCCCGCTGCTGATCATGACCAGCCACGGTAACGAAAAGGTCGCTGTCGAGGCGATGCGGGCCGGGGCGCTCGACTACGTGGTTAAGTCCGAAAGTTCTCTGTGCGATATGCCCCGTCTGGCCGAGGGCGCCATTCGATTGTGGGAGAACGTAATGGCCCGACTACTCGCGCAGGGCCAGCTTCAGCGGTCGCTCGACGAAAAGACCGTGCTGCTGAAAGAGGTTCACCACCGCGTTAAGAACAATCTGCAGGTGGTGTGCAGCCTTCTGTCGATGCAGATCGATACCATGGCGGACGGTTCTGTCGCCATGGCGCCGCTCAAGGAAGCGCACTCGCGGGTGGTTGCCATGTCCCTGGTGCATGAATACATCTACCGGTCCGATACGCTGGCGGATCTCGATTTCAGCGCATACGTCACGGGTCTTTCGGAGCGGTTATTCGACGTATACTGCATCGATCCGTCGCGTATAGGGCTTGCGCTGGAGGTCGAGGCGATCAATCTCACCATTACCGACGCCATCCCCTGCGGGCTGATTCTCAACGAATTAGTGTCGAATGCCCTCAAGTACGCTTTCCCGGGCGATCGCACGGGCGTGATCCGGGTTTCCTTTGCGCGGATCGGCAACGAAGATGTCGAACTCACCGTGGCGGACAGTGGGGTAGGGCTGCCGGCGGGGTTCAGTATTGAGGAGAGTCCGTCGCTCGGTCTGCAGGTGGTTCGGACATTGACTCGGCAGCTGGGCGCCATGCTTTCGGTCGGGAGCGAGCCGGGCGCCACCTTTCGGCTCCGATGGAAACTACCCAATATGGGATAGGCCCTTGCGCCTGTCCCGGCACTTTGCCAGATCCCTGGGTTGTTTTTCTACACCCGTTTGTATTAAAATCGGAGTTTTGGCGTTCGCGCCGTGCGGTGTACGTGTGCGTGCGCGCTTCTTACAAAGGCAAATCCTCTGATGCATGCAATTATCGAAACTGGTGGAAAGCAGTTCCGCGTCGCTCCGGGCGACCTGCTGCGCGTTCCCAAACTGAGTGGCGAACCGGGCGCCGAAGTGGCTCTCGGCAAGGTTCTGGCGGTATTTAACGACGGCGGCGAATTGACGATCGGCGACAAATTGGGCGATGCGCGCGTCAACGCTACCATCGCGGCCCATGATCGCGGCGACAAGGTGCTGGTGTTCAAGTTCAAGCGCAAGAAGCAGTACAAGCGCACGCAGGGTCACCGGCAGGATTATACGGAGGTACGGATTCGCGACATCGTTGCGTAATTCGGGCAGGTAAAGCATGGCACACAAAAAAGGTTTAGGCAGTTCCAAAAACGGGCGCGATTCGAACGCGCAGCGGCTGGGCGTAAAGGTTTTTGGCGGGCAGTTTGTGCCGGGCGGATCGATTATCGTTCGCCAGCGCGGCACCAAAATCAAGCCGGGCGTCAATGTGGGCTGGGGCAAGGACGACACGCTGTTTGCCAAGATCACGGGCATTGTGGAATTCCGCGACCGCGGCAGCATGGGGAAGTACGTCAACGTCAAAGCCGCCGAATAACCAATCGATCGGATAAGAAGGAGTTGGCCGCTGGTCTGCGTCCCTGTGGATGCGATAAAATCAGCGGCCTTTTTTCATGTTTGTAGATGAAGTTAGAATCACCGTCAAGGCGGGCGACGGCGGCAACGGATGCCTCGCGTTCCGGCGCGAGAAGTACGTTCCGCGCGGTGGTCCCAGCGGCGGGGATGGCGGGCGCGGCGGCGACATCACCATGGTTGCCACCATACACCGCAATACGCTGATTCATTTCCGTTTCAATCCCGAATACACCGCGCAGCGCGGGCGCCATGGCGAGGGCAGTAATCGCACGGGGCATGAGGGCGAGTCGATCACCATCCAGGTTCCGGTGGGAACTACGGTTTACGACGATGAGACCGGCGATAAGCTCTTCGATTTTACGCATGACGGCGAAACCTGGCTGGCGGCGAAGGGCGGGGGCGGGGGACGCGGCAATGCGCGGTTCGCTACCTCTACCCATCAGGCGCCGACACGGCATGAACCGGGGCATCCGGGCGACTTTCGCAAGCTGCGACTCGAGTTGCGTTTGCTCGCCGACGTTGGGTTAGTGGGATATCCGAATGCCGGGAAATCGACTTTGATTTCGCGCATCTCGGCGGCCCGTCCGAAGATTGCCGATTATCCGTTTACGACGCTTGAGCCCAATCTGGGAGTGGTTCAGTTGCCGGATCTGCGTTCTTTTGTGGTGGCCGATATCCCCGGAATTATCGAAGGCGCGCATGAGGGCAGGGGGCTGGGGATTCAGTTCCTGAAGCATATCGAGCGCACCAGGCTGCTGGTGCATTTGGTGGATATGTCGGATACAGGGCGCGATCCGGTGCATGATTTTGAGACGCTCATGACTGAGCTCGCGAGCTTCAATGAGGATCTGGCTCACAAGCCCATGCTGGTGGCGGCCAGCAAGATGGATGCTTTGCAGGATGGCGATCGCTTAGCGGCTTTGCGCTCCGTCGCCGATGGGCTCGGTTTGCCTTTGTTTGAGATTTCCAGCGTCACGGGGCAGGGGATTGAGGCTTTAAAATTCGCTTTGGCGGAACGAGTTCTGGCTCCTCTGCATTGAAATTACTCCCGCAACCCATCGAAAACCAGATAGCTTTCCGAATTCGAAACATAAACGCCCCGGAAAAAACTAACCGGCATGAGCCCTGCCACCCCGGGCTCGGACCGGCCCGGAACCGTCACTGCCTCTCCACGCCATACGCTCCGGCCTTCAATGCTCAACACCCTGTTCACGATCCCGG
>Ga0326727_10020079_pt1 | contig 13317 bp, 11 predicted proteins | sample MB2enrmetagenome_FD_207643 | JGI IMG/M metagenome (GOLD analysis project Ga0326727, IMG submission 207643) | Lab enriched peat soil microbial communities from McLean, Ithaca, NY, United States - MB29MY | ecosystem: Environmental > Terrestrial > Soil > Wetlands > Peat | place: USA: New York...
TCGTCCAAGCGGGAGAACAAGGCCTTCGGCATCAACAAAATTGGCCTCCAGCGGCGCGGCTTCTTGCCGGAGCGCTTGCAGGTCTTGCAGAAAGCCTTCCGGCTGCTGCTCACGGCCAAGCTGAACACCACGCAGGCGCTGGAGAAGATCAAGGAGCTGGAGGGCGAGGACGTGGCGTTGCTGGCGGCGTTCCTCTCACGCAGTGAGCGCGGGGTGATCAAGTAGGGAGTCTGTAAGGAGGCTTCATGCGCTATCGTGGTTTTTTACTGTTTGTTTTTGCCTTTCTAGTGTTTTCCCGTCTTGGTTCAGCTCAAGAAGTTATCACTGTCGACGAAACCACGCTCAGTCAGCACGTTGACTATCATGTTGCTCCTGTGTACCCGCCGATTGCCAAGGCTGCCCGGATTCAGGGAACGATTGTTTTCCAAATTCAAGTCGATACGACCGGCAAAATTGAGTCGATAAAGTTCGTGAGTGGGCCATTGATGCTTCAGCAGGCCGCGATCGATTGCCTGAAACAATGGACCTATCACCCGTTTGAGAAGGATGGCAAGCCGGTGGAAGCCACTGGACCGGTTTCCATAGAATTCAGCTTGGGAAAAGATGGACCGACCCCGAAGGAGGAGGAGATAGCCAACAGGTATTTTCCGCTTTCGGACCAGTGCAGGAAGGCCGTATCGGCAAAGACGGATTATCCGGCTGCGGCTGCCGTCTGCAAACAGGCGGCAGCACTTGCCGAACAGTTGACACACGAAGATAGCTTTGTCACAAGACGATCGGCCTTTGTCTGGGCAGCATGGGCCTGCATGTACAACGGCGACCTGAAGTCTGCCCTAAGCTATGCGGAAAAAGCTGTAGATGTGGTGAAATTGGGATATGACGATAGTGCGGGGAGTACTGCCGCCTATGGGGTCAAGGGCATTATTGAAGGCAATTTGGGAGATCTGAAGTCTGCGGATCGTGATCTGTCTCTGGCCGAGGATTTCGGGCGTAAGGGAATTGTGTGGATCGAGAAGGAGGCGCCAAGTCTTCGCGAGGAATACAGAAGACCATTGGTCCAGGACTTACGTTTCCATGCTCAGGTTCTACAACAACTCAACCGTCCCGAGGAAGCGCAAAAAAAGCTCGATGAAGCGGCAAAGTACAAATGATTTGCGGATGACTACCGCGGCACGATGAATCCATCAACGAATTCGGCTGGCATCCAAAAACTCGGCCTCATTGCCGGCAACGGGCGGTTTCCGTTTCTGCTGTTGGATGCGGCGCGGGCTGAGGGGCTGTCCGTCGTGGTCGCGGCCATCCGCGAGGAGACCGACGCGGAGATCGACCGGCGCGCTGCCGAGGATGACGGCGTTACCGTTCATTGGCTTTCGCTGGGCGAGTTGTCGCGGCTGATCGAGACCTTCCACAAGGAAGGTGTCGAGAAAGCCGTGATGGCCGGGCAGGTAAAGCACAAACAGATTTTTTCCAGCATCCGGCCGGACTGGAGGCTGGCCAAGCTGCTGCTGAATCTGCCCATCCGCTCGACGGACATGCTGATAGGCGCGGTGGCCAAGGTGCTCGCGGACGAGGGCATTGAACTGATGAGTTCCACGGCTTTTCTGGAGCCGCTGCTGGCGCAGGAGGGCCTATTGACAGAGCGCGCTCCCGACGAGGACGAGTGCAGGAACATCGAGTACGGATTGAGCGTGGCGCGCGCCGTGGCGGGATTCGACATTGGGCAGACGGTGGTGGTGGCGGCGCAGGCCTGCGTGGCGGTGGAGGCGATGGAAGGCACGGATGCAGCCATCGAGAGGGCCGGGCGGCTGATGAAGAGCCTCGACGAAGATGCCTCTACGCTTGAACGCCGTCTGACCGTCGTCAAGGTGGCCAAGCCCAATCAGGATATGCGCTTCGACGTGCCGGTGATCGGCGTGGCAACGGTGGAGGCCATGATCCGCGCCGGCGCCAGTTGCCTCTCAGTCGAGGCCGGGCGGACGCTGCTTTTTGACCGCGAGGCGCTGCTCCAGAGAGCCGCCGAGGCGGGCATTGCCATTGTGGCTACGGCACGCTGAACCCCCACTGCAAACTCTCTGCGTCCTGACGGCCCCATTCCCCATCCAACCATCTGGAGGTTCCCCGTGAGAATTCCCCTTCTCTTCATCCTTTTCGCGGTCATTGCGGTCGCGGTTGCATCGGTCGCCGTCCACTCGGCCGGGCAAAATGAACAAAATGAACAAGCTCTTCCCGCCGTGGGGCAGATTGCGCCCGGCTTTACGCTTCCCTCGCAGGACGGCTCCCAGATTTCGCTCGATAGCTTTCGCGGCAAGTGGGTGGTGCTTTACTTCTATCCCAAGGACATGACCACGGGCTGCACCATTGAGGCGCACAACTTTCAGCGCGACCAGGCGCAATTTGAAGCTGCCAACGCGGTAATTCTGGGCGTGAGCGTGGACACCCCGGAGAGCCACAAACAGTTCTGCACCAAGGAGGGTCTGACCTTCCGCCTGCTGGCCGACCCGCAGCACAAGGTGGTGGAGGCCTACGGCTCGCTGGGCCACTTTGCCACCTTTACCATCGCCAATCGCAACACCTTCCTGATCGATCCGGCGGGCAAGATCGCCAAAGTGTGGACCAAGGTCCAGGTCCAGCACCACTCCGAAGAGGTGCTGGCGGCGCTGGCGCAGGCACAATCCGGAAAGTAACCTCTCTCAACAGATGGCTCTGTCAAGGCCGCGCTATACGAACGGCCCCAAGGCGCCGTCAACCCTTTCAACCCGGCAATCACAAAGGAGATTTCATGACCATCCCCGTCAAGCCCAAGCACGGCACGGTCGACGCGCTTCGCGCGGAAGACAGTTCCGTCAAGCCTCCACAAGCACAGGATCAGTCTGTCAAGCCGCCGCAAAGCCAGTCCATCAAGCCTCACGACCAATCCGTAAAGCCTCCTCAAGCAGAATAAGACGGCGCTCGAATCCCTTCGGAGAATTCGCGGACCGAGTCCACTGCCAAACTGTTTTCATACGCAAAAAAGCCCGGCGTGAGCCGGGCCTTTTTGCTTGCCTTGTACTTCATGTTGCCGCTGCTTGGTTGCCTGCTTTGCAGCGTCTTTACTTCTTCTTCGCAGCAGCCTTCTTGGCAACTGCTTTCTTCGCCGGAGCCTTCTTGGCAACTGCTTTCTTTGCTGCCTTCTTGGCGGGCGCCTTCTTTGCTGCTTTCTTAACGGCCAACTTGTTACCTCGTTTGGTGAATTTTCTGGCGCTCTTGCCGGCAGCAGCTTTTTTGGCCACAGCCTTTCCGCCTTTTACGCCAGTACTGCCCTTCTTTGCGGCGGACTTCTTAGCGGCCTTCTTCTTTTTGGCCACAACTTTTTTCGCAACTGCTTTCTTGGCGGCAGCTTTCTTTGCCGGCGCCTTGCTGGCAGTCTTCTTTGCGGGGGACTTTTTCTTTGCGGCCTTACGGGGGGCCGGTTTCGATGCGGGTTTATCAACGGCCACGATCACCGACTCTTCAGGTGCTCCCTCGTCGTCGTCCGAGGAGGTAAGCACGCTAAAGGTTTCAACCTCTTCATCCTCTTCGAAGTCGTCGTGATCGGACTCGAACGCAGCCGGCTTGGCATTTGCTTCGCCGTCGCTCATCGCGTACATCCTGAACACTTCTTCCATCCTATTGCCTCCAGCGGCCTGCCGCTGCACAAATTTACATCTTCATTTTCACGCGGCGGAAAAGCTGCTCCCCGTCCGCGAAAGTATTCTAGCAATAGATTGCACGCAAACACCAGCAGTTGACAAGCACGAAATGCAGTTTTCGAAAAATATTATTTTGCTGGGCGAGCCTTGGAGGACGCGGCAGGATGTGAAGTGGAGGATCTTTTTGCGCTCGCCGTCCCGCTTTTCTTCGCAACGGCCGCGGCCGCCGGGTGATTCACGGGCGCTTTGTGCGCCGCCGGCGCGACATTTTTCTTGGGCACAACCGGCGCCGCAGAGTTTTTCGCCGCGCTGTGAACCGGCGCTGACTGCGCATGTGCGCCCGCCGCAGCGCCGGCGGTGCGATGCGCGGGCGCGGCATGGGGAATACTGGCGGGGTCGGCCACATGCAGCCGCTGGCCGGGCTGCACTTTGATGCCGGTGATCTTGTTCCAGCGGCGCAACTGGCTCAGCGAAACGCCGAAGCGGTCGGAGATGGTCACCAGCGTATCGCCCTTGCGCGCGGTGTAGAGCAGCATGTGCGCCGGTGGCGCGGCCGACGGCGGGACAGGCACCACCAGCGCCTCGACTCCCTGAATCTCATCGCGCACGCGCAGCTGATTGGCCGCGGCAAGCGCCGCTGCCGTCACGCGATACTTGAGCGCCACCGAGGCCAGCGTATCGCCCTCGGCAACGCGATGGTAACGCCAGGCATTGCGCTTGCCCACGGGAACTGCCGTGATGCGCTGCTCGAAGACCGCCGCCGTGCCGCCGGGAAGATGCAGATCGAAGGATGCGTCGGGCGGCGTGACCAGCCGCAGCAGGCTGGGGTTCAAGGCCATCAACTGATCCACCGGCGCACCCGTCAGGTCTGACACCAGCCTGAGGTCCACCGGGTAGTTGATGGTCACCGTGTCGGTCAACACCGGTGGATCGAGCGTGACATCGTCAAAGCCGTACTGCGACGGATGATTGGCGATGATGATGGCGGCCAGAATCTCGGGCACATAGTTGCTGGTCTCCCGGGGCAGGTTGTTGCGCTTGTAGAGTTCCCAGAAGTCGGCGTAGCCGGTCTTCTCCACGGCGCGCTGCACGTTGCCCGCGCCCCAGTCGTAGCCGGCCATGGACAAATACCAGTCGCCCAACTGGTCGTAAATGAACTTCATGTAGCGGGCGTAGGCGCGGGTGGATTTTTCCGGGTCGAAGCGCTCGTCCACGTAGGCGTTGCGCACCAGCCCGTAGTTTCCGCGCGGCATAAACTGCCACATGCCGCCGGCGCGCGAGCGGCGATTGACCGCCCGCGGCTGAAAGCCCGACTCGGCGACAGCCAAATAGATAAGGTCCTGTGGCACGCCTTCCTCGGCCATGATGCGCTGGATCATCGCCTTGTAGCGTCCGGCCCTCTCAAACGAATGAAGCAGCGTGTTGTGGCCCTTCTGCGTGTTGGAGAAGAAGTTGATGTAGGCGGCCACGTAGTCGTTGACCACCAGCGGCAGGTCGGAGTTGGTGGTAGCCAGATCGGCTTTGGCCTTGGCGACAATGTTGGGGTCCACCTGGAAGGTTACGTCCTCAGCCACGTCCGCCGGCGTCTCCTCTTCCTTGGGGACAAATCCGTTGCCCTGCTTGAGAGCCTCCATCTCCAGCGCATTGACGCCGTCCACGATGCGGTCAAACTCCTCCTGCAACTCGGCATTGCCCTTGATGTCGATGCCGCAGGTGAGCATCAGGTCCACGGCGCGGTCAAACTCCTCCTTGGCCTCGCGCAAACGCCCTTTGTGATATTCGGCCTCGCCGCGGGCGTAGGCGTCCTCCACCTGCTGAATCAACACGCGCACCCGCTGCTGCTCATGGGCAGGCGCATGGGTCGCGGGAACAGCAGCCTGGAGCGCGGGCGCTGTCGAGTTTGCGCCCACGGTGAGCGCCGGGGCGGTGGCTTGCGGCTGCGCGCCCGGAGAAGCGCCGGAGGGCGCGGTGGGAGTGCAGCCCGCCAGCGAGAGAGCCAGCACGGCGCATCCGAAAGATCGAAACCACATTCCACCAAGTCGCATGAAGAAGACTGTTGCCCGACCGCCCAAGGACCACGCATGGCGTGGCGCCCTGGGAAGAAGCTACGTAGATGATAAGCTATGCGATAGAGGCATACGCGTCGAGCACCGTAGAATGCGCGATTTTGCTGTTGCTTCTTCCTGGAACCGATTCATCTGCCAAATGGGAAAGGAGGGCTTTCGCGGGATGATCCCCTTTTATGTGCTGACCGGATCGTTCTTGTTTTTCCTGTTGATGGGTCATGCCGGAATCTCTTTCTTTTTGGGGTGGCAACATGCGCTTCGCGCGTCTTTGGGAGTGATGTTTGCGCTGACTTCGTCAGCCCACTGGGGCAGCAGGCGGGCGGATCTTGTCGCCATGATTCCTCCGGTTTTTCCCCGGCCGGCATTGCTTGTCACATTGACGGGAATTGTCGAACTTGCGGGTGCGGCCGCATTGCAGATTCCTAAACTGGCGCCCTTGGTTGCCGCCTGCCTTTTTTTGATGCTCATCGCCATTTTTCCAGCAAACGTCTTTGCGGCCCGATACCGGTTGACAATCAGCGGACGGCCAGTGCCATCGCTGCTGCCTCGCGCGGCCATTCAGGTTGTCTTCCTGATCGCTTTATGGTTTGCCGCAAAGCCAATTTGACTTCTGAGTGCCGTTTTCCGCAAGGAGACGCCACCCGGCATCTTGCCAAAAGGACCGTCGGGGCGAGAAACGGAATCCGCCCTCTCTTATGGACGCACGCTTCCTCAGAAATTTTGCGATCATCGCCCACATCGACCACGGCAAGTCGACGCTGAGCGACCGTCTGCTGGAGTTCACCGGCTCGGTGACCGGCCGGGAGATGCAGGCGCAGATTCTGGACGACATGGATCTGGAGCGCGAGCGCGGCATCACCATCAAGGCCCACGCCGTGCGCATGATGTACAAGGCGCACGACGGCAACACCTACCAGCTCAACCTGATCGATACGCCCGGCCACGTGGACTTCAGCTATGAGGTCTCGCGCTCGCTGGCCTCGTGCGAGGGAGCGCTGCTGGTGGTGGACGCCTCGCAGGGCGTGGAGGCGCAAACTCTTGCGAATGCGTATCTGGCCATCAATCACGGCCTGGAAATTATTCCGGTCATCAACAAAATCGACCTGCCCTCGGCGGACATCATGCGCACCCAGGAGGCCATCGAGAAGGCCGTGGGGCTGGACGCCACGGACGCCATCCCCGTGAGCGCCAAAACCGGCCAGGGCGTGGACGAGGTGCTGGAAGCCATCGTTCACCGGCTGCCCGCGCCCACCGGCAACCCGGACGCGCCCTTGCAGGCGCTGATCTTCGATTCCTGGTTCGATTCTTATCGCGGCGTGATCGTTCTGGTGCGCGTGATGCAAGGTACGATGCGCAAGGGGCAGCGCATCCGGCTGATGTCGAATGGGAAGGCCTTTGAAGTGGAGTCCATGGGCGTGCTGATGCCCAAGCCGGTGGAGATTGGCGAACTGCTGGCCGGCGAGGTGGGCTTCTTTGCGGCCACCATCAAGACCGTCAGCGACACCAAGATCGGCGACACCGTTACCGACGACACCCGGCCCGCGGCCGCGCAACTGCCGGGCTTTGAAGACATCAAGCCGATGGTCTTTGCCGGCCTCTACACCGTGGATTCGCACGAACACACGTTGCTGCGCGACGCGCTGGAGAAGCTGCGGCTGAACGACTCATCGTTCTTCTTCGAGCCGGAGAGTTCCGTCGCGCTAGGTTTCGGCTTCCGCTGCGGCTTTCTCGGCCTGCTGCACATGGAGATCATTCAGGAGCGGCTGGAGCGGGAGTACCAGCTGGACCTGATCACCACCGCTCCCGGCGTGCGCTACCACATTCTGATGACCGACGGCAGCGTGATGGAGGTGGACAATCCCTCGCGCTGGCCCGAGCCCGGCAATATAGACAGTATTCGCGAGCCGGTCATCACCGCCAAGATTCTTACCAATGAAGAATATGTAGGCGGCATCTTCAAACTCGTCGAGGAAAAGCGCGGCAAACAGTTGAACTTCGAGTACGTCACCTCCAGCCGCGTGCTGCTGACCTACGAGCTGCCCCTCAACGAGATCGTGCTCGACTTCTACGACCGGCTCAAGTCCATCAGCCGCGGATATGCGTCTCTGGACTATCAACTGGCCGGGGAGTGGGAGTCGCCCATGGTCAAGCTGGACATCCTGGTTTCGGGCGAGCCGGTGGATGCGCTCTCCATCATCGTGCACAAAGACTTTGCCTACGAGCGCGGCCGCGCGCTGGTCTCCAAGATGCGTGAACTGATTCCCCGCCAGCAGTTCGAGGTGGCCATCCAGGCGGCCATCGGCGCCAAGATCATCTCCCGCGAGACGGTCAGCCCGCTACGCAAAAATGTGCTGGCCAAGTGCTACGGCGGGGACATCACGCGCAAGCGCAAGTTATTGGAAAAACAGAAGGAAGGCAAGAAGCGGATGAAGCGGATCGGCAAGGTGGACATCCCCCAGGAAGCCTTCCTGGCGGTGCTGCGGATTGGCGAAGATGCGCAGAAGTAGGCGTCGATTTGTGATCTGATTCACAATATATTGATCTGGATTTGTGGATAACCCCGGCAAGTCCGCCAGAACGCCTGCGCACTTGTCCTCTGCACACGGTGCAGGGCATTATTGATTGATAAATAAGTAGTTATGCCGTATATCAGAAGGGAACAGTTCTTGGCAAGAGGAAAATTTTGAGTTCCTTGACCGGATTCGCGGAAGTAATCCACAGATTTTTCCACAAGCACGCGCATGGAAGCAGCCGAAGATGCCGGAGTGGCGTGCAAGCGGTGCGGCGCTCTTCTCAATTGTCAGTGCAACAGCAAGAGCCCCGCATCGCGGGGCTCTTGCAATCGTCCGATCAACCTGTATTTAGCGCGGGGCGGGAGGCCTTGTGGCGGCCGGCCGGGCCGGCGCCGGCGCCGCGGACGGCTGAACCGGAGGAGCGGGCACGCCCGACTTCAGGTTGTATGCGTCGATGATCTGCTTGGTGATGTTGGTGGATTCGCTGGCGTAGAGCACCACGGGAGCCTGCTGCTGGCTGCCGGTTACGTCAAAGACCACCGTGAATCCCTGCTGCTGCGCGTAGTTGGCCAGGACTTCATACACCTTGGAGGCCAAACCGTTGTAGATCTCCGACATCTCCGTCTGGAAGTCGTTCTGAGCGTCCTCGGCGGAGCGATCCAGCAGCTTCTTTTTGTCTTCGATGGCCTTGGTGCGGGACTGCTGTTCGGCGGGGCTCAGCTTGTCGCCCTGTGTCTGGAGCTGCTTGGTCAGAGTATCGATCTCATCGGCGAGGGCCTTGAGTTGCTGGCGCTTGGGATCGTACTTCTTTTGCAGGTCGGAGAAGTTACGCTGGCCCTCATTGGTTTGGGCCACGGCCACCTGGAAGGCGATCACGGCAATCTTGGCTGGACCGGCAGGCGCCGTGGTGGCGGGAGCAGTCATATTTTGGGCGGCGGCGCTCAGGACAAAGCCAGAGGCCAGCGTGGCGATAAGTGCAAGCGAGCGCTTCATGCGAGTGTAATGCTCCTTCGGAATTCCTCTGTGTCTTTCCGCGTTTCAGCGCGAAAACAGACTTGCGCCTCCTGAGCAACCCCTCTGTCCATACTGAACTCTGCGCCGGATGGAGCAGAAACAGGAAGAGACGCGGAAGAAGACGTCAGCAGGAACTAGATGGATTATAGGTGCCTGGGGTGGGAGCGTCAAACCGGCCAGGTGTAAATTTTTCAGGAATACCGGCGATCCCAGCGTCCAGCGCCCCAAATCAAGGGTGCATGGTTCCTGCATGGGAGAGGATACCAAAGCGCTGCAGCAGCACAATCCCCAGCCCGGCAAGATTCATGAGCATCAAAATGGAACCCAGCACGAAAAAGGGGATCTGCAGCACCGGCCACGCCTTGGCGGGCAGTTGATCGGCGAATTTGTCGCCCAGGCTTTCACTGAATCGCGTTGGCCTGTCCTCGTCCTCGCTCACGGGCCGCCACTCCGAGGCAAGAAAGGCTGCGCGGAGATTGGAGAGCAGAATGCCGGCGGCAATGATAGCCAGAAATCCAGGGAACTGCCGGTTAGCCATGGTGGAAAGCAGACCGATAAAGAAGATGCTGAAAACCATCGCCGCGGCCGGCCAATTGCTTTCTCGCACACCCATGCCGCCCACAAAAAACGCGAGCGCTGATGCCGCTCCTACGACGATAAAGACAGGATTTCCAGTGGCCAATGCAACCACCATCTGAAAGACCGCGATGATCAGGCAGATCCAGAATCCCTGCCGTCCCAGGGCATCCACGTCCCACGCATTCTCCACGGTGGGCCAGAAGATGCTCTTCAGCCGCCCGTCGGAGCGCTTACTCTCTTGTGACAATCCAAGTGTTTGCATGGCAGCCAGATTGCCAGAGCGCGGAACATCTGTCAAGCAGCGCGAAAGGGATGGACGGTGATTTAAGTCCGGCAAAAGGGCCGCTCATCGCGAGCGGCCCCAGAGAGGTGCTGGTTGAACCCTGCGCCTAGAAGGTGGTGGAGACGGTCAGGCGGAAGGTTTTGCGGGGCTCCCGGAAGGTGTCCCGCGCGCCGTAACCCTGAATGGCCTCGCCGTAGGTGTAGTCGCCGGCGCCGCCCTGCGGGAACATATCGCGGGTAATCAGCTGCGCCGAGCAGCTCTGATTCTTGCTTCCAATTCCCAGGTCGCAGTAGGGCTTCTCATAGAGCCGCAGCGGGTTGTAGGCGTAGTAGAGGCGGAAGGGAGCATTGATGATCGGCATGATGACGGAGAGTTCGGCGCCGGTGGACATGCGGGGCAGGAAGTTGGTGCCGGCGATGGGGTGGATATTGCGCAGAAAGCCGACCTGCGAGCCGGGGATGCCGCCCTGGCAGGCGCCGTTGTTCCACACCGGGCAGCCATAGAGGGGCGCGGTGAGCGAGGCAAAGCCCTCGGGGCTCTGCTTCAACTGCGTTTTGTTGAGGGCCACGTTGAGGCCGAAATCGTCGAAGAAAGAGAAGGTAACCGGGCCGGCGACGGGAATGCGGTACTCGGCATTGCCGGTAAAGTTGGAGTCGCCGCCGATGGAGGCGATGCCATAGACCGGAATCGGCACCTGGATGCACTGATTCAACTGGGGATTGGTGGGGTCGCGCGGCACGCAGGTACCGTCCGGATTGGTCAACTGCAGGTTGACGCGCGTGGGCACATAGCCGTAAGGAGTGGCGGCGCGCACGTCGAATCCGCGCAAGTCGCCCTCGCCCCCGGAGTAGAAGCGGTTGTTGGGCGGGGCCACCGCGCCGCCGTACCCCATAATGTAGCCTACCTGCGCGCGCACCCCAAGCACGTTGCGCCCGTTGGGCGTGGGCGTCAGGTAGTGCATGGGCCGGAACTGCTTGTAAGCCACCAAGGGCGCGATATAGCGCACGTTGCCCCAGATGCCGGAGGTCTGCAGCACAGCGGTATATTCCTTGCCGGTGCGCGGCCGCATGGGGTTGTTGATGGTGTTGTACATGTAGCTGAAGGAGGCGTAGCTGTTGACGATGCCCGCCAGCGCGTTGTTTCCCTGAATGCCCGAGCGGAAGGCGATGGTCTGAAAAAAGGTCTGCGAGGCGGTGCTGAAGGCGGTAATCGTCGACTTGCTCAACGAATAGGTGAAGCCGACGCGCTGGAAGGCGTGGCGCTTGAGCGGATAACTGAACGAGAAGTTCATGCCGGTGGCGGCCTGGTTGTAGTTCTGGATCATCGACGACTGCGCCGCGGACAGATTCACCGATTGGCCGGTGGTGGCCTGATAGTTCTTGGCCGCGTTGAAGTCCTGCTTGTTGTTGTAGAGCTGAAAGCCCACGTTGAGCGGGCGGTTGCGCACGTAGGGCTGGGTGAAGCCGAACATGAAGGTGCGCGCCACGTTGCCCAGATTGCCTTGCAGGCTGAGCGTTTCACCCAGGCCGAGGAAGTTGTTGGTCTGGTAGTTCACGCCCACAAAGGCGCCGGAGAGGCCGCTCAGGCCGCCGTTCATGCCGATGGAGTTCTTGCCCTTCTCCTTGACCTTGAGCAGCAGCTCCACGGTGCCGGCCTCGGCATCCTGGTGGGCTTCGGAGTCCTGGTCCACCTTGAGCGGTTCAAAGTACTCAAGCTGGTTCAAGCGCAGCAGGCTGTACTCCCAGAGATGCGAATTGTAGACCTGGCCTTCCTCCAGCATCAGTTCGCGGCGAATGACCTTGTCGCGGGTGATGCGGTTGCCCTGGAACTCGATGCGCGAGACATAGAAGGGCTTGCCCTCGTCGATGTCGATGTTCAGCGAGACGGTCTTTTTCTGATCGTCAAAGACAGGCTTGGGGATGGCGCCGAAGTTGATGTAGCCCAACTGCCCGTAGGCCTTCTTGAGGTTCTCCAGGCCCTTGGCGATCAGCGTGGCGTTAAACCACTCGCCGTCCTTGACGGCGAAGGTGGCGCGCAGGGCTTTGACGTTGGAAACCGCCTTGTTGCCGGTGAAAGTGATGGTGCCCAGCCGGTAGCGCGCGCCCTCTTCAATGGGCATGAGGATGTCGATGCGCTTGCCCTTGTGGGGCCGGAAGGTGAACCAGTTCAGTCCGCCCTGGTCGCGAATCTGCGTCTTGGGCTCCTCGATGGCGGTGTTGTAATAGCCCTTGTCACGGTAGGCCTGGCGCACCCGTTCTGAGTCCTCCTCCAGCTTGGAGGCGTCGAAGGTCTGAGCAAACAGATTCTCGAAGATGATCGAATAGGGAATGCCGACCGGCTTCAGGTTCTTCATCGAGCGGCGCAAGGGCCGGTAGCCGATGTGCTGGTTGCCGGTGAACTTGATCTGGCCCACCTTGACCGTGGGGCCTTCCTTGATGTTGAAGTTCACCTGCACCGAGGCCGGAGGAATGGTCTTCACCTCGGTTTTGATGGTGGCAAACTGGTGGCCGTGCTCGGAGAGAATGTCCTTGAGAACAGTCTCGGCCCGTTTGATCTTGGTCGGGTCGTACTGGCTCTCCACGGAGAGGCCGACCTTCTCCTTCTTGAAGCGGTCGAGCACGTCGGACTGCGAGACGGCATTGAGCCCCTTGTAGTTGATCTCGCGGATGGTGGGCCTCTCCCGCACAAAGATGTTCAGGATGATGCCCTTCTCCGAATCCTCGCGCTCAATGCGCACATCGTCGAAGTACGACGTGTTCCACAGCGAGTTGAAGTCGCGCTCGATGGAGACCGGGTCGTAGGTGTCGCCAACGTGGGTAAAGAGCCGCGCAAGCACCGTCTCTTTGGGTATGCGCCGGTTGCCGATGACCCGAATCGATTCGATAGTCAGCGGCTGCTGCGCCAGGGCTGCGGCCGCGGAGAGCGCCAGCGCGAGCACCAGCAGGGTGCGCGCCAGGCGGTTCGTGGCCCGCAAGGCGCGGGAGATGGATATGTGCTTGATCCGCACCGGGCGTGAGCCCTGCGCTGAGCACACGTACTGGTGCGGTCCATAGTTCGCCATCACGTTCGGCTTCACGGAAAGAATATCGACACCCTCGCTGCTGAAAATCTGGTTCTGCCTAGAGGAAAGTCCAATTTTACCACCCCAGCGACAAGACCCGTCGCCGGGACCTGCAACCAACCCAGCGGCAAAG
>Ga0326727_10020080_pt1 | contig 13316 bp, 10 predicted proteins | sample MB2enrmetagenome_FD_207643 | JGI IMG/M metagenome (GOLD analysis project Ga0326727, IMG submission 207643) | Lab enriched peat soil microbial communities from McLean, Ithaca, NY, United States - MB29MY | ecosystem: Environmental > Terrestrial > Soil > Wetlands > Peat | place: USA: New York...
TGGCCGGCAGCGCCGACGCCCTGGCGTGGCTCCGCCAACTCCAGAAGCATTTGGGGGATTGGCACGACCTGGAAGTGCTGGAGCAGATGATGATCGAGATGCTGGCGCGGCCGGAATTCCTGCGTGATCACCTGTCCCTGGCCATGGAAGTGGAAAAGCTGATCCTGCGCAACCGGGAAAATAAGGTGGGGTTCAAAGAGAAGTATTCCCGGATGTCCCGGGACTCCGTCGAGATGCGCCGGTTGAAAGAGTGGGTTTCCTACGTGTTGGCCTCGCCTTCCGCCGCACTTGCCAAAACCTGAACCGCGGGCCCGGGTTCCTCCGAAGCCGGAGCGGCGGGCTTGGCGGGCGCCGGCATTTCCAACACCTTCTTGGTAGCTGCCTCCGAAGGCTCCCCGGCCGGGGTGGGAACGGAAAACAGCGGTTCGCGCGGCTCGCCACTTAACACCCGTGACACTCCCGCCCGCAGGTGTTCAAACACCGTGCGCACGTCGGGCGTGGCATCGATGACTTCGAAGGTGTATTCCTTCGCCAAGTGCTCGAATTCTGCCAGCAGCTCGGTTTGATACTTCCGGAAACTGTCGTACATATCCTCGCTGGGGTGAATATCCATGCCAGATTCCCAATAATCGAACCCCCGCGAGAAAACCACGCGGGGGATCAGATCATCCACGCCGATACGCAAATAGAAGGTGGCGTCCGGCTTCAGCGCAAAGCCGTACACGTTCCGAATCCATTGGGCATCAGCGCCCCGCACGATGGCGCGCGCCATTAAGGAATAGATATAGCGATCGGTCAACACTACGAAACCGGCCCGCAGCGCCGGAACGATTTCATGTTCGAGGCGGTCGGCGAAATCCGTGGCATAGAACAGGCTCAGGGTAATGCGCCCCAGGGTGTGCCCTTCTTTTGCTTGCTGGATGCCCTTCCCGGCAAGCTCCGAGCGCTTAATGGCGGTGTCGAGAACCGCCCGGCCCTGTTGCTCGAGCCACGGACGCAGCAGCCGGATCTGTGTTGACCGGCCCACGCCGTCCGTCCCTTCAATCACAATCAGCTTGCCGGTCATTTCCGCCAGGTTCATTCCCGGCAGAGGTGCCGCATAAGTCTCTCTCACGGCGCTACCCTCAATCTTTTCGCTTGGGCCAGTTTGGCCTTAACAATCTGCCGCATATAAGTCTGCTGCTCTTCGATGGGAAGAGTAGCATCCACAGTGGTCAGGTCGAATTCCGGGACCATTTTCTCGTACTCATCCAGGATCCGGCCCTGAAAAATGCCGAAACTCTCCTCCGGGTCCTCGCTCAAGCCCAGATCCATCCCCGCTTCGTAGAATTTCACCCCACTGCGCCCGTCCAAAATACGCTTCATGGCAACGTCCAAGGGGACGCGGAAGTAGAACGCGGCGGTGGGCTTCACGGCGAAACTGTAAAGCTCGCGCACCCACTGCCGGTCCATCCCGCGCACCACGTCGCGTGCGAACGCCGTGAAAATGTAACGGTCGCACAACACCACGGCCCCAGCCTTGAGCAAGGGCAGGATGTTGTGCTCCATGCGGTCGGCAAAGTCCGTGGCGTGAATCAGGGAGAAGCTCGCGGGGGTGAGCATCTGCTTCTTTTTGCCCCGCTTGGTGGTTTCGCGGACGAGCGGGGAAGAGTTCCACTCGCTGAAGACCACTCCGTAGCCTTCCGCTTGCAGCCATTGATGCAAAAGCATGAGCTGGGTGGATTTTCCTGAGCCGTCGATTCCCTCCACGACGAAAAGTTTGCCGGGAAAACGATGCTCACCGTACCGTTTCATGAAGGTACTCCCGTAAATGAACCCGCACTTTGAAATGGAAGAATAGTCTAACACATACCCATTGGGGGCGGAAGGGAAGCTCGCGGCAATTTCCCCCTTGCAATCAGGTCCGGCCCCGACCAAAATGAAGCCCTCTTGACGAATCTGGGAATGCCCGTATCCGGCTTAACAACCTCACCCAAACAGGTGCCTCGTGAGTTTTCGATCTCGGCTATTTCTAGTATCTCTAGCGCTTCTGGCCAGCCTGAGGACGCTAATGGCGCAGACTGCCCCGCCCCGGCTGATCGATGTGCATGTCCACCATAATGGTGATCCGGCGTTCCTGGAGAAGCTGGTCGCCAAGCTTGATTCCGTGAGTGGGCTCGCCCTGCTCATCACCGCCCCCAAGGATCTCGACAGCGTGAAAGGGTTCATCGCCAAGTATCCCAACCGTCTCATGGGCTTGGGAGATATCTCACTTGATGATCCCCTTGCCCTTGAACTCGTGGACCGGTTCCACGCGGCAGGTTTCCGCGGGCTGGGCGAAATACTCGGCCCACTCAAGAATTACGACGAGCGGAGCTACTGGCCCATCTACGAGCGCGCGGAAAAGTATGGGATGATCCTTCTTTTCCACACCGGCATCCTGATGCGAGCCACCCCCGAGATTCCCTCGGACGTCAGCGTGGACCGCATGCGGCCCACGACGCTCGACGCCATCGCCCGCCGCTTTCCCAAGCTCACCATCATCGGCGCGCATCTGGGGAATCCTGACTATGCCTGGGCCGCGGAAATCACACGGTGGAATCCCAACCTTTACTTCGACCTCTCGGGCTCCTCGCTCATCAAAAAGCAGGATGACCCCACGTTCTGGAAATCCATATTCTGGTGGTCGGGCGTCGTAAGCCCCCACACGCCCGCCAACGCGCCCCATGCCTTTGAACGCCTGGTTTTTGGCTCCGATGTCTTCAATGGAGAGCTCGAGGAGTTTGATCGGGAACTCGAACGCTACCACAAAATGCTCGAGGCCTGCGGCGTCCCCAAGGCCTCGCAGGAGATGATCTTCGCCGGCACCATGTGGAAAATTCTGAACGCGCGGAAATAAGGGGCGCTTGCCTAACCCGAAATTCTCACCGCGGCTTTGGAGGGACGGGGCTTTTAGAGACTGGGGAAAAACCTGGAACGCGATGGTTTTTATAGAGGCGCACTTCAGGGCGGCAGTTCTTCCATCCCCAGGCTGCCCGGCTAAAGCGGCCCCTACGGAAAGCTGCCCGCCTCAAGGCGGCCTCTAAGTTCTATCGGTTTGCACCGTTAATGGGGCAAATCTTTGCGCAGCGAATCAACAAGATTCCGAGCGTCGGAAGGACGTAAGGACCCCGGCGCAAAATGAAAGGTCTTTCCAGATGTCAGCGTGATGTGGAATGTGGCTGTAGCAATAGAGGAAGTCTTAATCTCTTTGATTTCACTCAACGATATATTGATGAGGGTTTTCCCGTCCTCTTCATACTTGATTGTTCCAGACGACACCACCAGCGATCCCTTCACCTTGCCGTGGACCTGAAAGATCTCCGCAGGATTTCCCAAATGGAAAGCATCATAACGTTGCGTGTCGGTAGAGCCCGGCGTGGGAGGCGATGCCGGGGAGGGCAGGGTCGAAGGCGTGGCAGCGCCCTTCCCCGTCACCTCAAAGGGGGCTTCCACCTCGCTATCGTCCGGATTAATCACAAATATACTGGCAACGCCCGGGGCGGCGTCGCCTGCAACCTTGATGTGCACGGTAAGCTCGGTGCTCGAAGGGGAAGTGACACCTATCACCCGGATTCCCGGATTGGCGAAGCTCACCTTGGTGCCTTGAACGAAATTCTTGCCGGTGATTTTCAAATCCATATCGAAGCCCGGGCCCACGCGGGGGGGCGCGACCGTCGTCACTTCCGGTCCGGGAGGAGCGGCGGGCGTACTGGGCGAAGGAGGTGCAGCAGGCGTACTGGGAGTAGGGGGCGGGGGCGGGGCAGCGGGAGCAGGTGGTGCGGCGGGCGCAACGGGAGCAGGGGCCGCGGGGGTCGCAGGCGCAGATGGCGGCACGGGGGCCGCAGGAGCAGCAGGCTTGGGGGGCTCAACACTTTCTGGGGGCTTTGCCGGAGCCTCTCCGGCCACGATCTTAAACGCCGTTTCCGCGGCACGGCTGGCCGGGTTGCTGGCCAACAGACTCACCGTGCTGGGTTGCGCGGACGCACTAACGCTCAGTTGCGCTTCCAATTGCGTAGCGCTAACCCGCTTGGAGGACTCGACGCGAATGGAGGCTGAAACCGATGAGACATAGGCACCACCAGAAAAATTGCTCCCCTGGATGACGACTGTCACATGGGCACCGGGCGCAGCCTGACTGGGATTGATTTGCTGAATCGTCGGCGTAGCGTCCGGCGGGATGTCGGAGTCCGCTTGCGGCGCGGCTGGCACGGAGAGGGATGCCGTCACGCACATGAGAAGCGCCCCAAGCACCAGCCGGCTCAACAGCCAATTCTTTGCAAAGGATAATTCGCCACGCACCATGGCAGGCCGTCCTTTTTATAGCGGGGATGGAGACTCAATCGAACGAATCTTAAGCTTGTAGATAGCCTGAGTCAAGGCGGGCTTCGGGCGGGTACTGAGCTTTTCGGCACGCGGAGCGCAGACAACCGGTTTTGTGGTCTGCGGCTCTTCCGTGGGAAAGACGACAAATCTAAACGACGGGGGCCGCCCTTGGATTCGGGAGGGTGAGCCTAAGGAAGAACCGCAGACCCCAAAACCGGTTGTCTGGGCTATACATGATGATCCCGTATCCCAGGTCCCGAATCCGGTCATAATGAACGGAGCGCAACGGAAATAGGCCGAAGCGCGGCGTGGATTGCCGGGAGCAGGCCGCCCGTCACTCCCATTCCCAGCGCGAAGATAATTCCTCCCAAAAGCAGGCCGGGGGTAATTTTGAAGGCAAAGGCCATGTGGGAAAATGTCTGCCAGTTCATGGCGCCGGTGGTGAAGCCGTTGAGAGGCAGAACCGCCAGGCAGCCGACGGCGCCTCCCACAAAGGAGATCAGCAGCGCCTCAATGAGGAAAGAGAAGACGACGGCGATGGCGCCGAAACCAAGCGCCCGCATGACGGCGATTTCACGCCCGCGTTCCGCGACGGCGGAATACATGGTATTGAGAGCGCCGAACACCGCGCCAATGCCCATGACGGCCGCCACCAGTCCGCCCAGAACCGTGATGAGGCGTGTCATCATCTCTGACTGCTTGGCGTAGTAATCAATCTCGCGGCTCACATCCACGTTCAAGCGAGGGTCCTTGATGACCGCATCTTTGAAACTCTGAAACGCCTCGGGGGAAGAGAGATGGACGGTGGCCGATTGAAAGATATTGTTGGGGCGCTTATAAACGTCGTCGAGGACGCGAGCGTCGCACCAGACCTCGGAATCGAAGGCCGAGCCGCCGGCATCAAAAATCCCCACGATGGTCCAATTCCCGCCGCCGAAGCCCACTTGATTTCCCAAGGTCAGCCCGGAATAACTGTTCGTGGCGTTGTGGCCCACGACCAATTCGGAAACGCCAGGTTGGAACATGCGGCCCTGGACAATCTTAACGTTCCGGCGCACGGTGAGGACGTTGGGCGAAACTCCGCGGACTTGCACGTTGGCGTCCGTGCCGGTGGAGCGCAGCGGGAAAGGCGCCACCACCACCACTTCCGAAGTCACCACCGGCTCGCCGTTCAGGCGCTCCACGCCCGGCTCATCCTGGAGGATTTTCACCGAGTCCAGCGTAATGCCGCTCATCATCTCGGCGGTGGCGCCGGCACGCATCACGATGGCATTGTCATACGAACCCGATGACACCAGCGTGGCGCGGAACCCACGGGCCAGCGAGAGCATGGCGACAAAGACGCCGACGGTGCCGGCTATGCCGAGCACGGCGACGATGGCGGAAGTCCAGCGCGCCTTCACACTGCGTAAGTTGTAGACGACAGGAATGGCCATAGTTGAACACCAGTGATTAGTGGACAGTGAATAGTGAATAGTGTTAGTGCGAACGGCAGCCAGCGAGCCACTACACGCTGTTCACTGTTCACTGTCCACTGTTCACTGCCTTTCTCAGATTCTCCGAAACGCATCGACGACGCGCAAACGCATGGCGCCGATGCCCGGCAGCAGGCCGCTCGCCGCTCCCACCAGCAGGGCGAAGCCAATGCCCCCCGCCAGCATCAGTTTGGACAGGATAAGGTTGGGCAACATGCCGCTCATGGCCGAACCCAGCACGGGAATGGCGGCCATGGCGAGACCCAGACCCAGAAGCCCCCCGAACAGCGCTATGGCCATAGCTTCCGTCAGCACAAACAGCAGTATGGAGCCATCCTTGAAACCGATGGCCTTCAAAATGGCGAGTTCGCCGGTGCGCTCGCGCACGGAAATCGCCATGGTATTGCCCGTTACCAGCAGCAGGGTGAAGAAAACCACGCTGCCGATGACTAGGATGAGGAATTCGATGTTGCCGAATTGCTTCACCCAGCTTGCGGCAAAGGCGGATTCGGTATCAGTCTTGGTTTCGTAAGGGGAGTTGGCGAACTCGGCGTCAATGGCCTTGGCCACGCGCAGGCCGTCCTCCGGCGAGTCGAGCTTGACGGTGTACCAACCCACCTGGCCTTTCAGCCGCTCGGGAACTCGCTCCTCGAAATAGTCCCACTGAAACCAGAATTGCGTCTCGTCGTCCGCCTTACGCTGGCCATGATAGATGCCGTCAAGATTGAACTCCCAGGCGCCGTCGCCGCCATAGAGCGTGGTCTTTATGGGGATGCGGTCGCCGACTTTCCAGCCAAATCGCTTAGCGGTACTCGCGCCGGCAATCGCCCCCTGACGGTCTTTGAGGAACGCATTCCACTGGTCATCGGGTACGAGCAGCTCGGGGTATACCTGGCGCTGGTTTTCCGGATCGATCACGAACTGTGGGAAAAAGTTCTTTTCTTCCTGATAGACGCCACCGAACCAGTTGTCGAAAGTCACCCGTTGAACGCCCCGAAGGCGCGCGATTTTGTCGCGATAAGAGAGAGGTATAGTCTGAATGATGGAAACGCGATTGATGGTGATCAGCCGGTTGGCGCTGGCGATGCCCCCGCCGCGGTTGAAGGCATCCCTCACCACGGCGAGAAAGGCAAAGAGAAACAGCGCCACGGCGAACGAACCGAGGGTGAGGAGCAGACGGACCTTCTTGCGGAAAAGGTTGGAAAAGATAAGCGCGCGGAATTTCATGCTACACCTCCCGCTGTGGCATTCTCGCGGGGCTTCGACGCCTCCACCAGGACACCTTTCTCAAGATGCAGCACGGTGTGCGCGCGAGCCGCAACCACGGGGTCGTGCGTGACCATCAGGACGGTCTTGCTGTGCTTGTCCACCAGTTCTTCGATGAGCGCCATGATTTCATCGGCACTCTTACGGTCAAGGTCGCCGGTCGGTTCGTCGCAAAGGAGAAAGGTAGGATCGGAGACGATGGCGCGAGCGATGGAGACACGCTGCTCCTGCCCGCCGGAAAGCTGGCGGGGGAAATGCTTGGCGCGGTCCTTGAGCCCGACGATGGCAAGCGCCGCTTCCACGTGCTCGCGGCGCGCTGATCGCGAGAGTCGCGTGAGGAGAAGCGGAAGCTCAACATTTTGGTATGCGGTGAGAACGGGAACGAGGTTGTACATCTGAAAGACGAAGCCCACGTGGCGGGCGCGCCATTCGGTGAGCCTGCCGCGAGACATGTGGGTGATCTCATCGCCCGCCACGGAAACGGCGCCGGAGGTGGGGACGTCGAGGCCGCCAAGCAGATTGAGCAGCGTGGTTTTTCCCGAGCCACTCGGCCCCATGAACGCGACGAAGTCGCCCTTATCCACGTCCAGGTTGAGGCCTTGCAGGACGTCAATCTGCTCGCCACCTCGCCAATAGGTCTTATCGAGGCCACGGACCTGGATGAGGGCCGAGGAATTCCCGTTGGTATTGACGCTGACCATGTTTCTCTCCTAACCTCAAGGCTGTTCGCTTAAGCTTTGAGGAGACGGTTCCCTGTTCGCCCCTGGAACTCCCTCACCCACCGCCTTGCAGTCCCCCCTCTCGCCCAAGGGGGCGAGCGAAGAAGAATCTTCCAGTTTTGGCGCTGCACCTGACTTTTGCGTTTTGCCCTTAGCGCTTTGCCCTTTGACTTGTTCTTCGCCTTTGCTCGCTGCCTAGTGCCTTCACTCTCCTAGGGGCGGGGTTCAACTCTCTCGCCGTCTTGCAGGTTCTTCGGGCCTTTCACCACGACTTGATCGCCGGCGTTCAAGCCGGCGATGACTTCGACATCGCCCGCGATCCCGCGGCCGAGGCTGACGGCGCGGCGCTCGAGCTTCCCATCCCGCACCTCGAACACATAGGAGGCGTCCCCGTCGCCGTGCACGGCGGCCCTGGGGATGATGGCCTTCGCCGTAGGCGCTTGATCCTGGTTTTTCGACTTCTTTCGCGTGGGCTCGGCGCTAAGGAAAGCCACTTTCACGCCCATGTCGGGAAGTATTCTTGGGTCGAGCTTGTCGAAAGAAATGCGCACTTTCACCGTGGCCTTCTGGCGGTCGGCGGTGGGGATGATGGTGCGCACATGGCTGGGAATCTGCCAGTCGGGATAGGCATCGAGGGTGGCCGAGACCTTCTGGCCGGGCTGAACGCGGGCGATATAAGCCTCGTTAACGTCCACTTCGATCTCATTCGAGTTCATGTCGACGATGGTGGCAATCCCGGTACGGGTGAAGCCGCCACCGGCGGAATTGGGCGAAATCATTTCACCAACCTGGGCGTCTTTGGAGACGATAATCCCGCCGAAGGGCGCCCGGATGACGCAGTTATCCACGTTCTGTTGGGCCTGCTCGATGCGGGTGGCATAACCATCCACCTGGTCCTTGGCCAGGGCAATCTTTGCCTTGAGGCTGTCCACGTTGGTGCGGGCCACATCCAGAGTATCCTGGCTCTGAATTTGGGCGGCGTGAAGCTCCTGGGTGCGGTGCAAGGCGATTTCCGCATACTTCAATTGCACTTGGAGATCGGCAATGGCCGCCTGCGACGATTGGCGATCGGCGCGGGCAGCGTCGAGGGCCCGCTTGGCGTCAGAGTCGTCCAGCGTGGCCAGAAGCTGGCCTTCGGCGACGCGCACGCCCTCGTCGAACAAAACGCTGGTGACGCGCCCGGTGATTTTTGCGGAGACCGTGGCGCGCCGGCGGGGAGTGACGTAGCCGCTGGCGTTGAGCAGTGTCTCAGCTTCCTGGGTGTTCGCCGGGCGCGCCGCGGCAACCTCCACCACCGGCTCCCGCGACCGCAGGGCGAAAACACCCCCGGCGAGCAGGACCAGCACTCCCAGGGAGGCGGAAGATATCCGCCAGAACTTCCCTCCCGCACCACCCGAGCGGTGGGAATCATCAATCTTCAGCGAAGATAAGTCTGCTACCGGCATATTTGAACTGATGCCTCCCGAAGCCAAAAGTTTTGAAAAAATCGCCAAGCCCTGCGGCGGAGAATTCACCTGGTTGTGAGAGCACCCCGGCCCCTTGTTATCCTTTCTTATTTTGCACCAAGGCGCGCATCCCCGCCAGTGAAAAATCCGCGATAAACTCCGCCATCCAATCAATCCGCTCGGGCGTAAACTGAAGTTCCGGGAACATGCGCTCCGCCACCGTTCGCGAGGACCGATACCAGATGCAGAGTCCCTGAATGGCACTCATGCCCATCAGGACTTGCGGGTGGTTGGCAGGCAGCCCCAGGACCTCGCTCACCAGCTTGCTGAGCCGCTCCGAGGCGGGCTTGAGGCCCTGGCGTAAATGCATCGGCCTGCAAAATCTGGTCCACCGGAAACCGGGCCGCGACAAGAGAGTTCAAACTGCCCCTTAATTTCTTGGGGCCTCTTCGCGGCAAGTTTGGACGCGCGCGGCTCCCGTGAAATAGAGTATGCTTGGTCGCTGCCGCTGGACGGAACCATTTTGGATTTTAGATGTTGGATTTTGGATTAAAGTTACGAAGCGCAGAGTTTAAAAGGCGCAAACTTGCGAAAACTCCATGTTACCCAATCCAAAATCCAAAATCGAAAATCCCAAATCGCCAGGAGTGTAAGTGGCTTTTAGCTGGATCGATCTCGCCGTTGTCATTGCCTACGTTATCGCCATCACAGCCTTCGGGGCGCGTTTCCGCAAAGGCCAGCGGACCTTGCACGATTACTTTTTGGGGGGAAACCGCCTGCCCTGGTGGGCGATCACGCTCTCGATTGTCTGTGCGGAAACCAGCATCCTGACCATCATCAGCACGCCCGGAATTTCCTATCGCTCGAACCTGGGCTTTCTGCAACTGGTCTTTGGGTACTTGTTAGCGCGCGTGGTGGTGAGCTTCCTTTTCATCCCGCGTTATTTTGCCGGCGAGCTCTACACCGCCTACGAGCTCATCGAGCGCCGCTTCGGGCACGGGCTGCGACTCTTCACTGCCGGTCTGTTCCTAATTACCCGCGCGCTCGCCGAGGGCGTGCGCGTGTTCGCGATTTCCATCGTCATCGCGATTATCTTCAAGACCGGCGTCGTGGCCTCGCTGGTGATCATCTTCGTGCTGACCGTGCTCTACACCCTGGAAGGAGGGCTCGCGGCGGTCATCTGGACAGATGTCATCCAACTCACTATCTACGTCGCGGGAACCGTCGTGGCGCTCCTCGTCGCCTTGCACACTCTTCCCGGTGGCTGGGGTGAGGTGGTGCGCGTGGCGCAGGCGGCGGGCGGCAAATTCACTGTTTTCAATTTCCACTTTAACTGGACCCAGCCCTACCTGTTCTGGACGGGATTGGTGGGTGGCATGTTTCTGAACACCGCGAGCCACGGCACGGATCAAATGATCGTGCAGCAATTGCTCGCCGCCCGCAGCCGCCGCCAGAGCCAGGGCGCGCTGCTGGCGACCGGAATCGTCGTACTGCTTCAATTCAGCCTGTTCCTGGTGGTGGGGGTGGTGCTCTACGCTTTCTACCAGCGTTTTCCTCCTACCGCTCCCTTTAGCCGGCCCGACCAAATTTATCCCACCTTCGTCATTACCCGGCTTCCGGTGGGACTCTGCGGCCTGCTGACCGCTGCCATCCTTGCTGCCGGCATGGCCAATCTGAGCGCGGCGCTCAATTCCCTGGCGTCGAGTTCGGTCATGGATTTCTATAAGCCCTTCGCGCGTCCCCGGGCCGATGACCGGCATTACCTGCGCGTGTCGCGCCTCGCGACGCTGATTTGGGGGGCGGTGATCATTACCATCGCGCTCGCGGCACAGTACCTCCAGCGGAGCGCACTGGAGTTGGCGCTCACCGTGGCCAGCGTTCCTTATGGCAGCATGTTGGGAATCTTTCTGCTGGGAGTCCTGACCCGCCGGGCCACCAGCCGCGGCGCCCTGGTGGGAGCGCTGTGTGCCCTCGCCACGCTGGGCTATGTGATGCACTACACCACCATTGCCTGGACGTGGTACGTCGCCATTGGGACCGTCGTAACCTTCACCGTGGGACTATTCATTAGCCTTGCGACCTCACCCCGCGTTGATGGCGCGATGTAGCGCTGACCTTTCGAGCCTGCCCCCTGCTCTCCGGTCAGGTCAAGCTCTGAGTGGGGCGCAAGGCCGGCTTTTTCTCGATGAGGCGAAGGATCGCGCCAGGAGTTCCGCCGGCCGTCCAGCCCGTGCCGATCACGGCCCGAGCCTCCCGGGAGTAAAACCAAGGAGAGGCCATTGCTCCGTGAGTCACCCCGACTCTCCTTGCGCCGGGCCTGCTGACCTTGCGGCCCACGGCATGGCTGGACCGGCGTCGGTCCTCATCCGCCAACTATAGCCTATCTGCCTGAAGTTGTCAAGAAAAATCATTAACGGTTGTGACACGGGCCCCCGGCCCGCAAATCCAAACCAGAAGTATAGACGATGAAATGCAGAGGCGGTTCGCGAACCGCCCCTACGCCTTATCGGGAGGCAAACTGTTCGACCCCTCCGGAGTCGGAACCCAATTCTCCGGGCTTCCTTTCCATAGGTTTCACCTACGGCTAATGATATTGTCCCCCTTCGGGGAACAAGGCTAATGCGCAAAAACTTATGGCGCGATGTAGCGCCATACTTCACAATGCAGAAGTACTGGCTGCCATGCGGAATAAGACTCAAACCGAATTGGTAAAAGGCCTGGGGGTGTTCGGCGCCACTTCTGTGGTTGCGGGCACCATGATTGGGACCGCGATTTTCGTGGTTCCGGGCATCATGCTGCAACAGGTGGGCACACCGTCGATGGTCCTGGTAGTGTGGGTGGCCGCAGGGGTCCTCAGCCTTTTCGGGGCGCTCAGCTATGCCGAGCTCGGCGCGATGCTGCCGGAGGCGGGCGGCGAATTCGTTTACATGCAACGCGCTTACGGACCCCTCTTCGGATTCCTCTACGGCTGGACGCAATTCATCATCGCCAAGACTGCCTCGATTGCCGCTATCGCCACGGGGTTTGTCATCTACCTCGCCTACTTCTTCCCGCGCTTGCACGAAACGGTGTGGGGAGCTTCTCTGCGCTTTGGCGGCCACACGCTGGAACTGCGCCTGACGGGCCTCCAGCTTGGCGCGACGCTGATGGTGCTGCTGCTTTCCGGGCTGAACATTCTGGGCGTGCGCCGCAGCGGCGCCGTACAAATTCTCTTCACCGCCTCCAAGCTGCTGGTGCTGGCCGTCCTTATCATATTGGGCCTCACCTACGGTCACGGCTCGTGGCAGGGGTTCCGCCCGTTTTTCGCAGCGGGCGGGCACGGTGGCCTGCTGGCGGCTTTCGGTGTGGCCACGGTTTCAGCGCTCTGGGCTTACGATGGGTGGAACAATCTCAGCATGGTGGCGGGCGAAGTCAAGAATCCCCAGCGCAACGTACCTCTGGCGCTGATTGTGGGAGCGCTGCTGGTTCTCATCGTTTACGTCCTGGTGAACCTCGCATACTTTTACGTGTTGCCAGCTTCCCAGGTTCTGGGCACGACCACCGTGGCGTCGGACGCCGCGCGCCGCTTTCTGGGAAATGCCGGGGGAGCATTTATTGCTGTGGGGGTCATGATTTCCACTTTCGCCACGCTCAACGGCTCGATCCTGGCCGGCTCGCGTATTCCTTACGCCACCGCGCGCGAGGGCCTTTTCCCGGCCGGGCTGGCCGCTGTACATCCCCGCTTCCACACACCCGCCGTGTCCTTGGTATGGCAGGCCGTGATCGCAGGATTATTCACGCTGACGGGAGGGTATCAGTCGCTTTACACGAAAGCGATTTTTTCAGAATTCCTCTTTTACGCCCTCTGCACCGCCGGAGTTTTTGTGCTGCGGCGGCGGGAGCCTGACCTGCCGCGTCCCTACCGGACCTGGGGATATCCCTTGGTTCCCGCAGTTTTTGTAATTCTCGCTGTCTGTCTGCTGGTGAATACGTTTTGGCAGCAACGCACCGACTCCCTTTGGGGAGTGGTGCTGGTGGGCAGCGGCATTCCCGCATACTGGATCTGGAAGGCATGGGTTCGCCACACC
>Ga0326727_10020081_pt1 | contig 13316 bp, 11 predicted proteins | sample MB2enrmetagenome_FD_207643 | JGI IMG/M metagenome (GOLD analysis project Ga0326727, IMG submission 207643) | Lab enriched peat soil microbial communities from McLean, Ithaca, NY, United States - MB29MY | ecosystem: Environmental > Terrestrial > Soil > Wetlands > Peat | place: USA: New York...
CCCTCATTCCCTGTCTTCTCATGTTTGCGCTTCCCCGCTACCAGATTCAAGGCGCCAAAAGGCACCCTACCGCCATCGTTTCCGAACCCCAACCCGTCGAGATTGCTCAATAACAAAGGAGAAACCATGGCTCACATCGCACTGCCAGAAGGCCTGCCGGGAATCACCGGCCCGATGGCTTATCGCCCCGAAACCGCAAAGCCGTTGAGGGCTCTGGCCGAAGTACTCCTGCGCGGACCAAATTCGCTGACCAGCGGCGAGCGCGAGTTGATTGCCACTTACACTTCAAGCCAGAACGACTGCTATTTCTGCCAGACCAGCCATGGCGCCGCAGCCTCGCATCATTACGGCGGCAATCTGGAACTGGTCGACCAGGTAAAGTGTAACTTCGAGACTGCGCCAATCTCAGACAAGCTCAAAGCTCTTCTGGCCATTGCCGAGCAGGTGCAGAAGGGCGGGAAAAACGTTACAGCGGAAAATATCGCGCGCGCCAGGGATGCCGGCGCTACCGACCTCGAGATTCATGACACGGTGTTGATCGCGGCCGCATTCTGCATGTACAACCGATATGTCGATGGGTTGGCAACCTGGGCTCCGCAGGATCCGGATGCCTATGCGGCCATGGGCGCCAGGATGGCCGAGCATGGCTATGTGAATTTAGTCCCGGCCGAACCTGTCGAGCAGCGCGCCTAAATGAACTTTCAGATTTTTGGCATCACCGGTAGCACCAAGCCTTTGGGATTCTCTCGTGTCGGGCCTTTCCTCGCCGGGAATCAGTCTCAAGACGAACGCGATCTTGGTCGCGATCGACACACCAACAATAGAGGAGGAAGGAGGAAAAATGTCAGAACATGAAGTAGTTGCGAATCAGCAAACCATCCTGCACAACCAGGGAACCATTCTGGAAAACCAGAAGGCCATCCTGCACAATCAGGGAACGATAGAGAAAAACCAGAAATCGCTCGATGAGATCCTCGCCAACCAGAAGGAAATCCTGGCGAATCAGAAGGAAATTCTCGCCAACCAGAAGACACTGCTGGCGAAGTAACGTTCGTTTCCATCCGCGTGGCCTGACCTTCACGGTTTGGCCACGCAATAATTCTGATCAGTTTTCACGAGGCCATGAAGGATTCGAGCGATTGACGGACGGTTGGATTTCCCCCTGCGGCAATTTCTTTTCGGCGCAAGCCGTGAAACCGACTCAAAACACTGTTGGCCTTGGCGAGAGCAACAATTCGTTCGACATAGGCTTCAACCTTGGCTCCGGGGATCGCGAAGAGAGCGACGTCGTCGGTCAGCACATCGAGATATGCCCGCGCTCCACAGCACCCCAGGCTCAGCGCGGCTCTGCCCGTATTCGCAACCTGGGGAATTACAGCGCAGGCCGGCCTTCCCATCGCAGGCGGAGTGCCCCCCTCAACTTGCTGCGCCGCTTCCGACAACACAAGAGTCTGATTCGAATTCGCAAAGAGCAGCACAACATCCGGGGGTAGCGGACTCGCGGCCAGCGGAGCATACACAACATGCTTCGACCTCGACGCCAGCACAGGGATCAAGGGCAAATCCTCTGGCCGCACATAGCCAAGGTCCCCAAATACCTTGAGCGCGTCCATAAGATCGGTTTGCTGTGCCGGAGATGACTCCAGATTGTGGGTATACACCCCAATGGCACATGTTGAGTGATCATCCGATGTTGTTGCGAAAGACGAGTGCGAGGCGTCTTGCCAGAAGCGGCAACCGGCAGCTACCCGTGCCGATGGAGTTCCGACTCCAGCGGGGATTGCATCCGTAAAACTGATGGCGATCGGCGGCTGCGCCAGGCTAAGTGCCCCCATCAAATCCGCAGAAAGCCTTGCAAACGATTCCTGAGCGGTCATATCTTCGATCCATTCCTCAAGTGGTGTTGTTGGCAGTTTTGGCTAGGCCATCTGCTCGCTGACAATGGTAAAGCCCGCGTCGGTAATAACCGCGCGCACTCGATCCTCGCTGATTGCCCCGGGATCGAATCCGACCGACACCTTGCCCTCTGGATAGGTCGAGTGGCTGGATACAATCCCTTTGATGCGGCTGAACATCGTGTCGAGGCCTACAGCGCATGTGGGGCAACTGAATCCCTTCACCTGAAAGACTGCGGTCTTCGCTGCGGCGTTTGCTGCGGCCGCAGCCACGCCTTCAAGAGGAGCCAGGGCGCTGGCTCCGGATAGTGCAGCCATTTGAAGAAATCTTCTGCGAATCATGGTTCCCTCAATTCTGATAAATCGACAATCTCGGTTTGGCTAGAACTATTTGGCTGAAGCGATTCCGGGCTCATACTTCCAGGATGTTTGCATCGTTGCGTTGTCAGAAAAGCGAGTGTCCGTATACTCGCTGAATTCGAGCTTCTTGTTCAAGACTCCCGTCTCAATCATCAGATCGCGCACCATGTCGAAGTCCGCTTTGCGCGGCGCGAGAGGGCTATAGACGACACGATCCATAGGCTTGGTCAGCGCCCAGCGCAGTAAAGCAGGCTTTTGGTTGTAATAGTACCGGCCGACAAAATCTGCGGCGTCTTCGCGATGTGGCTTGCTTGTGTCGAGCCACAAGCCAGAACGGGCAATGCCATCGACAAGCACCTGAACAACATCAGGACGCTTGTCGATCAGGTCCTGACGGACCACGAGAATGCAGGACATATAATCCGGCCAATACTCCCGAGCCTGGAAAAGTACACGCCCAAAGCCACCGATCTCAGCCTGCGAAGGAAACGGCTCGCCCATGACAAAAGCATCGATAGCGTGTGCAGCAAGTGCGCCTGAGACGTCCGGTGGCGCCATCTCCACCATCTTGATCTCGCCTGGCTTGATGCCCCAAACCTTCATGGCGCGAAAGAGGAGTAATCGCTCATCGGAGAAGCGGCTGGGAATGGCAATCGTCTTGCCGCGCATATCGGCAAAGGTCTTGATGGGGCCATTCTTTTGCACTACGACTGCGCTTCCGTATCGATGCCCGAGATAGACGACCTTGATGGGAACGCCTTGCGCTTTCAGCGCCAGCGCCAAAGGAGCAACGATAAATGCTGCCTGCACCCGATTCGAGATCAGCGCTTCCTTGATCTCGGGAAAGCCCTGAAACATCCGTGGCATGAATTCCTCGCCGGAGGTCGAGTACTTTGAAATGTAGTCGGTCACCGGACAGGTCAACTGACAGGTCACGGGCAGATAGGCGACTGTGATTTTGCGCTTCTCGGCCGGTTGATAGTCATTTAGGACGGAAGCCCAATTTACATTGAGATAGGCGTGAGCTGCGGAAATGAGAACCAGCCACCCCACGACGAAGAGCGTGACCTTAGTCTTAGGAAGCATTACGGAACCCCCAGCGGACGGACTTGACTCTTTCCAGCCTTCGAAAACCGAGGTCCAGGACCAACCCTATGATGCCAATGATCAGCATGGCTGCGACGACGAGATCGTAGCGTTTTCCCGAGTTGCGGGAATCGATAACCAGGTAGCCAAGCCCGGAGTCGACTGCGATCATCTCCGCCGCCACCACAACCAGCCAGGCGATGCCCAAGGCAATGCGCGCGCCGATGAGAATCTGGGGGAGTGCAGCCGGGAAAACTACACGCGCCAGCAGTTGAGGAGTCGACAGGCCGAAGTTGCGGCCAGCGTCGCGAAAGATTGGCGGCACGCTTGAAACGCCACTGACACAAGCTACCAGGATCGGGAAGAGCGATCCCAGGAAGATGAGGAAGATTGCCGCATGGTCTCCTACACCGAAGAAGATAATCGCCACTGGGATCCACGCAATAGGGCTGATGGGTCTGAGGAGTTGGATCACTGGATTGACGGTCTGGTTTGCCCCGGGGTTCCAACCAAACCACAGACCGAGCGGAATGCCAATGACAACGGCCAAGCCGAAGCCGATGGCCACGCGCCGGAGCGAATCGCCGATGTCGGCCCACAACACGTGTTTCGCGGCGAGCTCAGCGATTCCCTTTTCCACGCTAAGCGGCGACGGAAACACCTTGGTGGCCGTCCAGACAACTGAGTAATGCCAAAATGCCAACAGCAGCGCTGCTGCCACGACTGGCCAGAAGAACCTTTCCCATGCGCGCGGCTGTGCTAGCGAATTCATATCTCGTAGGCCAGACCGATCTGTTTGAGCAACTCGTCGCGGAGTTCCAGGTAGTGGCTTGAACTGATATTGCGGGGATGGGCCATGTCGATGGTTAGGACATCCTTGATCTGGGCTGGGCGCGAACTGAGAACCACAACTCGATCGGCTAACTGGACCGCTTCATCGATATCGTGGGTAACGAAGAGGATGGTTCTTCGCTCGGTCTGCCATATTCGTAGCAGTTCGCCGCGCATGATCACGCGGGTGATGGAATCCAGCGCTCCGAACGGCTCGTCGAGAAAAAGAATATCCGGATTGACAGCCAGTGCGCGAGCTACCTGGAGCCGCTGCTTCATGCCTCCAGAAAGATCGGAGGGATAGGAGTTCTCGAAGCCTTCCAGCCGCACGGTCTTCACGTAATGAGCGATGCGCGGCGTGCGCTCCGCGCGCGATAAATTCGACAATCCGAAGCCGATGTTCCCTTCTACCGTCAACCAGGGAAAGACGCCGCGCTCTTGAAATACCAGGATGCGGCGAGGGTCGGGACCCGTGACCATTTCGCCGTCGATACTGACAGAGCCGCTCGTCGGCGACAGGAATCCGGCCATCGCGTTCAGCAACGTCGATTTTCCACAACCGGATGGGCCTACCAGGCAAACAAACTCACCGTCGTCGACATCGAGGTTGATGTCTTCGAGCACGGGCAGGGATTCGCCATCGCGGTCGTAGACCACGCCTAGGTGCTCCGCGCGTAACTTTGGTGCGTTCTTAGTCCCGGGAACTGTAGCTTCCGTCTGCGGCATTAGCCCTCCGAGTTTATCCAGCGAAATGACTTGATTTGTTCAAGCGACCGCATCCCGAGATCGAGCAATAAACCGATGAATCCGATGATGACCATGCCCGCGACTACCAGATCGTAGCGATTCCCGGCATTCCTCGCATCTACGATCAGGAATCCCAGGCCTGAGTTCACTGAAATCATTTCCGCGGCCACAACCACCAGCCAAGCTACGCCGAGAGTGACTCGCAAGCCAACCAACAACTGCGGAATCACGGCTGGATACAAAATACGACGGACAAATGCGCTCGGGCTCAGACCAAAGTTGCGCCCGGCGTTGATATAGACGGCAGGGATGTTGTGAACCGCGTTCATTGCCGTGAGCAGCAACGGAAAAAAGCAGCCAACAAAGATGAGGAAAATCGCCGCAAGATCGCCTACTCCAAACCACAGAATCGAAATTGGTATCCACGCAAGCGGAGAGATCGGGCGGAATATCTGCACCAGGGGATTGAAGGCCATCTCCCCGCGGCGATACCAGCCCAGGGCGAGGCCGAGCGGGATCGCCAGGAGAGCGGCCAGGGCGAAGCCCCAGGTAACCCGGAAGAGTGATGCGACGACGTATTTAAGTAGAAGCCCATGCCGCAGGAGGTCGAGGATGCCACCAGCCACGGCGATGGGCCCAGGCAGGATAATTCCGGGATGCAAGTCGATGGCGACTTCCCAAATTGCCAACAGGGTTGCGACCAGCAACACCGGACGGAGGCGCTCGAAGAGTTTCAAGTGCTGATGGTCTCCTGGGTTTCCTGGGTTGGGAAGGTCGGGCTACAAAGTCTTACGTTAACGACGTTACATGAGCCGCGCCTCCATCGAAAGGTGGAGGTTGATGTCCACAGAAGGTTGGTTGTGAGTGCGTGTCCCGGTCAGTGAAGATTCGCTGTGCGAAATAACCGCCCTACGACTCTTTGATGCGGACTGAACCAGGCTTTTTCGAAGTGACTGTAGTAGGGGGCGGCCTCGCCGGCATGGCGGCGTCGATTCATCTCGCGAGGGCTGGATTTAAGGTCCTGTGCATCGAAGCCAAAGTTGAGGATTCGGACCCGGTAGGCGAATCGCTTGACTGGTCCTCGCCCGCGTTGTTGAGCGAGCTTGGATTGCCGATGGATGCTCTGATCCAGGACGGAACCGCGACCTACAAACGCCATGTGATTCTGAAACTACGCGGAGGGGCAGAGCAGGACTACGTTCCTTCCGACTGGCTTGCAAAGCCGCCCTTCAACGTGGAATTGGCCACCATTCATGTCGACCGGTCCCGTCTCAATCAGTCGATCCGAGAGATTTTCCTGGCTTCCGGAGCCACGCTGCTCGCCGACAAAGTGGTGCGGGTGGTGCGAGATGGCGATCGGGTGAGCTCGCTTCAGACAGAAAAAGGGACCGAAATCGTGTCGCGCTGGTATATCGATGCGTCGGGATCAAGTGCAAGCCTATTTCCGCGAGCTTTCGAGCTGCCTTTCTATGAATTTGGCCCACCAAAGGTCGCGATATGGGATTACTTCACCGTGCCAGAGTCTATTGAAGGCACAACACTCCACGCCGATTGCGAAGGCCCGTTCTATATGAGCTGGGTTTGGCAGATTCCCATTCACGCAAACACCGTCAGCGTGGGATACGTGGCAGCCGGAGAGAGTATCAAAGAGAAGCGCCGCCAAGGTCAGACAGTCCAGCAGATCTACGACGGCGAGTTGGCAAGTTTCAGCGGACTTCGGGATCTGCTGCAGTCGCCTCACGCCTCCGCGCCTCGCACGACCTCCTTCAGTTGCCGGGCACACGGCAAAGTCGCTGGACCAAACTGGCTGGTGGCCGGAGAATCCGCGGCGCTGGTCGATCCAATGACGTCGAATGGCGTCACTGCTGCGCTAAGGCACGCTGTCGAGGCTGCTAGCCTCTTCACCCGCTATCGCAACCGGAATTTGCTGCCGTGGTTGCCCCGGACAATGTACAGCCGACGCGTTCTGGATATGGCGAACTTCTTCAACTCCGGAATCGAGCGAGTGATCTACGATTGGCCGATTCGAAATCGGATCGGAGCCTTGGTTGCCGGGGACGTGTATACCATTCCGGCGTGGAGCATCAACAACATCTACTCGCGCATTCAACCCAGAGGTGTGATAACAACACTGTTTTTCAGTCTGTTTCTGGCAACTCTACGGGTTGCGATGAACTTGCTGTACTGGTTTTGCAAACGGTCGCAACCCGCAGCCGCGGTGTGTGCCACCTCATGAAAGTTAGCGGCATCGACAAGCCCGGTGGAGGATTGGCATGAACGTATTTCGTTGCGGTTCTGGGGAACCCATCCTCTTCATTCATGGCATGCCCACCAGTGGCCGCCTGTGGAAGGGGATCATCGAGCGCCTCTGCGGGCGATACACCTGCATTGCCGTCGATCTGCCTGGATTGGGAAACTCTCCGCGCGAGCCGTACGACCCTGACTTTCTGCGCCATTTCGCAGAAGAGATTGACCGGATTCGCATCGAACACAAGATCGATAAATGGCATATCGTCGGGCATGATGCAGGCTCGGTCGTAGCGGTTCATTACGCTCGCTACTTCCCTGAGCAAGTCTCGTGCATGGCTTTGCTTTCTCCCGCTCTGTTTCCCGAGCTGAAGCCCTTTTATTTGCTTGAGGCTTTGCGGAAGCCAATCCTCGGAGAACTGTTGGCGCCGCTGATTGGCCCCATCTTCTGGAAGATCGCCATGCAATGGGCGGTGTCCGGTGTGGAACAGGGCGACCAGGCGCTCAAGGATTTCCATCGGCCCTTTTCAGGCTTTTTCGGATCCTGGGCGTTTATGCGGGTGCTGCGTTGGGGCAAGCCCGCTAACGTGCTCGCCGAGGTGCCCGGGTTCCTGCCCAAACTCACCATGCCTACGTTGATTTTTCATGGCGCGCAGGACGTCGCGATCCCGGAGGCTTTTGCTCTCCGCGCGTCGGCGCTGATGCCAAATGCCAGCATGATCACGCTGGAATCGGGACATTTCATTCCACTCCATCAGCCGGAGCCGGTGGCAACTGGATTGGCCGATTTCTTCGATCTTCATTCACTTCTCTCAGTCAAGGCTGCCTGTGCCTGAGTTCAGAGGAATGAAACGGGGCAGCCGAGAGACTGTTCGGCCGCAGTGCAGAACAATTCATTCTCAAGCGATTTGCAGCGGATGGTTGCCATCCCTTAAGCACAGCCGTCAAAATGGAATTCGAATGAGCGCCCCCACCGTCCTCTGCGTCGCAAAATCAGCCAACCGGCGTTCCTCCAGCCTCAGGAGTTGTCTCCTCCCACTCATCGCGTCTGCAGCCATGCTTGTGGGTTGCCATTCCGCGAACCGGCTGCCGGAAAAGTCTTCAAAGCAATACTCGGATTTCGTTGCGGCATTCTACGTGGGTTTGGCTGCGTTGCAGGTTGGCGACGACGTGCGCGCGGAAAGCAGCCTTGCCAACGCCACGAATCTGGTTCCGGGCGAGCCGGCGGGCTGGGTAAATTGGGGAATTCTGGCGCTGCGCCAGCGCAACTTCGATGTGGCCGCGCAACGATTCGACCGTGCGGCATCCCTCGACGATAACGATGACCGCTTGCTCTACCTCCAGGGTTTGCTCGAAAGCGATCGCGGCAACTCGGCGGGTGCAGTAGCAAAGCTGCGTCAGGCAGTAAAGCAGAATCCGCGCAACCTCAGGGCGATTTATCAGCTTGCCTCGGAAGTGGAGCGCCAAGGGGATGAGCACAGCGAGGCAGACTTCCAGCAACTGATCGAGCAACTGCTTGCCGCGCAGCCGGACAACCTCGCGGCCTTGCTGGAGTTGAGCCGGATCTCCGCCAAGCGCGGCGATACCGCAACGCTGCGAACGACCGTGAGCCGACTTGCAGGCCGATCCGCCAACTGGCCCCCCGAGGTGCAGCAACAACTCGCTGCACTCCAGACCGCGGCCAACGGTCCTGAGCCGAAAACTGCCGCAACGCGGTCGATATTCCTGAAGAATGTGCTCATGCGGGTGCCCGAATTCCGCTCGAGCCTCACACAATTGAAAGCGCAACCTGGCGACGAAGCGCAACCCTTCACTCGCTTCGTGCGACTGGAGTCTCCTGACTTTGCCCCCGCGCCTCCCGATCAAGCCTTGACCTTTGCCGCGCAACCCATCACAGGCTTTCCTAAAGGGAGTTGGAGCTGGATCGGAGCGATCTCGCTGAACGGCGAAGGCGCACCAACAGTCGCCGTCGCCAATAGCCGTGAAGTGCGCCTCGCGAGTGGCGCGTCCTTCCCCTTCCCCGGCGGGAAGGCAGGCGTGCAGCCAACCCCGGAAGGTATTCTGCCCATCGACTTCAACTACGACTTCAAAACCGATCTCGTCCTTGCCGGCGCAGGAGGTCTGCGATTTCTTCGCCAGGATTCTCCCAAGGCATTCACCGATGTCACCAGCCAAACAAAGCTGCCCGCGGCTCTGCTCACTGCGGCCTATACCGGGGCCTGGGCCGTTGACATCGAGGCAGATGGCGACCTCGACGTTGTGGCAGGCACAGCCACCGGCCTTCCCCTTGTCTTGCGCAACAATGGCGACGGTACATTCCTTCCGACACACCCCTTCCCTTCCGTCTCCGGCATTCAGCAGTTTGTCTGGGCCGACTTCAACGGCGATGGAAATCCCGACGCGGCGCTTATCGATGGCACTGGCCACCTGCATGTCTTCCTCAACGAGCGCTCGGCCAACTTTCGGGAACTGGCCATGGCCGCCGGATTACCGGCAATCACCGCGATCACCGCGGGCGATGTCGATCACTCTCGTCCGATGGCTCTTTTAGCCGTGGGGGCCGATGGATTGATCCGCAGCCTGAGCCTGCCGGAAGACGGCGAACAATGGAAGCTCGCGCAGATCGCAGCCGTGCCCGACCTAGCCACTCGTCTCGCCGGCGAACTGCGCTTACACGTCGACGATCTCGACAACAATGGCGCCTTCGATCTGCTGCTGGCTTCACCATCGTCGCCAGCCTCTCCAACAATCTGGCTGCAAGCTGCCGGCGGAAGCTTTCAATTGCTGACCACATCTTTGAACGCAGCCAACTTCTCTGGGGTTGCCGATCTCAGGGGCGATGGCCGCCTGGACTTGCTTGCTCTTTCGGCAGATGGCCAGCCGATTGACTTCGTCAACAAGAGCACAAAGAGCTATCAATGGCAAACAATCCGTCCGCGCGCCAGGCAAACAACGGGGGACCAGCGCGTGAATTCCTTCGGCATCGGCGGCGAGATCGAGATTCGTTCCGGGTTACTGGTGCAAAAGCAAACGATCACCAGCCCCGCGCTGCATTTTGGGCTCGGGTTTGGCCCCGCCGTCGATGTGGCGCGAATCGTCTGGCCGAATGGTTCTGTCCGTGCTGAGTTTGCACTCAAGCCAGACCAATCCGTCGTCACCGAGCAGCGGCTGAAAGGCTCATGCCCTTTCCTCTTTGCTTATAACGGCAAGGAAATGCAGTTCGTTAAAGACGCGGTACCATGGGGCTCCGCTATTGGCCTGCGCATCAACGGGCTCGGAGCCGCGCGCGTGGTCGCAACAGAAGAATGGTACAAAATCGGTCGCGACCAACTTGCTTCTCGCGACGGATTCTACGACCTCCGCATCACAGGCGAGCTATGGGAAACCTACTACTACGATTCATTGAGATTGATGGCGGTCGATCACCCTGTTGGAACGGAAGTGTTCACAGACGAGCGATTCGCCGTACCTGCGGTGAAATTGGCCGTGACTGCTGTCGGAACACCGCAACCGATTGCGCATGCCGTCGAGGACAACGGACAGGATGTAACCGAAGTCCTTCGCGCACTGGACGGCAAGTATCTGGATACCTTTGGCCGCGGGCAGTATCAGGGAGTTACGCGCGATCATTATGTTGAGATCGACCTTGGAAACAATGTACCCGCCACAGGACCGCTCTGGTTGATCGCACAAGGCTGGCTACATCCATCCGATTCCTCGCTCAACGTAGCAATGAGCCAGGGCGAACACGAACATCCGCGTCCGCTCAGCTTGGAAGTTCCTGATGGCCGCGGCGGCTGGAAGGTAGTCAAGGCAAACCTTGGCTTTCCCGCGGGCCGCAAGAAGATTTGCCTCATCGATCTGAGCAGTGTTTTCATTCCCGGAACCCCGCGACGCCTCCGATTGCGCACCAATCTCGAAATCTACTGGGATTCAATCGAGTGGGCCACGGGCAAGCCGGATACACAACTCAAGATCGCAAACCTGAATCCGGTGACGGCCGATCTGCACTATCGCGGATACTCGGTGATTCATCAGGCAAACGCGTCGTCGCCGGAGATTCCAGACTACAACCAACTCGCATCCACCACGCAGATCTGGCGCGATCTTTCCGGCTATTACACACGATACGGCGATGTGCGCGAACTGCTCGCTGGCATCGATGACCGCTACGTGATTATGAATGCCGGAGATGAGCTGTCGCTGCGCTTTGCCGCACCGCCCGCTCCGCCCGCCGGATGGGTCCGCGACTATGTGATCGCCGGGGATGGATGGATCAAGGATGGAGACTACAACTCCACTTATTCCCAAACGGTTTTGCCGTATCCCTATCATGCCCGTAAGGATTACAACACGCCGCCCGGCAGGCTCGAAGATGAGTGGGTATACCGCCATCACCCCGAAGATTGGCAGACCTTTCAAACGCGTTATGTCACGCCCCGAATTTTTACGGAAGCGTTGAGGGGCGAAGGAAGCAGATGAAGAAAGTACCAATAGCTCGTATTCTCGTCACTCTTTTTTTCGTTGGTCTGCTGATGACTCCGGCTATCATGCGCCGGTATACATCGGCCCACTCTGGTTCTTCCAAGACGACGCTCGATCGGCAAACAGCTCTGTCCAGGCACGGTTTCTATCTTGAAGAAGTCTCTCATGCAGCAGGCATCAATTTCCTTCATGAGGCACCGACCTTCGATCCAAAGCTCGATAAGATCATGCCGGAGGTTGCATCCATGGGAGCCTCCGTCTCCATTGTCGATTTCGATCGCGATGGATGGCCCGACATTTACGTAACCAATAGCGCGGAAGGCAGCAAGAATCACCTCTACCGCAACATGCACGATGGCACATTCAAAGATGTTGCTGAAGAAATGGGCATTGCCGATGTCAACCAGCCAGGAACCGGCGTCTCCATGGGCGCGGTATGGGGCGACTACGACAACGACGGCTATGAAGACCTCTTCCTCATCAAGTGGGGCCGCCCGGAACTGTTTCACAACGACGGTGGCAAAGGCTTCACGCGGGTTAGCGAAAAGGCTGGCCTGCCACCTTGGATCAACGCCAACACCGCCGTTTGGCTCGATTACGATGGCGACGGGCTGCTCGACCTCTTCGTCGGTGGTTACTATTCGGAAGATGTGGACCTGTGGCATTTGAAGTCGACGCGGATGATGCCAGATAGTTTTGAGTATGCGAAAAATGGTGGGCGAAAATATCTCTTTCACAACCTCGGCGGTGGCAGGTTTGAAGAGGTAAGTGCAAAGCTAGGGATTGAGAGCCGCCGCTGGGCCCTCGCATCCGGTGCCGCCGATCTCCGCGGAACTGGCCATCAGGATCTATTCGTTGCCAACGATTATGGAGTCTCGGAGCTTTATCAATTTGATGGCAAACGCTTCCACGAAGTCGGTGCCCAGGCGGGGGTAGGCTTTGCGCCGAAAAGTGGCATGAGCGTCTCGTTCGGGGATATCTTCAACCAGGGCAAGTACGCAGTCTACGTTTCGAATATCTCGGAGGATGGCACATTGATTCAGGGGAACAATCTTTGGGTGCCCAAAGAAGGCACAGAAGGAAATGCGACTCGGTACGAAAACCTCGCCCGCGATTTGGGCGTGGAGCTAGGCGGATGGAGCTTTGGAGCCCAGTTTGGAGATCTGAACAACGACGGGAATTTGGACCTCTATGTCACCAACGGTTATGTTTCGCTCGATCGAAACCGGAGCTACTGGTATGACTTCACCAAGATTGCCGGAGGCAACTCGACAATCATCGGAGATGCCAAGGACTGGCCCGCGATAGATGGCAGAAGCCTTTCCGGCTATCAGCAAAAGCACGTTTGGTTGAACGACGGTGCGGGCAAATTTGTAGATGTTGCTCAAGCAATTGGGGCAACAGATATATTCGACGGCCGCGCAGTTGTGTTTGCCGACCTTTGGAATAACGGGGCTTTGGATGTGATCGAGGCCAACCAACGCGGGCCATTGCTGGTCTACAGAAATACCGTTTCGCCGGAAAACAAGTGGATCGAATTCGATCTGCATGGCACGCGCAGCAATCGCAGCGCTATCGGCGCGTCAGTGGAGCTGGATTGGAATGGCCAGAAACAGGTCCAGACTGTCTCCGGCGGCAGCGGCTTTTCCGCGCAGAATGATCGCC
>Ga0326727_10020083_pt1 | contig 13315 bp, 14 predicted proteins | sample MB2enrmetagenome_FD_207643 | JGI IMG/M metagenome (GOLD analysis project Ga0326727, IMG submission 207643) | Lab enriched peat soil microbial communities from McLean, Ithaca, NY, United States - MB29MY | ecosystem: Environmental > Terrestrial > Soil > Wetlands > Peat | place: USA: New York...
ACTCTTCTATCGCCTTGTCCAACAAGCTCTCATGCTCGATCCCGTACCGGCCAAACTGATTTCCAGTGACACACGGAAATCCTGAGGCACGAACTAAAGGCTTGGGGGAGTCAAGTGCATACCCCCAAAATAAAATTATTACGTTCAAAGCCGGAATGTGTATGAAAACAAAGGGAACGCAGACAATATGCCCGAAAGGATTCGGACATTTACGGCTTAGTTTCGGACATTTTCGTCTATCCGACACGAATTTGCAGGAATTCGGGGTGAACATACAATGAAACGACGCCATTTTCTGACCCAATCGTTGGTTGCCGGTCCGCTGGCCTATGGGCTCAAGGGAGGCGCAACCGCCCTGGGGGGCCAGCGGCCGCAGCAAAATCTCGCGACCTCTGCGGAGGGAACCGCACGCTTCGAGAAACTGAACAAGGCGCTGGACCGGGGTGCCATGCAGCGGGGATGGGCAACCCAGGTGGACCCGAGCTACCAGCACGCTCCGCAATCTGCCATCGAGGCCTTCAAGGACCGCAAGTTTGGCATAAGGATTCACTGGGGCCTTTACTGTCTCATTGGCAGCGACGCATCCTGGGCGTTGGCGGGAGCCAACCAGCAGTTTTGGGATATGTATAACGTCTTCCACCAGTTTTTCAACCCGACGAGTTTCGATGCCGATGCCTGGATGGATTTGTTCGAGCAGTCGGGCGTGAGGTACTTCACCTTCACCACCAAGCACCATGACGGCTTTTCTATGTGGCCGACCAGGACGATGCAGGAATCCGTCAAGCTGACCCCCAAGGGATTCGGTCACGGCGGCGTCGAGAACCTCGAGAAGGTGGTGCACAGCTACAGCATTCAGGACGGCCCTTACAAGAAGGACATTGTCCGCAGCATGGTGGAAGCGGGCAGAAGGAAAGGTATGGGGGTCGGCCTCTACTACTCGCACGTGGATTGGCACGACCCGGCCTTCGCGTGGGATCCTTTCAATCAATATTACGATCCACATTTCACCGCGGAATCGGATCCCGCGCGCTGGCAAACTTTTATCGCTCACGAGCGCGAGCAGGTGCGGGAGCTGATGTCGGATTACGGGAGAGTCGATTACCTGGATTTTGATATCGGCTGGCCGCAGGCCGCGGCGCAGGATCTTGCCGAGATCACCATGATGGCGAGGAAACTGCAACCGGACGTCATCATTCGGGGGCGGGGAATCGGCGCCTATGGGGACTACTACACGCCGGAGGGAACGATTCCCGGGGGGCCTTCGCCGGGGGTTTGGAAAGTCATCTACCCCTGCGGCACGGCGTTCTCCTACCGGCCCAACGACCTGTATAAACCTGCCGAGTGGATTGTGGAAAGCCTCATCGGGATTACCGCCAAAGGCGGCAATTTTGAAGTCGGTTTTGGCCCCATGCCCAACGGCGAGTGGCCGCCGGAGACCGTGGAACGCCTGAAATACGCGGGAAGCTGGTTACGCGTGAATGGTGAGGCGATCTACAACACGCGGCCGCGCAAAGTTTTTAGCGAGGGTAAGAATGTGTGGTTCACGTCCAGCAAGGATGGCCGGTACGTTTACGCCATCAGCATCGGGTAGCCTGGGGAAACCTTCACCACCGGCGCGGTGCGTGCCGTACAAGGTTCACGAATATCGATGCTGGGAGTGGACCAACCCCTGGATTGGCGGCAGGACGGCGCCACGCTGAGCGTTACGATTCCGCCATCCCTCGCCGATCATAAGCCGTGCCAGCAGGCTTATGCGTTCAAGATCGTGGCGGAGCCGGAGTGATTTTATAAGGCCCGCCGCACACGATTCGGGTGATCGTTTATTGAAGAATCAGCTCATACGTCCGCGTCTTCGGCAGCGCCGCGGCTCGCTGCTCCTCAACGAATTCACCATCGAGGACGTTCAAATCGTCCAAGGCCTGTTGGAGATGGGGTGCGGAGAGCCCGGCGAGCGGCACCTGAATCATCCGCCAGCGGCCAAAGTGGACCATATTATGTTTTTCCGTCAAGGTCTCAACCGTCATCGCCTGTTTGCTCATGGGCGTGGAGAGCTCCGCGAGATTGATTCCCTCCGCGAGTTGCGCCGGTGTGAATGTACCGATAGTTTCATCATCGATTTTGAGCGTATAGTGCTGCGCCTTGAGGCCGGTCACCCGCAGCGGTTCCTGGTTCAGGGCTTGAATGAAATCCGAGCAGCGCATCACCAGGGCGGTCACGGGATTGCTCGGATCGTAAGGCATGGGCAGCGCATTGTCAGTTTGCTTCCACGTCAGACTGCCGGCATGGGAGGCCAAGCCATCGATTTCGGTGTTTGTGGCGTGAACGACTCGTCTCTTCGCCCCGTTGATTTCCACCGCGGTCACGGTGGCAGGCGCATTCCAGGCCTTCAGGATGGCCTCCGCCATGATCAGATGGCCGTCCGGCCCAGGATGCACGCGGTCCGGCAGGATCCTTTGCGCGAGTTTCGGATCGGCGGCCTTCGCTTTCTCCAGCACGGCAACGACCGGTGTATTCAGGTCCGCCACGGTGGCGCCAATGCGCTGGGCATAATCCTTCACCCACTCCCCGTAGCGAATGAGCACGGGGTTGTAACCCCCCTCAAAAGTGGGCGGGCGAGTCACCTCGTCGTAAGGCGAGGGCTGAATCAGCGTGAAGTGAATCTGCGGAAACGCCTTCTGCACCGATTCAACAATATGTTGATACCCCTGGGTGTATTTGGCGAAGATGCCTTCGTCAAAGGCGCGATAACCGCCATCATTCATTCCCAGCATGATGGTCATCACCGTGGGCTGGTAGGGGATGACGTCGCGTTCCAGCCGCACATCGATGGGGCCCCCGCCTCCGCCGGAAACCCGGTCACCGCCCCAGCCACTGTGCACAAAGCTGGCGTCAAGTTTGGGGAAGCGCGTCAGGACATAGGTCTCAACATATAGGGTGTAAAGCCGCTGATCGGTGATGCTATCGCCGTAGAAAACCACACGGTCGCCGGCCTGAAGAGAAAACACTCCCTGGGCCTTCGTGGCCACAGGGATGAGAAGCGTGAGGATAAGAGATGTTATGCGCAGGCAATTCTTCATGGGTGGCTCCTGGAGAATCCATCGATGTTCATTTCCGTGCAAAGTGCCGGCAAGCGTGCGACTCCGCCTGGCGCCAGTGATTGTACACTGAAAGGGCAAAGCATTATGTGCTTGACAAGTGAGATTACTTCACTTATCGTGGTTAACGAGACCAGCCTCTCTTAGCCACGCCTTGAGTCTTCTGAACTAAGTCCGGTTATCTCTTTCGACATCTCCACCCGACAACCATGGAGGTTGTCTATTTCGCTCATCGTCTCTCAATGTCTCTCCAGCCGAAGGGCATTTGAGGTTTTGGCGATTTGCTTCGCCTGGTGATAGCAGCCAGGGGCGCACAACAGGCTTGGGGACTGGCATTCCCCCGGCGTCCCGGACGGCATCCGGGGAACTTTAACCGGAAGTACAACCCAAGGGAGCAGGCCCCTGCGGCCGCCCCAACTGAGAGGATCTGAGGAACATATGGCAACAAAACTTTTTGTAGGTAATCTGCCCCACAGCGCCACCGATCAAAGTCTCAACGAATTTGTAACCTCTGCGGGCTTTCAAGTGGCCTCGGCCGTGGTAATTCGCGACAAGATGACAGGCACACCACGCGGCTTCGGCTTTGTCGAGCTGGGCGACGGTGAGGACATTCAGCGGGCCATCGCCGGATTGAATGGACAGCAGCTCGAGGGCCGGCCTTTGACCGTCAATGAAGCTCGCCCCCCGCGCACCGATTTCGCCCGCCCCCGCGGCGGTGGTGGCGGTGGTGGCCGGGATAATTTCCGCGGCCGGCGAAATTACTAGGGTCAGGAAGCTTCGTGCTGTCGGGTCAGCGGGTTTCGCAAAAGCCGATCATCGCCCTATGGGGCGCCGACCGGCAGGCGGAAGACTCTGGGCGTGGCCGTGCCGGTCAGGCTGACCACGTCCTACCGTGCCCGAGGAGAAGAGGGGGGCGGCCCAACCGGTGGTTGGCAAACACCCTTCACCTGTAATTTCGCCATCCGACCCAGGCAGGGCCCGATCGCAAGGTCGGGCAGCGTGAGGGAAGGAGATCAAAAATGGAACTTCCACAAGGCATCGACAGCAAGTTTCGGTACATCCTGGTGGCGGCGAAACGCGCCCACCAGTTGCATGCCGGGGCCAAAGCGCGCGTTCAGAGCGAAAGTAAAAAGGTAATCGTGGTTGCCCAACGGGAGCTTTGCGCCGGACTCGTGCCCTTTATGATTGTCGACGGCCACGGCAACAGCCTTGACAAGGCCTTGAAAGTGAAGTTAGCGTAAGCCGATTTCAACTTCACACTTTGGCGCGTGCCGAAGGCTGGCCGCAGAAAGCTACTTCCGCAAATAATTATCCGTCCCATCCAGCCAATCCTGGCGGATGGGGCTGAACACATCGATTCCGGTCGTATCTTCAATCGCCAAGGCGCTATGCGGAACGTTGGAAGGAATCACCAACACCTCGCCGGCGCGCACCATCACCTCCCGGCCTTCCAATTCAAACTTCAATGCGCCTTGCAAAATCAGGCTAATCTGCTCGCTTTCGTGATGGTGGAGCGGCACCAGGCAATCCTTGAAGAGCCAGAGCTGTGCCACCATAACTTTTTCGCCGCTTACCACCTTTCTCCAAAGCTTGTCGTTCAGAACCTCTTTCTTAACACTCTCCCATGCCAAGAGCTGCATCGCACGCCTCCTTGAAAGTCCGGGGTCCCGGGTCCGAAGTCAGGTCACAGTAATTTTGGGCTTCAATCCCACTTGCATCGTACACGTTTCGGGCCCATTTTCGCGATAAAATGGAGCATGGTTCAATTCCTCGATTACATTGCCCTCTTTTATCTGGCGCTGCTTCTCTGGATTCCCTTTTACTGGTTGGTGTTTCACGCCGCCCTGCGTTTTTGGCGGCGATTAGGCAATCGCGCGTTTTGGATGGCGCTGCCGGTGTGGCTGATTTTCGTGGCGGGCATTATTTTGACGCGCCACGAGCTCCTGGCGCGCCGGCTGGAGCGCAACGCGCTGACCTGGGCCGTGGGAGGTATTCTCTTCCTCGTGGCAAGCTGGCTCGACGTGCAAACGCGGCACGCCTTCGGCTGGCGGCGCTTGGCGGGTCTGCCCGAACTCCATCCGCAACACCCCTTGTGCGGAGTGATCCGCACGGGGATTTACGCCCGCGTACGCCACCCGCGTTATGTGCTCTACATGCTGATGATCCTGAGCATGGGTTTCCTGACCGGGGCGCCGGCGATTTTTTTACTGGCATTTCTGAACATCCTGATGTATCAAATTCTCGCACCGCTTGAGGAGCGAAAACTCCTGGACCAATACGGACCCCAGTACGAAGACTACCGGCGATTGGTCCCGCGGTTTCTGCCTCATCTCCGGCGGGCGCCCGAAGCCCGGGTTTCGTCCTGAACGGGAGGTTTTCATGTATCAGCGTTTTTGCGCTTTCATCCTGGTCGCCATGGGAATGGCGGCTCTACCTCTTTGGGCTCAGCAGCCCTGCCCTACCTTTACCGTTGCCGTCAATACCGACGAGGACCATCTGATGCTGGCCATCAATGGCGCGGATAGCCCGAAGGAGCAACTCGCGGCCCTCGACAGCTTTGCGAAGGATCACGCGGACTCCAAGTTCATGCCCTGCGTGAACGAATACTACGCGACGGTCAACTTGAAGCTGAACAATTTCGACAAATCCATCGAGTACGCGGAAAAGGACCTGGCGGCGAACTATCAGGACCTTAACCTGTATCTCACCCTCATGCGCGCCTATGCCTCCAGCACCAAGGTGAGCGACACGATCTTTACGGTCATCAACAAGGTGCCGGACCAGGCCAAGGCGGAAACGGGCGCACCCGTGCGGCCTCCCAAGGCCACCGACGCCGAGTGGGACAAAATTCAGAAGGATAGCCAGGAGCTGGCCAAGGACTGCCACGACTACGCGGTGTGGGCATTTTTCCAGGTTCTGCCGCGCGTCACCGACGCGGCAAAACGCACTCAGGTGCTCGACAGTTTTCTCAAGACGTATCCCGAGGTGGAGAAGGACAACGCGACGCAGGTGAACACTGCTTACTTTCAGGCGTATCAGATGCAGGGTAATCTGGACAAGACCGTGGAGTACGGCGACAAGGTTATTGCCACCGACCCCAACAATGTCGTGGCGCTGAACACCATGGGCCTGGTCTATGCCTTCTACCTGCCTCACCCCTCCATCGAAAAAGCTGCGGGTTACGCGCAGAAAGCCTTGACTGCCGCGCAGGGGCTGAAGAAGCCCGAGGGCGTGGATGATGCGGCGTTCAAGCAGCAACAGGACACCCAACTGGGCATGGCCCACCTGACGCTGGGGTACGCCGCCTTGAACAGGGCGGAAAAGACGGGGAAGCTGGCGCCGGCGATTGATGAATTGAAGCTCGCCGGAAATCTCCTGGATGGAAACCCGGCGCTTCAGGGTCAAGCCCTATACTACCTGGCCTTTGCTTACGAAAGAGGTTACCCCGCTAACCACCGTGGGGCTATGGAGGCCTTAATCAAGGCCGTGGCCTTGCCGGGACCCTTCCAGGGGCAATCGCAAGCCCTGCTTGCCAAGGTGCGGGCGGCCGCTAAATAGCCACGGCTTCCGAAAGTGTTTGCAAGGGAGTTAAAGGGGTGGCGCGTCGGGATGCGGTCCCGGCGCGCCCCGCCGCTTCCAGAACCAATACACCACAACCCCGGCAGCGAGGATGGCGGCGCCGCATCCCGCCTCCACGGGCTCTTCCCACAAGGTATTCGCCAGGAACCATGCTGAGCCCAGCACAAAAATAATGGGCACATAGGGATACCCGAAGACGCGGTAGGGCCGGGGCGCATCCGGCCGGGTGCGGCGCAGCACCACCACCGCCAGCGCCGTCAGCGCATAGAACACAAATGCCGCGAAAATCGCGTAGGTGAAAAGCTGCTCGTACGTTCCCGCCGCCACCAGGGCAATCGCCCATGCGCCCTGCACCAGCAGCGCCACGTGCGGCGTGTGGAAGCGCGGATGCACACGCGCGCACCAGCGGAAGAACAGGCCATCCCTGGCCATCGCGTAATACACCCGGGGCGCTGCCAGGATGCTGCCGTTCAGGCTTCCGAGCGTGGAAATGATGATCAGCAGTGAGACCAGGTAAGATCCCGTGCGGCCGAAGATGCGCACCGCCGCATCCGCTCCCACGCGTGATGAGCGCGCCACCTGATCCATGGGCAGCACGTGGTAGTAGACCATATTCATCGCCAGATAGATTGCCATCACCGTCACGGTGCCGAGGATCAGCGCCAGGGGCACATTACGCTCCGGGCGCTTCACTTCTTCCGCCGCAAAGGTGCAGCAATTCCAGCCTTCGTACGCCCAGAAGGCGGCGACCATCGCCACGCCAAAAGAAGCCGCGAACCGATGGCCCGTGGGCGCGACAAGGGAGGCGGGGCCGCCGGGCAATCCCCTGACCAGGACGTAACCCAGCAGGATGATCACCGCAATGGCGCCCATCTTCAGTCCCGTCAAAATCGACTGCACATGGCCGCCCTCGCGCACGCCGACGTAGTTGATCGCCGTCAGCACCGCAATTGACGCGGCCGCGGCCGCCTTCTGCTCCCAGGGTGTGAGCGGCAGGAACTCGTTGGCGTATTCGGCAAAGCCCACGGCCAGCACGGAGATGCCCCCGGTTTGCGCGGCGACGAAGAATGACCAGCCGCACAGATAACCCGTCAAGGGCCCGTAAGCCTCGCGCAGGAATACGTACTGCCCGCCCGCCTGCGGCATCATCGCGGCCAACTCTGCAAACGAGAGCGCGCCGAACAGGCTCAACAATCCTGTTACCGCCCATACGGTGAGTGCCGCGCCCCGCGTGCCCATCGAACGAGTGATCTCCGCCGGCACAATGAAGATGCCCGTGCCGATCATGATCCCGATGACAATGGCCGTGGCTTCCCACCAGCCCAGCGCCCGCAGCAACTGCGGCGGCGCGGGGGCAACAACCGTTGTGGCCGAACCGTTTTCAGTAGAATTCATGAAAGAGATTAAAGCCCGCCCCGCAGCCGCCGGACTGCCTCCCAGCCGACCTCGGAGCATGCGAAACAATAGAGGAATCCGCCCGCACGGTCAATCAAAGATGTGAGGGGGTGTAAATCGCCCGTCAGCCTAAGGCTCACAAGCTATGTTTGACAAACCCGGCGGTGCAATCCAGAATGAATGTTCTGAATATTTCCAGAGCTTTTACGGAGAACCTGCATGAGCAGCCGAATCGGTCCGCAAGATGTCTTGAATGCCCTCCGCACGGTGAAGGACCCCGACTTGGGGCGCGACATCGTGACGCTGGGCTTTATCAAGGAACTGGAAGTTGGCGACAGCCGAGTTTCGTTTGCGCTGCAACTGACCACGCCGGCATGCCCGGTGCGTGACCAACTGGTGGCGCAGGCGCGCGCGGCGGTGATGGCGCTGGGCGTTGCGGAGGTGGAAGTTCGCCTTGCGGCACCGGCTCCGGCGCGCGCTCCCGGGCGCACGCTGATTCCCCAGGTGAAGCACACCATCGCGGTGGCGAGCGGCAAGGGCGGCGTGGGAAAATCCACCGTGGCGGCAAACCTGGCGGTGGCGTTGCACCGCATGGGCGCCAAAGTGGGCCTGTTGGATACCGACGTCTACGGCCCCAGCGTGCCCATCCTGATGGGTGGAAACGATGCGCCCTACGTGGCGGAGGGTAAAATTGAGCCCCCCGTCGCGTACGGCATCAAAATCATGTCCATGGCGTTTTTCCTGCCCAAGGACGAGGCCGTCATCTGGCGCGGGCCCATGCTGCACAAAACCATCCAGCAATTTCTCGGCGACGTACGCTGGGGAGAGCTCGACTATCTCATCATCGACATGCCGCCGGGCACGGGGGACATTCAGTTGAGCCTTTCCCAAAGCATTCCGCTCACGGGAGCGGTGATTGTCTCCACGCCGCAGGACCTGGCGCTAAGCGTGGCGTCCAAAGCCATCGCCATGTTTCAAAAGTTGAACGTGCCGATCCTCGGCATCGTGGAAAACATGAGCTACTACCTGTGCCCGAAGTGCGGCGATCGCGCAGAAATCTTCGGCCACGGCGGCGCGGCCGAAGCCGCGAAGAAACTTAACATTGCGTTCCTGGGCGAAATTCCGCTCGACTTGTCGATTCGAGAGCAAAGCGATTCCGGCAAGCCGGTGGCGCTCGACGACTCGACGATTTACGGCATAGCTTTCCAGGAAGTCGCGGGAGAGCTGGCGGCGCAAATCAGTATCGGAAGTTATCAAACGACGGAGGACATTCGTATCGAATAGCTGACCACTGAAAGCTGATAGCCAGATCTTGAATTTTGAATCTTGAATCGTTCTTCACCCCATGCCCCTGACCCCGACGAAGATCAAACTCGCGGCCGGCAACAACACTCTGGCGGTTCATTGGTCGGACGGCCACGAGAGCTCGTATCCCTATCGCTACCTGCGCGGCAAGTGCCCTTGCGCGACTTGCGACGAAGCGGCTCCGGTGCCGGAGCAGGCGGTGGGCGGTCTGCCGATTCTCGGGCAGAAGCCCTTGCACCCCGAGCGCGCCGAGTTGGTGGGCCGCTATGCCCTGCAAATCTACTGGAGCGACGGCCACTCGAGCGGCATTTACGCCTTCCCGTACCTGCGCAGCCTGTGCCCTTGCCCGGAGTGCACGGCCGCCCGTAGCGCCGGGCTTTAGCCTGGCACTTGCCGACCGGAAGGCCGGTGCTACATCAAGCGTTAAAGCGGGGGAATCCCCCGATTGAAGTTGCACGGCTTATGGAATAGAATGCGGTTCTGCTGAAGGCTCAAAGGGCGCCAACGCACCGACAATTCCGGAGGGTGTTAAATGGAGAGCTGGATTTTCCGTTTTCTGCTTGCCGCAGGGGCATTCCTCATGGTGGCCCTGTGCGCGGCCGCGGCCGGTGATGCCGCGCCGCCGCACGGGCTGCTTCTGGTTGCTAACAAAGGTGATCATACGCTGGGTATTATCGATCCGGTGGAGGGGAGGGAAATCGCCACGGTGGAGGAAGGCGGCATTACCGGGCACGAGGTGGCGGCGTCACCCGACGGGCGCCGCGCCTTCGTTCCCATTTACGGTAATTCCGGCGTGGGCTCGCCGGGCACCGACGGCCGCACCATCGCGGTGATTGACGTCGCCACGCACAAATTGGTTGATACGATCAACCTGGGAAAGCCGCTGCGTCCGCACTGCGCGGTTTTCGGACCCGACAATGGCCTGCTTTACGTCACCACCGAGCTCGCCGACTCCGTCACCATCATCGATCCGAGCAACCTGCGCATCCTGGGCTCGGTGCCCACCGGCCAGCATGAATCCCACATGTTGGCCATCACCCACGACGGCAAGCGCGGTTACACGTCCAACGTTCATGTGGGCACCATCAGCGTGCTGGATCTCGAGGCGCGCCAGCAGATCGCGGTGATTCACGTCTCGCCGCACGCCCAGCGCATTGCCCTTTCCATTGACGACCGCTGGGTGTTTACCGCTGACCAGACGCAGCCGCAGCTCGCCGTCATCGACACGGCCACCAACGAGGTTACGAAATGGATTCCCCTCGAAGGTCTCGCCTACGGCACGGGCGCGACGCTGGACGGCAAATGGCTGCTGGTCACGCTGCCCAAACAGGGCAAGGTCGCGGTGGTGGACCTCCGCTCGATGAGTGTGGTGCGCTCGGTGGATGTGCCCAAGTCGCCGCAAGAAGTCCTGGTGCGGCCCGACAATCAGGTGGCGTATGTCTCCTGCCACGAGAGTAGGAAGGTGGCGGCGATCAATCTGCAAACCTGGAACGTGCAACTGATTGACGCCGGGCGCAATGCCGATGGCTTGGCATGGGCCCAAGGACATTGATTCATCGGTTCATTGAATCATCGGGTCATTTGGTCATCGGATCATTGAGCAACAGCGCGCGAGACGTTGATACTGTTCCAATGATCCGATGATTCGATGAACCAATGACCCAATTTCTTAAACGATCTCGACCTGGCAGTGCTTCACGAGGCTCTTGAATTTGATGGCGTCGGCGTCGCTTCCCACGATCGCTGCGTAGTGCATGGGCACAGCGATTTTGGGATGGATGGCCAACGCGGCTTCCACGGCTTCTTCCGGTGTCATCACGTAAGTTCCCGAAACCGGCAGCAGCGCGATATCGACGGCGATGTCGTTCATCTCCGGAATGAAGTCCGTATCACCGGCGAAATACACACGCGTGCCGTCCATGGTGATCACAAATCCCAAGCGCTTTTCATCTTTCGGATGAAAGGCCTTGCCCGGCTCGCGAAACTTGTTCACGTTGTAAGCGGGGACGGCTTCAATCTCCACCTTGCCGACGGTGATCTTCCCACCCGGATCGAGGAAGCGGATCTGCTTCACCTGCACGCCTTTCAGCCCGTCTTTGCAAAGTGGGCTGGCGACAATGGTGGTGCCAGGAAAGATCACCTTGTTGAGATCCTCCAGGCTGAGGTGGTCGAAGTGCTCGTGGCTGAGCAATACGATGTCGGCTTCATCACGGCCCGTCACTTTAAAAGGGTCGGTGTAGATGACTTTCGATCCCTTGATTTTGAAGGTGTCATGAGCGATGCGAGTAAATTCGAGATTCAGAAGTTTCATCACGCCCCTCCCAGTCGGTTCTCGGTAGCGTGCCGACACGCGTCGCGGCACGCCCGTCTAGAATAACACCAGCCTCGGGGTTAAGACGAGAGGTGCGAAGGCTATGCCGCGCGCGAAGCCTTCCAAGCTGTTCGGAAACTGTGCTAGAATCTACGTGCTTCCGAGTCAGATGGGCCGTTAGCTCAATTGGTAGAGCAACTGACTCTTAATCAGTAGGTTGGGGGTTCGATTCCCTCACGGCTCACCATCAGTTTTATGTATTCAACTTACGTACTGCGCAGCGAATCCCGCGGCCAGTTTTACATTGGCAGCACCTCAGACCTAGGAGTACGGTTGCAACAGCATAATGACAACCTTGCCCCCGCTACCAAGAACCGCGGGCCCTGGAAGTTGGTCTATAGTGAGGACCATGTAGACCGCTCCTCGGCGGTTCGCAGAGAACGATATTTCAAAACGGGCAAGGGCCGGGATGAACTCAAACGCTTGGTTGAAACGCCTCCTCAAGGCCGTTAGCTCAATGGGTAGAGGTCGCCGCGGCGACACTCTTAATCAGTAGGTTGGGGGTTCGATTCCCTCACGGCTCACCATCTGCTTTAGGTACTCCACCTGCGTCCTCCGCAGTAAATCGCGCGGGCAGTTCTACGGCGGTCAAAAAGTTTAGACCTCAAGCGGTTGAACGCGGACTTCCACTTCCACCGATTGCCCACCGCCGCCCAGGGTGAGGCCTTTCATCGGCGTCACATCACCGTAGTCGCGTCCCCAGGCCAGGGTGATGTGGGCGTCGGAAGGCATCATGTTGTTGGTGGGGTCGAAGCTCAGCCAGCCGTTTTGCGGATCGAACACCGACACCCAGGCGTGCGACGCCGCCGCGCCTTGAAAGCGTGGGCTGCTGCGGATGTATCCGCTCACGTAGCGCGCCGACAAGCGCAGCGAGCGGAGAGCACCGATCATCAGGTGGGCAAAATCCTGGCACACGCCCTGGCGGTTATGGAGAACTTCCAGAAGCGGAGTGTCAATGGAGGTGGATTTGGGCTGGTACTTGAACTCATCATGAATGCGGCTGGTGAGTTCCTGCAAAGCGCTCAGCAGCGGACGCCCCGGCGTGAAAGTGGGGCGGGCATACTCCCGCAACTCCATGAGGGCGGAAATGTAAGGGGAGTCGAAGATGAACTCGGCGGCGGCGATGGAATCTGCATCGAGCGGTTGGGCCAGCAAGTCGCGAACCTGCTCCCAGGCGGGGGACGAGGGAATTTCTCCACCCGCCGGTTGCACCTCCACCACGCTCGACGCGATGGCCGAAAAGCGGTCGTGCTTTTCAAAAACCGCAAAGGTCGATACATCATTGCCGAAATAGTCTTTGCGGTCGTGCAAGAAGGCCGGGAAGGGATTGACTTGCAGCGAGTGCTCACGCACCCGTTGGCCGGGCAGCGCCCGCGGCGTCAGGTGCGCCTCACTGAAGCACTGCGTCACCGGTGACGGGTAAGCGTAGCGAGTGGAGTGTGTAATCCTGTACAGCATCAATCCTCACCAATATTACGCCAGTCGTAAAATCACTTGCGCCGTCGGCGCCTTGGACTGCGGCGGGGGGTCGCCGCCGTGGCGGGGTCCGTTTTGAGAAAAGGTAAAGGGC